>Ga0105046_10006161_pt1 | contig 18940 bp, 17 predicted proteins | sample MAT03_FD_78385 | JGI IMG/M metagenome (GOLD analysis project Ga0105046, IMG submission 78385) | Freshwater microbial communities from Lake Fryxell liftoff mats and glacier meltwater in Antarctica - MAT-03 (megahit assembly) | ecosystem: Environmental > Aquatic > Freshwater > Ice > Liftoff... | reverse complement strand
GCTCGGATTGTCGCCATGTGCGGCGCGGGTGAGGAGCGGCTCACGCGGCAAACGGGCGTTGATTATAGCGCGAACAGTTTTTATCAACCACTTTATCAAGATGACCCTACTTTCTGTTTTATGGAAGAGAGCGGGCGGGGACATGGCCCCGCCCCTACGAATACGCGGCGGTTCGTAGGGGCGCCCCCATGTGTGCGCCCGCTGACATGGGAATTTCACCAACAATGCGCTCGCTGACGTGGGGATTTTACCAACAATGCGCCCGCTGACGTGGGGATTTTACCAACATTGTGAAATGCGGCATATTGACGGCAAATTTCTAGGTCACATTAGGCGCTTGCGCGCCCGCTATCGGACGCCGATAATCAACCTTTAGTCGTGATTATCGTGGAATCCTGTCTAAATGTCGAAAAACTCACTCGTGCGTCCCTTGTTCCTCGCCCTGTTTGGGGTAGTGCTGGCGGGCGGCCTGATTTTTGCCCTGCTGCGCCTGTTCCCAAATTTGACTCCCAGTGGCACGCGCTTCGTCTTCACCGAATTGGACGGCGACACCTTCCGTTTTCAACCCGGACAGGTGCGCCCACCAGAAAAAAATCGCGTCTTAGAAGATGTCGTCCGTTTTGATGATTCGGACGGTTTTCGCTTGCCCGCCCGCCCCTCAAATATCTACCGTATCGCGGCGCTGGGCGATTCGTTCACCGATGGCGGTTCCACGCCGTGGCCGGATGTGCTGGCCGAGCGACTTGACCTGACGGTGCGGAACTTGGGCTACAGCGGTTTCGGGCCGTTGGAATATGCCGAGGTCGCCAAACGCTATCTCTCGCCCGACCATGATTGGGTGATTGTGGCCTACTTTGAAGGCAACGATCTCAGCAACATCGAGACCAGCCGCCGCAACGCCGAGGCCGCCGGGGGCGAGGTCGTCCTGAACATCCAACGCACGCTGCGCGCTCCCATCACCGATGTTAAAGAATTAGAGGCGTATGCCGACATCACGCTCGCGCCTGATGACAACTACCTGTACCCGTTGACGCATATCCTACCCGGCAGGCGGACGCGGGAATTGGCCTATATCAGCGATTATTTGTGGTGGCTGAACGGCAGCGCCCAGACCTTTGCCGACTCGCGCAATTTGCGGGAACTCGCGGATGCGCTGGCTGTGATTCGCGATAGCGCGGGCAGCGCGTGTGTGGCGCTGATGTATGTGCCGGTCAAGGGGCATATTTACTTCCCGTTTGCCGACCCCGCTGGCAACCGTCAATACGTCATGCAAAACGCCCGTAGCCTGAGCATCGACCCCGATAGCGGTTGGCTGACGTTGGGCGACTTGACGCCACAAGATTATGCGGATTGGGAGGCCAATATCGACAACCAGCGCGACGCGGTGCGACTGGCGGCAGAAAACGCCGGTTTCGCCTTCATTGATCTATTGCCGCCGTTACGCGCCGCCGCCGAAAACGCTCGAATGACTTATTACACCTACGATTCGCACTGGAATCAAGACGGCCACACCATCGCGGGCGAGGCCGTCGCAAACTATTTGCGGGCGAACCCGTGCCTCAACCGTTAGTTGACAAATTGACTGGCGGTGGTGAAGCTCAAAGCCAGACCGAGGACGCAACTCAGGATCATGATTGCGATACCGCTGATGAGGATGGAGAGGCAACCTTTGCCCGTCCCAAACGCATAGGTTCTGCCGATTCGGACGGATAAGCCCCAAATGCTATAGATGCTGATTGCGAAGCCGACGATCCCAAAGCCCGATGTGAGGATAGATAAGCTGTTTACATCGGAATTCGACAACACATTGAAAAATAAGACCCCGCTGATGATCACAAAAATGGCGGATACTATGGTGATGATGGTGCAGAATACTGCATAACGTTGCAGCATCGCGCTGAACGAGCCTTCGCCACTCAGGAAACTGGTGGCTATCCAGTGGACGACGCCCGCATAAAACATTGTCGATAACACCGCCGAAACCAACGTGACGAGGCTGCTCAATAGGATGGATTCGGTTGTACCCGTCGACAAGATATTGATATATTGTCCGAGGGTGATGTTGAGTTCGGGCGACATTTGCGTGTTCCTGAGGTCAGGGGGCAAGCCGGGGAGCAGGACGTACAAGAAGAGTAGCCAAGACCCGCCGGTAATGAGCGCCGACACGATGCCGTAAATCAGGGTATCCACCATCGCCCCGCCAAACGTCGCCTCGGTCTCCTCGCCCGCCTCACGCCCGTCGCTATCGCGGGTAGGTAAATCGCCGATAGCACCGCCCCCGTCATCGCGCTTTGGCTTGGCGCCCTTTTTCTTCGGCTCATACAGCTCCGCCGCCGAACCGTCCATCACCTTCGCCACCGCCTCAGCGACGTGTAAGCCGGTGGCGGTAGAAGCGACGCCGCGTGCATAGGCGTCGTTTTTGAGGTTTGGATTGGCTTTGAAAGCCTCAATCACGGCTTTGGTGGCTTTGGCGTTTTGGCCGCGCATATTCAAGTCGAGCGCGCTGCTCAATAGGCGGCGCGAGCGTTCTTCCTCGGCGGGGTGGACGATGACCACAGCGCCGCCCATCGACTGATCATCGTTGGATGAGTCCACGCTCTCTTCGACGGGCGCGCTTTGGCGTTTGGTCTCCATCGCGGGCAAAGTGGTGTTATCCGGGTTATTGCGCTTGATATAGACGATGGCCTTTTCTGCGATGTCGCGGATTGAATCGTCTTCATCATAATCTGCCACTCGTTCGAGATAGGCGATGGCTTCTGGGTCTTTGCTGCGCGCTAGGGCTTGGATGGCTGCTTTGCGTTTGGCGGCATCTGGGTTTTTGAGTAAATCGAGTAGACGAGGGTCAGTCATTCGGCGCGCACTCCACACATGGGCTAGTTAGCTGAATTCTAATCTGAGAGCTGAATTTAGCCAAACGGTTTTGAGCATTTTGACCCCATATCATAAAGAATTTCTAACAATCAAGGTCTCACCGTCCTAAAAACTGCCCAGACGCGCACAGATTCAGAGTCGCCTCATCCGTCATATCGGTTATAATCTTGGGGCATGGTGCGCGGCCATGCGTTCATTGACATCAGACACACAGTTAAGACATTCTTCTCATGACAAACCGCAACCACCCAACAGAACCGTTTGACCCGTTCCCCTCATCCTCGTTGAAGCCAGTCGATGTGGTGCGTTTACAGTTGGATGCGCTGCAAAACGATGACCTGCTGCCGGAAAACCTCGGTATTCGCATGGCCTACCGTTTCGCTTCGCCGAACAATAAAGCCGCCATTGGGACACATGAGGATTTTAAGGTCTTGATTCGGCACAACCCGGCTTATCAACCGATGATTGGGTTTGAGCGCGCCGAGCTAGGGACAATCACTTATAGCGTATTTGGCGAACAAGCCCGTCAGCGCGTCTGGCTGCATCACGCTGGGCGTGCCACAGCCGTGTATTGTTATGTCCTATCCAAGCAGACCATCGCCCCGCTGATCGGGTGTTGGATGGTCGATGCCGTCATCCGGGAAGCTTAAATGTACCGATTACTTGCCAGCCTTACCGCGCTGTTTATTCTGACCCTCGTCGTCCGCGCCCAAGTCCCCGTCCCAACCAGCCCGCCGGGGCAGTTGAGCGGATTCGACGCGGCCTATATCCGAAATCCACGCCTCGGCATCGCGCACATCAGCGCGGCGGAGGGCGGGACATCGGCAGACCGTTACCGCCAAGCCTTGCGATTAGGGGCGGGCTGGAATCGCACCCCGATATACTGGGACAGGGTAGAATTGTCGCCCGGCGCGTTCGACTGGTCGGCCTATGACCGTCAAGTGGCCGATGATTTGCTCTACCGGCTGAACATCAACGCGATTTTGTTAGGACGCCCCAGTTTTTACGCAGAAGGCGACCAATCCGAGCGCTTCATGGGCTTGAATCTGCCGATTTTTGCTGATGGCACGGACACGCCAGAACCCGGCAAGGCGCTCAACCCGGCCAACCCGTGGGCGGTATTTGTTTACGAGGCCGTCAATCGCTACCGCCCCGGCGGGACGCTCAGTCAGCGCGGGACGTTGCCGGTGGGGGTGGGCATCACGACGTGGGAGATGTGGAACGAGCCGGACGTGCCGATGTTCTGGTCGGCCTCGATTGGCGAATACGCCCGTTTATTGAAAGTCGGTTATCTGGCCGCCAAGCAAGCCGACCCTAGCGCACGGGTGATATTCGCCGGGTTGCTGTTCTCGACGCAGGATAATTGGCTGGCGCGGGTGCTGGCGTTGTATCAAGAGGATGTGGCGGCTGAGGCCAATCAGTGGTATATGGACGCGGTGGCTATCCATGCTTACGCCGACCCGTGGCGCACTGGCTGGCTCGTGCTGAATGTGCGACAGACCTTCGCCGCCTATGGCATCGACAAAGAGATTTGGGTGACAGAAAACGGCGCGCCGGTCTGGGATGATTACCCGGGCCCGACTTGGACAGCCGACACGCCCGACCAGCGACAGCGCCGCGTCACGCAGACTCAACAAGCCTATTACGTCATCCAGAGCGCCGTTTATGGGTGGTCAGAGGGCGCGGATGTGCTGATTTTACATCAACTCTATGACGACTGCGGCGACCAGCCCGCCGGGACCAACTTTCCGCCCCACGGTGGCGAGTTGTGCGGTGGCGAGTCGCTGTGCAGCGGTGACGCGCACGGCCTATTCCGTAACCTCAACTCATCGGTCTGTTTTAGTCAGCACCCGCAGCCGGGGACGCCGCGCCCCGCCGCCGATGCCTATCAGGTTTTGGCGCAAATGTTCAACGGCTCGTTCAGCGCCGTCGGCGAACTTGAGTTGACGTCAGAACAAGTCAGCACCCAACAGCCGACGCACGTTTACGCCGCCGTCTTTGAGATGGGCGATGGGCGGCGCATCACGGTCTTATGGAACAAGCGGCTAGAGCCGGTGATGGTGGCACTGCCCGCCATCGGCACGGGCGCTTATGGCTTCATGTTGGAAAGTTCGCACGCGCTGACGCCGGATGAGAACGGTCAATATCGCCTGAGTTTGCCGCCCGCGACGCCTGACGGGTTCGCAGACCTGCAACCGGGCGCGCAAGCGGCGGTGGGCGGCTCACCCGTTTTCCTGATCGAGCGTCCGGGCGGGGTGGCTGAGGCCGTGGTGTTGCGGCGCGATTTCGCCAGCCTGACCTCCATCATCAGCAGTGCGCCGGTCAGCACCCCGACGCCGCAAATCGTCATCGAGTCGCCGCCGCGCCCGACGGTAGACCCGGCTCAAGACAGCACGCCACCACGAGCGGGCATGACGCCACTGCCCGTCACCAGCCCAGCCGATTTTGAGGTCAGTTGGCGGGGTAGCGATGACAGCGGGATTGATGTCTATCTGGTCTGGGTACGGGTAGACCGGGGCGACTGGACGGCATGGCTAGAGACCTCGCAGACGCGGGCGACCTATGCGGGCATGACCGGCAGCCTGTACGAGTTTGACGTGTGGGCGCGTGACCTCGCCGGCAACTGGACGCCGGAAACCTCCCTCAATGCCGAGGCCGTCACGCAGGTGGAATGAAAGATAAACCATGCAAAACAAACCGATTTTAACCCTCGCTCAACTGAAACGTGAGGCAACTGCGTATGCTAATGCCTTGAGTCAACAACAAGTCAAAAAACTCTACGGTACAACCGATGGTAAAGCGGTTGGAACGTATGTCGAAATCCAATTCCGCGAGTTCTTGGGGTATAGGTATAAATTTTCTTTGGGAAATGTGGCGCTTGGAATAGATTTCCCCAGCCTCAATACCGACCTGAAAGTAACATCCATTAACAAACCTCAATCTTCTTGTCCTTATCGGGATGCTGGACAGAAAGTATACGGACTTGGGTATCATCTGTTGGTGATGGTCTATGATAAGGTTGATGACGACCTGAATCGAACGGCGCGGTTAAACATTGAGCATCTCTTGTTCATCCCCGAATCGCACACCGCCGACTATCAGACGACAAACGGTATTTTAGGCATCCTAAGCCGTGGTGGAAATGAGCAAGATATTGAAGCTTTTCTTGAAGAACGCAACTTGCCGTTAGATGATATTGGACGCGCAGGCCTAGCCCAGCGAATCCTATCTAACCCGCCACAACAAGGCTACTTGACCGTCTCAAATGCCCTCCAATGGCGATTACAGTATGGCCGTGCTATCGAACTTGCGGTGAGGGGTAGCGGCACAGATTTGGAGAATCTCCTTGCCCAATAATGCTTTTGGTGACTTCCAAACCCCGCCCGGACTGGTCAAACAGGTATTAGACCGTTTGTCGGCGCTTCATCATGTCGGCTGGGAGCGCGTTCTGGAGCCGACTTGTGGCGTAGGTCATTTCATACAAGGCTTCATCGAAAGTTCGCTTGCGGCAAATGGCTGTGAAATACAGGGCATTGAGCTACAAACAGAGCATCTCGCCCATGCAGCGGGAATGACAATGAATACTCCCAATATCACCGTCAAGCTCCGGCAAGCAAACTTATTTGACATCAATCTACACACAGATTTGGCATGGGAGAGGCAAGGTCGATTATTGGTCATCGGTAATCCGCCGTGGGTCACAAATTCGGGCTTGGGCGTATTGGACAGCAGTAATCATCCCCAACGCTGGAACATCAAAGGGGCGTCCGGTATGGATGCGATGACCGGGGCGTCCAATTTTGACTTGGCTGAGTTCATTTGGATTAAGCTCATCCACGAGTTAAAAGACGAACAACCGACCATCGCCTTACTGTGTAAAACCAGTGTGGCGCGGAATGTTTTGAAATTTGCCGCCAAGAAAAATCTCCCACTTACCGCCGCTGGGGTTTGGAAAATCGACTCTAAAAAATGGTTCAATGCGGCGGTTGATGCGTGCTTATTGGTGATTGAGGTTGGGGCGAAGTGGTCTCTCACACAAATCCCAGTTTATGCCGATTTAACCAGCGATTCCCTCGTTTCAGTCATGGGATTCCAAGATGGAAACTTTGTGGTTGATCTAGCGGGCTACCAAGCTGTTGCAAAGTTTGAAGGCCTATTTCAGTATGAATGGCGGCAAGGGGTCAAACATGATGCCGCTTCAGTCATGGAACTGGTTTACGGTGAAAATGGTTTTCTATTGAACAAAAATGGAGAATCCGTCGATATAGAAAAAGACCATGTTTATCCGCTGCTTAAAGGGTCAGACCTTTACAAATATCCGGCTAATGCCTTCTCTAAAGCGGTGATTGTCACACACAGCTATATTGGGCAGGATACCCGCCCCATACAACGTTTAGCGCCCAAACTTTGGGCATATCTATGTGAACATCATGAGGTTTTTGACCGTCGTAAATCTTCAATTTATGTGGGCAAGCCGCCTTTTTCGATGTTCGGAATCGGTGATTACACGTTTGCGCCCTCTAAGGTGGCGATTTCGGGGCTACACAAATCCCCGCGATTTATTGCGCTGGGGTTAGAGGCGGGGCGTCCGGTGGTGTTTGACGACACCTGTTATTTTATCGCCCTCCATTCCGCGCCAGAAGCTTGCCTCATCGCGGCGCTACTCAATACCGAACATGCCAGAAAATTCCTCGAAATGGTGAGTTTTACGGATGCAAAACGACCTTTTAGCAAGAGAGTATTGCAGCGAATCAATTTGCAAGCGTTGTTTGCGGCCTGTGACAAAAATCAACTGCTCACCGACGCGCAAACACACTATAACGGGATGTCCGGTAAACCACTCGACCTATTGGCTTCTTGGCATGATGAGATAGACAGATTGTTTGGCACGGTTTTAGAACAAAAACGATTATTGGGTTAATCCGCCGTCAAAATGGGCGGGGCGGGGCGGGCTATCCCGTGTTATAGTCACAGGTATGGCGTGAAGTCCGTCACGCCCGCTGCTGCGCCGCGTTTGGGGCGGGTCGTTGATTAGAGGATTCTTGGCATTATGATTGAACAAGTGAAGCAAAAACTGGCGAGCAAGAATTATATCGCCAGCGATGACATCAGCACGGTGCTGTTCTTGGCCGAAGAACTCGGCAAGCCCTTGTTGGCAGAAGGCCCCGCCGGGGTCGGCAAGACCGAATTGGCGAAATCATGGGCGGAAGCCACCGGGCGTCAACTCATCCGCCTGCAATGTTATGAGGGCTTGGACGAGGGCAAGGCGTTGTATGAGTGGGAATACGCCAAGCAAATGTTGTATACCCAATTGCTGCGCGACAAACTCAGTTCGATGCTGTCCGATACCCTGACGCTACGCGAGGCGGCGGATAAACTCGGCGCGGAAGAATCAGTCTTTTTCAGCCAGCGATTCTTGCTGCCGCGCCCCCTGTTGCAAGCCTTGATGAGTGAACAGCCCGTCGTCCTCTTGATTGACGAAATTGACCGCGCCGATGCCGAGTTTGAGGCGTTTTTGCTGGAAATCCTCAGCGAGTTTCAGGTGTCTATCCCCGAATTAGGCACGATTAAAGCCAAATTCCGGCCAACCGTCATCCTGACCAGCAACAATACCCGCGAACTGAGCGAAGCCCTCAAGCGCCGCTGCCTGTACCTGTTCATTGATTACCCGACCCAAGAGGCCGAATTGGCGATTGTCCGGTTGCGCGTGCCGCAACTGCGCGAGAAATTGGCCGAAGACGCCGTGCGATTCGTCCAGAATCTGCGCCAGCTTGACCTCAAAAAACTACCCAGCGTCAGTGAAACCATCGACTGGGCGCGGGCGCTGGTCATGTTGAACGCCGATACGCTGGACAAAGACACGCTGCAACACACGCTGACCGTGCTGCTCAAACACGAGAGCGATGTCCAGAAGGCGCGTCGTGCGCTGATTGACGGCGGACGCCCCAATCCGACGGATCGCCCGCGCAAAAACAACAATCTTCCGGGGCGCGGATTTAATAACTAGGTTCTGAGTGATGAGGGATGAAAGAGCGTCACCTGATGTTGGCCGTATCTTCATGGGCGTGATGGCAAGCCGTCCCCTACAGAACCTTCCATGACTGCGGATTGAATACAAATCGTCGAGAATTTCGGGGCGCAGGGTACTGCGCCCTGTTTAAAAGGAGCAAATGACCATGCGTTTTATCGGTATTTTGAGCATTGTTTTGATTCTAGCCCTCACCGGCTGTCGGCAGAGCGTGGACGGCACGCCCGTCAGCCCGACCACCAATGGCGTGACCATCACAACTGCAACCCTCGTCCCGTCTTATCGTGTCAGCCTGACCACCTCACCGGCGGCGCTGACCGTCGGTGAAAGCATCATCGTGTTCAACATCACCGATCCGAGCGGTGCGCCCGTGCCAACCCAACAAGTCCAATTAATGCGCGCACAAGGCGACATGACCCACGCGGGCATGGTTCCGGTGATTGAAGAGGCACGCGCCGGCAGTTTTGCCACTGACCAAGCCGGGCGTTTCGATATGCCGTTCAACTTCAACATGGCGGGCGATTGGAACGTCTCGGTCACGGTGACGCTGACCGACGGCACGCTCATCACAGGCACACTCACCACCAGCGTGCGCTGATGAGCGTCGCGCCCAAGCCGCTGCCGACTCCGCCCGGCGCGTTGGATTTGCTGCGTCTGCCGTGGGTTGGGCGCGCCCTCAAATCGCGCAACGGGCGGCTGATTCTGCAAATCCCGTTTCTGTTAGCCGCCGTACTGATTGTGTATGACGGCTTCACAGGCTCAGCCAACGCCGGGCGCAATCTGGCCGGGGTCGTGCCGTGGGTGCATTTCCGTGGGTTTGCAGTGATTGTATTGCTATTGGTCGGCAACTTGTTTTGTATGGGCTGCCCGTTCACCTTGCCGCGCACGCTCGCCCGTCGTTTCGTCAGGCCACGCCGCCGTTTTCCACGGGTCTTGCGGAACAAATGGCTGGCAGTGATAGGCTTGCTGGCGCTCTTTTTCAGCTACGAATGGCTGAATCTGTGGGCGAGTCCGCTGCTGACCGCGTGGTTGATTGTGGCCTATTTCGGCGCATCGTTCGCGCTGGAATTTCTATTTGACGAATCAGCCTTTTGTAAATATGTCTGCCCATTGGGGTCGTTCAATTTCGTCTATGCCATGATTTCTCCGGCCAAAATTGAGGCGCGTAACCCGGAAATCTGCAAGACCTGCGTCGGGAAAGAGTGCGTGAATGGGTCATTCAAACCGGCGGGCAATCTAATTTCGTTGGCGGCCATCCCTATCGCAAAGTCTGTCCAGCGGACGCCTCATGAGGCGTCCGTACAGGAAGCAAGCATCGCGGAACTTTCCTCTCAGGTCTCGACTCATCACTTAACGCCGGTGGTGTTGGGCTGTCCCACCGAATTATTCGTCCCACAGATGAAGTCCAATCTCGATTGTACGCTGTGCTTGGATTGCGCCCGCGCTTGCCCGCATGATAACGTGGCACTGGTGGTTCGTAAGCCGGGGCGGGTGCTGTTCACGCCCGACGCTTGGCCGAAACGCTGGGATGTCATCGCGCTCATCACCAGCCTGACCGGGCTGTCTATCGTCAACGCCTTTGGCATGATTCCGCCCGTCTACGCCTTCATTCGAGGCGTGGCGGGCGGGTTGGGCGCATCGGGCGAAACCGTCCCAGCGTGGGCGGAGGGCGTGGCGCTGGCGCTATTGTTTGGAGTCGGCGGGGTGATTTTACCGCTGGCGGCGGTGGTCGGCGCGTCCGCCCTCACCCGTGCATTGACGCGGACGACGGCGCGAATCAGCCTGCGCGATACGGCGGCGGCTTTCAGCCCGGCGCTCGTCCCGCTGGGCTTGGGCATCTGGGCGGCGCATTATGGCTTCCACTTCCTGACCGGCGCGTTGACGATCATCCCGGTTTTTCAGTCGTTTTTACTCGACCACGGCATCGCGCTTTTGGGCGCGCCGGACTGGACGTTGGGCGGCCTGCAAAACCTTGACCTCGTGGCGCTGATTCAAATCGCCCTGCTGATGGGCGGTTTCGGGACGGCGGTCATCGTCGCGGAACGCACAGCGGCGCGACTCTATCGGCGTGATTCGTTTGTCGGTTTGATTCCGTGGGCATTGTTATTGTTGGCGCTGACCGCGCTGGCCTTCATCGTTTTCACCCAGCCGATGGAGATGCGCGGCACGATTTATTTCGATTGAATAAGGGCGAGGCTTGGCTGCCCATGCAAAAACCCGACATGCGTCCCTGACTATTTTTGACCCCTTGACAATGTGAATACTATTCACTATAGTGAATGATATACACAAACGCGATAAGGTTTCACAAAATGGTCACACGTCGGAATATCCAGCGCCAGCACATCCGCAATGAGATTAAAACCATTGCCCGTCAGCAGATGGTGGACAACGGCCCGGCCGGATTGTCGCTGAACGCCATTGCCAAGCAGATGGGCGTGGCTGTCAGCGGGTTATATCGCTACTTCGACGGACGCGACGCCTTGCTCACATCATTGATTGTGGACGCCTTCAACGCGCACGCCGACGCCATGCAAGCCCACGCCGACAGCGCCCCGCGCCTGAATTACAGCGCTCGGTTGATGGGCGCGATGTGGGGCTATCGGGCGTGGGCGCTGGAAAACAAGTCGGAATTTGCCCTGATTTACGGCACGCCCATCCCCGGGTATGTCGCCCCGCGTGAGGTGACTGTCCCAGCCGCGCAACGTTCGCTGACGGTCATCTATAGCATCTTGATGGAAGCGTATCAAGTCGGCGCGCTAAGGCAAATCGCGCCTGCCAGCCCGCAAGAGTATCCCAAGCTGGTCGATACCGGCGTACCGCCCAGCATCGCCTATTGGGGGGCGCGGGGCTGGGCGCGCATCCACGGCATCATCATGCTAGAGCTATTCGACCATCTGCCGGGGTTGGTCAGCGACCTTGACGGATTTTATCGCGCCGAATGCCTGATTTTGCTGACCGAGGGCGGATTACCTCCGCCATAAAAGCAAGTGATGAGTCCTAGCTGATGCGTGACGAAAAAAAGCATCGCTCAGACCGTCCAACCCCCTGTCTGTCATTTCATGATTGATTTTCCCGCCCAATCCCGCCGTCCAACGGTGGGGGCGTAGCGTGCTGTGCCTGATGGGGCATGTCACTGCCACAGCCCCATCACTCAGCACTTTCAACTCATCGTTCAGAAAAAAAAGGAGAATTTCACATGTCTGATTTACACGTCGTTTTCGGGACCGGCCCATTGGGTTTGAGCGTTGCCCGCGAATTAGCCCTACGCGGTAAGCAGGTTCGGATGGTCAACCGCAGCGGCAAGTCTGACCCCAACTTGACCCCGCAAGGCGTCGAGGTGGTCTCGGCTGACCTCTACAGCGCGTCTGCCGCCGCTGCCGTAACGCTGGGCGCAGTGGCCGCTTATCAATGCGCCCAGCCCGCCTATCACAAGTGGGTACAAGAATTCCCGCCGCTGCAAACTGCCATTATTGAGGGTGTTGGACAGTCCGGTGCGAAATTGGTGTTGGGCGATAATCTGTATATGTATGGCAAAACTGGCGGCACGGCCATGCGTGAGGACACCCCGCACAACCCCGTCGCCAAGAAAAGCAAGCTGCGGGCGCAGATGGCCGACTCTGCGATGGCGGCGCACAAGTCCGGCAAAATCCGGTTGGCGATTGGGCGCGGCGCCGACTTTTATGGCCCCGGCGTATTGGGGTCAGCGTTTGGGGATCGGGTGTTTCCGGCGATTTTGGCGGGCAAGGCGGGCGAACTGACCGGTAACGGCGATCTGCCGCACACCATCACGTATATCTATGACTTCGGCAAGGCGCTGGTCAATATCGCAGAATCAGACGACGCGATGGGGCAAATCTGGCACGTCCCCAACGCCCCGACCACCACCCAGCGCGAGTTTTTGGCGAAGGCGTTTGAGAGGGCGGGCAAGCCCGCCAAGTACACCACGGTTGGCCCTCTGATGATGCGGATTGCAGGATTATTTGTCCCCGCTGCCCGTGAAGTGGTCGAGATGATGTATGAGTTCACCGAGTCATTTGTGGTGGATCACAGTAAATATGTGAAGGCGTTCGGCAACCACGCCACCTCGCACGCCGATGGCATTAAGGCGACCTTAGATTGGTACAAGGCACGTTAACCATATTAAGGGCGACCCACGGGTCGCCCTTTTTTGATTCCCCATTAAGGTAACGTCGGTGGATGCCAACCGGACTGCACCCAACGGGCGCGGGCAGCAGTCACGCGATCTTGATTCATCTTGAGGCGCTCAACCGTCGCCCGACCTATCGGAGTCACGCCTTCGACCCGTAAGCCGCGCTCTGCCCAGCGAAATTGCTCGTCCCAACGCTGCTGGCGCGGGTTGAATAACAGGACGATTTGCTGGCTGATGGGGTCAAAGGCGCGGGTGGCAACCGACTTGCTCAAGTTGCAGTTAGAACACGCCAGACACAGATTTTCCAGCCCATCCCCGCCATCTGGGTTGATGTGTTCAGTGTGCATGGCTTGGCCGATAATCAGCCCATTGGTCTGGCAGTATTCGCAAAAGCCACCCGCCCGCTGATGGACGGTTTTACGGGTGGCCGCCCATGACAATTCACTCATCTCAGGCTTTGAGATCCGACGGGAGGATATGATGGCCGCGCTCACGTAGCAATGAAGCGGCCTCAGCTTTTCGCAACATCAGGCGATTTCCGCGCTCAACCGTCTGCTCCAACTCGCGATGTTCCAACGGCGAGAGTACCCCGCGTGAGTTGCGCGTCATCAGCCTTTGCAACCGGTCTTGGAGGCCATCGGCCATCTGCTCGCGGGCAATCGCCCACAGCGCATCGTCGGATAGGGCGCGCATGGCGTCCAGTTCGGCTTGCTCATCACTTGGCAGCGCGGGCAGCATCAACTCTTGCAGTTGGTCGATTAGGACTTCATCGACTTCCCGCGCAGTCAAACGTGCCAATTCCTCGGCGCGTCTATACAGTGTTTCAGGGACAGCTAAGGTATAGGAAGACACAGTATGTCTCCTTCATGTTATTTTCTATAGCTTTGATGATACCCCAGATTCGCTGTTTTGCGTGCATAACGGTGGGATTTACCCGCGCATCATCCGCGCCAATTGCGCCCCGGAGGTCGTAATCCCCGGCAAGGTGTTGAGGAATTGCTCGTTACTGTCATATTGGCGCAAGTTGTTAATCAACTGTTCAGTTGCGCCCGCCACCCCCACCGAATCATCCTCGGCAAGGTGCGACCACATCCGGCGCAACATATATACGCGCTGAATCACATCCGGCCCCAACAGCAATTCCTCACGGCGGGTGGACGATTGTTCGAGGTCAAACGCCGGGAAGATACGGCGCTCTTGCAGGCGGCGGTTGAGGTGCAATTCCATATTGCCCGTGCCTTTGAACTCTTCATAAATCAAGTCGTCCATTTTGCTGCCGGTATTGACGAGACAAGTAGCGACGATGGTCAGGCTGCCGCCCTCTTCCACATTACGCGCCGCGCCGAAGAAACGCTTGGGCGGCTGAATCGCCATCGGGTCAAGGCCGCCGGACAACGTGCGCCCGCTGGTCGGGACGACCAGATTATAGGCACGCGCCAAACGGGTGATTGAGTCCACCAATAAGACGACATCGCGCTTCATCTCAACCAGACGTTTAGCGCGTTCGAGCGCCATTTCAGCCACTTGGACGTGGTGATGGACGGGATCGTCAAACGTGCTGGCGATCACTTCCGCGTCTACAGACCGATCCATGTCGGTGACTTCTTCTGGGCGTTCGCCAATCAGCACGATCATCAGATGAACTTCTGGGTAATTTTCGCTGATGGCGTTGGCGATGTCTTTCAGGATGGTGGTCTTACCAGCCTTCGGAGGGCTGACGATCATGCCGCGCTGCCCCTTGCCGACGGGCGCAATTAGGTTCAGGATGCGGGTCGAAAGCACGCGGGCGTTGGTTTCGAGGTCGAAACGCTCCAGCGGGAAAATCGGGGTCAGGTCTTCAAAGTTGGGGCGGTCTCTGGCCTCGTCGGGGTGGACGCCGTTGACCGCATCGACGCGCAGTAAGCCGTGATATTTTTCGCTGTCTTTAGGCGGGCGGACTTGCCCGATGACCATATCACCGGTGCGGAGGGCAAAGCGTTTGATTTGCGCTTGCGCCACGTAAATGTCATTCGGCCCCGGCAAATATTTATCGGCGCGTAAAAACCCCACGCCGTCGTGCATGATTTCTAAGACGCCGCCGCGTAGCTTCAAGCCGCGCTTTTCGGCGTCGGCGCGCATGATTTCGAGGATTAAATCCTGCTTCTTCATACGACTCAGGCGTGCGATGCCCAATTCACGGGCGAGTTGGCGCAATTGGTCGAGCGTTTTTTGTTCGAGTTGTGTGATGTCCATGTGAGGGGATATTCAATGTGGGTTATATGGAAAGGGGAGGTGCTGCACGGCAGCGCGGCTGGAACGAAGGAGAAAAACGTCCGTTCAAGGCTCAATCAAACAGCTTGCGGGAAAAATAAAACTCATCCCCGTTGGGGGCAGCACGCCGGGGGATGATTTCGCCAGATCAGAAAGATGGCGAGCATGATACAGAAAACACATTACAGAAAATGTAAATGTTATCTCCAAGAATATATCAGACAACCGCTAGGCTGTCAAACAGGTGGAAAATGGGGAAAGTTTCGGGTACATGGGTGATTTTCCTCTTCTTCGCCTGTCATTTCTTTACTAAACTTGTTGGGCGAAGTTGTCTCGCCTATTGTGGCACAGAGGGTCGGGAGTTGTCACGGAAGAGAACTGGCGCAATCTGTGGGCGGAATGGCAGGATAAGCGCCAGCGTCTAAGAGGCAGTGTGGCGCTCTTGGATCAGCGCTGTGAGACCTACATCACTGATTTGGACGAGGCGCTCAACATCATCGCGAAATTGGGTATACTGTATGGAACGCTACCGCATCTAGACCAAAAAGAACTGTTGCGGAACGTCGTCCAGAGGGTGATCTTGACCCCTGAGGGAAAAATACAATCTGTGAATTGGCTTCCGCCATTCGCTTACCTGCAAGAGGTATCTGACAAGGTAAGTCGCGGTGGGCGTTTCTCGAAGAACGTGACGCGGAATCAAACATCCAGCCTTACAGCTGGATGTTCGAGTGGCGTCTTAGATTGTGGGCGCAACAGGACTCGAACCTGTAACATCCATCGTGTAAGGATGGCGCTCTGCCGATTGAGCTATGCACCCGGCACATGCGTTGATTATAGAGGCGGACACCCTACCGGTCAAGCGGATAGGGTATAATCGGCGACAATTGACCTATAACTCCCCTCGGAATCCCTGACTTATGAGACCCCCTTCGCTAGATGTCACCCAAATCATAGCCCTCCCATTCTTGTTGCGCGCCACCGTCCCGCCGGACTATCAGGACGGCAACCGCCACATGAACGTCCGCCACTATCTGACGATTTTCGATGAAGCGGGCTACCCGATGGTTGACCGGTTGGGCTTGACGCCGGACTATCTGACCAGCAATCAGGCGGGCGGATTCGACCACGAACATCACATTCACTATCTCAACGAGGTTTTGGTCGGTGAAACCGTCGCCATCTATGTGCGGATGGTCGCCCGCAGCGCCAAGCGGATGCACTATCTGATGTTCATGGTCAATGAATCACGCGGGACATTGGCCGCGATTTTTGAGTGTGTCAACTCGTTTGCTGACCTCAAAATACGCCGTACCGCGCCGTGGCCGCCCGAAATCGCTGCCGCTCTGGATGCCTTAATTGCGGACTCCTTGGCCGATTGGCCGCCGCCGGTGTGCGGGGTGATGCAGGCCTAAGACCGTCGCTGGTCTGACTCGATAAGGTTTGTTAAAACATGACAAAGACATTTGAGCGCGCAGTCTGCTACACTACTGAGACCTGTTTTACGTTTTACGAGAGGGATTCTAAATGCTGCGTCGAACCCCCATCGCTATGGCCGTCTTCACACTGACCGCACTCGTCATGGCAATCGCTCCCGTCCAAGCTCAAACTATGCCGACCTTTACCGCCGTGTACGCACCGGGAAACCCCATCGTCATCGGATTTTCGGGGCTACTCGACCCCGACATCGACCCACAAACCGACCAAGATGTGGTTTACGCGCTGGAAATTGCCCTCGCTCAGATGCCCACCGTCAGCGTCGGCGGGGTTGATTTTTCGCTAGAATTGCTGCCGCAAGAGGATGCTTGCTCCGAACAGGGCGGGCGTGACAGCGCCAGATTGTTCATCCAAAACCCTGCCGTTGTCGGCGTCATCGGCTCAACCTGCTCTAGCGCGTGCCGGACGCTTTCGATTGTTTTTGACCAAGCCAATTACACCAGCATCAGCCCAAGTTGCACCGCCTCTTCATTAGCCGTCGACTTCCAGAGCTTCAATCGCGTCATCATCAATGACGACGCACAAGGCGTCGAGGGCGCGATTTTCGTCATGGATTACCTCGGTCTTGCCGAGATTGCGGTGATTCACGACGGCACGAATTATGGTCTCGCGTTGGCTGACATCTTTGGCGCATCGGTGGCCGAATTGGGCGGCGATCTGGTGTATGAGGGGGATATTGAACGCTTCCAGACCGATTTCACCAAAACTGTGGCGGAGTTGGAGGGATCCCAACCGGAATTGGTCTATTTTGCGGGGTTGGCGTCAGAGGCGGCCAATTTGCTCAAGGCGATACGTGCGGCTGGCTTGAGCGAGATGATTTTCATGGTCAGCGACGGGGTGATGGATCGTGAATTCATCGAACAATCCGAAGGGCTGGCGGAAGGCGTATATGGTTCACAACCCGCTGCGCCCGACACCGACGCCCTCGACTTGTTCAATGCCATGTTCGTTCGTGGACACGGACGTCCCTCTAACACGATTTATCATCCGTATGCGGTGGACGCCTTGAATATCTTCCGTGAAGCCATCGAAGCGGTGGGTGAATTAGACGCCGACGGCAATCTGGTCATTGACCGACTCGCGCTCCGAGCCTATATCAGCAACTATGGTCAAGATCGGCAGATAGACGGCCTCAGCGGGCGTTTGCTGTGCAACGGGGATGGCGAATGTGCATTGGGCGGCATCGCCTTTTATCAAGTGATTGATGGCGCGTTTGTCGCGTTGGACGCCAGCGTGACCATCGACTTAGGTTATTAACGGTTAAATAATGAACTATCTCATCGACGGCCACAACCTAATCGGCCAATTGCCCGACATTGACCTCTCCGACCCCAACGACGAGGCGCTGCTGGTGCAAAAACTGAACGGTTGGACATCGCGCTCGCGCAACCAAGCGGTTGTCGTGTTCGATAACGGGCTGCCGGGGGGACAATCGCGCCTATCCAGCGGGCGGGTTAAGGTGATTTTTGCCCCGCCCGATACTAGCGCCGACTCGGTGATTCGCAAGCGTATCCACGGCTTGAATCCGCCAACCGATTGGGTGGTTGTGACCGACGATCACCAAGTCCAGAACGCCGCCCGCGTCCGCCGGATGACCGTCATGCGCTCCACCGATTTCGCACGGGTGATGCTGTCACCGCCCGAATCGGCACGCAAACCAACCCCCGATATCGACCCCGATGTGCGCGTCAGCGAGCGTGAAATCGTCGCATGGCTGAAAGAATTTGACCTCGAAAAACGTCGGCGCAAGAAAATTCATCCCCCCGGCACGCCGAATATTTGATCTTCTTCGCCCGCCATGCAACAATTTGAAATGCACCCGGGTTCCTCACCCTTATTGACGCGCCGCCATTGCCGACCTATAATGGGAAATGTTATGCCCTCGTAGCTCAAAGGATAGAGCGAAGCACTCCTAACGCTTAGGCTGCAGGTTCGACTCCTGTCGAGGGTACTGAAATAGAAGAAAGCAAAAACCAGCTTTACGGCTGGTTTTTGTTTTCCCCTCAATATCACCGTTCTGCACCCTATCGATCACTTCTTTCAGATAGGCAAACGGTGGGAGCAATTCCATTCGTCGTATATTCCCCTTCGAACAAACAACCACTCTGTAGACCATTTCACACAACAATTTCTTTTGGTTGCTG
>Ga0105046_10006157_pt1 | contig 18948 bp, 15 predicted proteins | sample MAT03_FD_78385 | JGI IMG/M metagenome (GOLD analysis project Ga0105046, IMG submission 78385) | Freshwater microbial communities from Lake Fryxell liftoff mats and glacier meltwater in Antarctica - MAT-03 (megahit assembly) | ecosystem: Environmental > Aquatic > Freshwater > Ice > Liftoff... | reverse complement strand
GCGACCCCGCCGACAACCGCCTCAATAACTACATCCTGGAACACGGTTACCGCTACCTGACGGGAAAGGTGGCGTCGTTCTGGGATGCGCCGATGTTCTACCCCGCCGCGCGAGTCACGGCGTGGTCCGACGCCCATCTCGGGATGCTGCCGCTGTACGCCGCCGAGCGACATTGCGGGTTATCGGTGGAACGCGCCTTCCAGGGGCATTTCCTGGCGTGCTTCGTGCTGAACTTCGTGGCGGCAATGTGGGCGTTGCGGCGGCTTGGCCTCGGGCCGGCGGGCGTCGCCGTTGGCGCATATTTGTTCACATATGCACTGCCGGTCGCGGCCCAGCTTCAGCACACGCAGTTGTACCCCCGGTTCATGGTGCCGCTGGCTCTCGTGTTCGCCTGGGAATTCCTCCGGACGCCCCGAACGTGGCGGCTCGCAGTCGTGGCGTGGAGTGTCGCGGCGCAAACGTACCTGACGGTGTACATCGGCTACTTCCTCGTGCTGGCGCTGGCCGGCGGGTTATTCGTCACGCTCATCCGGTATTCGCACCAGTTACCGTGCCGCGAGTTGATCCTACCCAACTGGCGGGTGTGGCTCGCCCGGCTTGTCGTGACTGGGGCCGCCGCCGGGTCCATCATCCCGCTGGCCCTGGCTCACGATCACGGCGTGGGGAAGTTGACCAAAGAGCATGTTCTGCTGTTCGCGCCGAAGCCGGCGGGGTGGATCACGCCCCCGGTAATCGCCGCGACGTTCCCCGAACTGGCCGACGAGACCGGACTGGGAACGTGGAAAGCCGCCGAGCAGCAGTTGCTCCCAGGCGTGCTGACGCTACTCGTGCTCGCGATTGGGCTTTTGGCGATCCTGCTCCCAGGCCGGCCACGCACCCTGATCCCGGTTGTCGCGGTAAGCGCGTGGTCGGCCGTACTGATCGCAGTGTTCATGACGCCCCTGCTGTCGCCGTTCCGCGATTTCTGGCTTTACGAATACATGATCGAATTACCTGGGGCGGGTGGCATCCGCGCTATCGGTCGCGTCGTGCTTGTGCTGCTGTTCCCGGCGGCGGTCGTGCTTGGCGGGATCGTGGATGGCTTCGCCCGGCTCTCGGCGCGGATCAGTCGATTTGGGCCGATGGTCGTGGGATTGCTCGCGCTCGCCGCAGTGGCCGCCGATCACTGGCTGACGCCGACCGAAGGCCCGAAGAGTCTCAGGCCGAATGTCGGCACCGCGGAATATCCTCCCTACACCTGGGCACCGATGCGGTGTTCCCTGGCGGATGCCTTGACCCGCCAGAAAGTGGTGACCGACGCTATCCGCACGCACCCGGCACCGACCGTCGTGTATGTATTCCCCTCGGCGGGCAAGGTCGGGCCGGTCGTCACGCAACTTGACGCAATGCATGCGACTCAGGATATCGGCGTTCCCTGCGTGAACGGCTGGTCTGGGCACTTCCCCAAGGAGTGGAATATCTTCCTGAACTACCGCACGCTGATCTACTGGCTGACCGTGACCAATCAGATACCCGATGAGCAACTGGCCGGCCTGGTCGTCATCGGCGACCCACTCCCGGACGCAGACCCCGCGTTCGAGGCGGAAATGCGGGCCAAGTTCCCTCCGCAACCGCTTCCGCCAATGCAGAAATGACTCTTCGCGCCCGCTGAGGACTGCCCGCGATGCCGCAAGCGGCCAAACTCGCTGTCTTTGCCGCTTGCGGCATCACGGGAAAACAACTCTTCACTTCCCCGTGGCGGCTTCCAATAACGCGATGATCTCTTCCAGGATGGGTTTGAGTGCTGCAAGCCTTCCGCCCTTCGCTTCCATCAACTCCTCAAAGAGACCTTCCTCGGCTAATTCTTTCTCGGTCGCTTCATCGAAACCGAATTCGATAACTAATTTCCGGGCACGCTGCAAGGCCGTGGTCTCGTCATCGTCGTTCATCAGATTCGGGTCAGCGCCGAAGGCCAGGAGCCGGCGGACTTCCTCCACTTCCATTTCATTGACCGCAATCCAGAGCGGCGGGTATTCTTCAACCCCCAGCGCGTTGATGTCGGCACCGGCGGCAACGAGTTCCTTGGCTCGGGTCTCGTTGTTGGTCAGGATCGCTTCGAGAAGCAGGTCGTGAGGCGAGGGAAGGAAGCGAGGGTCGTCGGTGCCGAGCAGAACGTAGAGATCGGGGCGATAGCCCCAGTCGGCTTTACGGGTGTCCGGAGAGAACACGATGTACAGCGATTCCTCATCTGCCCAGTCCGCGTTGAGGTGGAAGACAAGGTGCGACAGCCCACCCCGAGATCGCTCGGAAACGGTCAGGTGGGTGATCTTGTATTGGCTCCGCAGTTCCGCGACCGATTGAGCGGGGTCAAGGTCAATTTCGTCGCGCCAGTCAACATCGTTGTAGAAGTGCTGGAAGCATTCCCATACGACGGCCAACACGGCGTCGAGCGCAAGTTGTTCGTGTTCTCGAAGGAACTTGAACGCGGCAACCTGCATGGGGCTGGGCTTCCCCTTGGGTGGACATTCCACGCTGAGCGGGAACGGTCCCTTCGCCTCCTGTGCGGTTCGCTTCGCTGCGAGTTTCGCTTCTTTCTCCTGCTTAATCCGCTCGTGCCGCGTGAGTTTGGGCGGCTCGTTGGCCGGCGTTTCAACTTGGTCGGTGAATTGGTCCCCAAGCTGTTCGCGCACCGTCTCCTTGAGGTTTTCCACCGCCTCGCTGAGTTTGCTAATCTCGCGGCGTGCGTCTTCCTCGGATAAAGGTGCGCGGGCACCTTGCACACGATACGGAGAAAATAGCGGCAATCGGGCATCGGCGATCCATGTCGCGTAGTGCTCGCTGTAATCCAGTTTGCCGAATACGTCGTGTTTCATGGCTACTTCTCGAATAAAGTCTCAGTCCGCTTTCTTGAATGTAGCGGTTGGCGCGAGGATCACCGCGCTTACATCAAGGACGCCTTTGCCTTCCGGAACGCGGTACTCGACGGTGGCGGTGCCCCGGATCGCGGCAACTCGCAGTGTACCCGTGCGCGGTATGTTCACCGAAACCTTGGTGTCGATTCCGTTTACGTCGCCACGCAGGTCAATGGTTCGGGCCGTGAGCGTGACCGCAGCGCCGCCGTCGATCTGCGAACCGGGCCGCGTGGCCGTCGTGGGAGCGGAGAACTTCACCTCGCCACCGGGGGCCGCGACTTCCACCGTCGATTTCCCCGTGACGGTGGCCGAGACGGTCACCACGCCGTTCGGGGCGTTCAGTTTCAAACTCGACCTGCCGTCGATTCGCCCGGTGACGTAGATATTCGCGGCGTGCAACGCCGAGGCGTCGAGGACCGCGCCGCCATCCAATCCCGAGGCACGCAGCGTCTTCACTTTGCCCTTGAGCACGACACGCTCGCCCTTCTTCATCGTGAACGGGAGGGTATAAACGGCGTCCGGCAGGTTCAGTTCGATGACAACGATTCGGTCGGCCTGTGGTTGCGGAATGGCTTTCGGGTCGGGCACGGGAACCGGCTCGGGGTCGGGTTCCGGCTCGGCGTATTTTGGCTCGTGCGGGAACGGGGCGATGGCGATTTGCTTCGGTGGCAGCGCGGGCAACGGGCGTTCCACTTTGGAGACTTCAACGGGCGTGACGGTTGAATCACTTGGAATCGCGGAGCGTGACGGGAACGCGGTCTGCCAGCCCAGGAGGCTACCGACACCGGCCGCGGAGCCGAGGAGGAACACGAGAACCGCACCGAACGGGAAGTTGGCGGGCGGTCCGCCGTGGCTGTGCAACTGACTCGCGTCAGCGGGTAAGCCCGCCGTGGGATCCGTGTCGGGTTTCCGGGTAACAGCATCGCGTGCGGGGGTTTGCCCTGCCACGGTGGCACAGATGGGACAGGGCACGGTTTCGAGTTGGTCGTCGGCACGGGGTAGCCCGCACTCAGGGCACGCGGTCGTGGACATCGGCGGCCTCCGCGTTTCACTTCCATATCAACACTATACTATTCCTCACTGTGCAGCGGAATGCGCTCGCTATCCGCGTTCGTAAACGTATTCCGTTTCACATCGTGGCGACCTATGATCAACGATCCCACCGTTATCGAGTTCGATGTCCGCACCGATGAGATGCTCCTCAACATGGGTCCGCAGCACCCTAGCACCCACGGCGTGCTGCGGCTCGTGCTTCGCACCGATGGCGAGATTGTCTCCGATGTGGTCCCTCATCTCGGCTACCTCCACCGCTGCGCCGAGAAGATCGGTGAGAATGTCACGCCGATTCAGTTCATCCCCTACACGGACCGGATGGATTACCTCGCCGGCATGAACATGAATCTGGGCTACTCGCTCGCAATCGAGAAACTCGCCGGCTTGAAGGTGCCTGAGAAAGCGCAGATCATCCGCGTGCTGATCTGCGAGATGAACCGCATCGCCTCGCACCTCGTCGGCATGGGCGCTTACGGCCTCGACCTCGGCAGCATCTCGCCGTTCCTGTACGCATTCCGCGAACGCGAACACATCCTCGATCTGTTCGAAGATGTCTGCGGGGCACGTCTCACCTACAGTTACCTCACCATCGGCGGTGCCCACGACGACCTGCCTGCCGGGTGGACGGCACGTTGCCGTAAATTCCTCGATTACTTCAAGCCCCGCATTCCCGAGTATCACGCCCTGCTCACCGACAATCACATCTTCGTGAAGCGCACGGCCGGCATTGGCGTGCTTTCCAAGGAAATGGCTCTCAGCTATGGTTGCACCGGGCCAATGCTTCGCGCGAGCCTCGACATTAGCAAGGGCGACCCCGATTGGGACTTGCGCAAGACGGAGCCGTATTCGGGGTATGAACACTATGCGTTCGAGGTGCCGCAACCGCCGTTCGACCACGCCCCACGCGGAGCCGTCATCGGCGATTGCTGGCATCGCTTCTATGTGCGCATGCTCGAAGTCGTGCAGAGTATCCGCATCGCGGAACAGGCGATGGATAAGTACGACGCACTGAATGCCGAAGGCGAGAAGGCGAAAGCCGATTCAGCCAGCACACGGGCCGCTCTCTCGCCCGAGGACGCGAAGAAACACGACGCGGCGTTGGCTGAGTTAATGAAGACGAAGTATTCGCACCGCGTGGAACCGCCACGAACGCTTCCGGCGGGTGAATGCTACGTCGAAACGGAGTGCCCACGCGGGCAGATGGGCTTCCACGTTGTGGGGCGGCCCTCAAAGGAGAACGTGCCGCTGCGGGTGCGGGCACGATCGAGCAGCTTCTGTAACCTGAGCGTGACGAACGAGTTGTGTCGCGGTTGCTTGCTCGCCGACGTGCCCGCCATCGTCGGCAGCATCGACGTGGTCATGGGTGAGGTTGATCGATGACGCGGGTGTTGCGTGAAGTGCGGCGATTCTTGGCGGCGACACCAGCGGAGCAAAGTCCGGGCGTCGTTGCCGTGTCCGGCGGCGCGGATAGCGTGGCGTTGCTTCGAGCGCTGGCTTCGTGCCGCACGGGGTCATTGACAGTTGCCCACATCAACCACCTCTTGCGAGGCGAGGAATCGGACGCCGACGAGGCTTTCGTCGTCAACCTGGCCAAGGAACTCGGCGTGGCATGTCGCGTGAAGTCGGTCAATGTCTCGGAACTCGGCGGCAATCTCGAATCGACGGCCCGGCGTGTGCGTTACGAGTTCTTCGCGGAAGTGGCGAACGAAACGGGAGCCACCTGGATAGCCACCGGCCACACTGCGGACGATCAGGCCGAAACCGTGTTGCACCGCATAATACGCGGGACCGGGTTGCAAGGACTCCGCGGAATCACTTCAGGCCGAACCGCAGGCCACTCTCCCCTCGCTCAACAGCAAGTCATTCGCCCGCTTCTCGCAGTCACACGCGGCGATGTTCTCGAATACCTCGACTCGCTCGGCCAGACATTCCGCGAAGACCTGTCGAACGCCGACCCACGCTTCACCCGCAACCGCATCCGGCACGAACTGCTACCGCTGCTTCGCACGTTCAATCCCGATGTCGTGTCGGCGCTGGCCCGCCTCGCCGTCCACGCCGCTGACGCCACCGCGATCATCACCGAACGCGCCGCCGAAGTGCTTGCAAAAGCCGAACGCCCGCGAGTCGGGGCTACGGTGATTCTCGACGTTCCCGACCTTGGCCCGTCGCCTGCCGTAGTCCGTGCCGTCATGCGACTCGTGTGGGAACGCGAAGCCTGGCCGCTCGACCAAATGGACGCCGACGCCTGGGACCGCGCCTGCGATGTCGCGGCCCGCAGTGTCCCCGCGTGGGACTTCCCTGGCGGCATCACCATGCGCCACGCAGGCCGGGTGGTACAACTCGGGCGGCGTTTAATGTTTCACGTTTAAGGTTTAACGTTCCACGTTAAGACATGTTTTGTGAACGCTAAACGTGCAACGTTAAACGCTTAACGCCGACTGCCGCAGGGGCGCATCACGCCTACGTTAATAGTCTCGGAATCTAACGTCAAACGTTAAACCTTAAACCTTAAACCTGAAACGTGACCGCCATGCTTCGCCCTATCCGCCGCGCTTTGCTCAGTGTCTCGGACAAAACCGGACTCGTGGAATTCGCCACCGAACTCGTCAACAAGTACGGCGTGGAACTGATCGCCACTGGCGGCACCCGCAAGGCGCTCGCCGACGCTGGCTTGCCCGTGAAGGATGTGTCCGAGGTCACCAAGTTCCCCGAAATGCTCGACGGTCGCGTGAAGTCGCTGCACCCCGCCATCTTCGCTGGCCTCTTGGCGAAGCGAGACAAGCCCGACCACATGGCCACGCTCGCCGAACACGGCTTGCCCGAAATCGACCTCGTGGTCTGCAACCTCTACCCCTTCGAGCAAACCATCGCCAAACCCGGCGTGACCGAAGCCGAAGCCATCGAGAACATCGACATCGGCGGCCCGTGCATGGTCCGCGCCGCCGCGAAGAACTTCGACAGCGTGGCAGTGGTGGTTCTTCCGCAACGGTACAAAGGTGTTCTCACCCAAATGGCGGTAAACGGCGGCTGCCTTAACAAGGATTACCGGCGGCATCTCGCGGTTGCTGCGTTTGACATGATCGAAAAGTACGACCAGGCCATCGCAGCCTACTATCTCAAGCAATCGACATCGAAGTTGGACGAAGAATACCCATATATCCACACCATCACCGTTCAGCAAAAACAAGTTCTCCTGAAGGGCGAAAACAACCACCAGACCGCCGCTTTCTACGCTGAACCCGGAATTACCCGCCCGTGCGTTGCCACCGCTCAACAACTGCACGGCAAAGAACTCAGTTACAACAACATCCTCGACCTCGACTCGGCGCTGAACCTGGCTCGTGAGTTCGCGGAGCCGGCTGCGATTGTGGTGAAGCACAACAATCCGTGCGGCGCGGCGACAGCCTCTAAACTTGCCGACGCCTTCACCCTCGCGTGGGACGGCGACCCGCAATCGGCGTTCGGCGGCATCCTGGCGTTCAACCGCGCCGTTGATGCCGACACCGCCGCTCTCACCATGGACGCCAAGGCGAAGCGTTTCATCGAGTGCGTCATCGCCCCGGACTTCGACGCGGCCGCTCTCGATGCGCTCAAAGGCTGGAAGGAGAATGTGCGTCTCCTCAAGACGGGGCCGCTCACCGGGCTTCCACAGGGACTCGACTACCGCCGCGTCGATGGTGGACTTCTGGTGCAAACCCGCGATGTGGGAGCCGACAAACCAGCGGAATGGAAGGTCGTCACCACACGCCAACCCACGGAGCGCGAAGCCGCCGCGTTGCATTTCGCCTGGCTCGTGTGCAAACACGTCAAGTCGAACGCCATCGTGCTGGCGCATGGCACTACGGTCGTCGGCGTGGGTGCGGGGCAAATGTCGCGCGTCGATTCCGTGCAAATCGCTGTGAAGAAAGCCGGCGACCGCTCGAAAGGTGCGGTCCTGGCGTCGGATGCGTTCTTCCCGTTCCCCGACAATGTGCACGCCGCCGCCACTGCGGGCGTGACGGCGATCATCCAGCCCGGCGGTAGCGTCAAGGACAAGGAAAGCATCGAAGCGTGCAACCAACACGGCATCACAATGATGTTCACCGGCGTGCGACACTTCCGGCATTGAGATTGGGTGGAAAAGAGGTAGAGAAGAGTTTTATCCGCAGATTACGCAGATTAGAAACACAGAAGCAGAGGAACTCTTTTAGGAGTTACGCAGTTGGGCATTTTGGTAAGGTTTCCGCGTCCCTTGTGTGCCAGGGTCTCACGACACCTGGCTACAAACTGTCGCCCCATCCGGGGCTTAAAACCAAGGCAAAAATCGCCTTCTTGTAGGGTGGGCCGAGACTGCTTTGGGTCGAGTCCCACCACGAGAGGAAATTGCCTCACGAGGGTGTCGGGCGTTGTGTTTCAGGAGAAATGGAATCGCTGTTTGAGTTGTTGATGGGACTCGACCCAAAGCGGTCTCGGCCCACCCTACGAAGACCAATCAGTCTCTTAGAAGCCCTGGAAGGGCGGTAGTTTGTAGCCAGGTGTCGTGAGACCCTGGCGTCAGGCAACATCTGTGGATAAAATCTTTCCCTCCTTATGTAATCTGCGGATAAATCTCTTCTCTTAAAAGCACTACTCTTTTGGAAGCACCACATATGGAACATACGTCTCACGAGTTTCTTAAGGCTCTTCTCGAAACGCCGAGTCCATCGGGGTTCGAGCAGGCGATTCAGCAGGTGGTTCGCACGCAGATGAAGCCGTTCGCGGACGAACTGCGCACCGACTCGCACGGGAACGTCTTCGCCGCGAAGTTCCCAAAGGACGGCCCCCCGGACGCCCCGCGAATCATGCTCGCGGGGCACTGCGACCAGATCGGCCTCATGGTGCAGTACATCGACAGCGAAGGCTTCCTCTACATCCAGCCCATCGGCGGCTGGGACATTCAGATTCTCCTCGGCCAATATCTCACCGTTTGGGCCAAGGATGGCCCCATCACCGGCGTTGTGGCCCGGCGAGCCATCCACTTGCTGAAGCCTGAGGAACGTGGCAAAGCGCCGGAGTTCACCGACGTGTGGGTCGATATTGGCGCGAAGAACAAGGAGGAAGCCGAGGCGTTGGTGCGGTGCGGCGATCCGCTGACGTTCGCCCTCGGTTACCGACCGCTGCGCAACAACTTGGCGGCCAGTCCGGCGATGGACGACAAGGTTGGTTTGTGGGTTTGCATGGAAGCAGTGCGACTCCTCGAAGGTCGGCCGTTGCGGGCCGCGGTTTACGGGGTCTCGACTGTCGCCGAGGAGATCGGGCTTCGCGGCGCGACCACGGCGGCTTACGCTATCAACCCCACGGTGGGAATTGCCGTCGATGTGTGTCACGCGACAGACACGCCGGGGAACGACAAGAAGACACAGGGCGACATCAAATGTGGTGGCGGGCCGGTGCTGTACCGCGGACCGAACATCAGTCCGCGAGTGTTCGACTTGCTGGAAGAAACCGCGAAAGCGCACAGCATTCCCGTGCAAGTGCGGGGCACGCCGCGAGCCACCGGCACCGACGCGAACGCCATCCAGATCGCCCGCGAAGGCGTCGCAACGGGGTTGGTCGGCATCCCGAACCGCTACATGCACAGCCCCGTCGAAGTCGTTCACCTCGACGACTTGACAAACGCCGCGAAGTTACTCGCGGAGTTCTGCGCCGCCGTCGGCCCGGAGACGAACTGGATTCCGTAACGGGTGGTTGCCGCCGTGGGGTGTGCGAGCGACGCGGGAACCGTAATCTTGGTTAAGCCGTAACACAACGGGAACGCGACCAGGCCGCGTTCCTTCTGCGTTACGGCTTACTCTGGGGTGGACATGGATACGCCGGCCGATGCGAAACCGAACCCGAACCGGGCCGCGATGTTTATCGTGTTCCTGGTGGTGTTCATCGACTTACTCGGGTTCGGGATCGTGTTGCCGCTGTTGCCGCGGTACGCCGAACTCTACCTCGGCGGCGTTCCAGACTGGGCACAGGGAGCAGCGCTCGGCGGTCTGTATTGCGTCTTCTCGGTAATGCAATTCATCTTTTCGCCGATGTGGGGCCGGGTCTCTGATCGCATCGGTCGCCGGCCGATCCTGCTTCTGAGCCTGGGCGGGTCCGTGGTGTTCTACGGTCTGTTTGCCTTCGCTGCGTCGCTTGGGGCGGAACACGCGGGAATCGCGCTTGCTCTGCTTTTCGTGTCGCGGCTTGGGGCCGGAATTGCCGGGGCGAGCGTGGCGACCGCACAGGCCGTGATCGCGGACGTGACCACCCCCGAAAAGCGCTCGAAGGGAATGGCCCTCATCGGCGCGGCATTCGGCATCGGCTTTACCTTTGGCCCTTTAATCGCCTACGCCGGGTTGGAAGTCTTTAACGACGCCCCGTGGGCACCCGGCGCAGTGGCTTCGGGATTGTCGCTGGTCGCGCTGCTGATTGCGTATCGGAAGTTGCCTGAAACTCGTGCCCCCGGAGCGGTCGCGGCTGGCCACCGCGAGTTCTTCAGCCTGGCCCGCACCCGCGAAGTGCTACGGCTTCCGACTGTCGGGGCGCTCGTGCTGATCTACTTCCTCGCAATCTTCGGGTTCGCCAACTTCGAGGCCACGCTCTCGCTGTTCACCGATTCGGCGTTCGCACTCGACAACCGAAACAACTTCCTGGTGTTCGCCTACGTCGGCTTCGTGCTGATGGTCGCGCAAGGCGGCTTCTACCGCCGCTTCGCCGGCAAAGTGCCTGAAGAGAAGTTGCTGAAAGTTGGTCTGCTGCTGATGATGTTGGGCCTTGGCGGCCTCGTGGCAGTCGCGCTGACGGCAAGCCCCAATGCGGGAATCGAAACCAAACTGGGCTTCGCTGCGGCGTTGGGGTGTTCGGTGTTCGGCTTCGCGTTCGTGAACCCGGCGGTGTCGTCGCTCGTGTCGAAGCGTGCCCCGAACGACCGCCTGGGCGAAGTGCTAGGTGTGAACCAATCGTTTGCGGCGCTGGGCCGCATCCTGGGGCCGTTCCTCGGGTTGATCTTGTTCAAACTGGAACCCTCGCGCACACTACCGTACCTCGCCGCCGCCTTGACATTGGTGGTGGTCGTGCTGCTGCTACCCCGTGTGGAAAAGAAGAGCAGTAATCCGCAACTGACACAGATTTGAAAGCGGATGAAACCAGAAAGCAGGTTGGCCACAAAATGGCACAAAGAACCACAAAAATAGAACCAAGAAGAACCAGGCTCTTTCAGCCTTCGAGCTTCTACCTCTACTTTTTGTGCTCTTTTGTGCCTTTTTGTGGCCAACCTGCCTTTTTTGCCTCGTGCTGAATTTCCAAATCTTCGAGACTGCTTCGCATGTCGTTAACCCGGCTCGACGCTCGCCGGATTGCCCTTATCAAGCCCAGTGCGCTGGGCGACATTGTCCACGCACTGCCCGTGTTGGGTGCGCTGCGGACACGCTTCCCCGCCGCCCGCATCACCTGGGTCGTGAACACCGCCTACGAACCGCTCATCCGCAGTCACCCCGATCTCACCGACACGCTACCGTTCGAGCGCGGCATGTTTAAGCGCGGTATCTGGAAGTCCGCCCGGTATGCGGTTGCGTTCGCCGCTGAACTGCGGAGTCGGCAGTTCGATCTCGTGATCGATCTGCAAGGACTGTTCCGCACGGGGTTGATGTGCCTGGCGACGGGCGCGCCAGTGCGGATCGGGTTCGCCAACGCCCGTGAAGGCAGTCGCTTCGCCTACACGCACCGCGTTCGTGTTCCCGATGCCGGGCACATTCATGCCGTGGACCGTTACTGGCGCGTCGCCGAGGCGCTTGGTGTGGGCGATGTGCCGAAGCAGTTCCGCGTGCCGCTCGACGATGGCGAAGTGGCAATGGTGCAGGCGGAACTCGCGGGCTTACCCCGGCCCTGGATCGCGGTGGTTCCGGGTGCGAAGTGGCTGACGAAACGCTGGCCGCCGGCCCACTTCGCGGAGTTGCTGAACCGTGCGAGCGACCACAGCGGCGGCACGGCTCTGTTCGTGGGTAGCGGCGATGACACCGCGTTGTCACTCGAAACGATTCGCGGTTTGCGGGGCGAGTCGCGCGACTTCACCGGCAAGACGACGCTGCCCCGCCTCGCGGCGCTACTCGCTTCGGCTGATGTGGTGGTCGGCAACGACACTGGCCCGCTGCACCTCGCAGCGGCGCTAGGCCGGCCGTGCGTCGCGCCGTACACTTGCACTCGGGTTCGTCTCCACGGACCTTATGCCAATGGGCATGGGAGCGTGGAAACGACCGTGGCGTGCGGTGGCAGCTATCGCAAAACGTGCCCGAACATGGTCTGCATGGCGGAACTGACGCCCAATCGGCTTTGGCCCCGGCTCAGAGAGGCACTCGAAGCATGGCAACAACTCTCCCGTTCCGCCTGATTCTCGCCAGTGGATCACGCGGTCGCCGTTGGCTCTTGGAGCAATCCGGCCATGCGTTCGAGGTGAAGCCCTCCAACATCGACGAACCCACGGAAGCGCGACTCGGAAGTTGCCGGCATTATGTGGGCGAACTCGCCTGGCTGAAGGCGGCTGCGGTCGCCCCGACCGTGAGCGATGGCCTCATCATCGCGGCCGATACCGTGGGCTGGTTGCACGGCAAAGTCATCGGCAAGCCGGAAGACGTGGCCGACGCCCGGCGGATCATCACATCACTTTCGGGCACGACGCACGAACTCTGGACGGGCGTTTGCCTCTGGCTACGTCCCGGCGACTGGCAACTCTGCTGGCAAGAACGCAGCCTCGTGCGAATGGCGTCCCTCACCGACGCCGAACTCGATGCCTACCTCAAGACGGACAAGTGGGTCGGCAACTCCGGGGCCTACGCGATCGAGTTGCCAAGCGACCCGTTCCTGACCGTCGAAGAGGGCACCGTGAGTAACGTGATCGGCCTGCCGATGGAGTCGCTCGAAAGGGCGCTCAACTGGGCTGTGAAGATCGCAGCAGGGTAAGGGCAGTGCAGAAATTGTGATAACACCTATGCCCCTGGAGCCACAGCGTCAAACACGCAATGGTCCTGATCCCGGTTGGCGGGAACCACAATTCCCGTCTTGACGCGAAACCCGGCCGGTGGCATGGCGATGACCGAAACTGGCTGGCATGATTTCAGGGAGCGCCGATGGGCAGTGGACTGCGGGTCGGGTGCGTGACGTGTCTGCTCGGCCTCGCGGTCGCCGGGTGCGCCACCGCGCCGCCGCTCGACAATCCGGTGTCGGTTCGCACGCCCACGCAGGCAATCGAGAACCCCGTTCTCGTATCACCGGGTCAGCCCACGGCCGCCGCGTATCAGGAAGTCTTCGAGAAGACCATCGACGTACTCGACGATTACTTCGACCTGCTGCCGCCGAATCCTTACGATGGGCGAATCGTCTCGAAGCCACGGATTGCACCAGGTTACGAACAGTTCTGGAAGCGGGGTAACCCCGACGCCCGGAGTCGGTTGCTGGCGACGTTCCAGTCCATTCGGCAGACAGCGACGGCCGAGATTCGAGCTGGCGACCGTGGTGGCTACCTCGTTTACATCGTAGTCGAGAAGGAACTCGAAGACCTCGCGCGGCCCACGGGAGCGCGGTTCGGTTCGGCGATCTTCCAGGAGTCGCCTACCGTGGATCGCCAACTCGAAGTGGTCGGCCCCGAAGCCACCACCGACCTGACGTGGTTCAAAGTAGGCCGCGATTACGCTATGGAGCAACAAATCCTCCGCCGCATCCGGAATTGTCGGTAAAGTCCCAGGGCTTCCGCCCTGTGCTACAAACGCCGGCTCATCCGGGGCGAAAAGCACCGTCTTGTCTTCGCCCCGAATAGGGGCCGCCTTTCGTAGCACAGGGCGGAAGCCCTGGGTTGAATGACTGATAGCCGATAGCTGATAGCTTTCATTGAGGCGAGCGGAGCACGTCATGGCTGAGCGGGGGTTGCGGCTGAAACTGGGGTTGTTCGTCGTGGGGTCGCTCGTCGTCCTCGCGGGGCTGGTCGTGTTCTTTGGCCGCGCCCCGGACTTGTTCTCGAACAAAGCGAAGTTCTCCATCTTGTTCCCCGAAGCGCCCGGCGTCGGCCCAGGCACACCCATCCGCAAGTCGGGCGTTCGCATTGGCGAAGTGAACGCTCTCGATCTCGACGCGGACTCAGGCCAAGTTCGCGTGCAAATCCAAGTGGACCGCCGCTACCAGCCCCGCAGGTCCGAAGATGCCATCATCACCAAAGGCATCCTCAGCGGCGACACGGCCATCGACTTCGTGCCCCACCTGGATAACGACGGTCAGCCTGTTGCTCGCGGCGCGGAGTACGAACCCGGTTCGGACATCATCGGCATCGCGCCCATCACGCCTCGGAGTCTGCTGGCACCCGCGCCCGCCATCATCGCCAACGCTCAGAATTCGCTCGAACGAATCGTGAAAGTCTTCGAGAAGCTCGAGAAGTTCCAGGCCGTGCAACCGAAACTGGAGCGAGCGCTCGACGAAGCTAGCGAAACCTTCAAGGCGGTCCGTAACTTCATCCCGAAACTCGAAAAGACCAACGAGAAGATTCAAAACTTCCTCGGTGTGGATGTGCCTGAAGCGCCACCGAACGGGGTCGTACCCGCTGGAGGGCTTGCAGCCGGTGGGAAGCAACCGCCCGAGCAACCGAATCTGCGGGCACTGATCCGCGATATTCAAGATGTCGTTCGCGCCGCCCGCCCCGCCGTGGACGACATTCGCGCGATGATCCGCCGCCTCGAACCGGAAGTGACCGGAACCGTGCAATCGGCGCGACAAACCTTCGATGCCGTGAACGAATTGCTCAGTCCCGAGAACCGCAAACAGCTTACCGAATTGCTCAAGAACGCGAACGCAGTCGCCGTTTCCGTCGTGAAGATTTCCAATGCGCTGACGGACTTGCTCGGAGGAGCCGAGAAGACCCTCAAGAACCTGGACACGCTCGTGGCCAACGCGGGTGGCGTGGTGGGTGATGTGCGGTCGGTGACGAAACCGCTGGCGGAGAAGTCGGAAGCGATCGTTGCCGGGGTAGTCGATTCGGCCGAGCAACTGAGCAAGGCGCTCACGGAAGTGCGGGGGCTGCTTGCGGCGTTCGGCAAGGGGAACGGCACCATCCAAAAGCTACTCACGGACCCCGCCGTTTATCAGAATCTGGACGAAGCGGCAGGTTCGCTCGCCAAGGTGATGGCGAAGGCCGAGAAGATCACACGCGACCTGGAAGTCTTCGCGGACAAGATCGCCCGCCGCCCGGAGTTGATCGGTGTGGGTGGGGCGCTGCGGCCGAGTTCTGGGTTGAAGGACGTGCCCGGCACGCTGCTTCCCGCGTACCGCCCGGACTGGCCGCCCGCCACCAACGCCGCCCGACCCGCGAATGAGGCACCCGGCGCGAAGGGTGCGAACTGGCTTCCGCCGCCCGTTCAGGGCTATCCGCCACGATAGAAGACCCCCGGCAAGCCGGTGGGTAAGCTTCTCGCGGCGAGAAATGAGCCATTTGGCAAGCCGTCAACATCAGCCTCACGCCAGGGGTTGCGCGAATCGCTCCACCCCTGGCGCGTATCCGTCGCCCATCCGGGCTAAAACTAGGTGAATGAGCGTTGTCTTTGCAGCCCGAAGGGCGACCGGCGTGTAGCCAGGGGTAAAGTGGAGCGCAGCGTAGCGAAACCCCTGGCGGGCCGACGGAGAATGTCCTGATGCCAAACGCTTTGGGCTAACAATGTGTCAATCCCGGCCGCGCAAAGTATAAATGAAATCCTTGGTCATTTAGCCCCGCTTTCCGGGGCTTTTACGCGCGAGCAACTCACAATTCGCCGACGCCACCGCGGCCGCCCACTCGCTGCCAGGCACCAGCTTTCCACTCGAAAACGACTTCGTCGCGGCCACGCCATGCGAGGCAGTACGCGCCAGTGTTGGAGCCAACGGCCCAGCCCATGCGGCGGAGCAGTTCGACGTTCGGTTCACCGTCCTGGTTCACCAAAAGAGGAGAGGTAGGTTGCATGACAAGGACCCTCCCGGTGAGCGCCAACCGGGAAGTCCGGCGGGTGTTGCTCAACCGTAGAACGAAACTGGTGATGGAGAGTTGCGCGGAAAGCGAATTCCGCGAAACTAAGGGCGATTCGGGTTATGGACTTATCGGGTCTCTCGCTGAACAAGCTCGCGTCTTTTCACGCCCACTACTCAATTGCCAATGGCAGGCGCGTGGCACAATTGAGCCTTAACGCACAACTGGCTTTTCCGCGAGCGCCGCCGCACCCATCACACCCATTAGAGCGGCCGGGATCGGTGGAGGAGGCACGGGAGCCTGATAATTTGGGAAGAATTGTTCCCCAAGCGGTCCGGACGGCGGCAGGGCCGTCTGCGTCGGGTGGCCACCAAAGACCCTTGGGATTGAGATGGTCGGAAGCGGTTCGCCCGCCAGTTCTGTGCGGCGGCGGATCGAGCCACGGGTGAACGGCCCGGCCCCCAGCACCCAGGTGTCCCGCGAACTGCTGACGGCTTCCACCGTGCCGGACTGCCAGAACGCCCGACCGGTGATGCGGCTGTAGGCGAAGACGGCGATCTTCGCCACGCCGCGCTGATCGTTCTTCTTCAACACGGCGATTTCGGGCACATTTGTGGGAAGACCGGGAAGTACCGTCGGGAGTTGCACCGCCGGCGTTCCCAAGAGCATGCTGTGCCGATCCGTACCCAGCCCTCCCGAACGGAGATCGACGACGTATTCGGCCTTACCTTTGTCGTCCTGAAGGAACGCACCCGCCGCGACGATCTGTTGCCGGACCACGCTCACGAGGTAGCCCTTGTCGATGGTCTCTTTCTCGGTGATTCCCGTGGCGTCCAGGAACACCGTCTTCCCCGTTAGTGGCGAGAAATCGATCTGCGCGACGGCGTTATCCGCGGCTTGCGACACGAGCAACATCTCGGTCGCGGCGCGGGTTGTGTCGGTCATCCGGGTCGTGCCGCACCCCGGAAGCAGTGCCAACACAACGCCGGCCGCCAGTCGGCAGATTCGCGGTCGGGTCATCGTGGAGTCCGTGAGTTTCGGAGTGGGCAGACCATACCCAAAACTCACGGGCGGACAAGTCGAACCGCGCGGTCAGAGTTGCACGCCGGGCAGTGATTCCGATTGCGCGGCGGTCGCGGCGGCGGCCACCGTCTCGGCGAGAACGACATACGCCTTGGAGATGGGCGCATCGGGATACTTGCGCACGATCGGCTCGCCGGCATCGCCGCAGGCCGCCACCCGCGGGTCGATGGGGAGTTCGCCCAGGAACGGGCAGTTGCTTTCGAGCGCCAGTTTCAAGCCGCCACCGACGCCGAAGATGGGCGTTTTCGTGCCGGTCGCGTCCATGAAGTAGCTCATGTTCTCGACGATTCCGAGGATCGGCACGCGAACTTCGCGGAACATCTTCACGCCTTTGCGGGCATCGATCAAGCTCACTTCGCCCGGCGTCGTCACCACCACGGCACCCGTCAGCGGCGCACTCTGGCTGAGCGTCAGTTGGGCGTCGCCGGTGCCGGGTGGCAGGTCGATGATGAGATAATCGAGGGTGCCCCAATCGATCTGGCCGAGGAACGACTGCACGGCCTGCGCGACCTTCGGCCCGCGCCAGATGATGGCCTGATCGGTGCCGACCAGGAAGCCCATGCTCATCAAGCGGATGCCGAACTTCTCCAAGGGAAACGCGGTGGCCTTCGAGTCCACGAGGCCCAGGCCGAACATGATTGGCACAGATGGGCCGTAGATGTCCGCGTCCATGAGGCCGACGGACTTGCCCGACATATGCAGAGCCATCGCCAGGTTCGCGGCGACGGTCGATTTCCCAACCCCGCCCTTCCCCGAGGCGACTGCGATGATGTTCTTCACACCGGGAAGGGACAGTTTAGGCGGCTGACCAGGATTCATGATTCACCTGTGGATGGAAGTTTGACATATAGCCCCCGGCTTGCCGGGGGTCTTGTCTTGCAGAAGAACCCCCGGCAAGCCGGGGGCTATATGAATTATCCCTTCGCGGCCTCACCCAGTTCGCGCAGGCGTGCGAGGGGGTAAATGCCCGTGTTGTGGCCGTCGTTCCAGGTAATCTGGTAGGCGTAGTGACCGATGGGTTGCATCGCCACAGGGGAAGGCGCACCAGCAGTGGCTTCTTGTGGCGTCAACACGCGGAACGGGTCCGGTGGCTTGGCACGCTCTTCGACGCAAGTCGCGCACGGGCACTGCTTGCGGAGCAATCGCCACGCCGTGAACGTGGTCAAGCCGTCGCTCCACTCGATCTGGAGACCATCGCCGACACGCTTCAGAGATTTCGGGCGAAGTTCGCCTGCCATCGTTTTCGCCTCATAATTTAGCCGCTCGCGGCATCGCCAACAGAAAAGCTTACTTGCCCAAAGTTGCCGTCACGACGACGGCGTTCGCGTCGAGCGTCGCGCCGAATTTCAGCGTTCCGGCTTGTGCCTGCCACGGGAACGGCGCGGAGCCTTTGCCGTCGGCGGGGACACGTGCGACAACGTCGGCCGGTCCTGTTGCTCGCGTTTGGCGAATCTCGATCTGGTACTCGCGGGTCGCGCCGGTGATTCCTTGCAGCGAGGGCGGCAGCGGTAAGTCGCAGCGGCCATTCGTGGTGAGCGTGCCCGTCACCATCGTGACCGAACGTTGCAGCGGCGTTATCCGCTCTTCGGTGTATTTCACGGGGATAATCGCGTCCGAACCGCCGGCCGCCTGATGTACGGCCTTCGGATCGCCGGCCCATTCCCCCAACACGGTCAGCGAACGCTTGTCTGCCGCGACTGCCACCTTGAGGTTCTTCACGCCGGGGACGGTTGGTGTTCCGAGCGTGGCATCGCTGATGGTGAACCCGGCGCGGGCCTGCACAAGTTTCGTAAACGGCTGTGGGTTCTTGACGTTCGGCACCGGGATCGCCACCGATTCCGTTCGGGGCAGACGCACCACCCAGTTCCCGCCATCGGTAACCTTGAGCACGGCTGTGAGCGTGCCCACTGGGGCCGCGTCTACTTTCACCGTGGTGGCTTGCTTCACGGCCGCCTT
>Ga0105046_10006155_pt1 | contig 18951 bp, 16 predicted proteins | sample MAT03_FD_78385 | JGI IMG/M metagenome (GOLD analysis project Ga0105046, IMG submission 78385) | Freshwater microbial communities from Lake Fryxell liftoff mats and glacier meltwater in Antarctica - MAT-03 (megahit assembly) | ecosystem: Environmental > Aquatic > Freshwater > Ice > Liftoff... | reverse complement strand
TGGAAGGGCGTACCGCTAGCCCGTCTGCCGACACCTTCGCGACCGACGCGGCGACGCTCGACGGGGTCAACCCCGTACACGACTGCCACAAGAACACGGCGTCGCGCTGGATCATGGTCCGCTGACGGGCGTCGGCGGGGTCGCTTGCTCGAGATAACGTTGCTCGAGCGAGCGGCCCTTGCCGAGCGCGCACACGCGGGCGCCCGACGCGAGCCGCTCGCGCAAGACCTCGGCGATCACGTCCTCGGCGACCCTCCCGGGGGTCGGTTGGAATTGGACGCGGATAATCCGTCGCTCGGGCTCCCAGTTGATGGCGGCGGTGACCACGCGGGTGCGGAGGATGTCGAGCATGGCGGAGCATGGCGAGCATGTCGAGCGGCTCGGGCCCGGGGGCGAGCTGGACGAAGAATTCGGCGTCCTGTGCGGTGAGCGTGCCCGTGGGTGCGGCGGACGCCCCGCGCTCGGCACCTACGTGGCGGCCCGTGATCCCCCGTTTTGCCGGCGGACCTCGTTCGGACCTCGGCATTTTGGCGGGCACTGGGCTGATATCTTGCCTCCAATGTCGAGGCCATCCGCGCGAACCTGGGAGCGTCCACCTCGCCGGGTCCCGCGATCGCCGAGTTCGAGTCTCTGGGTGGTGGCGGCGTGTGTGTGGCTGGCCGCCTGTGGCTGGCCCGCGATGCGTTCGCCCCCGCTCGACCCGGGGCAACTGTCGAGTATCGGCGGCTTTCCTGACCTGACGGATCCCCCGGGCGGCGCTCCCTCGCGGTGGGACGCGGCGGTCATCGTCGCCATCGAGGACTACAAGGCGCTCGCCGATCGCCCCCAGGCGCGCGCGGTCGCCGACGCCTGGTATCATTATTTGCGACGGACACGAAAGCTGTCGGGCGGGCGCATCACGCTGCTGCGGGACGATGAAGCGACACCAAACAGCATCTTCGCGGCGATCGAGCTCGCGCGCTGGCAGATCGGCAAGAAGGGGACCCTGTGGTTCGTGTTCATCGGTCACGTCGGTGGCGGAAAGCCGGATCGATACGGTGACCTGTGGCTCGCAGCGGCGCGTGGGCTCCTCGACGCCGAATCGGTGGTCCCGGCCGAGCTCGTGCTCTCGCGGATCGGCCACGGCATGCACGCCCGCGGGGTCGCGGTGCTCGATGGTTGCCTGCCCGACGCGCGCGACGGACGGCCAGAGGCGGGCACGCGTACGCCGGCCTTTCCACCGTTCACCGTGATGGGTCCGCAGGACGTCATCCCGGACATCCCGTTCTCACCGCAGATCGGGACCCCCACCCTCGCGAGTGAATTGGCTCAAACCATCGCCCGCATGCACAACCGACTCGTGCAATTTCGGCGCGAGCCGGTGGACCTGGCCGTCTTCAGCTCCGGCCTCGGGCCGCGCTGTACCGAGCGCCTGCCTGGTACCGCCGTACCGGCGCTGTCTTACCTCGTACTCGGCGCGCTGCGCGGGTGGGCCGATCGCAACGGAGATCATACCGTGACGGCGGTCGAGGTGCTCACATACGTCACGACGGTGCTGCGGGCGCTCGCCGGGACACCGCCCGCGCCGCGCCCGAGCTCGTACGGCGTCGATCTGGCGCTGGCCCGCGACGCCGTCGAGGCCGGTCCCACAGTCATCGCCGCAAAGCCGCCCGTGAGCGCAGTGGTGGCCGTAAAGTCCGGCCACCCCGAGCCGATCGCCTGGACCTCGGACACGATGATCGGCATCGACCGCGGCTGGTTTCGTATGGGGTGCCCCCGCCGCGGCAAGGGGTGCGAGGCCGACGAGAAGCCGGCGCGGCGGCTGTATCTCTCGCGCTTCTATCTCGCCCCGCTCGAGGTTACACAGGCAGAGTATCAGCGCTGTGTGACGTCGGGTTTGTGTAGCGCGCCCGACGCGGCGCGCTGCTTCGTCTGGACCAGCGACGAGTTCAAGCGCGGCGCCAGGTTGCCCGAACCGCTGACGCGCCCCGACCACCCGGTCGTGTGCGTCACCTGGCATCAGGCGCAGCGCTATTGTCAGTCCCTCGGCCAGCGCTTGCCGACCGAGGCCGAGTGGGAGCGGGCCGCCGTGGGCCAACAACAGCGCCGCTATCCATGGGGCGACGCGGCGCCGACGTGCAAGCGAGCGCAGCAAGACGACTGTGGCGAACATACCCGGCCGGTCGGCTCACACCCCGCGGGCGCGACCCCCGAGGGCGTGCAGGACCTCGCGGGCAACGCCTCCGAGTGGGTCTTCGATTGGTACGCCCGCGACAGCTACCGTGATATGCCGCGCCACGACCCGTCAGGCGCCGCGAGCGGCGTCGTGCGGGGCGTCCGCGGCGGCAGCTATTATGATAGTGCCCAGACGCTACGGAGCAGCTATCGCTACGGCCTCAACCCGGACTCGAGCTTTAGCACCGTCGGCTTTCGCTGCGCCCGCTAAGGGCCCGCCGAAGGGATAACCGGAGCACGCTGTCCGCGTCGGCGCCGCGGCGCTGCACGACCGGCACGACTTCGGCGTGGCGCTGTCCAGCGGACATCGGTACGCGCAACATCTGCCGCTGTAGGGTCTCGACCTTCAAGTGCTTGGCTTGCATCGTCGATCGCATGCAGCCATCTATCGCAACTTTCACGACCCGCGGCAACCGACAAATCGCCGGCCCGAGAGTACACACAAAATGGCGCACGAACATCGGACGCCGCGCCCGCTCCGTATAAAACTCGGCGGCCCGAGAGTACACACAAAATGGCGCTCGAGCTTATAAGGCTGCGCCCGACGAGCATATCGCCACGACGATCAGAGCGCTGGGGGCGAGTGGCGACGACCGAGGCGGCTGGGGCGGCGCCGGATCGCCCCAGGACTGTCGGGGGCCGACCCCGCCCGGGCCGCGTGCGTCGGTTCGCCGTGCCTGACCGGCGACGGCTGCGACGAAGCGACCTACTGCTCGCCCGACAAGACCTGCCAGTCGCCGCCGGGCGCGGCGAGCCGACCGGGACGCGGCGAGAATTGGACGACGCATGATGCCTGCGCGTGGTGGGGTTTCCTTCAGCATGGACGCGGGAAGAGCTGTGAAAGCACGCCCACGTTCAACAGTTCTCGTCCTCGGCTGGCGAGGCTGGCCGGGCGCGCCGGATGACGCTCTCGATCAGGAGCACGACCAGCAACAGCGGGGTGAGATAAACCGCCGCGATCGCAGCCATCATCAGAAATAGAACATAGAGTTGGGCGAAAAGGTCCATGGCCAAAGGCCAGAGGATCAGCGCGGGCAGGCCGAGCCCCGCGCCGATCTGCGCCGCGAGCAGCATGCGGGAGGCGTACGGCGCCTCGGATCGCCCGCGCCAGACGCCGAGCGCCACCCCGAGCGCAACGGCGCCGAAGGCGGTGAACACGATGGCGACATATTCCAGGTCCGGGTGCGCCCCGAGCAGCCATGCCAATGCCGGGAGCGCCGTCAGGATCCCGGTGGTCGTCAGGGCGCGCCGGCCGGGGGCTCCCACGCCTCGATCGGGCGCGCGGCGGATCAACTCGAGCAGCCAGAGTACAGCGAGCGTGACGACGTACACCAGCGGCAGTGCGGCCAGGATGTTCGCACAGAGCGCTTGATACGAGGGACCGGGCCCGCAGCCCGTCAGCGGGATCACCACGAGGGCCGACCGGGGGAGGTGGGGCTTGCGAGTCGACATTGCTTAACTTCATGGAAGCGGCGGCGTCCTGTCAAGCCGCGGACGCGGGTCACAGCATTTTCCGGGCTTTGACCTCGAGGTAGCGATTGATCAGGCCGGGGGAGAGTTCGCGGGGGAGGATGTCGAGGACCAGGGCGCCGGAGCGTTTGAGGTCGCGGATGAGCTTGTCGCGCTTGCCGGGGCCGGGTGGCAGGTAGTTGAGCACGCGACCTGGTCGCCGCCGCGGCTGGCGACGTAGGTGAGCATGAGGGTCGCGTTGAGGGCGTGGTCGAACAGGGACCGGCTGTCGCTCTCGGCGGTCATGAGGCGGCCGGCGTCCCGGCCACACCATTCGATTCTCGGCATCACGACGGCGCTGCAGCAACCCGCCAATCACAGGACACCACAGGAGAGGCGGAGTAATTGTTGGGCGGCGTTGTGGTCGAGGATCTGGGTGAGCGCAGAGTCGGGCCGGGCGAGGGCGCGTGGGTCGAGGCCCTGGAGGGCGTGCACGGGCGTGCACGGGCGCGACTGTAGCAGGGCGCGCACAGCCCCGCTTGCATCCGGCGTGGGCTTCTGTAGCGTGACAACCATGGTTTCATGGCGGGGCGGGAGCGGGGCAGCATTGGTTTTGGCGTTGGCGGGCGCGTGCGGCGACAGCGGTCGTCAGGACACGGCGGCGACGCAGGGCACGCTGACGGCGACGGCGACGGCGGCGACGGACACGGGTGGTGGCACCGCGCCGACGAGCACGACGCAGTCGACGGACCCGCAGCCGACCAGCGGGGCCGACGCGACGGGCATGAGCGGCAGCGTGGGCACAAGCCCGGGCGACCCGGCGACGGGCGACGCGACGACGGACGACGCGACGACGGACCCGACGCAGACCGGCACGAGCGACACGAGCACGACGAACACGACGAACACGACCGACACGAGCACGACGAACACGACGAACACGACGAACACGACCGACACGATGGGCGAGACCTGCGACCCGCCGGATGTGCTGTTCGCGCTCGACCGCACGCTGACGATGCATCGCACGCCGGACGGCCAGATGCCGGTCGACGCGCCCGAGTACAAGAGCAGCAAGTGGTCGCAGGCGGTCACGGCGATCGAGGGCGTCGCGACGGGCGGGCTCGACGGTCAGCTGCGCCTCGGCCTCGAGCTGTGGCCCAAGGACCCGGGCGGTGATACGTGCATCACGCTCGAGGAGCGGATCCTCAACGTCAAGCCGGCGACCAATCCGAACTGCCAGGAGGGCGAGATCCTGGTGCCGCCGGCGCTCGGGGTCGGGCCGATGATCACCGCGGCGATCGATCCGCTGACGACCCACATCTGCAAGAGCACGCCGACCGGCGCCGGCCTGATCACCGCGTCGAACTGGCTGGTCGACAACGTGGTGCCGGGCCGCAAACAATACATCGTGCTGGTCACGGATGGCGCCGACTGGAGCTTGAGCTGCCCCGATCCCTCGCCGTTGCTGACGACCCAGCAGATCGCGGCGGCGGGCATCCAGACCTACGTGGTCGGCTTCTTCGGCCAGGAGGCCCAGGCCGGGGCGCTGGCGTTCCTCAACGACATGGCCTGCGCGGGCCAGACGGCCAAGGACTTCGCGCAAAACTGCGTGCAGATGGGCGGCGGGTACGTGGCCAAGGACCCGATGTTCCCGACGCCGCTGTATCTGCAGGCCGGCGACAATGAGCTGCCGGCGACGCTGACGGCGGTCGCCGAAGAGATCCTCCAGTTCTGCGTGCCGGGCTGACCTGGCGTCATGGCCCGCTCGAGACGCTCGAGACGCTCGGCTCAAGACTCGCCGAGCGCGACCAGGACGCGCTGAGCTCTTGCTTGATCAGTTCCATCGGGAACGCCGCTGTCTCGCGTGCGAGACGGCGGCGGCGGGCCCGAGCTCGCAGCGGCTACTCGACGAGGTCGCCGAGGTTGCGGGGGCTTAGCTTGAACTTATCGAAAGAGTAGGCGAGCAGGCCCGTGATGCTGGCGAAGGCCTTGCCCATGGCGGGCTTGGGGCCGGGGTTGGGGAGGAAGAAGAAGTCGTCGACGATGAGGCCGCCCGTGACGCCGAACTCGCCGAACTCGCCGAGGGTGGTGACGGTGACGTCCTTGACCTCGACGAGGCAGCCCTCGTAGTTCTCGGCCTTGGGGCCGCCGGTGGCGATGTCGGCGGGGGCGACGACGTCGGCGGCGGGGACGGTGGCGGTGCCGGTGATGGCGAGATTGTCGGTCTTGGCGAGGGTGAGCTGGGAGAAGTTGAAGAACTCAGTGTACTGGCCCGAGACGTCGACCCTGTCGCCGAGCGTGGGCAGCTTGTCGGCGGCCAGGAGCTCGGCGGCGATGTCGGCGAAGACGTAGACCTGGATGCCGGAGTACTCGCCGCCGGGGGTCTCGGCGACGAAGAAGTAGCCGGCGCCCTTGTTGTTGGTGACGAAGGGGGAGGTGACGACGACGTCCTTGATGTCGACGTAGGTCATCTCGGGGTACACGCCCATCTGGAGGTCGTAGATGGTCGCGCCCACGTTGCCGCCAGTCGGGTCGGCGGTCGGGTCGGCGGTCGGGTCGGCGGTCGGGTCGGCGGTCGGGTCGGCCGTCGGGTCGCCAGTCGGGTCGGGGTCCTCGCAGCCGTCCCAGCCCTGGTAGTCGGCGCAGGTGCGCGGGGCGAGCTTGAACTCCTCGAAGGAGTAGGTCAGTTGGCCGACGAGGGCGGTGAACGTGGTGCCCATCGCGGGCTTGGGACCGGGGGAGGGGACGAAGAAGAGGTCGTCGACCTTGAGGGCGTTGTCGACCTCGAACTCGCCGAACTCGACGACGGGGGCGGTGACCTCGGCGCCGACGATCTGGACCAGACAGCCCTCGTAGTCCTCGGCCTTGGCGCCCATGGTGGTGATGTCGGCGGCCGTGACGACGCTGGCGGGGGGGATGGTGCCGGGGCCGGTGATGGTCACGTCGCTGGCGGCGCCGACGGTGAGCTGCGAGAGGTCGAAGAACTCGGTGTAGGTCGCGCGCAGCGAGAGGGTGTCGCCCATCTTGGGCAGGCCGGCGCCGAGCTCGACGGCGACGTCGGCGTAGATGTAGACCTGGATGCCCGAGAAGGGGCCGCCGGCGGCCTCGGCGACGAACAGGAAGGCCCTCTCCTTGTCCATCTTGTCCTTGACGAAGTAGACGGGCGAGGTGGCGACGACGTTCTTGAGCTCGACGACGAGGTCGACGGGGACCTTGCCCTGCTGGATGTCGTAAATGGTGACGGTCTCGCCGCCGCCGCCGGTGGGGGTGTCGGAGTCAGTGGCGCTGCCGCTGGCGGTTGCGTCGCTGCCCGTGGATTCGGACGTGTCCGAGAAGGTAGTGCACGCGGGTGCGAGGGCGGCGAGGGCGAGGAGCAGGGGTGAGCGGGTGAGGATCATGGCGTCTCCGACGGGGCGAGCCCGGTAAGCGTGAAGGATCAGCTCAAAAGCGATATTGGAACACGAGGCGCAGGTCCTGCTGCTTGCTGACGACGGCCGCGGCGGTGCTGAGGGCCGAGGTACGGACGCGGCGGTCGCCCCACAGGAAAGTGACCATGAACAGCTCGCGCCACAGGAACACGTGGGCGGCGACGCGGTACTGCATCTCCTGGTTCTGGCGGCGCAGGTCGTAGCCGAGCTCGGCGGGCGGTCTCTCGAAGGGGCTGGCGAGGTACTGGCCGAAGTCGCCGGCGAGGAGGAGGCGCTTCTTGATCGGGAGCACGCCGACCTGGAGGTTGTAGGCGACCTGCCAACTGCCGAAGTTGAGCTCGCGCTTGCCGTAGACCTCGCTGAGCAGGATCAGGCGCCGGTAGCGGAAGGTGGCCTGGATGTTGGCGGCGGGGTAGCGCTCCTGGGCCCGCTGGTCGTACTTGCCGCCGACGGAGATGGCGAGGGTGGTGGGCGCGGGGGTGTAGAGCAGCGGCGAGTCGAAGCGGTTGTAGTAGCCGACCAGGTTCATCCACAGCTGGGCGCCGGCGCTGTAGGTGAAGTTGTTGTTGTTGTCGGGGAAGAAGGTGCCGCCGATGTTGCCGGCGAAGCGGCCGCTGCCGCCGGCGAGGAAGGTGCGGTAGAGGAACTTGCCGCGCTTGTCGATCGGGCCGCCGAACTCGATCGCGGCGCCGTTGCCCTGCTCGAAGCCGTTGAGCATGTAGAAGGCGGGGTCGACCAGCAGGCGCTTGTGGATCGAGCGCACCAGCTCGAGCGAGAGGCCGCCGGCGCCGCTGTTGAGGTTGAAGTAGTGGCCGCCCTTGATCGGGACCTGGAAGATGGCGAACACCGCCCGCGGGGTCTTCTCGGCGCGGAAGGAGAGTAGAAAGAAGCTGTTTTGGATGTAGGGGATCTGGCCGAGGACGCGGAGCTGGATCGCGGAGAACTCGACGTTGGCTTGCTTCTCCTGGACGTCGTAGGTGCCCTGGGTCCGGGCGACGACGGAGAAGCGGAAGTTGGTGGAGGGCTGACAGTTGACGACGCTGGTGTCGAGGCGACAGCCGAGGTCCTCGCAGTCGGTCTTGCCGTCGTGGTCGTTGTCGTAGCCGTCGGAGCACATGTGCTCGCTGCGCTCGCCGTCGGCGTCGTCGCCCTTGCCGAGCAGGTCCTCGGGGTCGGCGCGGTGGTCGATGCCGTCGGTGCCCGAGCTGCGGGGGCCCGAGCTGGCGGAGGCCCGGTCCCACGAGCCCTTGCAGACGATCATGTCGGCGCAGTCGGAGTCGTCGCAGTCGAAGGCGCCGTCGCGGTCGTTGTCGAGCCAGTCGTGGCAGCGCTCCTCGGAGAACTCGGGGCGGCTGTCGGGCTGACAGGCGGACGCGCCGACGCAGTCGTTGTCGCCGCAGTCGTAGACGGTGTCGCCGTCGTTATCGACGCCGTCGTAGCAGAGGGTCTCGGTCTTGCTCTCGCCGGGTTGCCGGCTGGTGGCGGTGACGGGGGCGTCGTTCTGGTCGGGGTCCGAGGGCGGGGCGCCGATGTCGCCCGGGGACGGTGCGGCGGCTGGCGCGGGGACGGGAGTGGGTGCGGGAGTGGGTGCGGTGGCAGCCCAGGTGGCCGCGGCGGCGCTGGGGACGGCGACGGGCGCGAGGCCGAGGCACGCGCCGACGGCGAGGGCAACCAATGGGGACTTGAGGGACCGTCGCTTGTTCGGGATCGGAAGGATCTGCATCTCGAATGTTCTTCCCGCGGGCAGCTCAGGGCTGCGCGCATACCTTGGGTGCGTCGGCGCAGACGGTGACGAGCGGGTTATGGCTGCAGTCCCAGTCGTCGCAGTCGATGAAGCCGTCGCCGTCGTTGTCCTCGCCGTCCGTGCAGCGCATGTCGGCGTCGGCGTCGAGGAGGGCGAGGCTCTCCTGGCAGGCCTGGCGGGTCGACAGGTTGTCGGCCTGGAGGCAGGAGAAGTCGGCGCAGTCGACGAAGCCGTTGTCGTCGTTGTCAACGCCGTCATTACACTTGGCGTTGGTGTTCTCGGACTTTGCGAGGCAGGCGTCGACGATCTCCAGCGGGCCGTCGGAGGAGCAGGAGAAGTCGGCGCAGTCGATGAAGCCGTTGCCGTCGTTGTCGAGGCCGTCGCTGCAGGTCTCGGCGGTGTTCTCGACCGGCTGCAGGCCGCAGTAAGCGAGGACCTTGGGGTCCTCGCTGGCCGAGCACGAGAAGTCCTCGCAGTCGACGAAGCCGTTGTTATCGTCGTCCTCGGCGTTGGAGCAGGCCTCGAGGCCGTCCTCGACGGGCTGCTCGGCGCAGTAGGCGACGGCGTCGGGGTCCTCGCTCATCGTGCACGAGAAGTCGAAGCAGTCGGCGAAGCCGTTGCCGTCGTCGTCGAGGCCGTTGGAGCAGGTGGCGAGGTCGCCCTCGGGGCCCTGGCACTCGGGGACGTTGCGCAGGCAGTCGCTGTCCTGACAGTCGGTGGCGCCGTCGTTATCGTTGTCCTTGTCGTCGCTGCAGTTGGCGAGGTCCTCCTCGGCACAGACGGTGACGAAGATGCCGCGGCGGCAGCCGAAGTCGGTGCAGTCGGCGAAGCCGTTGCTGTCGTTGTCCTTGCCGTCGCTGCAGCTCTCGTCGGTGTTCTCGCGCAGGCAGCAGGTCTCGGGGATATCGCGGCAGCTGGGGTCGCCGCAGTCGAACTGGCCGTCGTCGTCGTTGTCGATGTGGTCGCTGCAGACCAGGATGCTGTTCTCGGGCTCGCTGATCTCGGGCTCGGGGACGACCTCGCCGCACAGGGTCGACTCGCTCAGGCAGTCGGTGTCGTCGCAGTCGATGAGACCGTCGTTGTCGTTGTCGAGGCCGTCAGCGCAGCTCTGGTCGCTGTACTCGTAGCCGTAGACCGGCGCGGCGGGGATCTGGTAGCAGCCGAAGGGGAGGCAGAGAGCGAGGGCGAGGGCGAGGGCGAGGGTCCCGCCGAGGCGGGGCGTGGGGCGCTGGATGGGGCCGGGGGGACGCATGCGTGCGGGGCTTAGCGCAGGCATACGGCTCGCGCGCCGCCGTAGCGGCGCTTGAAGTCGACGTGGATCATGCAGGACTCGTTGCGCGGCTGGCCGGCGCCAAACTGCCCGCTGGCAGCCCAGGCGAGCAGCAGCGTCTCGAGCGGGCCCTGCTGGGCCGCGGTGGCCGGGGTGGTTACGTGGCGGTGGACCGCGAAGCCGCGGACGACGGCCTTGAGGGCGGCGTCGTCGAGGCCGGTGATGAGGGCGGCCTGCTCACGGCGCAGGCGATCGGCGACGGCGGTGACGCGGGCCTCGTCGACGGGGTAAGTGACGTGACAGACGTTTTGGCACTCGTCGTACTTGACGTCATGCTTCCACTTGATCGAGTGGCCGTCCTTGCTCGAGACGAGGCGGTTGTAGACGCCGTCGCCCTCGACGTCCTCCTCGGACGAGTGCAGCGAGGTGAGGATGTAGTCAGGGACGCCGTGGGCCCAGATGCCACGCTTGGTGGCGATCGCCTCGCGCTGGACGGCCAGGAGCTCGGCGTCGGCGGGCGTGTCGTCGATGCTCATGGCGTGGGCGAGGCCGAGGCGGATCTGCTCCCTGGCGAGGCCGGGGCATAACACGAGCATGCGGCCGTAACTGTCGGTCTTGCCGTCGCTGCTACACTCCCAGATGTTGTCGCGGGCGTTGTGGGTGGCCAGCTTGGCGAGGATGTACATCTCCCTGACGGTCCAGGTGCCCCACTGGTGGACCGCGCCGTGCGACTCGAGGGTGTTAAAGCCGGACAGGCGGGCCTTGGCGCCGGTCAGCGGACCGCCGAGCACGCGGAAGCTGTCGCCGTCGTTGAACACGACGGGGGTGGCCACGCCGTTGAGCAGGACGCGGGTACGGGCGTCGGCGGCCTGACCGTCGGACACCAGGCACAGGGAGATGAGGCCGCCGACGAGGGCTGCGAGCGTGCGGCGAAGTCGGGCCAGCGTGCGGCGGAGTCGGAGAGGTTGCATGGGCCGGTGCATGAGGTTGCTTGCCTGGGCGCACATGCGTACATGGCGCGCCTTCGCCCGGAGAAGCTGCCGCAAGCCCCGGATGATCACAACCAAAAACTGCGCGACTGGGCGCCCTTTCGCGCGTGGAAACTCATGGTGCGCTGCGCTGGTGCACTGCGACCGTCACAGAGGCGTGACAGACGTGGGCAGTAGAGTGGCGGCGCCATGCCAATGTCACGTGCAGTTCGCTATGGGATCGTCGCGACGATCGTGCTCAGTGGGGTCGTCGTCGTCGGGTGTCCGCTCGAGCGCAAGATGTCGCTCGAGGTCATCGATGCGCCGCTGCGGGCGCGAGGGATCGAGCTCAACGGGGTGGCGGGTCCGGGTGAGTCGATGCAACTGGGGCCGTATGCGGTGACGCAGGTGCGGCGCGAGCGATCGGGGCGGGGCGAGGCGCTGCTGGCCGCGGGGCTGCCGCGGCCGGCGAGCTTCCACCAGCTGCGCTTCGAACTGCAGGCGCCGCAGGGTCGCGCCTGGCAGGCGCACTGCGAGGCGCAGCGTCGGCAGGCCCGCAACCCGGACCTGGCGGGCGAGCTCGATGAGTCGCACGACGAGGTGGGCCTTGTGTGCCGGTTCGCGGGGCCAGACCAGGACCGCTGGACGCTGCGCGTCAGCGGCAATATCGGTCGCGGGCTTAGCGGGGAGCTGCGGGCGGCGAGCGTGCCGGGGCCGGCGGGCGGCGAGCCGGAGCCGGGGGCGCTGGCGTTCGAGGCGGAGGTGATCGTGCGCCGCAGCTTCGTGCGGGTGGTCGACCGCGAGCTGCCGATCCCGGTGGCGCAGCTGCGACGCAAGAAGCTGGCGGCGGCGGCGATGCTGCTGGAGGCGCCGGAGCGGGCCTGGCTGGCCCCGGGGCTCGGCGGGCCGGACCGCGAGCTGGCGGTGGTGGCGATGGCGGCGCTGCGCCTGCTGCCGATCGGACCTTCCGAGCGATAGGCGCGATGCGTCGGGGTCGCGGCGAGGACCTGGGCGAGGATTCGGCGGGGTCGTCGGGCGTGGCTGTCTGCTATGGTGGCCGGGCCGTGCTGCGCCCCGTCTGGACCCTCGCCTGCATCGCTCTCGTGGCCCTCGGCTGCTCGTGCGGGATCTTTGCGCCCACCGACCCCACGCAGAGCGACGGCTCTAGTTCTGGTTCGATGTCCGGCGACTCCGAGCTGCCGCCGCCAGACCCCTCCGATCTGGCGATCGCCACCTTCAATGTGCGGCGCTTCTTCGACCCCGTGTGCGACAGCGGCCAGTGCGACGGGGGCGACTACGAGGATGTCCCGACCCGGAGCCAGTTCGAGTACAAGGCCGACGCCGTCGCCGAGGGTATCGTGGGCATGCAGGCCGACGTGGTGATCCTTCAGGAGGTCGAGACCCGCACCTGCCTCGACGCGCTGACGGAGCGCCTGGGTGACACCTACCCGACGGCGATCCTCGGGGAGACCGGCTTCGCCGCCTCGGTCGACGTGGCCGTGCTGTCGCGCTTCCCGCTGGTCGAGGTCCGACGGCACGCCGATGTCCCGCTGCAGCGCCCGAGCGGCGGCCAGACCTGGTTCTCGCGCGAGTTCTTGGAGGTCCACCTCGACGCCGAGGGCCACCCGCTGATCGTGTTCGCCGCCCACTTCAAGTCCAAGATCGACGACGACCCCGAGCGCCGGTTCGCCGAGGCCACGCGCGCCCGCGAGATCATCGATGCCGTCGCCGCCGCCAACCCCGACGCGCTCATCGTCCTGGGCGGGGACCTCAACGACACCCCCGATTCGCCGCCGCTGCAGGCCTTGCAGGCCGGCGGGGCCATGACGCGCGTCGCCGAGGAACTGGTGCCGGATGACTGGACCTACACCTACCAGGGCTCGAAGCAAGCGATCGATCACCTGCTGCTGTCGACTGCGGCCACCGGCGGGCAGCACCTCCCCGGCAGCACGCAGGTGTTCCGCGGCGGGGGCAGCGATGGCTACGGGGGCTCCGACCACAGCGCCCTGCGCTCGAGCTTCCGCGCCGAGTGAGCGGCGCGCTCACGCAGGTCAGACCGGAGCGTCGGTCGCTGCGGCGGTCGAGAAGGTCAGCGGCAAGTGGTACTATCGCCCGCGGTGCAGGCGTCACACGCCGCGGACGGTTCGGGCAGCGTCGGATCGGTGCCGTAGAGGTCGCCGAGGTCGTCGCACGCCTCCGTGGAGCGCGCGGGTGATGATGTTCTTGCCGGCTCTGCCGCGCGCTTGCTCGGGGGTCAGGAGACCTTGCTGGACCTGGAGGTTGAGCCAGGTGTGGTCCTCGCCTGCGACCCTTCGTCGAAGTGGACATCCTCGTCGTGCCCGTGCAGCCGGGCGACCGCCTGCTGCTCTGCTCGGACGGCCTCCACGCCTACCTCGACTCGGGGACCACCCTCTCGGACCTGTTCAAGCTCGACGTCCGCGACGCGGCACGAGCGGCGATACGCCACGCCAACGCCTGCGGCGGCGCGGACAACAGCACTGCCCTGTTCGTCGAGTTCCTCGCCTTGCCCTGAGCTGTCCTGTCGACGACGCCGGCAACCCGCCGCTGATGGAGCAGGCCAACTGGACCGCGCCGGGCCTCAACAACTTCCGCCAGAACCTCCAGGGCGACTGCAAGTAGCCCACCAGGGCGGATCCGCCGGGGCGCGGGTTGCGTACCGGACCGCCCCGTGGCGGCGATCCACGGCGATCCGCGGCGATCCGCCTGCCCTCGCCCGCCGCCGCTCGCCGCTGCCGTGGTAATCGCACGCTTGCGGGATGTCTACTGAAACTGCCAGCGAGGTGCATGACGTCGTCATCATCGGGGCGGGGATCGCCGGCCTCGTCTGCGCCCGCGAGCTGCGTGACGCCGGACGCCAGGTCGTCGTGCTCGACAAGAGCCGCGGCGTCGGGGGCCGCTGCGCCACCCGGCGCATGCTCGGTCAGCCCGTCGACCACGGGCTCTCGTACTACCACGCCGACGACCCCGACCTGCTCGCCGACCTCGCCGCGGTCCCGGGCACCGCGCTGTTGGGCTGGCCGCACCGCGTCGCTGGCCACGGCCCGCCGTGTCACCCGGCCGCGTTTCGCCCCGGGCAACAGCGCCTCGCCTTCGCCGAGGGCGTCAACGCGTTCCCCAGGCACCTCGCCCGCGGCCTCGACCTGCGCCTCGGCACCCGGGTCCTGCGCATCGACCCCATGCCCAGCCACGTCGCCCTCGAGATCGAGGACGGCCCGCCGCTGCGCACCCGCGACGTCGTGATCACCTGCCCCACGCCGCAGGCCGAGGCCATCCTGCCGAGCGCCGAGGGCCGGTCCCTGCGCGCCGTGCAGGCCCTGCTGGCCCACGTCGTCATTCATCCCTGCATCACCCTCGTGCTCGGCTTCCCGCTCGACGGCCCCGCGCCCGACTTCGACATGCTCTACCCCGATGACTCCGACCTCATCCAGTTGGTCTCGCACGACTCGGCCAAGCGCGAGGACCCGAGCTACCGCGTGCTCGTCGTCCAGGCCACCGCGGCCTGGTCAAGCGAACACCTCGAGCACGGCCACGACGACTGGCGCGCCGCCTTGACCGAGGAGGCCGCGCGCCTGTGCGGCGGCTGGGTCCGCGACCCCGCGTGGTCCGAGCTGCACCGCTGGCGTCACGCCAAGACCATGCCGAGCACCGAGATGAGCGCCCCGCAGGTGTTCGGCCTCCCTGGCGGCGGCAAGCTCGGCCTCGCCAACGAGGCCTTCACCCACGAGGCCGGAGTTCAGGGCGCCTACCGGGCCGGCCGCAAGCTCGCCCACAAGCTGCTCGTTGGTTAGAGCACCTGCGAGGATCGATCCCCGAACCAGTGTGATCTCCACGCGAAGTCTTCTGGCGTATCACGCGCGCTGGGTGCTGGCCTCCATGGGGTCGGACACCCACGCGAGCGCGCCGGGCGCGACGCCGACGTACGCCGACAAGATATCTCCCATCTCGCGGATCCGCGGCAACCCGAACGGTGATAACAATGGCCCGCGATGGCGCACTCGTCCGTGAAGCTCCTCGCCGCGACGCTGGTCCTCGGCGGCTGTTATCAGGGTGCTGCCGTCGATTCGGCCGGGACCGGTAGCACCGGCTCTGGCGGCTCTGCCGACGAGGGCACCGGCGGCAGCGATGACGGCCCCGGCGAGCCCACCCCGCTCGGCCCGGTCCTCCCGGAACCACTGCATCGCCTCAATCGCCTCGAATACAACAACACCGTGCGTGACCTGCTCGGCACCACGCTGCGACCGGCCGACAGCTTCCCGCCCGACAACGTCACCAACGGCTTCGACAACGTCGCCGACGGCCTGACCCTCACGCCCGCGCTGATGGACCTTTATGCCACCGCCGCGCGCACCCTCGCGACCGCCACGCTGCTGCCGGCCCCGCGCTGGGCCGTACACATCGGCGCCCGCGAGCATGCCACCGCCACCGGTCAGGCCGGCAACGCCTTCGACTGGGGCTGGTCGATGTCTCGCTTCCAGGAGGGCCTCGCCTTCTCGATCGACGTCCCGCAGGCCGAGAACACCGTGATCTCGATCCTCGCCGGCGGCGACGCGTTCGGTAAGCCGACCCCCGAGATGGGCGTGCTGCTCGACGGCGTCGAGGTCGGCCACTGGCTCATCACCTCGCTGCCGACCGCGCCCGTCGTCTACACCGTCCCGCTCGCGCTGGCCCCCGGCCCGCACTCGGTCGTCATCACCTTCCCCAACGGCTCCGACCAGCCCGCCGAGAACATCTTCAACTCGCTCGTGGTCGGTTACCTCGACATCACCAGCGACATCCTCGTGACCCCCGCCGGCCGCGCCCTCGTGTACATCTGCGAGCCTGCGACCGCCCCGGTCCCGGACGACTGCTACCGGTCCATCGTCGGCAACTTCGCCCAGCGAGCCTGGCGACGGCCGCTGACCCCCGCCGAGTCCGACGCCCTGTTCGCCCTGTGGCAGGAGCTGCGCGCCAGCGAGGGCCCCGACGCCGCCGTCGGCCTGGTCGTGCGCGCGGTCCTCATGTCGTCGAAGTTCCTGTATCGCGCCAGCTTCCCCGGCCCCGGCGCGCCCGAGGGCCCCGAGCAATTGGTCCCGCTCGACAACTACGCCCTCGCTGGCCGCCTCTCGTACTTCCTGTGGAGCAGCATGCCCGACGCCCTGCTGCTCTCGGCCGCCGCCGCCGGCGAGTTGCACACCGATGACGGCATGCGCAAGCAGGTCGAGCGCATGCTCGTCGACCCCAGGGCCGCCGGCATGCGCCACGGCTTCGCCGCGCTGTGGCTCTCGACCCGCGCGCTCGCCTACCACGCGCCCGACCCGACCGTGTTCCCCGACTTCGACGAGCCCCTGCGCGCCGCCATGGCCCAGGAGGCCGAGCTGTTCTTCGGCGACTTCCTGCTCAACGGCGAGCAGGTCGGCACCATGATGAACCCCAACTTCGGCTACCTCAACGACCGCCTCGCCCAGCACTACGGCCTGCCCCTGCCGGGCAGCGCCGAGATGACCCGCGTGCCGTTGGCAGCAGGTCAGCGGCGCGGCCTGATGATGCAGGGCGCGTGGCTCACCGCCACCTCGGCGAGCGACCACACCTCGCCCATCGTGCGCGGGCGCTGGATCCTCGATCAGGTGCTGTGCACCCCGATCCCGCCGCCGCCGCCCGACATCCCGCCGCTGATGAAGCCCGAGCCTGGCGAGACCGTGCGCGAGACCCTCGCCAAGCACCGCGAGAACATCCTCTGCGCCGGCTGTCACAACCTGCTCGATCCCGCCGGCCTCGGCATGGAGAAGTTCGACGGCATCGGTGCCCTGCGCGTGCTGGAGAACGGCCTGCCGATCGACGTCACCGGCGCGATCCCGCCGGGCATCCCCTTCGAGGGCGCCTCCGAGCTCGCCGCGCTGCTGGAGGACGACCCGCACTTTAGCGAGTGCCTCACGGAGAAGCTCTACAGCTACGCGCTCGGCCGCGTGCGGGTCCCCAACGACCTCCCCTACCTCGACGAGATCGACGCCGCGCTGCCCGAAGAAGGCGGCACCCTGACCAGCCTCATCGAGCTCATCACGATCTCCCCGGCCTTCCGCATGCGCCCCAAGAAGGTGGAATAACCAATGCGATTCTCTCGACGCCAGATCCTCGGCGGCGCCGGTGCGCTGGTCGCCTTGCCCGCCTTCGGCATGATCCGCCCGCGCCACGCCTCGTCCGAGCCGGTCGCGGCGATCAAGCGCCTGCTCGTATACTTCCTGCCCAACGGCCGCATGCCCGCGACCTGGGTGCCCCCGGAGGTCGGCGCGGAGTTCTCGTTCCCGCCCGCCCTCGCCCCGCTGGCCCCGCTCAAGGCCGACATGATCGCCATCTCGGGCCTCTATCACACCTCCGCCAAGATGTCGGCCGGCACCGGCGACCACGCGCTCGGCACCGGATCGATCCTCACCTGCGCGCCCTACCCCGACGGCAGCCTGCACGGCGACATCTCGATGGACCAGAGCCTCGTCAAGGCGATCGCGCCCGCAACCCGCTTCCCCTCGCTGCAGTGGGGCGCCGGTGAGCCGATGGCCTGCGACTTCGGGGCCTCGTGCAGCTACACCCAGGGCATCTCGTGGGCAGGCCCCAAGTCCCCGCTCGCGCCCGTCATCAGCCCGTTGACCGCCTTCAATCAGATGTTCGCCGGCAGCAACGAGGGCGCCACCGCGATGGAGCAGGAGATCCGGCGCAACTCGCTCGAGAGCGTGCTCGACTACGTGCTCGCCGACGCCGACAGCCTCTCGGTCCAGCTCGGCGCCACCGACAAGCTCAAGCTCGACGAGTACTTCACCTCGGTGCGCGAGCTCGAGACCCGCCTGACGCAGCCCGCGGGCGAGTGCATGTCCGGCCCGGCCCCCGCCCAGGGCCTCGACTATCCCGGCCGCGTGCAGGCCTTCAACGACCTCATCGCGCTCACATTCCAGTGCAACCAGAGCCGGATCATCACCTTCATGATCGAGAACGGCCTTAGCGGCCGCAGCCACCCCTTCATCGACGCCCCCGGCGGACACCACGGCCTGACCCACGGCGCCGGCGTCGACGCCCCCGGCCAGCTCCTGCGCCTCGAGACCTGGCAGGCCCAGCAAGCCGCCAACCTCGCGACCAAACTCAAGGGCCTGCTCGACCCCGACGGCACACCGATCCTCGACAACACCGCGATGCTACTGCTGCCCGACATGGGCGACGGCGGCCTGCACGACCACACCAACATCTCGCCCGTCATCCTCGGTCGCTGCGCCGGCGCCCTCAACGTCAACCAGTCGATCCACTACCCCAGCGTCCCGCTGGGCAACCTCTACGTCTCGCTCCTGCGCGCCTTCGGCGTCGACACCACCACCTTCGGCATCGACGGCGTCGCCCCGCTCGACGGCGTCAACCTGACATAGTCAGGACCCGTCAGACCGTCTTCAACCCGAGTGCAGTCGCAACTTGAGCCTGTCCTCCGGGACATGTCCGATCGGAGCCAACCTGTATGAAGAGCCAGGTCTCGCCGCCCCCGCGCCGCTGGCCGATCGTCGCGCTCGTGCTCGTCCTCGTGCTCGCCATGTTGGGGTGGCTTTGGTGGTTGCGAGGCCGCGAGGCCGCGCCGGACCTCGCTGCGATCGACGCTGCCACCGCGGGCAGATCGCCGGCCTCCCTCGCCGGCCCCCGCGTGCGCGCCGAGCCGACGATCGACCTCCTGCGCAGCCAGCGATCCTCGATCACCGGCACCGTGACCGACTTGCAAGCGCGTCCGATCTCGACGGCGTAAAGATCGATCTGCCGGCCACCGGCGAGGTCAAGGGTCACGTCCGCGACGAGCAGGGCCAGGCGATCCCGAAGCTCCAACTCACCCTGACCAGCGGCGTCCAGTATCAG
>Ga0105046_10006153_pt1 | contig 18951 bp, 13 predicted proteins | sample MAT03_FD_78385 | JGI IMG/M metagenome (GOLD analysis project Ga0105046, IMG submission 78385) | Freshwater microbial communities from Lake Fryxell liftoff mats and glacier meltwater in Antarctica - MAT-03 (megahit assembly) | ecosystem: Environmental > Aquatic > Freshwater > Ice > Liftoff... | reverse complement strand
CGGTCCCCTCCCCTGGAAGTCGCGATGAGCTTCAGGCTGGGGTCGGCGCGGAGGAGGGCGACGAGCTTTTGGCCCAGCAGTCCGTTGGAACCGGTGACAAGGATGCGCATCGGTGGCGAAGATGCGAACGATCAGTTCCGCTTCGGCGTAGCGCGCGGCTGTTCCGCACGCTGCTCCCTGGGTCCCCGCAGGTGAATGATCAGGCCGTTCAAGAAATTCCGAAGGATCTGATCACCGGCGGGCTTGTAGTTCGGGTGATCCTCGTTACGGAACAACGCGCTCAACTCACTCTCGGAAACCTTGTATTCGACCAGCGCGAGGATCTGGATGATGTCAGTATCCTTCAACTTGAGCGCCACGCGCAGCTTCTTGAAAATATCGTTGTTCGTCATCAGCTTTCACAACTCCCACACCGTGCTCCGCTTGGTGAACGGCCGCTTGATGCGCTCTTTGTGTTGGAGCACGAAGGCCATGATCAAGTACACCACCAAATGAAAACCGGCGGTGATGAAGCTGAGGTAGATGAAGCTGAGCCGCACCTGTTCGGTCTTCACGTTGAGCTTTTCGCCCCACCACTGGCACACGCCGAAGGCCTGACGTTCGAACCCCGTTTTTATGCGATCGATCATGGGTGGGGGCGCTGGAGCAGATCGGCGCCGATGGCGCAAGATAAGCAGCGTCGTTGCCCACAGAAAGCTTTCGTCAGTTCGAGCAAGGCCTGGGAGCGGGCAGCGGATCCAACACGAACGCCCACTGCCTCCCATTCGGCGGTCACCTTGTTCCGCTCAGTGGGAAGGGCGCAAAGCAATCGCAGTGCTCGTTCCGCGCTGTTCGGATCGGCGCGCAGCCGATGCAGGGAATAGAGGTAGGGAACGACCGCATTGATGATGATGCCATCGATGGCGGGGCGACCCAGGCGCTTGGCGGATGGGGCTGAAGGGTGGTCGAACCGATAGTGTTCCCGCCAATATCCAGCGGCCTCGACGTCCAAAGCCGAACGCAGGGCCGTTGGGTCATCCTGCTCCAGCAACGAACTGAAAGCGCCATCGCTGCGTGAGATCAATTGAGCGAGTTGGGCGATGCGGATCGTTGGGAAGTTCGCGGGGCGCATGCGCCCGAACTTCCAGGCGGCGAGCGGGGCAGGCCGCAAGCCATGGAGTTGGGCGAGCAGGCGGTGTTCATCCTGCAACCGGCGTGGATGCTCTTCCGTGAGGTCGGTCCGCAGCATCCCCGCCTGCCCGAAGAGCAGCGCCTCTGTACGGAAAGGATCGTCACGGTACTTCAAAAGCGTCCGTAGAGGGAGGGCGATGGCCAGCATGGAGAACGCCTCGGCGTTCACGTTGAAGCCGAAACCCCGCAGCAAAAGGTGGTAGAAGGTTTCCCGCGGATCATTGCCCAACCTGCGGTACAGGGTTTCGACTTCGGCCCCCTTGCGTTCCAAACGATCGTGCAGCACCTGTTCCAACCACCGATCGATAAGCCCTTGATCGACATCGTGGATGGAGCCGGAACAGGGGATCCTGGTCCGGCTGAGCATCAGATCACGGTGCATGGCGACGCTCGCCAACCGGACGCGCGGCATCAGTTCCAGGGTGGGCGGTACCGTGCCTTTCGTGGTGCTCACTTCGGTGTCGTGCTGGTACACGACATGCAATATGACGTTGTCGTACGCATGATCGAACTGGTGGCCGTGGGCGTTCCATTCGCTGCTTCGCAGGTGTACTTCCACGTTACCAGCCCACAGTTGTCCATCGATGCGGATCAAAGCACCGCTCAGATCAGGACCACTGTTGCGTTGGATGGTTCCGGCGCGCAGCACTTCGACCACCCGGCCATCGGTGGTCCGCAGATCGCGCTGATCGAACGATCGCAACTCCCAGATGAACTGGAGCAGGTCCTCTCCGTATGGAAAGCCAGGCTCAAGCAGGGTTTGCTGGTCGACGACGCCCGAAGGCCGCACATCGAGCAAAGCACCAGGGCCGATGGATGGATAAGAAATGCCGTAGGATGCGACGTTCATGGCCTTGACGGAATTATCAGCGATCCGCCCTGCCAGAAGATAGGCTCCAACGCCCGAACCCAATTCGGAACGTGATCAGATCACCCCTTTGGAGCGCAATGCGGCTTCCATGGTACGCTGCATGTGTGCTGCCGCGCGGCGTGCAGCGGGGATCGCGTCCTCCCCTTTCCCGGCGAAGAGGATCCCGCGTGAACTGTTGATCAACAAACCACCATCACGCGTGAGACCTGCTTCCAACACCGCACCGAGGTCGCCACCCTGGGTCCCAACGCCGGGGACCAGGAAGAAATGGTCCGGCGTCAGCGCTCGTGCCTCGGCCAGAACTTCCACGCGCGTGGCGCCCACAACGAACATGGTATCGCTGATCGTGCCCCATTCACTGGCGCGCTGCATGACCTTTTTGTACAACGGCTGTCCCTCGCCATCAACGGTCAGGAACTGGAAGTCCATCGCTCCTTCGTTGCTGGTGACACCGAGCACGACCGCCCATTTCCCGTTGCGACCCAGGAACGGCGTTACGCTATCCCTGCCCATGTATGGGGATACCGTCACCGCGTCCACTTCCAGGAGGTCGAAGAACGCTTCGGCGTATTTGCGCGCGGTGTTCCCGATGTCGCCCCGTTTCGCGTCCGCGATGATGAAGCAATCGCCTTTGCTGCGGATGTAAGCCACCGTTGCTTCCAGATCCGACCAGCCCTGCTCACCGAGCGCTTCGTAGAACGCGAGGTTCAGTTTGTAAGCGACGGCCAGGTCGTGCGTTACTTCCACCACGGCCTCGTTGAAGGCCCGCACCGGGTGGCTCTCCCCCTGGAAATGCTCAGGGACCAAATGCGCCTCGGTATCCAGACCCACACAGAGGAGGCTCCGCTTGCGGCGGATGATGTGTATGAGTTGATCACGGGTCATTGGGGTACGAAGTTCCGATTCGCAACGGGACCATGGTGGATCGCGGCCGACATGGGTTCAGATCACCGATCCGGCCTTGAGTTTTTCCGTCCGGTCGGCGAGTTGGAGCGCGTCGATGATGTCCTGCAGGTCGCCGTTCATGACCTCGGACAGGTTGTGCGCGGTGTATTCGATGCGGTGGTCGGTGATCCGGCTTTGCGGATAGTTGTAGGTGCGGATCTTGGCGCTGCGATCGCCGCTGCTCACCTGGCTCTTGCGGTGTGTGGACTCCGCCTCCTGGATCTTGCGCAGCCCTTCATCATAGAGCTTGGTACGCAACATCTGCATCGCCTTCATCCGGTTGCCGAGCTGGCTGCGATCGGTCTGGCACATCACCACGATGCCGGTGGGGATGTGGGTGAGGCGCACCTTCGTTTCCACCTTGTTCACGTTCTGTCCACCGGCGCCTCCGCTGCGGGCGGTCTCCATCCTCACATCGCTCTCCTTCACCTCTACGTCGAACTCCTCCGCTTCGGGAAGCACGGTCACCGTGGCCGCGCTGGTGTGCACACGCCCTTGCGCTTCGGTCTGGGGCACGCGCTGTACTCGGTGAACGCCCGCTTCGTACTTCAGCACTCCGTATACGCCATCACCACTCACATTGATGATCACCTCCTTGTATCCACCGGCGCTGCCTTCGCTCACATCCGCCACTTCGATCTTCCAGCCCTTGCGCTCACAATAGCGCGTGTACATGCGGTAGATATCCCCGGCAAAAATGCTGGCCTCATCGCCGCCCGTTCCTGCGCGGATCTCCATGGTGCAGTTACGCGCATCGTTCGGGTCCTTGGGCACGAGCATCATGCGTACCTCCTCCTGCATGGCGTCAATGGTCGAGCGCAGTGAATCGCGTTCGGTGCGTGCCATGTCCAGCAGCTCGCCGTCCCGTTCGTTGCGCAGCATGTCCTCGGCCCCGGCCAATTCCTCGTGCAAACGGCGGTATCGCATAAAAGCCTGGTCGATCGGCTCCAGATCCCTATAGCTGCGGTTCAGTTGGACGAACCGCTTCTGATCGGCGATCACGCTGGGATCGGCCAGTTGCTTGCCGATCTCCTCGCGGCGATCATGCAGTGTGGACAGCTTCAACAGCAGGTCGTCCATGGCTCAATAGCGGAACTCACCGAACGGAGTACGCAGCACGACCTCCTTGGTCTGCGCCGCCTCCACCCGGCCTACCACGCGCCCCTCAATTCCGAAGTTCTTCGCGATCGCGATGATAGGCACTGCGTGGCGTTCGGGCACGTAGAACTCCAGTCGATGGCCCATGTTGAACACTTTGTACATCTCGGACCATTCGGTACCGCTCGCACGCTGGATGGCCGCGAAGAGCGGTGGTACCGGAAAAAGGTTGTCCTTGATCACACGCAGGTCTTCGATGAAGTGGAGCACCTTGGTCTGCGCACCTCCGCTGCAGTGGACCATGCCATGGATCTCTTTGTGCAAGACCCCCAGCACCTCACGGACCATGGGTGCATAGGTGCGCGTGGGCGAGAGTACGGCTTTGCCCATATCCAGCGGAGTGCCCTCCAACGGATCGGTGAGTTGGGCCTGACCGCAATAGACAAGTTCCTGCGGCGTCGCTGGGTCGAAGGTCTCCGGGAATGCTGTTGCCAGCGCTTTGGCGAACACATCATGCCGTGCACTGGTAAGCCCATTGCTGCCCATGCCTGCGTTGTAAGCGTCCTCGTACGTCGCCTGTCCGAAGCTGGCCAACCCGACGATCACATCACCGGCCTGGATGCGCGCGTTATCGATCACATCACTTCGCTTCATGCGGCACACGACCGTGCTGTCCACGATCACGGTGCGCACAAGGTCGCCGACGTCCGCGGTCTCGCCACCCGTACTGTGGATGCCCACGCGTAGATCACGCATTCGCTGAAGGAAGCTCTCGGTGCCTTCGATGAGCGCATTGATCACTTCGCCGGGAATGAGCCGCTTGTTGCGACCAATGGTGCTGCTCAACAGGATACCATCGGTGGCACCCACACAGAGAAGATCATCGAGGTTCATGACGATGGCGTCCTGCGCGATGCCGTGCCACACGCTGATATCGCCGGTCTGTTTCCAGTACGCGTAGGCCAGGGCGCTCTTCGTGCCCGCGCCGTCGGCGTGCATAACGATGCAATGGTCCGGGCTCCCGGTCAGGTGATCGGGCACCACCTTGCAGAAGGCCTTTGGGAAAAGCCCCTTGTCCAACCCGGCGATGGCCTTGTGTACGTCCTCCTTCGCACTGGAGACGCCACGTTGTTCATATCGACCGCTGGCCATGGCTATAAAAGACGAAGAGCATCCACCGGCAGGGTGGATGCTCTTCGATCAAGGTTCGAGCTAATTATTGGGCGCTGGTGGTGTTCCTCCGGTGGCAGGAACGAAATCAGAGCGCAACACCTTGAAGTCCGTACGACGGTTCGTTTGGTGAGCGGCTTCCCGTTCCTCCTTGGTGGCCATGGCCTTTATCTGCGCATCGGTGACCAAAGGTTCTTCCGGACCCCGACCAACAGGCACCATCCGCGCAGGATCGATACCCTTCTCGACGAGATAGTTCACACAACTCTGGGCGCGCTTCTGTGAAAGCTCCAGGTTACCTCCCTTGTACCTGCGCGTTGGGCGTGAGTCGGTGTGCGAACGGAGTTCGACCACGATGTTCGGGTTGTCCACCAAGGTCACATAAAGTGTCTCCAAACTGTCCTTCGCCTCGGGGCGCAGGAAGAACTCATCCACATCATAGAGGATCTGCGGAAGCTTGATCTCGGTCTTCAGGAATGGTTGCAGGAAGTACTCCTTTACGAAGGTGGTGCTCTCCGTGAGACCCACGGTGGTGATCTGGTCCTTCACCACCAGGTAGCCCTCCTTTTCCGCGATGATGCTGTAGCTCACCCCTTCCTTGATGTAGCGGTCCTTGCCGTTCTCCACGAAGGCGAATCCGCCGTTGTCATCGGTGATCGCGCTGAAATTGCTTCCGTTCGTGCCTACAACGCTCACTGTGGCGCCGGGCAATGGCTGGCCGGTGATCTTGTCGTAGCAGGTACCCTGCAAGGCGAAGACCATGCTCGGCATATCGAAGCGCCAGATATCGTCCTGCCCTTTGCCGCCAGCACGGTTGCTGGTGAAGAACCCGCGATCGTGGTCGCCGTCGAACATGATGGCGAAGTCATCGGAGGCGCTGTTGATCGGGGCCTTCATGTTCTCCACCTGTCCCCAGGTGCCATCGCCGGTTTTCTCCGCGCGATAGATGTCCATGCCGCCCATGTTCGGGGAATGGCTTGTGGAGGAGAAGTACAGGCTTCCGTCCTGACGAACGAAGGGGAACATGTCGTCCTGATCGGAATTCATCTCCGCACCCAGGTTCGCCGGCTGGCCGGTGGGTACCCCGTCTTTATCGAGACGGACCATATACAGGTCCTTTCCGCCCTTATGACCCGCCATGGGCGCATCACTCGCGAAGACCAGGATGGCGTCGTCGACCGAGAGCGCCGGATGACCAGCGACAAGTGTATCCTCTTTGCCACCGGCTGGCTTCAGTTTCAGCATGACCGGAGCGCTGAAGTTCTGGCCCACCTTCTTGCTCATCCAGATGTCGCAGCCGAAGACTTTCTTCTTCTCGGAAGGGCAACGGGTGAAGTACATGATGGTGCGCTTCTCATTGAAGATCGGTGCACCGTCGTTGCCTTCGGTGTTGATCTCCAGCGGCAGCTTCACTGGTTCGCTCCATTTACCGAGGCGATCGCGCGTGCTGGTGAAGAGGTCGCTGAAGGCTTCCCCCACGATCCCATCGGTGGATGAACCGCTGGCCGCAGGACGACTGCTGGTGAATATGATGGTCTCGTTCTTCTTGTCCGAAAAAGCCGGTGTAAAGTCGTACTGCGGTGTATTCAGCAGGACTTCGGGGTCCACGCTGTAACGGGTGGGGCTGTCCACCCATTTCTGGGCCATCTGGCAGGCGGCGATGCTGGCGTCAGCGCGGGTGTCGCCGGGTTTCTTCTCCTTGTACTTGTTGAAGGCCGCAATGGCATCGGCGTACTTGCCCTGCTGCTTCAGCATCTCCCCGATCCAATAGTAACCGGTGGGGTCGGCCAATTGGGCCTTGTTGGCCTTCTCGTACCACACCTGCGCCTGTTGCACATCGCCCAGCGCGCGGTAGCTCTCCGCCACCTTGTAGATCAGCTCGGCCTTCACCGAAGCCTTCTTCTCCACGGTATAGGCCTTCTTGTACAGCTCGATGGCGTTGAAAAAGAACCCTTTGTTGAAGGCATCATCGGCCTCTACGGCCAACCGGCCCTGGGCCATTGCCACAGTGGAGAACAGTAGGCTGAGCGTGAGAATGGCCAGGAACTTCCGTGTGATCATCTGCAGGGGATGAATTGGGTCCATTTGAGGTCGCGGCGAAGATAAGCAGATCCACCAATGGCCGAAACGACGCTTCCTCATCAAGAAAAAGGGGCCGATCCAGGCGCCTTTTCGTTGGTCGGTGCTCATCCAGGTCAGCGTGTGAACAAGAGCTCCCGCATCTTGGGCAAGGGCCATAATTCATCGTCCACGAGCATCTCGAGTTTGTCGCTGTGGTTGCGGATCTGGTCCAGGAAGGGCTTCACCTTGTCGCAATAGGCGATGGCCTTGGCGCGGTGCTCTTCCAATGCATTGGCTTTCTTGCGGGCTTCGATCATGGCATCGGTGAGTGATTTCAACTGGCCCACGTGTTCACTGATCTCCTCGATCCAGGCCACTTGGGTCACGCTCGCCTTCTTCCCCTTCTCAACGCCAAGTACGTCGCGCAGACCCCGCACGTTCTCGATCAGGCGGTTTTGGTAGTTGATGGCGGCCGGGATGATGTGGTTCACCGCAAGATCACCACAGGTGCGGCTCTCGATCTGGATCTTCAGCACATAGCTGTGCAGTTCGATCTCGTGCCGTGCTTCCAACTCCACCGCGCTCAGCACACCCATGTCCGCGAAGAGCTTCTTGGTCTCTTTCCGGTCCCAGACATCAAGAGCACGCGGCGTATCCTGTATGTTGTTCAACCCGCGCCGGGTGGCCTCCTTTTTCCACTCATCGCCGTATCCGTTACCCTCGAAGCGGATGCTCTTGCTCTCCACGATCAGATCGCGGATCACACGCAGGATAGCCTCGTCCTTCTTCGTCCCCTTCTTGATCAACCCGTCCACGCTCTTCTTGAACTCGCGCAACTGGTTCGCAACGATCGTGTTCAGCACGGTCATGGACGCCGCACAATTCGCGCTGCTGCCCACGGCCCGGAATTCGAACTTGTTGCCAGTGAACGCGAAGGGGCTGGTCCGGTTGCGGTCCGTGTTGTCCAGCATCACCGGAGGTATGCGCCCGATGTCGAGTTTCAACTCTGTCTTGCTTGCTGGGCTCATCGCACCCTTGATGTTCTTCTCCAACCCGTCCAGCAGGTTCGTCAGGTACTCCCCGATGAACACGCTGATGATCGCCGGCGGCGCTTCGTTGGCTCCGAGTCGATGGTCGTTGTTGGCACTGGCGATACTTGCTCGAAGCACGTCCGCATGGCTGTGGATCGCCTTGATGGTATTGACGAAGAAGGCGAGGAAGAGCATGTTCTCCTTGGGGGTCTTCGCCGGGCGCAGCAGGTTCCTGCCTGTGTTGGTGGCGAGGCTCCAGTTGTTGTGCTTGCCGCTGCCGTTCACACCCGCGTAAGGCTTTTCGTGCAGAAGGACCCGGAAGTCGTGCTTGCGCGCGGTCTTCTCCATCACGTCCATCAACAGCATGTTATGGTCCACCGCGAGGTTGAGTTCCTCGAATACCGGGGCGCATTCGAACTGGTTCGGGGCTACTTCGTTGTGGCGGGTCTTCACCGGGATGCCGAGTTTCAGTGCTTCGGTTTCGAAGTCGCGCATGAACGCCTGTGCCCGTTCGGGGATGCTGCCGAAGTAATGATCCTCCAGTTGCTGGCCTTTGGCCGGGCTGTGCCCGAACAACGCGCGGCCGGTCATCATGATGTCCGGTCGGGCGTAGTAAAGGGCCTCGTCGATGAGGAAGTACTCCTGCTCCCAGCCTAGGGTGCAGGTCACCTTGGTCACGTCCTTGTCGAAGTATTGGCAAACGGCGGTGGCCGCATCATCCACTGCTTTGATCGCGCGGAGCAACGGCATCTTGAAATCCAGTGCTTCACCGGTATAGCTTATGAAGATGGTGGGGATGCACAGCGTGCGCCCCATGATGAACGCCGGGCTGCTCGGGTCCCATGCGCTATAACCGCGGGCCTCGAAGGTGTTGCGGATGCCGCCACTAGGGAAGCTGCTCGCATCCGGCTCCTGTTGCACGAGCATGCCCCCATCGAACCGCTCAATACTGCGGCCACCCCCAATGGGCTCGAAGAACGCGTCGTGCTTCTCCGCGCTCGTGCCTGTGAGGGGCTGGAACCAGTGGGTGTAGTGCGTGGCCCCTTTGCTGGCGGCCCATTCCTTCATGCCGCTGGCCACCTGATCGGCCAGTTTTCGATCGATCCGGCTGCCTTGGTGAATGGCCTGCCGCACGGCGAAGTAGGCATCCTCGGTGAGGAACATGCGCATGGCCTCCTCATTGAACACGCTACTGCCGAAGAACGCGCTGATGCGCGGACCATCGGGTTCAGACGGTTTCGGACGACGGTCGAGCACGTCTGAGAGCGCCTTGGCGCGAAGATGGGGGGTGGGCATCAGAAAATGGTGTTTTCGGCGACGAAGGTATCCGAACCAGGGGGGGCAGGTCAAAATAGGTTCAATTCCGTTTTGAACACTATGTTGAAAATGGGGGGGGCTTCAGAATTTCATCCAGATCGTACGTGCAGGACGCTGTGGTTGCCAACCCCGGCCCATCGTGGGAAACTTGAAAGGAAACCGCCTGCTAATACCGACGATCAGCCCTCGCTAGGCGGCGGGTCCGAGGGACCTGGTGCTGGGGCAGGGATCGCTGCGGGCGGGACGGCTGGCTGAGGCTGGTCCAATGTGATCGACCGCCGTTCCTGTTCGTAGCCGCGCTTTACGTCGTTCGCACCTTTCTGGATCTCACGCTGCACCTCGTTACTGGCGTCCCGGATCTGTCGCATGGTCTTGCCGAGCGTCCGTGCGATATCAGGGATGCCCTTCGCGCCGAAGAAGAGCAGGATGAACAGGAGGATCACTACCAGTTCACCACCACTGACGTCGAAAAGGAGCGGGAAGGACATTGCTAGGACCAAAAGTAGGAAGTCCCGTTCCAGCGGAGCGGAACGGGACTTCCCAAGAGCGCGCCTGCGATCAAGCGGTAACCGGCAGTGCCAGTTCCTTTCTCTTGCGGCGAAGCATGATGTCCACCGCAGCGGCGGAGGCCACGAAGATGGACGAGTAGGTGCCCACCACAATACCGACGAAGAGCCCGAAGACGAAGCCCTTGATCGAGACCCCACCGAAGAAGAAGATGATCAGCAACACGAGCATGGTACACACACCGGTGTTCAAGGTGCGGCTCAAGGTGCTGTTGATCGCTTTGTTGAAGAGCGATACCACCGGTTCGCGCTTGTGCTCCCGTGTGTACTCACGAATACGGTCGAAGACCACCACGGTGTCGTTGATGGAGTAACCCACCACGGTGAGGATCACGGCGATGAAGGCCTCATCGATCTCCAAAGAGAACCCGACGATGCCCCATAGCAGGGAATACAGCCCCAGCACGATCATCACGTCGTGGATCAGTGAAAGCACCGCACCGAAACCGTACTGCCAGTTCCTGAATCGGATCGCGATGTAGATGAACATGAAGGCGAGTGCCACGAACACCGAGGTGAGCGCCTTGAACTTGATGTCATCGCTGATCGTGGCGTCCACTTTACGACTTTCCAACGGCGGCCAGGTGTAGGCGGTACCGATAGCGTCCAATCCTTCGCGCACGCGTGCGTCCACGAGCACGTCGGTTTCCGTGCCGAGCTGATCGATGAGGTAATTGGTGGTGATCTTCAACTGACGGCTGCTGCCGTAGGTCTTGATCCCCACGGTGTACTGGCGGCCGCTTTCGTTGGTGAACAGCGGTTCCATGGTCTTGCGTGCCGCATCGGGCTCCACCGCATCGGCGAACTGCACAACATAGGTGCGGCCACCGGTGAAGTCCACACCCCAATTGAAGCCACGAACGTACATGGAAGCGACACCGCCAAGAATGATCAGGAACGAGATGGCATAGAACATCTTCCGCTTGCCCATGAAGTTGATGTTGGACCCATCGAACAGGGTCTTGTTCCATTTGGCCCAGAAGGAGATGTCCTTCCCCTTGTCCAGGCGGCGCGACATGATCAATCGCGCGATGAAGAGGGAACAGAAGAGCGAGGTGACGATACCGATCATCAGGGTAGTTGCGAAACCCTTGATCGGCCCGCTGCCGAAGAAGAACAGGATGGCGCCTGTGGAGAACGTGGTGATGTTCGAATCGATGATCGCGCTCAGAGCACCCGTGTTGCTGTACGCCTTCTCAACAGCGCTCTTCAGCATGCGCCCATGCTTCAGTTCGTCGCGCACACGTTCATTCACCAGTACGTTGGCGTCCACCGCCATACCAATTGTGAGCACGATACCTGCGATGCCGGGCAGCGTGAGTGTGGCCTGCAAAGAAGCCATGCTTCCAATGAGGAAAAAGACGTTCGCCAGCAGGGCGATGTCCGCGATCCAACCGGCGCGGGCATAGTAGAGGCCCATGACCAGCAGCACGCACACCAGGGAGATACCGAAGGAGATCAGGCCCTTGTCCACGTTCTCCGCACCCAATGAAGGTCCAACGACGGTCTCGTCGATGATCCGCGCAGGGGCCGGCAGCGCGCCCGCCTTCAGGATGTTCGCCAGATCGTCCGCCTCGTTGATCTGCTTGTTCATATCGCCCGTACCGAGCGAGATGCTGGAGCGGCCGCCGGGTATTTCACCCTGCACCACGGGTGCGCTGTACACCAATCCATCCAGCACGATCGCGATGCACTTGCCGATGTTGTCGCCGGTCATCACGCGCCAGGTCTGTGCACCCTCGGCGTTCATCTGCATGGTCACCTCCACAGCGCCCTTCATGTCGAAGTCCTGGTTGGCGTTGGTGATCACACTGCCGTCCAGTTTGGGCTTGCCGCCGCGCGGTACTTTCAGGGCATAGAGGTTCAGCACCTGCGTACTGGTGCCGTCCTGGAGCGTGATCGTTTCGGGCTTCGCGGCCCAGGCCAGTTTCACATCGGCAGGCAACGCACCCTGCACCGCGGGCATCCGCAAGTACGTGTTCACCTGTGTGGTGTCAGACAGGCGGGCATTGCCCACAACAGGGCCTTTGACCAGGTTGAAACCGCCCTGCTGGGTCTGGAACACCGAGGGAGTGAGCACAGCGAAGAGCGGGTTCTTCTTGACAAAATCAGCCCGTGAGGCTTCCTCATCCAAGGTGTCGGTGGCGAGCGTGTCCCCCAAAGCGGCAGTGGTGTCGGCGGCGATAGCGGTCGTATCATCCGCGCTGGCCTGAGCCGCGGCGGTGGTATCATCCACTTGTGCTTCCACCGCTGTCATTGCGGTATCCACCGCGGTGGTGTCCTTCACCTCCTCCGGGTTGATCAGCGCACCAAGACGTTTGTTGGCCTCCTCCAGCTGGGCATAGATCTGTTCGTTCTCATAGGTCTCCCAGAACTCCAGGTTGGCGGTGCTCTGGAGCACTTTCCGCACACGGTCCTTGTCCTTTACACCTGGCAGTTCGATCTGGATGCGTCCGGTGAATTTCTGTTTCTGCAAGACCGGCTGCGCCACACCGAATTTGTCGATCCGCGTGCGCATGATGCGCTCGGTGTTGTTCAGTGCGTCGTCCGCTTCGCGGCGTAGTGCGGTGAGGTAATCGGCATCGGTGCCCTCGCGATCGAACATGTTCTTGCGCTCGGGCGTATAGAAAATGGCGGACAGTGGCTTGTGGTTCGGGATCTTCGCGTACTCCTCGCCGAACAGGGTGATGAAATCGGTCGAAGCGCTCTTCTGGCGCTCGCGTGCATTGGCGATGGCGGTGTTGAACGACGCATCGGCGTTGTTCTCACTGAGGTTCACCACCAATTCGGGAATGCTCACTTCCAGCGTAACGGCCATCCCACCCTTGAGATCGAGACCCATGTTGATCTCGCTCTCCTTACACTCGCGGTAGGTTTTGCCCAGGACAGGATAGATCCGGTCCTCGGCATGCTCACGCAGGAACTGGTTCTCGAAGCGAAGGAGCAGATCCCCGCGATCCAAGCTTTCGCTACCCGGAATGGCAAGTACCGAATCGGCCTTGAAAGCCGCCTCGACCCGCGCTACGCTTTCGACCCGGGAAGTAAAATACGAGAAGGACAACTGGTACGCGCATGCCAGCGCCAACAGGATGGTGAAGATCCACAGCGCGCCTCTGTTCTGCATAACCGATAGGGGGGTTTCTTAAAAGAGGCGGCAAATATAGCGTTGTTGCCCTTCGCGGAAAGTGCCGGGACGGACAGGCCCCGACATCACCGGCCGCCCGACGATCAGCATGCCATGGACGGCACTTGTCCTGTTCACCCTTGTTCGTTCAGCGCGACCGATCTTCGCACCATCAACGCGCAACACATGTCCCTCCGTCCACTTCTGTTCTGCTGTGCCCTGGCGCCCTGGTCAACGGTTCAGGTATACGGTCAATGGGACCTCCATTTCGATGGCACGGTGCCGGTGACCCAACAGGGCAACACGTTGGACCTGGCCTGGGGCGGGGGCATCAACTTCGTCCACGTGAGCGACATCGACCTTAATGGCGACGGGTTGAAGGACCTCTTCCTCTATGATCGTGGCCAGCAATATGATAAGGTGATCACCCTGTTGCGGACGAACGGGCCTGGGGTGATGGGCTACGAAGTGACCCACGACTATGATCATCTCACACCGTTCAATACCCTGCATGGCTGGGCTCTCCTGCGGGATTACAATTGCGATGGCAAGGAGGACATTTTCACTTACTCCCAAGCCGGATTCTCCGTTTTCAAGAATGTGGGGCCTCCGGGCTCACTTGCTTTCGAGCAATTCACCTACCGGGCGAACTCCAACTACATCTCACCATCAGGGGCAGGCACACTGGCCAACTTGTTCATCTCGCAAGTTGACGTTCCGGGGATCGAGGATGTGGACGGAGACGGCGACCTGGACGTGCTCACCTTCGGCCTCCTGGGCTCCTACATGGAGTACCACAAGAACCTGAGCATGGAACTTTACGGAACATGCGACAGCCTGGCCTTCGAGGTGCGCAACAAATGCTGGGGCTACTTCGCGGAGAACTTCAGCGACAATTCCGTGACGCTCGATGTGGAGTGCCCTTTCAATGTGCCGGCACCGGAGATCGGCGGTGGCCATGGAGAGATGTCCGATGAGGATGCCGACAGCGATGATCGTGCACATGCCGGAAGCACGATCCTCGCGTTGGACATGGATGGCGACGGTGTGAAGGAACTGTTGTTAGGGGACATCTCCTTCAATAACCTGGTGGGCTTGCACAATGGTGGCACCGTTATGGACGCCTTGATGACCGCAGAGGACACTTTGTTCCCGTCCTACGACCAGTCGGTGAACATGACCGTATTCCCATGCCCGAACTACGAGGACGTGGACAACGATGGGAAGCGCGACCTCCTTGTTGGCCTGGCGGCCACGTCGCTGGCCCAGAATTTCGAGAGCCTGTGGTACTTTCATAACACCGGAACGGACGCTTTCCCGGTGTTCGACCTGCAACAGACCAACCTCTTCCAGGACCGCATGATCGAATTGGGCGAAGGTGCTTACCCCGTCCTCTTCGACCATGACGGTGATGGCCTGATGGACCTTCTGGTCGCCAACTTCGGCTACTTCGCTGCGAACAGCGTGTATGTGGGTAAGGTGGCCCTGTTAAGGAACGTCGGCACGGGCACGGCTCCGTCCTTTGAAATGGTGACGGACGATTACATGAACCTGAGCACCAGTGGGATCGGCCAGAGCATGTACCCGGCTTTCGGGGATCTGGACGGCGACGGGGACAAGGACATGTATGTGGGTGACGCACAAGGCAGGATCCACTTCTTCCGCAACACCTCGGTGGGGCCTGTGGCCTCCTTCCAGCTCGAGCAGCCCAACATCACCGATGCTGTTGGCGCGGAGATCGACGTCGGCCAATTCGCCGCCCCGATCTTCAGCGATCTGGATGAGGATGGCCTCCTGGACATGATCGTCGGAGAGAAGAACGGCAACCTGAACCACTACCGCAACGTTGGCACCAACGCGGTGCCCGGTTGGACCTTGATGAGCGAGAACCTCGGCGCCGTCAGCACGGTCGAGTACTGGAACGCGACGGGACATTCAGTACCCTTCCTCTTTGAGAACGCAACGGGTGACCGCGAGATGCTCCTGGGGTCCGAGTCTGGTTGGTTATACCACTACGGTGGCATCGAAGGGAACATCGCAGGTACTTGGGATCTGCTGGACAGCACCTTCATGGAACTGCGGGATGGGGAGCGCACGGGGCTTTGCCTTTACGACTTCACGGGCGATAGCGTCCTGGATATGGTCCTTGGCAATTTCCGCGGAGGCCTCTCCTTCTGGCGCAGCGATCAGGCATCAGCGATCAACGCTCCAGGGACGCGCGCGCCCAACTTCAGCATTGTGCCCAATCCTGCCAGCACAAGCGCCGAACTGGTGGTGGCCAGTGTGCCCCCCGATGCGTGGTGGCAGTTGCAGAACAGCATCGGCCAGGTCGTGGTGAGCGGTGCGTTGGATGGTCAACGCACGACGATCGACCTTGGCGGTTTACCGGATGGTGTATACCTGATCCGGCTCCTGGGTTCAAGTGCTGCGGGCGCCCAGCGGTTGATGGTGGTCCACGGAACGCATTGATCCGTCAATGACAGTGAACGAGAACGCCTCCCTCGGAGGCGTTCTTCATTTTGATCAGGATGGAACGGTTCAGGTGGTCACGCCGGCCTGGGTCATGTTGTCCAACACATCCATCACTTCCTTCACAGCCTTGCCGCTGGCCTTCACCAGTTCCATCTCTTCGGCGTTCAGCTTCAGTTCGATGATGCGCTCCACTCCCTTACGGCCGAGCACCACCGGGGCGCCCATGTAGATATTCTTCAGGCCGTACTCCCCTTGCAACCAAACGCAGCAGGGGAAAACGCGCTTCTGGTCGCGGACAATGGACCCCACCATTTGCGCAGCCGCCGTACCCGGCGCGTACCACGCACTGGTCCCGAGCATGTTTACGAGCTCGCCGCCTCCTTTCTTGGTACGATCTACGATCGCGTCCAATTTGTCCTTGGCGATCAGTTCAGTGACCGGGATGCCGCCGACGGTGGTATAGCGCGGCAGCGGCACCATGGTATCACCGTGACCGCCCATGAGCACCGCCTGGATATCCTTGGGGCTCACATTTAGTTCTGTTGCGAGGAAAGCACGGTAGCGGGCCGTATCCAGAATGCCAGCCATACCGAAAACCCGCTGGCTCGGCAGCTTGCTGTTGAGGAATGCGCAATACGTCATCACATCAAGCGGATTGCTCACCACGATGATGATCGCCTCGGGCGAGTGCTTCACCACGTTCTCCGTCACGCTCTTAACGATGGCGGCATTGGTCGCGATCAGGTCATCGCGGCTCATGCCCGGCTTGCGAGGAAGGCCACTGGTGATCACCACCACCTCGCTCCCGGCGGTCTTTGCGTAATCGTTCGTCGATCCGGTGATGCGCGAATCGAACAGGTTGATCGGGGCGGTCTGCCAGATATCCAGCGCTTTGCCCTCGGCGAATCCTTCCTTGATATCCAGAAGGACCACTTCATTGGCCAGTTCCCAACGGGCTATGGCATCGGCACATGTAGCACCCACGTTGCCTGCTCCCACTACGGTGACTTTCATCCTGCTGTTCGGGTTGAGATGTTGTTCACGATCGAACGATCGTGCGTGCGGCGAAAGTAACAGCGCTGACCGAACCGGCGGACGTCCGGGCAACGGCCTGCCCGTGCCTTGTTCCCAAGCCGGTGGAAAAAGTTCTGAAGCCACAGGCATCCCTTGTCGCGATCTTGCGTCCTACCATTACGCATGGCTATCTTACCGGCACCAATGGTCAGCCCAGCCGCACCTCCTCCAGCAACCGGGCGACCTAATCCCCGTCTGACCCTCACATGGGTCAGTATGGACGGTCCTGAGCAGGTGTTCAATGCGCTCATTGACGGCTGCCTCCAGAGCGAGCGCCGATCCCAGCAGCGCGTTTACGAACTGTTTTATGGGAAGATGATGGCCGTGTGCATGCGGTACACCAAGAACACCGACCAGGCGAAGGACATTCTGCAGGATGGGTTCATCAAGGTTTTCCGCAGTATGGACAAGTTCAACCGCGCGGGGTCCTTCGAAGGTTGGATCCGCCGGATCATCGTGAACACGGCGATCGATCATTTCCGCCGTAGCAAGAACGCGTACTTGCTGCTCGGTGAAGAACGCAGTATCGAGGATTTCGGGGATATGGACGAGGAGGACACCCTTGCGGACGAAGACCAGGAGGAAGGATGGGATGTGAAGCCCGCGGACGTGATCAATGCGATGCAGAAACTCACGCCGGCCTACCGCACGGTTTTCAACCTGTACGTTTTCGAGGAGCTTACACACAAGGAGATCGCCGAAATGTTGGGCATCAACATCGGAACCTCGAAGAGCAATCTCGCCAAGGCGAAGCACAATTTGAAAAAACTGTTGAAAAAGGAGCACAAGCTCCACTAACAGAATGACGATGAAGGGATCTGATGGTTTCGAGCGCTCGTTGAAGGACTCCCTGGAGTCTTACGAAGTGCCGTTCAACTCGGCCGACTGGGCACAGTTGGAGAAGGAGTTGGACAAAGAGGGTGGAAGTGGCTGGCAAGCCTCCATCGGTTTGTACGCGTTGCTACTCGGCGGCGCACTCACCGTAGCTACCAGCGTCTACCTGCTCACACGTACCAATGACACTATCGGGGACGGTGCGACATCCGTTGTCCTGAACACCGGCACCGAACTCCCCGAGGTCGTTGGACCCACGGCGAACGCGGGAACGAATACTGCCGAAATCGCACCGAACACGGGCGCAGCAGCGGATCGTACTAGTCTGATGGAAACACGGGACCAGCGTTCATCCCAGAGCGGGACCGCCGTTGTGCAAAACCCCGCTTCGGATCCAGTGGCAACCACACCGGACAAAGCACCCAAGACCGGGGCGTCAGGAACCATGGAGATCGGTATCAAGCCGAGCGTAACGGAAGGCTGCCCAGGCACAACGGTGGAATTCGCCGTTGAGAACCTCCCCAGCAACGGGCTCTTCCTTTGGAACTTCGGCGATGGCAGTTTCTCCAATCAGTCCTCCCCCACGCACACATTCTCGAAGGCAGGCACTTTCGAGGTGATGTTGTCGCACTCGTCCATTGGCGGCGGTAACATCCACAACAAACCGGTCTCCGACCGCATCATCATCCACGAGGCACCGGAGGCTTCGTTCAATTTCCTGAAGCAGGAGTATGAGAACACCGTGCCTTCGGTGCACTTCGAGAACCGCAGCCTGGGTGGCCGGAGCTACGCGTGGGATTTCGGCGATGGCGCCACCTCGACCATCGCGCATCCCAGCCATGTGTTCAAAAAACAAGGTATCTATCAAGTAAGCTTGACCGTGAACAACGGCAATGGTTGCATCGACCGCACGGACCGCACAGTACGGATCGACGCCGATTATGATCTCATGGCCGCGAAGACCTTTTCACCCAATGCCGATGGCATGGACGACACCTTCGTGCCCGAAGCCTTGCGCACGCTGGGTGTGCGGTTCAACATGAGCATACATGACCCGAGCACGGGGCAATTGGTTTTTGAGACCAACGACCCCAAACGGCCATGGAACGGGCGCGTGGGTAACCGGGGCGACCTGTGTACCGCCGGCGACTATGTGTGGATGGTGGAGATGAAGGACGGCGAGAAGCTCGGTGGCACCTATAATGGTAGTGTGAGCCT
>Ga0105046_10006151_pt1 | contig 18955 bp, 10 predicted proteins | sample MAT03_FD_78385 | JGI IMG/M metagenome (GOLD analysis project Ga0105046, IMG submission 78385) | Freshwater microbial communities from Lake Fryxell liftoff mats and glacier meltwater in Antarctica - MAT-03 (megahit assembly) | ecosystem: Environmental > Aquatic > Freshwater > Ice > Liftoff... | reverse complement strand
GGTGTAAACGCCGAGCAACCGGTCGAACGCGGCTGACTGTCCCGCCCGCACGTCGGTGAAGACCGCGAAGCGCCCCGACACCGGCGCGGTCCAAACCCACCAAACCGAACGACCGCCGGGATGGCCGGCGTGGTCCGGCTCGCCCAGCTCCTTGGTGGCGCTGAGATTGGACGCGCTCCAAATATCCACGTTCGTGCCGGTGAGCACCGCGCTGGCCGCGAAGTTGTCGTTAGTCGGGGGCGGTTGCAGGACCACCTTCAGCTCAAAATAGTTGCGATAGTCGGGAAAGTTGGTCAGGTCCACGGCGATTTGATAAACGGTGCCAACGGTGGCATTGAAACTGGCAAGGGCCGGCATTTGGTTGCCATAACTGTCTCGGTGGCTCTGACCGCTGGCCACTTCGGTCAGGGTGGCGACGGCCTCTCCCGTGTAAACTCCCAGCAGCGCGGTGGTATTCAAGCCCGCCGTGAACGTGACCCAACCCGAGGCCGGGGCCGTCCAGGTCCACCATACTGACTGTCCCCCGACCACGCCCGCATGGTTTGGCTCGCCCGGCTCCTTCGAGGCGGAAAGGTTCGTGCCAAGGAGGGTGACGTTGGTGCCGGGGAGGACGATGCGGTTGGCAAAGTAGTCGTTGGGCGGCGGCGGCGTTTCCGCGAGTGACAGCGTGAAAGTGCCGCTGCCACCGCCATAACCATCCACCGCGATGAGATACTCCGTGCCGGCGGTGCTCGTGAAATCGCCGGTGGCGTCGTACGGACCGTTATTGTAACTGGCCGCCAGCCACGCGAGGTTGGTGACGGAGGCGCCGGTGTAGATGGCGATGATTTTGTTGAAGCTGCCGGCGAGGGTGAATTTGACATACCCGCCCACCGCCGGCGTCCAGGCATACCAGACTGACTTGCCGGCGGTATAGCCGACGAACGCGGCGTGGTTGGTCTCCCCGGTTTCTTTGGTGGCCCCGAGGTTGGAACTGACCAAGCTCACATTGGGGCCAAGGAGGACGATCCGGTTGGTGAAGTTGTCATTGGGTGGCGCGGCATGCAGCAGGCCGAGAGACAGGGCAGACAGGATGGCGGACAGACTTAGTTTCATGTTTCTGTGGTTGATGATCATAAGGTTGATGGTGGAGATGAAGGTCGAATGGCTGGAGAAGGAGAATCAATGGCCCGGCGCTAACTGGCCTAGGGACGGTGTTTGCTGGCAACTGATCAGACTACTCGCGGAGCGCACGCCGGTCTGGTCAAGGTAGCAAGGCCACTGCTTGCCGGGAGTGGCTGGCTACCGGCGGCCGGTTTGGTAGTGGCCACTGCCTGACTGCCAAGCGGTTGCTTGCGGGGCGTCTGTCTCATGGTTGGTATAGCCGGTAGAACCTGGCCGGCAGGGAGGCCGGCACCATGGCGGGGTTGTTCGTGCCGCTGAGCGCGTTGACCCAGTTGGTAGGCGACAGAGGGTCGGCGGATTGGAGGACGAAGCCGACGATGAGTGGCGACCACCAGAGCGTGGCGAAACCCGGTGCCGCGTTGGTGATGTGCAGCGTCGGAGCGCCGGGGGTTTGGACCAGCGTTGGCAGTGCCCAGAAGCCGCCTGTGAGGCTGAACGAGCCGCCCGTCATCGGCGCTCCGGCGTCGGGTTGGCCGATGGTGCCGCTAACGGAATAGACGCCGCCGGTGCTGGTGCCCCCGCCGCCATCAAAGGTGTGCCAGTGGATGCTATACTGCGCCAGCGCCGCGAAAGTACCGAGGCACAACGAGAGGATGAGAGCGCGTTGGATCTGTTTCATGGCTAGAGTGTGCTTTGCGGTTCAGGGTTTATTGGATTGGGGCATCAGCTTTTCGAGCCGGGTCAGGCGCTGCTTCAGGTCGTCAATCTCGGCTTGCTTGCCGCGCAATTCGGCGCGGGTTGCTTCCAGCTTCTGATTCAAGCCCTGGAGCGCTGCCAACGCCACGCCATCGGCATCCACGGTGCCGATAGCTTTGTCGTCTTTGCCAAGGCCGAACCTGGCGTGGAAATCTTGCGCGGTTGGCCCCAAGTGGCGGCTGGAGGGATCGTCTTTGTAGCTCCACGTTGAGAGTGGCAGCGCGGCCAACTGCTTGAGGACTTCCTCGCCGTCCACGGTCTGGAATCCCTCTTTGCGGTCGCGGTCAGAGGCATTCACCCATTGTGTGCCATTGCAATAGGCGCCGCCGGCCAGGTGGATCTTGTAGGCGGGATTGTTAGTGTCTATGCCTAGGTTGCCACCGGTGAAGAAGAACCGCGTGGCCTTCAGTTCCATGGTGTCGTCGGCGCCATTCTCGCCGATATGGACCCAGTCGCCATCGCCAAAGTAAATGAGCTTGGGATCGCCGCCCGTGCTGGCCATGCCGACCTGGATGCTGCCGCCGGCCTGCGTCGGGCCGCTGCCATCCATGATGTGCAAGCGCCGCACCGGATTCGTGGTCCCGATCCCGATGTTCCCGCCGCTGAGGATGCTCAGCCGGTTCGCGAAGCTGGTGAAGAAGTCCAACCCGAACTGGTTGCCGCCGGCGGTGCGCTTGGAGGCGATGCCTTCGCCGCTGCCCAAGCCACCAAACTTGAGGCCGGGCGCCAGACTGCCGGCGTTCAAGGCACCGCAGTCAACCGCCACGCTGCCCGTGGTGTCCCATTGCAGCGCGAGGCGTTGTCCGCCGCTCATGCTGCCCAGGCCGCCGCCGGTCCAGCCGTAGAGCACCGGGCCGTCCACGTTGCCGCCCGCAAAGGGCTTGGTCACGCCGTACCAGCCCAGACCGTGGTTGGCATCGGGTCCACTGCGCAGGAAGATTTCCTGATCACTCATCCGCAGACTGCCGCTGCTGATCACCTGCGCGCCGTTGAGTGTGTTCCCGCCATTACGCAACGCAACGTTGGCGGATAACCGTGCGTCCCCGATGGTGCCGGTGCTGATGCTGCTCCCGCTCATGCCCGTCAAGCCGGCGCCGTCGCCCTGGAAGGCCGTGGCTCGCACATTACCAGCCACGTTGAGCGCGGCTCCGCCGGGGTTGTTCGTGCCAATGCCCACGCCACCCGAGGCGCGGACGAGGAATTGATTGGGGCCGGTTGAGTTGAAATCTGCCGCCGTCTGATCGGCCCAGACGAACGCACCGTTATGGACCGCCTTGGCGCGCGTGCCGGCGGCCAGCGAGGCGGCCCCGCCAGCCAGCGTGTTGCTGCCCAGGCTCGTCGCCGAGGAGTTGGTGGCTGCCGTGGACCAGCCCATCGCGGTCGCGGCCCCGGCGCTGGCCGTGGTGTAAAGACCCAGAGCGGTCGCGGAAGCGGCGCTGGCGGTGGTGTGGTTGCCGAGCGCCGTTGCGGCGTAACCGCTGGACGCCGTGAACAGGCCCAGCGCCACGGAGCCGTCCGCGGTGGCGGTGGTGCGGTAACCCAAAGCAACGCGCAGGGCATTGGCATTGAAGAGTTGGGCGTCATCTATTACCACGTTGCCTACTACGTGCAGCGGAGCCGCCGGAGTGCGGGTGCCGATGCCCACCCAGCCCTGGCTGAAGAGACCAGAGGGCGCGGGCGAGAAGGTCAGCACTGTCATCGCCGAGGATTCCGCCGCCGCCACGACGAGGTTCGTTCCCACGAAGGCCAATCCTTGCGGTCCATTCAAGTAGTCCGCACCGCCCACGAAGGCTTTGGCCGCGCCCAGCAACTGCGGGCGTGCCGGGTCGGTGAGATCATAGAGCTTGACCTGGTTCCGGCTCCACGTGGCGACGGCCAGACGGTTTCCTGAAAATGCGAGCGCGGTGGGGGCGCGCGAAATCCCCGAGCCGGACCCGCGGGCCGGCAGGTTCGCCAGCCAGACGGGCTGGGCGGGATTGCTCACATTCACCAGTGTGACATCGGACCAGATGCTCAGGATGGCCATCAAATTGCCTGACAAGGCCACGCAGGTCGGATTTTCCAGATTGGTGTAACTGCCGGTACCGTTCTTGATTTCCGCCAGTTTGATCGGGTTGGCCGGGTTGGCCACCGAAACGAGCGTTACCGCGTCGGAGCCTTGCGCGGCGATGGCGAGCAGATTGCCGGAGAGGGCGGCGGAGACGGGGACGAGGAGATTGGTGAAATTGCCGGTGCCATTGGTGACGACGGCCAATTGCACCGGATTGGCCGGGTTCGCAAGGTTCACCAGCGCGAACGAGTGGTTCCAGTAACCCACGACCGCCATCAAATCACCGGACATGGCGACGGCTTCCGGCCCGCTGCAGTTCAGGAGGCTGCCAACGCCCCCGCGCAACTCGGCGACCTTCACCGGATTCGACGGATTAGTTACCGATACCAAAGTCACGGCATTGTCAGAGGCGGCAGTGATGGCCAGGAGATTGGAGGTCAAAGCCACATGCTTCACCTGGCTCAGGTTGGTGAAGGCGCCGGTTTCGTCCCGCACTTGCCACAAGATCTGTGGATAGGTCGGTTGAGTAACGTCCAGCAGCGTGACGCCCGCGCCGGTGGCTCCGATGGCGACGAGATTGTTCCAGGCAGCCACCTGACCGGCCCAGAAGAGGTTGGTGAAATTCCCGGTGCCATCCTGGACTTGGGAGAGAATCGTTGGTGTCAAATGAGAGCCGCTGGCCTGGAGGTCGAGGCCGGCTTGTGGAGTGGCGGTGCCGATGCCGACGAGGCCGTTCGTATTCACCTGTAGCGCAGACACGGGCGAGCCGTCCGGGGCATCGAGATGGTTTACCGCGCCGGGGGCGAACTTGGAGGCGGTGATGGAGCCGTCGGTGAGGGCAGCGCCGTTCAAGCTGGTCAAAGCCGCGCCGCTGCCCACGAAGTTGCCGGCGATCACGTTGCCCACGACGTGCAAGGCGGCTTGCGGATGGTTCGTGCCAATGCCAACGCCCCCGGTGGCCCGAATGAGAAACTGGTTCTGGCCGGTGGAGGCGAAATCGGCATCGGTATAGTCCGCCCAAACGAAGACGCCCGAATTGAGAGCTTTGGCGCGTCGGCCGGCCGCGAAGCTCGCCAGTCCGCCGGCATAATTGTCGCGCCCGCCGGGGATGGTGGCAGCGATGGCGCTGGGCCCATTGGTGTTGTTCAACCCGCCACCAATGGCCGCGTACACCGCGCTGGATTGAATGCGGTTGCCGCGGCCACCGCTGATGGCGGCATCCGACGCGGACGATTCGATGACATTGAACGCACCCCCGCTGATGACGGCGTTGTCGGCGCCACTATTGAGCTGTTGCCCAATGCCACCGGCAATGATGCCGTTGTTGGCGGCAACGCGATTGGGCCAGGCAGGCGCGCCACCTCCGCCAATAACCGCGCCGAAGACGCCAACCTCCACGGTGTTGACCCCCGCGCCGCCGACAAGGTTGGGCAGACCGCCGGTGCCTGGCTCCAGCCGCAACGCCCGCTGGCCATTCGCCTTGAATTCCAGCGGTTGGTTGTCCGCGGTGCCGAGGAAGTTAGCGCCGGGCGTGGTGTGCGCGTTTCCGCCCAAGCGCCAGAAAGTGTTCGACAAGACCGTTGGGCTGAGGTCGGTGGTGCCGATCGCGCCGTCCGCGATGCGGCTGGAATCCACCGCGCCGACCGCGAGTCCTGCGGTGCTCACACTGCCGGCGGCGACGGCACTCGCGGTGGCCGCGGAAGCCGCCGTGCCAGCTTTCGCCGCATAGATCGCATTCGGCGCCGGACTGAGCGGTTGGCGCGGAATGAGTGGGACGAAGGCGGCGCCGCCATTGGTTCGCACCGCGAGGTCGAGCCAGCGGGCGTTACCCGCGAAGACGGTGGTCCCGAAATCGAGCGACACGGTGAACAGGCCGTTGGTCACCAGCGTGGCGGCATTGGTCAGTGAATTACCCACCGGGACGCCGCCGCTCAGTGCGTCGTAGATCGTAAATCGTATATCGTAGCCTGCCCGTGGCGGACAGGGGACCGTCTTGTAACCGGCCCTGGTAGGTGAAGGCGGTGCCGAGCGAAGCGGCATGACTTACCAAATTGGCCGCGGCCAAAGCGCCGACCATGCAGAATCGAGATGATAGTAGTTTCATAGTTTTGTGAGTGTTACGGGTTGGGGGACAGAGAGGGGATTTGTCTTGGTTGGATACGACGGTCATAGGCGGCAGCGCATGGGCGGCTCCAAGCGATCCACCCGCGGTGGGCGCGGGCGAGGAGGTTGCTCGTGACGATTTTGATAACTCGCATTTGGTTAGCAGCGGGTGGGTTAGCTCGGTGGCTGCGGAGCCAGAGCGACCGAAGTGTGGGCAGGCATGAGGCACCTTGACCCGGAGGCGCGCGGGCAGCCGGCTCGGGGCGCTTGGCGGGGCGGGGGCGGCGCCCGCAGGGAGGGTCGGTGGACTCAAGATGTGAAAGCTCATCGCTTAGACTTCGCCCCGCAGCGGCTGGGCGGCTCGGTTGCCGCTCGTGATAACTCCCAGGCGGCCCGGACAAGAGTGCGAACGGGCAAACCGCAGGCGGTCACCATTGAATCACTGTTCCCTCGCGGTGTCTGCTCAGGAATTGGCAATTGCTCACCCCTTATTGCCCAGGCGCAGCCGTGGTGTACCGGACTTCCGAAGCAAGCGCCACGGGTGACTTGGGGCGGCGCAGCCGCAACCGAAGCGGATGGCGGATGGAGCCTGAACGCCGAAGTTTGGGAGCACGCTCGCCCTCGGGCGTGGCTGGACGCGCCCTCGCGGCCAGCCTCCGGCACGCGAGCGAGGTGAGCAGGTGCGGGAAAATTCCACACGTCCGGAGTTTTCCGCGGGGGCGCGGAAAACAGCGCCCGGGGCGGGCGCGATCCCAATTCCTCTTCGGAGTTCGGGCTAAGCGGGCTTTGGGGAACTGGATGCCACCTCTGCCCCGGTCGCACCGCTGCCATTTAGAAAAGCCGGAAGGGAGTCGGGGTGCCCAACCTTTGCGCTTGCTCCTGCTCTTAAGCGTAATCTGCTGCGGTGCGCCGAGATTAGGATTAAGAGCAAGGGCAAGAGCAAGAGCAAGCGCCCCGGCGGACGGCTTGACTAAATGGCAGTGCCCCGTCGCGCTGGGTGGCGCCGGGGCGGGGAGGCGAGCGTAACTCAGACGCCGGCCAGCAGGCGTTCCCAGAGGCGCTCATTGCTCATGGCGCGGACGAGGAACTGCTCGTTTTCGTCTTTCGCTTCGGCGGCCTGGGGTTGCACGGGCAGGGTGAGGGTGAGGGCCATGCCGCCATTGCCACCCTGCGCCACGCGGATGCGTCCGCCGTGGTGGAAGACGATGAAGTAGCAGGCCATCAAGTAGGCGCCGGCGCTTTGCGTTTCCTCGCGTCGCGCGGCGAGCGGGTCGAGGAAGCCCAGGATGTTCCCGGCGGGCAGGCCCGCGCCGTTGTCGGTGACGAAGATGTCCACCTCCTCGGGTTGTCCATTGTGCGCGGGGCGATGGGCGGCCTCGAAGCGCACCACGCAGCCCTCGGCCAGGTTGAGGAGTTCGTTGCGCAGGATGAGGGTGAAGAGCTTCTGGAACCGGGTGCGATCCACGCTCAGCGGCGGCAAAGTGACGGGCACCGCATTGGCCACTTGGATGCGCCGCGTGGCGAAGTCAGGCGCCAGCTCCGCCACGGCTTCATCAATGGCGGCGCCGATGTGAATCGTGGTGTCGAACTTGAACGGCTTACCCGTCTCCCAGGCGAGGTCATCGAGCAGCCCGAGGATGTGTTTGATGCGGGACTGAACCTGACGGTGGAATTCCTGCCAGAAATCCGGGTTGCGGAGTTGGTTGAGGTCCACCGCGCCGGCACCCTGGTTGGAGGCGACGTCGAGGAAGCCGCGCATGGCGTCCACGGAGTGGCGGAGTTGATGGCCCAAGCCGGCGGCCAGCACGCCGAGGCTCAGGACGCGATCGGTGATGAGCAGGCGGTGCAGCATCGAGAGCTTCTCGCGGAGGAGGAGGTCGCGCTCCATCTGGACCAGGAAAAATTCGAGGCTGCGCTTGAGGGTGGTTTCGAGGCCGGGCACGTCCCAAGGCTTGGTGACGTATTTGTAAATGGCTCCGGTGTTGACCGCCGAGACCGCCGCCTCGATGTCCGCGTAGGCGGTGGCCAGGATGCGGATGATCTGGGGGCGGAGGCGGCGGGCGCGCTCGAGGAACTGCACGCCTTGTTCGCCGGGCATGCGCTGGTCGGTCATGATGACGCCGATTTCGTCCTGATGATCTTCCAGAATCTTGTAACCCTCGGCGGCATTGGGCGCGGTGAAGATCCGGAAGGTGCCTTCCAGTGCGCGGCGGAAATACTTGAGGGACATTTCTTCGTCGTCCACGTAAAGGACGGCGAACCGTTTATAGTCGTAGATATTGCTCATGCGTCAGTGGTGAAAGGATCCTGGGGGACGTGCGAAGTCTCTCGCAGGCCCTCGTTAAACTCCAAGAAAAATTCGCAGAACTTGCCCGCTTCGCTCTGGACCGAGATGCGGGCGCCCATCTCCTTCAGGATGCGATAGCAGATGCTCAGCCCCAAGCCGGTGCCCTGGCCGACTTCTTTGGTGGTGAAGAAGGGGTCGAAAACCTTGCCCAAGTGGTGGGCGGGAATCCCCGGCCCATTGTCCCGGACGCTCAGCACGGTGGTCTTGCCGCGCATGCTCACGGACAGGCGGATGGTCGGGGGCTCGTCCGAGGCCGGCTTGGTCTTGAGCGCATCGAGGGAGTTTTGGAGCAAGTTGACGAAGACCTGGATGAGCCGCGGCCGGATCGCGGGCACGCTGAGGTCGGGCGGGATGTCGTTCTTGATTTCGACCTGGTTCCGCCACTCGGCCGCCATGAAGCGCAGGGCGGATTCCATCGCGGCATGCAATTTCACATCGTCCATCTGCCCGCCCTGTGGATGAGTAAAGCCGCGCAGGTCGGAGACGATGGTCGAGACGCGGGTGAGACCCTCGCGGATGTCGTTCACGGTTTCGTCGAAATTCTTGCGCTCGCCCTCCGGCAGGGAGTGGCTTTGCTGTGCCAGCATGAAGAGCCCGGTCTGGGCGAAGTTGAGCGGGTTGTTGACCTCGTGAATGATGCCGGCGCTCATGCGCCCGAGCGAGGCCAGCTTCTCAGCCTGGACGAGCTGCATCTCGGTTTCCTTGAGCTCGTCGAGGGTGGCTTTGAGTTTCTGGTTCTGGCGGCCCAGTTCCTTTTGCATGCGGTGGGTGTCCACCAGGTTCTTCAGGCGCAGGCGCAATTCGGCTGAAGAGAACGGCTTGGCGAGGAAGTCGCTGACGCCGGCGGTGAGGGCCAGCAGCTTGGTTTCATCGTCCGCCCGTGCCGTGATCATGAGGAAGGGAATCGCGCGGGTGGAAGTTTGCGCGCGCAGCAAGCGGCAGACTTCGAGGCCGTCCTTCTCCGGCAGCATCATGTCGCACAGGATTACGTCCGGGAGCAACTGGGCCGCGAAGGTGGCCGCCTGGTCACCGTCGGTCGCCTCGGCGACTTCGTAGTCCTCCTCCAACTGGCTCTTGAGGAAGCGCAACATGTCGGGCTCGTCATCGGCCACGAGCAACTTTGGGCGGGTGCTGGCGCGCTGGGGCATCCACGGTCGTAACGTGTCGCGCAGCGGGGTGAGGCTGGCATGAAGCTCGGCCCGGCGGTAGAGGCTGGCCAGCCAGGGATCCTGGCGGGTTCGGAACTCCGTGTCCATGACGGCCAGTTCGTCGGCGCCCGGGCCGGTGCCCACCGTGGCGGTGGGGGCCAGTGGCAGGGGCGGATCGCAGAGCGGCAGGCGGACCGTGATCGTGGTGCCGTGGCCCAAGCTGCTCTCCGCGGCGACCGAGCCACCATGGGCCACGGCAAGTTCTTTGACGAGTGCCAGGCCGATGCCGGCCCCCTGGTACTTGCGTTGGGACGAAGTGTCCGCCTGCCAGAAGCGGTGGAAGAGATTGGGCAGGTTCTCCGCGGCGATGCCCACCCCCGTGTCTTTCACGGCGATGACCGCCTCCCCGCCTTCGCGCGTAGCCCGCACCTGGATACTCCCGCCTGCGGGGGTGAATTTCACCGCGTTGAAGAGCAGGTTCAGGAAGATTTTTTCGAGCTTGTCGGGATCCGCCCGGATGTAGTCCACCTCTGGCCGGATGTCGCAGGTCAGTTGCAGACCGCGGTCCTCCGCAAACCGCTGGATGGAGCTGGCCATGCCGCGCATGAAATTTTCCAGTCGGACCGGCTGCTGATGCAACGTCAGCCGGCCCACCTCGAGACGAACCAGGTCCAGGAGATCGTTGATGAGTTTGAGCAGGCGCATCGCATTGGCCTGCATCGTGTCCAGCAATTCCCGGGAGCCGGCGTCGCCGTTGGGTCCCCATCGCTCGCGAATGGTCTCCAAGGGTGCCAGCAACAGGGTGAGCGGGGTGCGCAACTCGTGGCTGATGTTGGCGAAGAACTGCCCCTTGAGGCGGTCGAGTTCGGTCAGCCGCTGGTTGCTCTCCTCGAGCTGGCGGTTGCTTTCGCCGAGTTTGGAATTCGTCAGCTCCAGCTCACGCCGGCTTGCCTCCAGCTTGTAGCCCGACTCAAATTCGGTGCGGCGCAGCTTGGTGTGGAGGTGGTTGCCAATGACTACGATGATGCCGGTGAGCAGGAGGAACCACGAGTTGTTCAGCAGGACGGGGTGCATGTTTTTGTTCGTCCACTCCGGCCAGACGGCCAGTGCGTACATGACGAGCACGGAGCCGACGGCCCAGAGGCTTTGGCGCAGGTTCCATTGCAGTATCAAGCCGATGGCAAGCAGTACTAAGTTGAGGCCGGCGTAGTAGGGCGAATCGGCCCCCCTATGTGCCCCGACGGAAGGGTCGTCTGAAAGGTGGACAATCAAAGCCATGCAGCCGGCGGGGATCAGTGCGAGCAGCACCCCGATCACTTGATAGAAGCGGCGGCCGGGTGGAGTCTTCCCGATGAGCCAAATGGGCACCATCGCCAGGGCGAAGCCAATCCGCCAGCGGAGGAAAGTTTCGAATTGGTTCGAATAGACGTAAGCATCCACGACCGCGCCAAGCGGCAGCATGAAGCATGCGATCGCGAAGCCCACGTTGATGCGGCCCAACCCTCTCTCTCGCTCGTGTTCAGCGAAAGCTGTGGCGATGGTCTGGGGCGTGGCTTCCATGCAACGCGGCGTCAGGCGGTGAGCGGCTTGCGGATGGCCAGGAAGAGGTTCACGGCGGTGGGATCCGTGGTAATGGTCCACTCGGCTCCGCCGTGGTTGTCGGGAACCAAGCGGGCCATCTGCTCGCGGTTGCGGTAAATGATGTGCCACTCGAGCAGGTAATCCATCGAGTGCCGGAACGGCTTGGAGGCGTCCACGTTCGTGGTGAGCAGCAGGCCGCCGGGGGCGAGCATGTCGTAGAACAACTCGGTCAACCGCTTGCAGACGCGGTCGGACACGTAATCGAACAGCCCGGCGCAGTAGATGTAATCGTAGCCGCCTTCGCTGGCCGGGGTCTGGGTGCGCAGGGCGTCCTTGAGCAGTTGGTTCACGGACTTCAACTCGAAAACCAGCCCAGTCTTGCGGTGGTGCGCGGCGCGGATGGCTTCGAGGTTTTGGCCGGCGAAGGCGAGCGTTTCCTCGTTGAAGTCCAGCAGGCGCAGATCGGCCTGGTCGGAGATCGCATCCTCGGTCAGAAAATTCTGCACCTCCTTGGCCGGACCGCAGCCAAGATTAAGTGCCCGCAGCCGCCGGCCTTGGCTCGCCGTCCGTTGGGTTTCTTGCACGAGAAACCGACGGAGGATTTGGACGCGGTGCCGGTGGGCTTCCGCCGGCGGATTCTGCAGGAAGACCACGTTGACCAGCTTGGCAAACATGCTGGTGCCCTGCCACGGGTCATTCAGGATCATGTTCACCATCTCGTAGTCCCCCGCGTAGCCGAGCGGTTTATGAAACGTGCGATACACGAAGGGGGCGCACATCACCAGCGGATGGATCTGGCGCCGGGCATAGGCGCGGTGCGTGGGGCGGAGTTCTTCGCCCACCCGTTCGGAGACCTCATCGAACCGGGCCATCCACTCGTTGATCTCGCGGATCATCTGCGCCTCCAACTCGCCCAGCACCTGGCGCTCCATCTGACTGCGCACCCCGACGGGCTCGGAGCGCACGCCTAGTTCCACCTGCTCCAGCCAGCGCCGCAACTCGGTCAGCATGTTCTGGAAGTCGGCCACCACCACTTTGAAATCCGGCCCGATGCTCTGAATCTTCCGCCAGTTCGCCAGGAACCCCTCGAACTCCTCGCGCAACCGATCGGGCTGCGAAATCGGCGAGAAGAGATCAACGTCCAGCCAGGCATCCTCATCCAGCGTCACCTCGCACAGCACCATGATGCCGGTGTTCACCAGATTGCTGACCACCCCGCGACCGGAATAGACGCAGCGGTCGCCGACGGTGATGCGGTAATCGCTGAGCACCTCGGAGAGCTGCAGGATGCTGTAGGGGTTATAGACCTCCAGGAGCGCGTTGTAGCGCGTGAGGCGCAAGGGCGTGCCGCGCACATCCGCCCCTTGGCTGTTGCGGCACGTCACCAGGATGTCCCGGCTGCCGAACAGAGAATTGTCCGATTTGTTTGTGGCCATGCTCGTGATTCGCGCTCTTGCACTGCACGTTGGGATTCGGGCGCTTCGATTCCTTCCGCGACGCCGCGTTCTGCGGCCTGTGCCCCACCGTCCAAGCGCCGCAAGCCTATTCACCGCGCGGTGGATTAGGGAGCGCGATCTTCTAGTGATTTGCGCTAGCCAGCCTGCGCGGGTGATGGCGCGCATAGGGCAAACCCATAGTGAATTCGCCTAGTGATCCGTGGTTGGCGGATGCGGCGGCTGCCGTAGTATCGCTCGCATGTCAGGCATCAACCAACTGCGGGGCAAGCACGCCGTCCTTACCAGGACGACTGGCGGCTTAGGTGCTGACATCGCTGTGGCAGGGATAGCTTTCATGGGGGTGACTGACCCGGGCACCGGACGGGGAGCGAATGAAATCCGCTCGCGCAGTCGGAGGCTACGACTGCTGCTCCAGGCGACCGCCCGGGCCAAGTTGGTGCATCGGCATCCGCTCGCTCGCAATCCCGGCGTCAAGACCTGCCTGCCGGCTCGGAAACCTCCCTTCCGCCCGTCTCCGGTGGTGCTCAAGCCAACCCTCGGCACGCCGGCGGTGCTCAACTTTTCGGAAATCCCGGCCATTCCTTGTCTCACCAACTGTCCCTCCTCTCTGATTCTATGACGACCTCACTCCCCTCCCGCGCGTTTTACATTACTGCGCTTTCGGCCGCAGCCTGCACGCCGGCGCTGGCCAACGGGCTGCGCTTGCCGGACCAGGATGCCTACGCCAGTGGGCGGGGCGAGGCCTTTGCCGCCACCGCCGACAATCCCTCGGCGATCTATTACAACCCGGCCGGCATCGGCCAGCTCAAAGGGCACGACGTACGCGGCGGTGTTTACGGTCTGTATCTGCAGGTCGAGCATCAGGCGCCCGGCGGCGGCAATGAGACCGAGAATCAAAAAGATCTCCACACCGTCCCGCAACTCTTTTACACCTACGGGCTCGAGCAAGTGCCGCTGACCTTTGGCCTGGGCCTCTACTCGCCCTACGGACTCAGCTCGGAGTGGCCGCAGGACTCCGGCTTCCGTACGCTCGCCACCCAGGGCAAGCTGTCCTACATGACGATCAACCCGGTGGCCGCTTACGGCTTGCTCAAGAATCTCTACCTCGGCGGTGGCCCCACTTTCAACTTCGCCGACATTAACCTTCAGCAAGGCATTACGCCGATTCCCGGCAACGACTTGTTTAAGTTCAAGGGCGATGGCTCGACTGTCGGCTTCAACCTCGGCCTGTTGTGGCAACCGCACGAAAAAGTTTCGCTGGGTGTGAATTACCGGAGCGCCACGAGCATCAAGTTCGACGGCACGACCACCACGGAGGCCTACAACGCAGTGCCGGGCGTCTTCCCGGCGCCCTTCAGCCTCGAGCAGGACGCGAACACCAAGATGGCCTTCCCGCAGAATGTCGTGTGCGGCCTCAGCTTTCGCCCCACACCAGACTGGAACTTCGAGTTCAACGCCGACTACACCGACTGGAACACGGTGAACAAATTGACGGTGGACCAGGCGCTCAGCGCCCCGGCCAACCTGCCGCTCTATTGGAAGAGCAGTTGGTACTACGAGGCCGGCGTGACCCGCAAACTCGGCGAGCGGTGGCGAGTCAGCGCCGGCTATATCTACAACCAGAATTCGGTGCCCGACACCTACTACTCGCCGCTCGTGTCCGACCTCGACCGGCAGTTCGTCACCGCTGGCGTCGGCTATGTCGGGCCACACTTCAACTTCGACTTTGCCTACCAATTCGGTTTCAGCGCCGAACGCACCGTGACGGGAAGCTGGGCCGGGTACCCGCAAAACGCGGACGGCGACTATGCGTCTCGCAGCCAAGTGCTCCGGCTCTCCTTGGGCTGGAAATTCTAAGGCTCAATCGGCGCGACGGGCGGAGACGGCCCGCCTGCCGCGCCACCTTGCAAACCCATGAACTGGCAATCCACTGTGCTTGATGGCCCGCCCGAAGTTCGGTCTCCCGGCTTGGGGTTCGCCACTGTCAGTCGCCCGCATGTTCCCCTGCCGCGAGTGCTGCCCCGGGATGCGCGGATCGAAGCGAGTCTCCTGAATTTGTTCGAGCAGGCGGGGGACTTGGTGCTGGTGTTGCATCCCGCGGGACAGGTCGTGTTCGCCAACCGCGCCCTGCGCGAGGCGCTGGGCTACAGCGCGGACGAGCTCTGCACGCGCTCCGTCTATGACCTGACCCGGGTGGAGGATCATGCCGCCTGCCAGGCTTGGCTCAGTTGTGCCGCCGAGCTTTCCCCGCCGCCGAAGATCAAGCTGATCTTCCTCTCCCGGACCGGGAAATCCGTTCCCGCCGAAGGCACCGCCAGCGCGCGCCTCGACGGTGGCCAGGTGGTGCTGCTGCACTGGGTTTTTCGTGATCTCACCCAGTGGCATCAGGCGGAAGCCAGCCATCGTGAGCGCGAGGAACTCTTTCATCTGCTGACGCTCCACGCGCCGGTCGGCATTTTCCGGGCCGACGCGGGCGGGCGGATCACCTACGCCAACGACTTGTGGCGGCGCATTGCCGGCCTCTGGCACAACCCCCAACCCCGCGGCGTCTGGTGGCAGATGGTGCATCCCGACGACCGCCCCGGCACCCTCGCCCGCTGGGAAACGGCGCTACTACAGGAGCGCGAGTTCGCGGCCGAGTTTCGCGTGCAGGCCGACACCCCGACCCCGCGCTGGGTGCGCCTCCGCCTGGTTCCCGCCCAGCTCTCATCCGATTGTGAGCGCTGCTGGATTGGCATCACCGAAGATATCACTGCCCGCAAACAGACGGAGGAAGCTTTGCGGCGAGCCACCGAAGATCTCGAAGCCCGCGTGGTCCAGCGCACCGCGGAATTGGCGGTCACCAACGACGAACTCTCGCAGTTCGCCTACGTCGTCACCCATGACCTCAAAGCTCCGCTCCGCGGCATCCAGCAACTCTCCGACTGGCTCAGCCGCGATCACGCCCGCGACCTGGGCCCGAGCGGTTTGGAAATGGTCGGCCTCCTCGGCGATCGCGTGCAGCATCTCCAGCGTCTGGTGGACGGTCTGCTGGCCTGCGCCCGCGTGGGGCGTGCCCCCGAGACCGAGGGCGATGTCCCCACCTACGACCTCGTGCAGCGCGTCATCCGCCTGCTCGCCCCGGCGGCCTCTGTCACCATCGAAATCGCCGATCACCTGCCGGTGGTCAACGGCAGCGCCGAGCGCCTCCAGCAGGTCTTCCAAAACCTCCTCGACAACGCGATCAAGTATCTCGACAAGCCCGCCGGCCGCGTGTGTTTCAACGTCTGCCGGCTCAGCGACGCCTGGCAATTCAGCGTCGCTGATAACGGCCCCGGCATCCCCGCCCGTTACCAGGAAAAAATCTTCCAGATCTTCCAGCGCCTGCACGGAGGCGACGGTCCCACCGGCACCGGGCTTGGGTTGGCTCTCGTCAAACGCATCGTGGAATACCGCGGCGGTCGCATCTGGGTGGAATCTACTGAGGGCCAGGGAGCGACGTTCAACTTCACCTGGCCGGACCGCACCCGCGCGCGGCTCGCCAGACCGTGAGGGGTGGGGTTGGTTGTCCGCTTCGCGGGGGGCCGGAGTTTCAAGTTTCAAGTTGAAGGGTTCAAGTTGAACCGCCGGGCTGCGGGCGGGATCTGCCCGGTAGCTTGAGCGCGGACACCCATGCTCCCCAGCCCCCCGAGCCTGTCAGGGGCGTGGCTGCGAACACGGCATTCCGCGCTCCCGAGCAAGGCGGCAGCGCTTGAGTCGGGGCCCCGGCCTGCGGCGCTGCGGCTGCGGCCGGCCGCTACCGGGTCAGGTAGTATTTGTTGGTGTAGTCCTGCACCATGCGGGCGGTGCTGAACTGCGGGGTGATGGTCGCCCAGGCGCGGCGGATCATTTGCACCCATTGAGTCGGGACGCCGTTGGCGTCGCGGTTGTAAAAGGTGGGAATCACCTTCTCCGTCAGCGTCTGGAAGAGGTTTTCGCTGTCCACGCGATCCTGCGCTTCGACGTTCTCGAGGTGGGAATCGTCGCCGATGGCGAAGCCGTTGGTGCCGTCGCAAACCTCTCGCCACCAGCCGTCCATGATGCTGAAGTTGAGGCAGCCGTTGGCGGCGGCTTTCATGCCGCTGGTGCCGCTGGCTTCGAGCGGGCGGCGGGGGTTGTTCAGCCAGACGTCACAGCCGGCAACCATCGTGCGGGCGACGTGGATGTCATAGTTCTCGATGAACACGAGGTGGCCGTGGAGGTCGCTGTATTTGCTGAGGTGGCTGATCTCCTGGATGAATTTCTTGCCGGCGTCGTCGCGCGGATGGGCCTTGCCGGAGAAGATGAATTGCACCGGGCGGTTCTGGTCGCGGGACAGGCGGACGATTTGCTCGAACTGCTGGAAGATGAGCGGCGCTCGCTTGTAGGTGGCGAAGCGCCGGGCGAAGCCGATCGTCAGCGCGTCGGGGTTGAGCAGCGAGTCGAAGCGGATGAAGTCACCGTGGGCGAGGCGCTGGTGCTGGAGGAGCAACCGGCGGCGGCTGAACTCGATCAACTCGCGGCGGAGGTTGTAACGTAGCGCCCAGATTTCTTCGTCGGAAAGAAACTCAGGATCGGTCACCAGCGGCCAGAAGTCGGCGGAACTGGTGAGGGTCTTCCACTTCTCGTGGTGCTTGATGCAAGAGTCGGCGGCAATGGCGTCCAGGCGCGGGCGGAATTGCTCGCCGTTGGCCTTGCCGCCCGGGGCATTGAGCTTGCCGCGCCAGAACTTGCGGGTGGGGCCTTTGAGCCAGCCTTGCACATGGACGCCGTTGGTGATGTGGCCGATGGGCACCTGCGCTTCGGGCACGCCCGGGAAGAGGGACTGCCACATGTGGCGGCTGACCAGGCCGTGGAGCTCGCTGACGGCGTTGGCGGCGCGGGAGACCTTGAGCGCCAGCACCGTCATGCAGAAAGGCTCCGTGGCATCCTCGGGCTGCACGCGGCCCAGCGCCAGGATTTCCGCGAACGGCACGTGGAGGCCGCTGCGATAGTGGTGCATCGCGTAGTCCAGCAACTCTGGCGTGAAGCGGTCGTGGCCGGCCTCGACGGGTGTGTGCGTGGTGAAGACGCACTCCGGCTTGGTGGCCGCGAGCGCATCGGCGAAGGACATTCCGGCAGCAATCTTCTCCCGCGCCAGCTCGAGCACGAGAAACGCGGCATGGCCTTCGTTCATGTGAAATACCGAAGGCTTCACGCCCAGTGCGCGGAGCAGTTTCACCCCGCCGATGCCCAGCAGCATCTCCTGGAGCACGCGCGTAGTGCTGTCGCCGCCATAGACGTGCAGCGTGAGGTCGCGGAAGAGTTGCTCGTTCTCCGGCAGGTCGGCGTCGAGGAGATATACCGGTACGCGGCCGACATTCACCCGCCAGGCGCGGAAACGGACACGGGCCATGGCGATGTCCACCTCGCAGACCACGGGCTTCTTGTCTGCGTCGAGGACCGGTTCGAGCGGCAGCAGGGCGGGGTCGAGGCGGTCGTAGTATTCGGTCTGCCAGTTGTTGGCATCAATCGCCTGCATGAAATACCCCTCGCGGTAGAACAGGCTGATCCCCACGAAGCCGATGTCCAGATCGCTGGCCGACTTGGAGTGATCCCCCGCGAGCACGCCCAGACCGCCGGCGGCGATGGGGAGCGTCTCGTGGAAGCCGAACTCGGCAGAGAAGTAGGCCACGGGATTCGCCTGCAACGCGGGCGCGTGCTGCCGGCCCCAGGTATCCCGGCCGCCGAGGTATTCGTCGAAGGCGGTGATGACGCGGCGCACTTTGTCCGCGAGCACGGGGCTTTGGAGCCGGGCGCGCAACTCCGGGGCGGAGACTTCGTGCAGGATGGCGACGGCGTTGTGGAAAAGGTTGGTCCAGGCGCGCGGCGAGAGTTCGTTGAAGACCTCCTGAGCGTCTTGATCCCAGGTCCACCAGAGGTTCTTCGAGACGCGGTGCAGTCCTGTCACCAGGACGTCCAGTTCAGCTTGAGCGAGCGGTTTGGCCATTGTGTTGTTTTGCGAAAGGCGCGCACGGTAGAGATGGGGGCGGGGAGCGGCAAACAAAAAGCCCGGCGCGAAACCGCGCTGCCAGGGAAGCCGGCTCCGTGGCGCAGCCGGCACTCGGGCGGCCGCGCCTTCTGCGAGGTGCGGCCCAAGCTCGAGCACGCGGCGGAGCGCCCATTTCAGGCAATGACAGAGACAGGCGCGACACTGCTCCCGCCGCAGGACCTCGACCGAGGCAGGCTGCCACAGATCCCATGCTCAGAGCCGGGCCGGGATGCTCCAGGCGAGACGCCCGGCGCTACGGACGCAGGCCGGAGGCACTGCGCCACTCCCGACCCGCCGCCGCAGTGGGGCAGTCCGTCTCGGCTGTCGTAGTGGGGCAGTCCGTCCCGGCTGTCGTAGTGGGGCAGTCCGTCTCGGCTGCCG
>Ga0105046_10006150_pt1 | contig 18958 bp, 16 predicted proteins | sample MAT03_FD_78385 | JGI IMG/M metagenome (GOLD analysis project Ga0105046, IMG submission 78385) | Freshwater microbial communities from Lake Fryxell liftoff mats and glacier meltwater in Antarctica - MAT-03 (megahit assembly) | ecosystem: Environmental > Aquatic > Freshwater > Ice > Liftoff... | reverse complement strand
TGCTGCAATATGAGATTGATGTGCCGCTGGGCGAGCTCATTGACAAAGTTGGCGAGAACCATGCCATGCGAAGTTATAAAGTGTGTCTGGAGTCGATTGGCAAGCTGGAGAAGCTGGCTGGGGCCATGTCTGAGCCGTGCGGCTTTCAGCGCAAGAAGAGCGTGTTTTTGGCCAGCCATCGCCGGGATGTCGAGATGTTGCGCCAGGAGCACATGCTGCGAAACCGCATCGGCATTCGAGTGGATTGGCTGGACAAGAAAGAGATCGAGCATCAATTTGGATTCAGTCGGCCCGCCGGATTGCTCTCGCATGATGCGGCTGAAGTGGATGCCTTCAAATTTGCACATCAGCTTTTGAACAAAGCCATAAACCTGAATGCGCGCGTATTTGATCGCACCGCTGTAACAGAAGTGGAGGCCCACGATGGCGGTGTGCGTGTGCACACGGATCGTAAGTGTATGGTGTCGGCGCGCAAGGTGGTGTATGCCGCTGGCTACGAATCACTGGAATCGATAAAGCAAAATATTGCCAGCCTGATCAGCACCTTTGCCTTCGTAAGTGAGCCTGTTCCGGTGACGGCACTGGAAAATTATGGTTTAGCCGAATGCTTAATCTGGGAAAGTGCGCATCCGTATATTTATCTGCGCACGGTGCGTGAAGCGGATGATCAGGTTCGCATCATCATGGGCGGCGAGGATGAACCCTTTCGAAATCCGGCTCTGCGCGATAAATTGCTGTTCCGCAAGACCCAAACCTTGCTCAAGAAGTTTGCCTCGATGTTTCCAAAAATCCCATTGGAAGTGGCCTATGCGTGGGCGGGTACGTTTGCAGAGACGGCTGATGGATTGGCCTATATTGGCGAAGCTCAAGATCATCCGAATGCCTATTTTGCGCTGGGCTATGGCGGCAACGGCATCACGTATAGCGTGGTGGCGGCTGAAATCATTCGAGACGCCGTGCTTGGCCAGCCCAACCCTGATGCTGATCTCTTCCGGTTCGACCGACCACAATTGTAAAAATGCGCTGCTGGGGCGTTCTATTCTTTCCTCAAAAAACTGAAGGATGCCTCAGCAAAATTGCTCGCGGGTGGTCAACTCTCCAGCGCTTCCTTCTCGGTGTCTCCAACCAGCTTGTCCAGCCGCTCCAGGAGATTGGCCGTGCGCGGGGATTGGGTGCCGAGTTGTTCCAGCGATTGCTGGGCTTCCTGTAGGCGTCCTCGAAGCGTTTCAATCCGTGATCTCGGAATGGTTGCATTGGCCGATAAGGGTTCGACGTTGGCTCTTGCTAGGACCGACTGCACAGGCGCATCTGCTTTGGCACGCAGCCATTCGTTGATGGCAATCTGAACTGCCGTTGCCAGGGGCGGCGCAATGATCAAGCCCACCAATCCCAACGCCTCCACAATCGCGATTGTAATGAGCAGCACTAGAACCGAGCCATAGCGTTCACGCGCATACAGCCGTCGCTCCACCTTAAATTCCAACAGCCACAGCACAATAATGGTCGCAACGACTGCGGCCACAACGATTGGCAGTGGAACTAAAAACACCATCAGCAAAACAGGTAGGAGTGCCAGCGCGCCGCCAACCAGTGGCAATAGCCATGCCAGCGAGATAAACAGCGCGATGGTGACAGGATAGGGTAGCCCCAGTAGAAAAAATATGGGCGTGAGCAGGGCCCCGGCCAGCAAACATTGCGCCACTTCACTGCGAATATACGCGCCCAAACCACTGTCGATCTGTCGCCAGGTTGCGCGTGCACGCATGCGTAATTCTGGGGTCAGTAGCGAAAGCCATAGCCGCTCGAAACGCACGCTGTCGGCCGACCAGTAAATGCTGATCACAATGACCAGCAGTGATTGCGCAATGGCACCAAACAACCCGCCGACCAACGTCATCATCGACGACTGCATGCTGAGGGCGCCGCCTAGGGCCAGATCGTTCAAGGCCGAAGGTGCGGGGAGGCGTCGGGCAAGCAGTCGCTCGAAGGACTGGCCGGCTGTAATCCTCTGGTGGAAGCTTTCATATTGGCCCATCATGTCCTGGGCCAGCCGTTGAATTTCTGTGGCGACATGCGGCACCACAAACCAGCCGATGCCGACGATAACGGCGATGCCGATGAGATAGATGATGATTGTGGCCAGCCCCATTGGCACCCGCCGTGCGGTCAGCCATTTGACCGGCGTGCGCACCATGGCAGCCACAGCCAGTGAGACCACCAGCAGGGCCAGAATATCGATGAAACGCCATGCAATGAGCAGGACTGCAATCGTGCCCAGTGCCACCGCTGTAAATAGTGCGATGCGCTTGTAGTTAGGCTTGGAGGGCACTTGAATCATGCTAACACTCCGGCTGTGGTTGTCTGGGAGGCCGCCATGACTTCCAGCTGTTTCTGTTCAGCCTGCTGAGTCTCAATTTCGGCCAGCACGCTGTCTACGTCGATTGCAATGGCTTCAATAACGTCTTCCAGCTCTTCCAACTGACTCGCTTCTTCGTGTTCGTCGGAGGTGCCGTCGTCCACATTGCGAACCTGCTTGCGCATATCGGCCGCCAGCTCCTTGGCTTCCAGGCGCAGGACGCTGAGCTTGCTGCGATTGGCCGGCTGCGCCACGGCCACAACAGTGAGAGCCGGCACCCCCGCTGGCGTGGTGACTCTGCTATCCGTCTCAATCATTTGTGGCGGTGGTTCAGGTTCCACCGCCGCTGCAAACAAAATGCGGTCCAGAACGATCTGCAAAATAGCGGCAATGGGGATGGCCAGCAACGCCCCCACCACGCCGAACAGCAGTGTAAATGCTGCAATCGACAAAATGGACACGATGGGATTGATGCCGACGGAGTGATCCATGATGCGCGGTGCGAGCAGATTGTTTTCGAGCTGCTGGATCACGATCATAGACGCGATCACCCAGATGGCGAGCTCGGGTGCCAATGCGAGCGCGATGATTAGCGCCGGCACCATCCCTAGAATCGGCCCCACCATGGGTACGGCTTCCAGCACACCGGCGATGATGCCCAGCACCAGCGCATACGGCAGGCCAATCGCCAGATAGGCGACGATAGACATGACGCCGACCACGACACACAAAATAAGCTGGCCGCGAAAGAAGCTGCCGACCTTGCCTTCCATTTCGGTGACGATCTCGCGCAGGCTTTCACGACGCTCGGTCGGCACCCGCAGCAACAAACTGCGCATAATCCGCTCGCTGTCCAGCGTCCAATAGATCGCGAGCATGAATGTGGCGACGATCAGAAAGATGGAATAGACAATATTGCTGAAGGTGGCAAACACGGGGCTGGCCGGTGCATCGGGGCTTGGTGCCGCTTGAGAAATGACCGTGGATGTATCTGATGACAGCCCTGGCAGCAGGTTCAACGCGCCGATCAAATCGGGCGGAAAGCCGCGCGCGACCTGCTGGAGGGTGCCGTTGCCAGAGTTCAACAGCGTTTCACGCAGCGACGTGTAGAGCTCGGGCGCGCGTGTGGCAATGGCCGAAACCTGATCCACCATCAATGGCACGATCAGCGCGACGATTCCCAGGATCACCACGAATAAACACCCATAGGCAATCCCGGTGGCAACGTCATTGCGAATGCGGCGGCTGCGCAGCCACTCCACGATAGGCTTGACCAGCACCCGCAGCAGCATGGCGATGAGCAGGATAAACAGGACGTACTGAAAGCGATAGGCGGCCCAAAAGACGGCCACAACACTTAAAACAATGAGGGTGGCCGAAATCATTCGGCGAATCGTCCAACTTTCCGGGGGCATTGGAACTATCCTAATCAGGTGTCTCTCAGGCTGCCATCAGACGCCTGAGTTTCGGTTTGTAGGACAGTTGCCAGCCGCAAACAGACTTTGATGTCAGACGGTCTGTGGCATCAGGTAGTGCTGGGGTTCGGCTCGAAAAGCCATCCGACACGCTTCCGAACAGAACCGATAGCGCGTGTTCGAATACTCGGCCGTTAACCCCTCCGGGCCAACCTGCATGCCGCACACGGGGTCGCGGCCGGCCAGACCTAGGTAGGGCACACGGATGATGGTGGTGGTTCCCTGACCTGGCTGGCTCTCAAAATTCACCAGACCATTTAATTGCCCGGCCCGCTCGCGCATCCCAACCAGTCCCCAATGCCCGGCCCCGACCGACTCCGGCGCGAACCCTTTGCCATCGTCTTTGAGCGTGATCACGAATTGCCGCTGGTTATAAGCGAGTGTGATGGACGCGTGCGCCGCGCCGGCGTGCTTCACAATATTCGTCCACGCCTCCTGGATGATGCGAAAGAGCGCCAGCTCGCTGGCCCCGTCCAACCGGCGAACCTGCCCGCGCACAACGACACGCGTGTCTGGTTTGGGCTGGGTTACCTCGCGCGACACCATTAATTTCACAGCCGCCACCAGCCCCAATTCATCCAATGCCGGTGGGCGCAGATTGGCAATCAGGCCGCGCAATGATTGCACCAGCGCCGTGGTTTGCGCGCGCACCGCTTTCAGTTTGTCTATGGCCTGGTCAGGATCATGGCTGATTAATCCTTGCGCACGCTCGATGCCCTGACCCAGCGCGATGAGTTGTTGCACCGTCTCATCGTGCAGCTCGCGAGCCAAGCGGCCACGCTCATTTTCCTGCGCCACCTGTGCCATATTCACATAGTCGCGAATGTCATGCTGGGCCTGCCGCAGATGCTCACCCATCACATCCATCACCCGTCGCAGTCCCTCAATCGCTTCATCTTGTGCTGCTGCGTTACGTTTGTGCTCAAAGTCAAGGGGTTGGCCGAGTGCGTCAAAATTCCCCTGCGCCATGGCATTGCCGCGTTCGGTCAGTTGGCGCAATGGGGCCAATTGCGCCAATGGTGCAATTTCGGTGTTGGCCGGCTTTGAAGTTGAAGGCTTAGGGTGCAATCGTTTGGTCTTAGGCATGGTCCAGTTGTATCAGCCGCCGTTCCAGCGCCACGGTCACGGCTTCGGTGCGTGAGGCGGCCTGGAGTTTGACATATAGATTGCCCAGGTGATTTTGCACCGTGCGGCTGCTGATGTGCAGTTGTGCCCCAATTTGCTTGTTGGTCAACCCACGCGCGGCCCAGTGCAATACCTCTCGCTCGCGATCCGTCAACGCTTCTGAAGGCTGGTGCTGGGCAAGCATCTGGGCAACGGCTGGGTCGATGTGAGTGTGGCCGGCCGCCACCGCGCGCACGGCCTGGACAATCTCGCGGCCCTCAGCAGTTTTGAGCACGTAGCCCGTTGCGCCGGCTTCCAGCAAGCTATGCACATAGGGTTCGTCGTCATAGGCCGTGAGCACCAGCACACGCACCTGTGGCGCAATCAGCCGAATCTGGCGCGTCGCTTCCACGCCCGTGAGCGCGGGCATGGCAATGTCCATCACCATCACATCCGGCTGAAGATCAATCGCCAACTGCACGGCTTCGCGCCCATCACGCGCCTCGCCGACCACATCAATATCGGGCTCATCGGCCAGTACATCCCGAATGCCCTTGCGCACCACACTGTGGTCGTCGGCCACCACTACGCGGAGTTTAGGTCGTTGGGATTGAAGTGAGTGAGCCATACAGATTTCCTGGAAAGAGTGAACAGGATTTACAAGATTAACATTATCAATAGCCCACCACGTCCTGTAAGTTCTGTTCATCCCGTTAAATGTCTTCCAACCCACGTATTGATCAAAAAATGTACCACTCAGAGATTTCAGAATACTGATAGAGGTGCATATATGCCCATAGGCCAATTGGCGCATGGTTCTAAACGCAAATCGCGCTATGGTTGTGTCTGTACATTTATGCTTTTAATTAATCAAGAGGTGAACTAACCATGGAAACGAAAACTTTTGTCGTGCCCAATATCAGCTGTGAGCATTGCGTGCGATCCATCAAGAATGAGCTGGCTGAAGTGGCTGGCGTTCAATCTGTCGAAGCGAATGAAAATACCAAGGTCGTGCAGGTGAACTGGACTGCGCCGGCCAACTGGGACCAGATCAAGGCCACCCTGGCCGAGATCGATTACCCGCCACAGGAGTAGGAGGCAGAGGCTGCTGGCGACTAGCGACTAGCAACCAGCCGCCAGCAACCTCCGATCACCATGTCCGCAACACTCACTCATCCCATCACGCTCGAACTGCCGGTCACCGGCATGACGTGTGTGAACTGCGCCAATACGATTGAGCGCACTTTGAAGAAGACGCCGGGCGTGTCCGGCGCGGCGGTGAACTACGCCAGCGAACGCGCTCAGGTGGTGTTCGATTCCCATCAAGCCCAACCGGCCGACTTGATGAACACGGTGGTCGCCCGCATTCGCAAGGCCGGCTACGACGTGGCCCTGGCTCACACGAATTTGCCGGTGCTGGGCCTTCAAAATGCGGCCGGCGCAAACCGCCTTGAAATGGCTCTGAAAAACCTGATTGGCGTGACTGGCGTCACGCTGGCGGGCGAAGGCGCACTTGCGGGTGTTGCCTCACACATCAGCGTGGACTATGTGCCCGGTGCCGTTGGCATTGCCGAGATGGTGGCGGCCGTGCGCGCGGCTGGCTTCGATGTGCCAGCGGCCGCGGTCAATGCCTCGCGTGAGGCGGCGGGAGATGCAGAGCAGATGGCGCGCACGGCCGAGATCCAGGATCGCAAGCGCCGCATGCTCGTGGGACTGGCCTTTGCATTGCCGACGTTTGTCCTGTCCATGAGCCGGGATTTTGGATTGCTGGCCCGCGTGCTGGGATCGGGTTTTGCGCCGATGACGGCGGCGCTGACGACAGCGGCGCCGATGACGGCGGATATGATGGCGATGGGGCATATCTCGCCCGAGAACAACGTCATCAACTGGGTGTTGTTGGCATTGACCTTGCCGGTGATGCTCTACACCGCGCAGCCGTATTTCGTGCATGGCTACAAGGCCATTCGCAACGGCGCCGCCAACATGGATGTGCTGGTGGCCCTCGGTAGCGGCGTGGCCTTCGTGTATTCGCTGCTGATTTTGCTGGGCGTGTTTAGCGGCCATGTGTATTTCGAGACAGCGGCCATGATCGTGGCGCTGATCAGCATCGGCAAATATCTGGAAGTGCGCGCCAAGGGCAGCGCCAGCGAGGCCATCAAACGGCTGATGGGGCTGACCCCCAAAACGGCTCGCGTGTTGCGCAGAAGCGGCGAAACGTGGGTGGAAGCCGAGGTGCCGGTCGAGCAGATTGGCATCGGCGATGTGATCCTGGTCAAGCCAGGCGAGCGCGTGGCCACCGACGGCATCGTGGTGGAAGGCCGCAGCGCCGTGGACGAGAGCATGATCACGGGCGAGAGTATGCCGGTGGACAAGAAGCCGGGCGATGCCGTGATTGGCGCGACGATGAACAAAGAGGGCCTGCTGAAATTTGAGGCCAACAAGATCGGCAAAGATACCGCGCTGGCTCAGATCATTCGTTTGGTGGAGCAGGCCCAGGGCAGCAAGGCCCCGATTCAGGCGCTGGCCGACAAGGTCTCGGCCGTGTTTGTGCCAGCAGTGCTGCTGATTGCATTGCTCACATTTGCGGGCTGGTTGCTGATCGGGCGCGTTCCATTTGAGGTGGCGCTGATCAATGCCATTTCGGTGCTGGTGATTGCGTGCCCGTGCGCGCTGGGTCTGGCCACACCGACCGCGATCATGGTGGGCATGGGCAAGGGTGCTGAGATGGGCATCCTGTTCAAGAACAGCACGGCGCTGGAGAAGGCGGCCGAGATCACCACGGCCCTGCTCGACAAAACTGGCACCGTCACCCGGGGCGAGTTGAAAGTGACCGATGTGATTCCAGTGGCTGAGGCCAGCAGCGAGATCGAGGTTCTGAGATTGGCGGCCAGCGCCGAGAAGGGCAGCGAACACCCGCTGGCTCGGGCGATGGTGCAAGCGGCTGAAGCACGCGGCATCGCGCTCTCGGCGTTGCAACGTTTGTTGGCGGTGCCAGGCAAGGGGCTGACGGCCTACGTGGACGGCCGGCAGGTGAGTGTGGGCAATGTGGCGTTGATGCGGCAACAGGCGGTGCCGTTGACCGAGGCCGCATCTCAACAACTCAGTGACTTGCAGGCGCAGGGCAAGACCGCCATGTTTGTGGCCGTGGACAACCAACTGGCCGGCATCATCGCCATGAGCGACACCATCAAAGACGGTGCCGTGGATGCGATTCGGTCGCTGACCGAACGTGGCGTGCGCACCATCATGCTGACCGGCGACAACGCCCGCAGCGCCCAGGCCATAGCCCAGCAAGCGGGCGTGAGCGAGGTGATTGCCGATGTATTGCCGGGTCAGAAGGCTGAAAAAGTGGCTGCGCTGCAACAGGCCGGCCAGGTGGTGGCCATGGTCGGCGATGGCATCAATGACGCGCCAGCACTGGCTCAGGCCGATGTGGGCATGGCGATTGGCACTGGCACTGATGTGGCGATGGAGGCGGCCGATGTGACCCTGATGGGCGGCGACATTCGCAATGTGGCCCGCGCGATTGCACTCAGCAAATTTACCGTGCGCGGCATCAAGCAGAATCTGTTCTGGGCCTTCTTCTACAACGTCATTTTGATTCCGGTGGCGATTGCAGGTGTGTTTCAGCAGTTTGGGCCGATCCTGGCGGCCGGTGCCATGGCATTTAGCTCATTGTTCGTAGTGACGAACTCGTTGGCGCTTCGTCGGAAGAAAGTCTGATTCGAGTTGGGTGTGGCTGGACCGTTTCAGTAATTCTGTTCACTGGATAAAAATCGCTGGACGCCCTGTTTGTAGCATCGCTGCAAGCGGGGCGTCCAGCGATTTTAGGTAAGCTGACACACTATGGGATTGAATCTGCCAGCAAATGGATATAAAGCCGCTCACATCCTTTTTGTAGAAGATGCCGTTGATCTCGCTCAAACCGTCATGCGCGAACTGGAGCGTGACGGCTACTGGGTGACCCATGCGGCAACGGGTGAGTCGGCACTTCAGCTCGTGCAGACCTGCGAGCCCCAGCTTGTCATTCTGGATTGGATGTTGCCGGGCATCAATGGGCTGGACGTGCTGGGCTGGACGTGCTGCGTGCTGGGCTGGGCATCATGGATCGTTACCTGCGCGCATTTTTTGATCGGCATGGCTACGCCGTTGCTGGATCCTGCCTCCGCAGAAACCGATGTGCGCTGGGTGACGATATCGACCCAGCATTGAAGATTCTTGCAATGACGGCTAATCGTTGAAGTCGTCCGGCAACCCAAAACGATCAATGTTTTCGGATGAGGAGTTGACCTCGTTAAAATACTAGAAACCTCTGATGAATACGCTCTCTTCAACTCCTTACCAACAGCCGGCAATGGACGTCACCGCTGCGCTTCAGACCGACTCACGCACTGGCCTGACCGATACAGCAGCCCAGCAACGGTTACAGCAATACGGCAAAAACGAGTTGGACAGTGTGCCGCCGATCCCGGCGTGGCGAAAGTTCTTGGTACAGTTTGAAAGTCCACTGGTCCTGTTATTGCTGTTTGCGACTGTGGTGTCGTTTGTCGTATGGCTCATTGAGCGCGAGGAAAGTCTGCCATTTGAGGCTATTGTCATTTTGGCCATCGTGTTGCTCAACGCGATTTTGGGCTTCGTGCAGGAAGCGCGGGCCGAGCGGTCTGTGGCATCGCTGATGGCGATGTCGGCGGCGACGGCTTCAGTTATTCGAGACGGCCATCGTCAGAAAATTGCATCCAGCGAGATCGTGCCCGGCGACATTCTGGTGATTGAAGAAGGTGACACCATAGCGGCCGATGCGCGTTTGCTGGAAGTGACGGCGCTGCAAACGGCTGAAGCCGCACTTACGGGTGAGAGTCTGCCGGTCTCTAAAACCATCGATGCCATCGATGGTGAGGTTGGCATCGGCGACCAGCTCAACATGGTTTTTAACGGCAGCGCGGCAACCTATGGCCGTGGCAAAGCCGTCGTCACGAGCACGGGCATGCAGACCGAGATGGGCAAAATAGCCGGCCTGCTGCAGCGCACCGAGGCCGATCCCACACCGCTACAAGTCGAGATCGAGCACGTCGTGCGTCTCCTCGGCATCGCCGTCATTGTCATCGCCATCATTGTCATTGGTGCGGTATTGCTGACGCAGCCGATAAGCGGTTTCTCTGCGCTTGTGGATGTGCTGATCCTGGGCGTGTCGTTGGCCGTTGCAGCCGTGCCCGAGGGCCTGGCCACAATTCTGACGATCGTGCTGGCATTGGGGGTGCAACGTCTGGCCAAGCGCAATGCCATCATGCGCAAACTGGCTGCGGTCGAAACACTCGGCTCGGCCAACGTCATTTGCTCGGACAAAACTGGCACGCTGACCAAGAATGAAATGACAGTGCGTACCATTGTCACGGCCAGTGGCCGGGCTGAATTTACCGGCATTGGCTATGCGCCCGAGGGTGAGGCGTTGCAGGATGGCAAGCCGCTGGATGGGGCGTTGCGGGTGGAGGTGGAGCGGGCGTTGCGCGCGGCCGATCTGGCCAACAACAGCGTGTTGCAACAGCGCGATGGCCGCTGGTCGATTCAAGGTGACCCGACGGAAGCCGCATTGAAAGTGGCAACGGCCAAACTTGGCCTGCGACACGACGCCCTAGAAGCGCGGTTTGTTCGGCTGGGCGAAGTGCCATTTTCGAGCGAACGCAAGTTGATGAGCACGGTGCACAGTGATGCCGAGCAGCCTGAGCGCGCGATGATCTTTGCCAAGGGCGCGCCAGATGTATTGCTATCCAAGTGTTCGCATGAGCGTGTTGGAGAGGAAGCACGTGAATTGACGCAACCGCGGCGAGATGAGATTCAAGCTCAAATTGATGGCCTCGCCAGTGAGGCGATGCGCACGCTGGGTGTGGCTTATCGAACCCAAGCCAAGGCAGAAGTGCCGGACAATGTGAGCGATTCCGTCGATGCGATTGAGCATGACTTCGTTTTTCTGGGGTTGATTGGCATGATCGATCCGCCCCGACCCGAGGCCAAGGTTGCGGTGGAGCGCGCCCACCGCGCCGGCATTCGCGTGATCATGATCACGGGCGACCACCCGCGCACGGCCCAGGCGATTGCGAGTGAGCTGGGCATCATCAAGCCCAACGACCGCGTATTGACGGGTGGCGAGCTGACAAAGATGGACGCCGATGCCTTACGCAAAGTGGTAGGCACCGTGTCTTGCTATGCCCGAGTGAGCCCTGAGCACAAGCTACTGATTGTTCAGGCGCTGAAGAAAAACGGCAACGTGGCGGCCATGACGGGCGATGGCGTAAACGACGCACCCGCGCTCAAAAGCGCCGACATCGGCGTGGCCATGGGCATCACCGGCACCGACGTTTCGAAAGAGGCCGCTGACATGGTGCTAACCGACGACAACTTTGCCACGATTGTGTCGGCGGTGGAGGAAGGCCGCGGCGTATTTAGCAACATTCGCAAATTTTTGCGCTATCTGCTCTCGTCGAATATTGGCGAGGTGCTGACGATGTTTTTGGGTGTGGTGTTTGCGGGCGTGATTGGGCTGCGTGCCGAAGAGGGTGAGCTGCTGGTATTGCCACTGCTGGCGACCCAAATTCTGTGGATCAACATCGTCACCGACGCTGCGCCAGCGCTGGCTCTTGGCGTTGAACCCGTAACCGGTGATGTGATGGGACGCTCACCGCGCAAACGCAGCGAACGCGTCATTGATAGGCCGATGTGGATTGGCATTTTCTTCGTGGGACTGGTCATGGCCATCGGCACACTGTTTGTGTTGGACCTGTCGTTGCCAGGTGGACTGGTTGAGGGAACAGGCAATATGGTGTATGGCCACACGATGGCGTTCAACACCCTGGTGCTGTTTCAACTGTTCAATGTGTTGAATGCGCGCTCCGATCGGAGCAGCGTTTTTGTGGGCCTGTTTCGCAATCCATGGTTGTGGCTGGCTGTGGCATTATCTGTGGGGTTGCAACTGCTGGTGATCTATGTGCCGTTCCTGCAACAGGCTTTCGACACCTATGCGCTCTCGCTGCAAGACTGGCTGATTTGCGTGGCCGTTGCCAGCACGGTGATCTGGTCGCGCGAAATCTTCAAGCTGGTTGTGCGTGCCATCTCGCCGCGCCGTGATTAAGAAGCCAAGCTTACAGCCCTAAACGTGATTGTTCGGTAACATCAAACCTATTCAATCTCATCAGTCTCAAGAAGTCTTATTCAGACTCATTCAAATAACAAAACAAGGAGTGATCAATAAATGCAAAAACGAATTGCCAACATTGCCAAGATCGGCTGTGGCGGTTGCGAACGCACCATTCAAACCAACTTGTCTGCGCTGGAGGGCGTAACCTTGGTGAAGGCAGATCGCAATACCAAGACTGCAGTCGTGGAGTTCGATGAAACCAAAATCGATTGGAATACCATCGAAGCCAGGCTGGTAGAGATTAACTATCCGCCGCAGACGGTGATGATGCCGGCGTAGATTTAGGTCTTAAATGTCCGGCCCTGATGAAAGTTAAGAAATAAAATTGGTATCAATTGCGTGCGGCCTTATAGTGTGTTGTGGTTTCGTAGGGGCAGGTCTCAGACCTGCTCCTTCACGGCCTCAATTGATCAGGTCGAAGTCGGCGGCAATGGAATGCAGCTCCCCTTATTTCAACCGGTCGATCAAGCTTGAGTCACTTGCTGAGCAGGTTGTAGCCAGGCCTGTGCAAGCAACTCCAGGCTATGGGTTCGCTGCTCAATGGAGTAAGTGAACGACGAGACCATGATTTCATCGGCCTCTGTTTTGCGAACCAGATCTTCCAGTTGGGCGACAACGGAATCTGGCGCACCAATAATTCGGTTTGAGGGCACGCGTTTTGCGGCAGCCAGTTCCGGGTGCTTCACAGCTTCGAGCGGTGGCATCAACGGGATGAAGCGTCCAGATCGAATGCCATAGATCATGAGTTGACCCGGCGCAGCCAGGAACACAGCCTCATCTTCGCTGTCGGCGGTCAATACGTTGGCGGTGACGATGGTATAGGGTTTGTCGAGCACGTCGGATGGCTGGAAGTGACTGCGATAAATCTCCAGCGCCATGAGGGTGCCGCCTGTATCAAAGTGGTTGGCGAATGCAAATGGCAATCCGAGGCGGCCGGCCAGTTGCGCGCTGTAATCGCTGGAGCCGAGTAACACGAGGGTGGGCATGGTGGTGAGGGCGGGCGTGGCGGCAAATCGGTCCCACATGCCGGTGTCGGTGCGTGGATCACCCAGCAAGCCCAGCAGGTCGATGATGTGTTGGGGAAAGTCCTCAACGGCCAGTGCCGCCGGGGTGCGCCGTAGTGCTGCTGCGGTGGCTGGATCGGTGCCAGGCGCGCGGCCGATACCCAGATCAATGCGCCCAGGGTGCAGGGCTTCCAGCATGGCAAACTGCTCGGCTACGACCAGTGGTGGATGATTGGGCAACATGACGCCACCCGAGCCGATGCGAATGGTCGAGGTCATGGCGGCCAGATGCGCAATCAATACCGGCGGCGTTGTGCTGGCCAAAAATGGTGCGTTGTGATGCTCGGCCACCCAAAAGCGTGTGTAACCCAATGCCTCGGCCCGTTGCGCAAGGTGCGTGGTGTTGGCCAGCGCCTGATTGCTGGTTTCGCCACTGTTCACGACGGCAAGGTCTAAAACAGAGAGTGGCACATGGTTGTGCGGCACTTGATGATTCATAGTCATACTTAACGTTTAACTGCGCGGCCGGTGAATGCCTCAAATGTTGTCCTGCCTTCCAACTGAATTCAGGTCTCGAAGTTCAACAGGCCAGGATGTTGCTCGCGCAGTGCCGCTATGTTAGTCGTGTAGCCGACGGCGTTCATAAAATCGAATACTGAAACGACCTGTGAAATTTCTTGACACTTGAATTACTCCTCACCATGTGGCTGAGAGCGAGCCTTTTCAACAGGCCGTCGGTGCATCTCACGAACATGGTTTCCATTCTTTGTGCCGGAGTCCATTGAAAATTGCCACTCGATCGTTTTCACCGGAGCCGTGCGCAACGCGGCAATAAAGGCCGGGTTGTCCTTGAAGGTGGGTTGAGTGAGATAGGTGGCTTCGATATCCACTGTGAATGAGGCTTGCTTAAACGGCCACGGCCGTATCGTGACGCTGCCGTCCTCACGCTGCACGGCGTCATAGCGCTGGCCGTCCGGCCCCAGGCTGACCTCGATGGCGCGTTGGCGTGTCGGTAGTTCCCGCTGGCACAGCATCAACGACAGCCGGTCGCACCATTGCATGAAGGCATAGGCCTGATTGGCTTGTGTGACCGTGATTTTTAGTGCGCGCTGCCAACGCTTTTGTTGTGCTTTCTGGCTGCGCAAAAAACTTGCCAGCGCCGCAGATTGTTTGCGCTTGGGTTCATTCAAAAAGCAACAGTGCATCGAAACCAGCAGCGCCACCCAACGGCCGCGATAACTGGCGTGTTCAATCAGTTGCTCCATCGTCCGAATCGTTTCAGCATCCATGTCTTTCTGCGCCGCTTGCAGCGTAAAGTCCATCGGCGTGCCCACATCACTCAGATGATCGCTCTCCCATTCCAATGCCATGTCATCGTGATGAAAGATGGCGGCGATGGTTTCAATGAGCCGCGCGGGACGGTCGCCAATGGTCCAGGCCAGTTGAGCCCCGATTTGGGCCGCTAATACGGCATGGCCGCGGTGATAAAACACTTCCCAGCCTTTCTCCAATGCATTCACGATCATGTTGTCTTTGCTCCCTGCACAACTGCTCTCTGCACAACTGCTCCATCAACTCTTTCATCGACTCTTTCTTCGATTGTCCCATCGCCTTGTTCTGGCAATGTAATTCAGCATTGTCTCGGCTAAACCAGGTTCGACTTATCGGTGTTGGCTGAGACTATTGTCCGGCGTTGTCTGACAAGACGTGATCGGTGGGGCCGATGTACAGCGCCATCAACCCGGCTAACCTTAAGTGCGTTCAAAGCACGTGATGCGCTTTCTTAAGTTGGGCATGAAAGCCAGGAACGTGAATAGCATGAATAGCGAGGAGATTTGCACCATGAAAAATGATTTAAGCAAACGGTCTGACAATGATGAGTCCATCAAAAAGTTGGGCGAGTTAATCAAGGACATTCGCATCGCGATGTTTACCACTGTGCATGAGGACGGCGTCTTGCACAGCCGGCCAATGGCGACTCAGCAGGTTGAGTTTGACGGTGATCTGTGGTTTCTGACCCGCCTGGATTCCAGCAAAGTGGACGATGTCGAGCGGCATGAACATGTCAACTTATCCTACGCATCGGACAATCGATACGTGTCGGTGATAGGTTCGGCCGCCATCTCAAACGATCGCGCCAAGATCAAGGAGCTTTGGAGCCCCGCCTACAAGGTCTGGTTTCCAGAGGGTTTGGATGATCCTCAATTGCGGCTGATCAAGGTGGATGTGGCCGGCGCGGAATATTGGGATACACCGGGTGGTCTGGTCGCTGTGGCCATTGGTTTCGTCAAGTCCATCGTAACTGGCAAGACTGCCAAGATTGGCGACAACGAGACTGTCAACCTTGAGAACGGTCATCGCGCCAGATGAACAGTTCAAGCATCTTTGGGATATAAACCCATTCAAATCTGGAACGGATTTTGGACAGAATGACAGAATTAACAAAATGTTGGAAGCCATTTGTAGAATGCTTTCAGTGTCTATTCTGTCATTCTGTCCAAAATCCGCTTGATTTGGGTGAGTGGTTGTCGCTTAGTTTTATCTACTGAGGCTATAGAAATTCATGTCAGTAGATATTGGCGCACATGTTCAACGACTCCTTCTATCGCCAATGCGCCGCTGTAATTTTCATTCACTTCGAGCGTGTGCAGCGTCCACGGCGCTTCTGCATCACCACCCAGCAGCTTGAGCATCGGCGGCGCATCCTCTCGTAAAGTCACGCTAAAACTGTCGAGCAGATGAGACAGACCCTCGCCAAGTGCCTTAATAAAGGCCTCTTTGTGGGTCCATATCCTGTAAAAGACTTCGCCTTGTTGCGGGGCAGGCACGGCCTCTAATGCCGCATATTCCTCCGCCGAAAACACACTTCTGGCAATTTCCAAAAATGCAGGTTGGGGTTTGTGCGCTTCGATGTCAACGCCCACGCGCCGATTTTGTGCAATCGCAATCAGCGCAAGCTCGCCGGAGTGCGAGACGTTGAACTGAAGTGTATTTAAGACGGGCACACTAAGCTGCGGCTTGCCAAATGGGTTGTAATCAAAGCGTAATTCGTGCGGGGCCAGGTTCAAGTAAGCGGCCAGCAATTGTCGTAGTCTCGCCCGTGCAATCGTGAACTGATCCCGATCTCGAGCGAAGACGAATCGATCGGCACGCGCGCGTTCATCCACACTCAATAAATCACGCAGCGAGATCACACTCGCTGACGGCAGCACCAGGCTCGTTTGCCAGACATGCACTTCATCTGGATTCAGAGAGGGATGTTCGCTGACCGTCGTCCACATGCAATGCCTAAATCATCAGACAGGAGCTGGCACGGCACTCCAATGCGTCTGAGTCCACTCGGCCAGCGTTTGATTGACCAGCTGCTGCCGGACCACCAGCGTGAACAGATGGTCTGATTGAGGGATCACCACTTCTTGAATTTTGCTGGCTGCTTTCAACCGCTCGATCTCGTCTCCCAGTGCGGCATGCACCTGCGCCTGGCCGGTGCTTTCCTCAGAGTGAATGAAGATCAAGGCGACGCCGCGCTCGACGATGCCGCGCAAATGCGCTTTGGTTTTGGCCTCGGCGCTGTCTTCGCGAACGGGTTGGCGTTGACTGATGGCCTGACGAACGCGAAATCCCGTTTCGGTGATGCGATACCACACCACGTCTTTGAGCAAACTCCGCGCAATGCTGGCGTAGTTTGCACGGCCCGACAACAGCTTGGCCCAGTGCGATTTGCTCAACAACGCCTCACGCCGGTAACGCCCCACCACCTGACGGCTGGCTTTTCGTCGACGATCAAACTCGGTCCATTCCTCGGCGCCGCCCTCAAAGTTGATCACGGCCGCACCCACTACGCGCTCGTCCTGACCCGCCAATAGATAGGAGAAGCCAGCGCCGGCGCAATGGCCCATCAACACCAAAAATTTTCTGGCCACAATGGGCTGTCAACCAATCCATCGCATCTTTTGCTTCGGCCGGTGCGCTCTGCACATACGGCAAATGATCTTCACGCGGCCGGCTATCACCCATGCCTGAGAAATCGAAACGCAACACCGTGAATCCAAACCCAGCCAATTTGCGCGCCAATTGCACGTAGATCCGATTGGGACCCACGCGATGAAGCAGGCCGGCGTTGAGCAATACCACCGCCGGCAGATCTGGATTGGCCAGTGCTGGCGCGGGTTGGGTGACAATGCCCACCAGGGTCTGGGACGGCCCAAACCGGATGACCTGTTCGTTCATGCGCATGTCTCTCATACGAATCTTTCTGTCAGCCAGGTGGTAATCGCTTCGATCACGCTATGCGGCACCAGCCCCTTGTCCACATCGTCGGCCCATGCCGCAAAGCTGGGAATGTGTCGATACGCCAGGTTGGTCGGCTTTGTCCATGTGGATGCAACATCCGCCAAGCTGGGACTCTCGCCGTTATCGATCACCATGACCGGCCGCCCACGCGGCGCTCGCAGTTGCCTCAGGTCGATTTGGGCAATCTCTGTCAGCATGCTCTGGCCCAGGGGGAATCCTAGCAGCTCGGTTGGATTCGCACCCAGGACATGATCCGTTGGAGCCACAAAAAAGCGAGCGATGGTTTCTGTGTGCAGGCGCTTGACCCGCTGCGGATACCACGCGATGCACCGTCGACCAGATGGTGGTTTCGGTTGGCCCATACATATTCCACAACTCAAGCCCCTGCGCAACAAGCCGCTCTGCCAGCGGTTGCGGCAACGCCTCTCCACCACACAGTGCCTTGAAGCCGGGTGGGCTCTGCCATTTGGCAGCCAGCAGCAGCAGCCACGTCACCGGTGTGGCCTGCATCACGGTTGCGCCTTCCTCTTCCAATGTCTCGGCCAGCGCACCGCCATCCCCCACAATTTCGCGCTCCACTACAACGACCCTGGCTCCCACGGTCAGCGGCAAAAACAGTTCGAGGGTGGCAATATCAAATAACAGTGTGGTCACTGCCGCCAGCACATCATTTGCGCCGAGGCCCGGCACCTGCGCCATCGAGGTCATGAAGTTGACCACGGCCCGATGTGGAATCTGCACGCCTTTAGGCCGGCCGGTGGACCCGGATGTAAATATCACGTAGGCCAGATCGTCTGGCTTTGCTAACGGGGTGGGTGCGATTTCGGGTTGTTGGGCTAGTAATTCAGCATGGGCATCCAGAGTGAAGACCTGTGCATCGGCCGTCTCAATCCGGCCGGCCAGCGCGGTCTGGGTCAACAACACTGCCGCCTGGCTGTCCTCCAGCATGAAGGCCAGCCGCTCGGCCGGAAACGCAGGGTCCAACGGCACATAGGCACCCCCGGCTTTCAGCACGCCCAGCAGCGCCACCAGCATGTCCAAAGAACGATCAACCAGCACGCCGACCAGCACGCTCGGCCGCACGCCGCGCTCTGGCAGCACCAACTGATAGGGCTGACCTGCCACCAGCGCGGGTGCTGGCACTTGCCCAACCATACGGGCCACAAAGCGGGTGGTGCCACGCAAGGCAATTTGCTACTCGCGATCCGACGATAGCAATTCGTCGGCCAGCTGCGTCATTTCGGTTGGTGCATCAGCGACATCCAGATCGATGCGGGTGCAGTGCAGCGCCGGGGACTCGCGCGCGATGACACGGCCCAAACCCCACAGCGAGGCTTGTGTGGCCACCACCGGCGAACCATCACCCTCGGCCGGCTGCGCGCCGCGCGTCACCAGCCACAGCCGGGGTGCTGCGCCGCCAGCCTCGGCCAGCGTTTGCGCCAGTTGCAACACCGTGGAAGTGGCCAGCCGTTGGTTTGCCCATAGCGCCTCCAACGAGTCAGGCTCGGCCGTTGACGTCCACATGCCGACCACACCT
>Ga0105046_10006148_pt1 | contig 18967 bp, 15 predicted proteins | sample MAT03_FD_78385 | JGI IMG/M metagenome (GOLD analysis project Ga0105046, IMG submission 78385) | Freshwater microbial communities from Lake Fryxell liftoff mats and glacier meltwater in Antarctica - MAT-03 (megahit assembly) | ecosystem: Environmental > Aquatic > Freshwater > Ice > Liftoff... | reverse complement strand
GTGGGCGAGGCGCTCGAAGGCCGCGAACTGGACCGCATGGACGATGCCGAACTGGCGCGGCGCATCGAGCAGGTGGTGGTGTTCGCGCGCGTGGCGCCCGAGCACAAGGTGCGCATCGTGCAAGGCCTCAAGCGCCTGGGCCACGTGGTCGCGATGACGGGAGACGGCGTGAACGACGCACCGGCACTGAAGAGCGCCGACATCGGCGTGGCGATGGGCATCACCGGCTCTGCCGTCAGCAAGGAGGCCGGCAGCATGGTGCTGACCGACGACAACTTCGCCACCATCGTGCGCGCCGTGAAGGAGGGGCGCACGATCTACGACAACATCGTCAAGTTCGTGCGCTTTCAGCTGGCCACCAACATGGGCGCGCTGGGGACGGTGTTGTCCGCTTCGCTGCTGGGCTGGCCGGTACCGTTCAGCCCGATCCAGATCCTGTGGGTCAACATGATCATGGACGGGCCTCCGGCCATGGCGCTGGGCCTGGAGCCTGCGCGCGACCGGCTCATGCGCGATCCGCCGCGCAGCCCGGAGGCCGACATCATGCCGTGGCGGCGCATCGGCAAACTGGCCGCCTTCGGGCTGACGATGACCGCCGGCACGCTGGGCGTGTACGGGTTCGCGATGCAATCGGGCGAGGACGCCCGGGCGCCGACGCTGGCCTTCACGACCTTCGTGCTGTTCCAGTTCTTCAACGTCTTCAACGCCCGCGCCGAGACCGGCTCGGCCTTCGACCGCCACTTCTTCGCCAATCGCACGTTGTGGCTGGCGCTGGGGGCCGTGCTCGCGTTGCAGGTGGTCGTGGTGCACTGGCCACCGGCCCAGGCGATATTCGATACGACCGATCTGAGCGCGGCTGACTGGCTGCTTGCCATGGCCGTGGCCTCGACGGTGCTGCTGTTCGAGGAAGCGCGCAAGCGGGTGGCGCGCCACATCACCCGCTGACGTTGGGGCCCTGGAGCACCTGCATGAGCACTCGCAACCGATGAAAAAGAGCCCGCTGCATGCGCACCACCTCGAGTTGCGGGTGCGTGAGCTGGCGCAACTGTTCAACTCGATGGATCCGACGCCCTTTCTCAACAAGGACCTGGATCGCGAGGCAGAGGCGTTTATCGAAATCTGGGCGTCGGGGTTTCCGCCCGACAGCCGGCTGCACATCACGATTCACCTCGAGCGCCTGCCGACCGAAGGCGACCCGAGTGCACTGATGACCGAGGCCATCCACAACTATTTCGACTACAAGGCGGGGCTGGTGCGCGGCGACCTGAAGCAGCTTCTGCGACAGGGCCGCACCAGCCTGCTGATCGGTCTGTCCTTCGTCACGGTGTGCCTGATCGTGGCCGATGCCATCGGACAGCTTGGCACCGGCACCGCCTTCACCATCGCGCGCGAGAGCCTGACGATCGTCGGCTGGGTGGCGATGTGGCGGCCGTTGCAGACCTTTTTGTACGACTGGTGGCCTCTGGCGCGGCGGATCCGGGTCTACAAGAACCTGCGCCTGGCGCACGTGCGGGTGGTGCAGGGAAAGTGAGGCTGAACTGACGCACCCGGCGGTTCGCCGACGGAACAGGCAGCCCATGGCGCGCAGACGCTGGAAACACCAAATCACGGTCAGAAAGGAACACCGGTTGAGGAACTTCTTGAATTGCTGCTCACCGCATCGGTATGCTGCGCAACCACCTGCGACTCACGCCGACGCTTGTTTCCCGCGGCACGTATCCGCCCGGACAATGGCCGCCGCGCTGCGGATGTCTGGAAGCAGCTTGGGGGCGCGGGGCTGCATCGACGGGCTGGCGTGAGCGGTTGACCGAGGCAATGAAGTAAGGGTTGCGCAGCCCCGCAGGGGACACCAGATCAACCTTGCGGCCAAAAAGCTTTTCAAGCGACTCCTGCAGTTCGAAGTGACGGTGAAATGGATTGCCCTGGTCTTCGGGGCTGAAGGTCACCAGAAAATCAATGTCACTGCGAGCCGGGTCAAACGCTCCGTCAGCGATGTGCAAGGAGAACGCAGCCTGCAGGGCGAAGGCGATCACGAAGACCAACTCGGATCGCTGATCGTCGACACGGCCAACGACAGCGACTCGTCCGGGACCGGCGAACGTGGCAGCGCCACTGAGCAAGACGGGCCCAATGGCACCGACATCATGCCGGACCATGTGATCGGCCCCGCCGGCGACGAGGACGACGGCACAGAGGGCTCGGTCCTCCGTGAGGAGCTCAGCGAGCTTGCTGCTGAGGAGGGGGAGGCAGATGAAGCGAGTGCGCCGGAACGAACTCCGGAATGACTGCCGTAGAGTCATTCTCGGTCGGGTTGTGGGCGGCGCCAAGTCGAGCGCCTCTGCCCAGGAACGAGGCCTTCGAGCCGATGGTTTCGTGGTTGGAGCAAGCGTGGCTGTTACGCGGTAAAGCAGCCTTTGTGGTGGTTGCCACCCAGCGGCACCGGGCCAGCCCACTCTATGTTCTGGACCCCCGGTGAATGGCCGTTCATAGGCTGGGGCTGGGCGGGAAGCCTGGACGAAATGCCCAAAACAGGCCGAAAGACGCTCGCCATGGCCACGTATTGCTGGATGCCTGGCGCTACTTCCTGACGAATGCGTACCCGCTGGGCATTGAGTTCGTGCCTGATCTCCCAAAACAGCTCCGCAGCCTGTTCAATGATGGGGCGCACGGAGCCAGGTACGCGCCGCCGAACACCTAACGGCGGATGATGCGGGAGAAATCGCTGCCGGCCTTTGTAACCGGATGGAATCCCAGGCAAGCCGATCTGAGTTTTCCGGGTCGGTATGCGCCACAGGCAAATCGCAACAGGCACCGGGTCGCCACTGGGGATCGTCGGTTTCAAAATTGCCAAGAACACCGGTTGTTCCTCGCCGATGCAGTCGGGGCGTTCTGTGCGAGAAGGCTTGCAGCAGTGATGACGGCCGTCGGGATCCCGGCTTTTTTGCAAGTGCCTACGGTTGCACCAGACGCTGCCGGCCTTCGCGCCTGCCGTCCAGCAGCGGCAGGTGTCAAATTTCTTTACATCTGCTCACTCCTAAACATGGTTTATTGCCACAAGGTCTTGATTCAAAACAATAATTTCCAAGTGGCACGTGGTTTGCTGAGTGCTGTTCATCAAAAGCCTCAATATTGGTATCCACATGAACTTCAAACAACTTTTAACGGTCGGCGCGCTCACCGCGATCTTGGGCAGTCAGGCAGCGATGGCCGGCGCCATCACGGCAACCTATCTGGGTTCTGCGCAACTCGGCACTGGGTCGGGGGTCGGATACGAAACCGGCTGGGTCACGCCGGGGCCAGGCTCCACCCTCACGAATCCGGTCTCAAAAAATGTTTCAATCGGCGGCAATTCATTCAGCGCGACTCCGGATGGGAACTTCGGCCTGCCCGCAGGCAAGTTTGACGCTTGGTGCGTCGATGTCTACCACTGGCTCGCCAACCCGTCAGGGTTTACGGTTTCTCAACCGTCAGAGCTAGCCACTTCGCTGAACACGTCTCGCCCTGGTATGCCGACCGGCGGCACGCGCGTTGCAGATCTCAACCAACTTGCCAACGCGTACTACGACACGGTAAATACGAGGACTGAATCGGCGGCCTTCCAATTGGCGGTCTGGGCGATCACTTACGGCGCCAATGATGGGTCGGGTTACAAGCTCAATACGGCTAACAGCGGGTTCAAAGTCGACAACGGAACAGACATCTCAGCCTGGGGTGTACAGGCCGACGCATGGCTTGCGGGGTTTTCAACCGCAGCCAAAACCTCTAACTACAGCATGATCTACCTGAGTGACGCTTCGCCCCTTCAAAACAAGACCCAGGACATGCTGGTGTTTGTCAAGCAGCCAGCATCCAGAGTGCCGGAACCTGGCTCCTTGGCCTTGGTAGGCATCAGCATTCTCGCGGCGGCGTTGGCCCGACGTCGACGCGCTTGACCAGGTTTGATACGCGAGCCTGAAGACACTGAACAGGTGCAGCCTTCGCATGCCAGCCCAGGACAATGCCCCGCTATGTCGGGGCATTCGTGTTGCTGGAAGCTGGCATCCGAAGAAGTAAACGACGGCTGTCCAGCCAGCGCCCAGATTCAGGTTACGTCCTGACTGCCATCCGGATTCTTCCATCCAACAGGTTTAGCAAGGGTTTGACATGCAATCAAAAACACCGTCGTCCGTGATGTCTTGGCTGGGACGGGCAGCCTTGCTGCTGACCAGCCTGTCGCTCGCCACGTCTCTGGCCCACGCGGGGCAAGTCAGCACGCCCGACTTGAGTGCGGCCTACGGTGCATCCAACTTCGGCAGCAAGCCGGTCTCCATCCGCTGGCTGACGCCTGTCAGTATCGTCAACGCTAGTCTGACCACCATCGATCTCAGAGACGAGTTGCTGGGCCTGGCCCTCTTGTCACCCGATTTGTCGCCTGTCATCAATGCCTTCTTCGTCGACAAGATCACTTTTTGCGACGGTGCGTCCGCCAGCAATTTCAAGGGTTGCTCCTTCCTGAATAGCAATGTGTTTGCCGTCGAATCATCATTCACGGCTGGCGCAAGCGGCGCGCTGAACATTGCACATGAACTGGGCCACACGATGGGCTTGGAGCATGTCAGTGGGGTCAACCTGATGAACCCCTTTTTGGGGTCTGCGGTGCTCACAGCTGTCCAGGTCAACACGGTCCTCGGCAACAGCAGGGTACGCACCGCAGCAGACGGCGGCCGGTACATCGAGATCCGCCCGGTCGCGGTACTGGCGGCCGCGCCGATTCCCGAGCCGGAAACCTATGCGCTGATGCTGGCGGGTCTGATGCTGGTCGGTGCCGCTGCGCGTCGGGCCGCCCGGGGCAGCGTCTCGCCCCGCTGATCCGCCGGGTCGTCGCGCGTCGCCGCCAGAGTTTGCCCAACGCCGGCAACCGCCTGGACACGCGCAAGAAGTATCTGGACACCGCTGACTGCGAACCCGTTATCGCACGAACGCCGCCCGTCAAAAACTACTCCACCGTCACACTCTTCGCCAGATTCCGCGGCTTGTCCACATCCGTCCCCCTCGCACAGGCGGTGTGATACGCCAGCAACTGCAACGGCACCACATGCAGCAGCGGTGACAGCGCACCATAGTGCTCCGGCATGCGGATCACGTGCACGCCTTCGCTGCTGTCGATCTGGGTATCGGAGTCGGCCAGCACATACAGCACGCCGCCGCGCGCGCGCACCTCGTGCATGTTGCTCTTGAGCTTTTCCAGCAGCGCGTCGTTGGGCGCGACGGTGACCACCGGCATGGCGCTGGTCACGAGGGCCAGGGGGCCGTGCTTGAGTTCACCGGCCGGGTAGGCCTCGGCGTGGATGTAGCTGATCTCCTTCAGCTTGAGTGCGCCCTCCAGCGCGATCGGGTAGTGCAGACCGCGGCCGAGGAACAGCGCGTTTTCCATTTTTGCGAAGTCTTCTGCCCAGGCGATCACCTGGGGTTCGAGCGCCAGCACCGCCTGCAGTGCAGACGGCAGGTGGCGCATCGCCTTGAGGTGCGCGTCTTCCTGGGCCTTGCTCAGGCGCCCGCGTGTCTTGGCCAGCATCAGCGTGAGCAGGAACAGGCCGGCCAGCTGCGCCGTGAAGGCCTTGGTCGAGGCCACGCCGATCTCGATGCCGGCGCGGGTGATGTAGGCAAGCTTGCACTCGCGCACCATCGCACTGGTGGCCACGTTGCAGATGGTCAACGTCTGCGTCATGCCCAGGCTCTGGGCGTGGCGCAGCGCGGCCAGTGTGTCGGCGGTTTCGCCCGACTGCGTGATGGTGACCACCAACGAACGCGGGTTCGGCACCGAGTCGCGGTAGCGGTATTCGCTGGCCACCTCCACCTGGGTCGGGATGCCGGCGATGCTCTCCAGCCAATACTTGGCAGTGCAGCCGCTGTAATAACTCGTGCCGCAGGCCAGGACGAGCACCGCGTCGATGCCCTTGAACACGTCCGCAGCCTGGTGGTCACTGCCGTCGAACAGGTCGGGCACGATGCCTTCCACCCCCTCGAGCGTGTCGCCAATGGCGCGCGGCTGCTCGAAGATCTCCTTTTGCATGTAGTGCCGGTAAGGGCCCAGCTCGGCGGCGCCGCTGTGGGCCTGCACCGTCTTGACCGGTCGCTGGGCCGCCGGCACGGCCTTGTGGGCCTTGTCGACGAGCCAGTATTTGCCGAGCTGCACGTCGACCAGATCCCCTTCCTCGAGGTAGACGATCTGGTCGGTCACGCCGGCCAGGGCCATGGCGTCGCTGGCCAGGAAATGCTCCTGCCCATCCAGGCCCACACCCAGGATCAGCGGCGAGCCGGCGCGGGCACCGATCAGGCGCTGCGGCTCGTCCTTGCAGAAAACGGCAATCGCGTAGGCGCCGTGCAGCTGCGTAATGGCGGCCTTGACGGCCTCGAAGATGTCGCCGTCGTACAGGCTGTCGACCAGGTGCGCGATCACCTCGGTGTCGGTCTGGCTCTGAAACACATATCCCTTGGCCTGCAGCGCGGCACGCAGCGCGTCGTGGTTCTCGATGATACCGTTGTGCACCAGGGCCACGCGACCAGGCCGGTCGTAGGCATCGGCACCGGGGCCGTGGCTGAAATGGGGGTGGGCGTTGTGCACCGCCGGCGCGCCGTGGGTGGCCCAGCGGGTGTGGGCGATGCCGGTGCTCCCCTTCAGCCTGCCGCCACTCACCTGCTCTGACAGCTCGGCCACGCGCGAGGTGCTGCGGGCGCGCTGCAGGCCGCCGACATGCACGGCCACCCCGCAGGAGTCGTACCCGCGGTATTCCAGCCGCTGCAGGCCCTGGACCAGGATGGGGACGATGTCACGGGTGGAAACTGCGCCGACGATGCCACACATACCGGGTACTCCTTGTTGTTCGTGGGGCGATGGTAAATCGGCGGCACAGAAATTTAATGGCTACTTTGTCACGTTTATGAACAGTTATTTCAGCATCGTGTTGATTTGTAGATTTATTCCATAGATCATGCTCCGATGGAATACATTGCCCTAGACGACATCGATCTGCGTCTGCTAGACGCCTTGCAGCAGGACGCCAGCCTGAGCAACCTGGAGCTGGCAGAGCATGCGCATACCTCGCCCCCCACCTGCCTGCGGCGTGTCAAGCGCCTGCGCGATGCCGGGCTGATCGAGCGCCAGGTGGCCATCCTCTCGCCCGACAGGCTGGCGCCAGTGCTGGGCCACGGGCTCGCGGCCATCGTCGAGATCACGCTGGACCGCCAGGGCCAGGAGCAGCAGGAAGCGTTCGAGAGCCGTGTTGCCACCGACGACGCGGTGCAGCAGTGTTACCGCGTCTCACCCGGCCCGGATTTCATATTGGTCGTGCACGCCTGCGACATGCCCGACTACCTGGCGCTGGCGCAGCGCCTGTTCACCAGCAACGCCAACGTGCGCAACGTCAAGGCTTTTTTCAGCATCAAGAGGAGCAAGTTCGGGGCCGCTTTGCCCTTGCGCCGGCCCTGAGCCGAACGCACTGCCGGTACCCGCGCCGCCCGCACAGGGCCGGACACTGGTGCACACTCGCAACCTGCGCCCCCCAAACTCATCCCATGCCCGTCTTCGACCACACCTATGCCCGCGAGCTCCCGGGCTTTTCCGTTCCCTGGAAGCCGGCCGCGGCCCCAGCGCCACGGCTGTTGTACCTGAACCATGCGTTGGCCGACGAACTGGGGTTCGACGCAGCCATGCTGGCCGATGTACCGGCTGCGGCGATGTTCTCGGGCAACTCGCTCCCCGAAGGCGCCCAGCCCATCGCGCAGGCCTACGCGGGGCACCAGTTCGGCAACTTCTCGCCACAGCTGGGCGACGGCCGCGCGCTGCTGCTGGGTGAACTGATCGACCGCCAGGGCCGGCGCCGCGATGTCGCCTTCAAGGGCTCGGGGCGCACGCCGTTCTCGCGCGGGGGCGACGGCAAGGCGGCCCTCGGGCCGATGCTGCGTGAGGTGCTGATCGGCGAGGCCATGCACGCACTGGGCGTGCCCACCACGCGCGCGCTGGCGGTGGTAGCCACGGGTGAGCCGGTCCTGCGCGAACGCCTGCTACCCGGCGCGGTGCTGACCCGCGTGGCGGCCAGCCACTTGCGGGTGGGCACCTTTCAGTACTTTGCCGCCCGCGGCGAGACCGACCAGCTGCAACGCTTGCTGGATTACGCCATCGCTCGCCACGACCCCGCGCTGGCCGGCACGCCCGGGCGCTGGCTCGGGCTGCTGGAAGCCGTGGCGCGACGCCAGGCCACGCTGCTGGCGCAGTGGATGAACCTGGGCTTCATCCACGGCGTGATGAACACCGACAACATGACGATCTCGGGCGAGACCATCGACTACGGCCCCTGCGCCTTCATGGAAGCATTCGACCCGAAAACGGTGTTCAGCAGCATCGACCACGGTGGCCGTTACGGCTACGCCAACCAGCCCCTGGCCGCACGCTGGAACCTGGCCAAGCTGGCCGAAGCGCTATTGCCACTCGCGCCCGGTGTCGAAGCGGCGGGCGACGAGGCCGCGCTGCGGGCGGCAGTGCAACAGGCCGAGGCGGTGATCGACGTCTTTACCGACTGGTATTCACAGGCGCTGCTGCAGGGCCAACGCACCAAGCTCGGCCTGCAGCACGCTGACGCCACAGACAGCACACTGGTCGACGCCTGGCTGACCCTGCTGGAGCATCAGCAGGTGGATTTCACACTGGCGTGGCGCTGGCTGGCCGACGCCGCTGCAGGCAACGAAGCGCCGCTGCGCGCCCTGTTCGTCGTGGGCGCGCCGCTGGACGCCTGGCTGGAGCGCTGGCGCACGCGCTGTGCGGCTGACGATGCGGCTGGCGGCACGGGCGAGGCGCCGACGATCCAGCACCCAAACGCCTCTGAACCACCCGCCGCAACAGCAGCCGCCCGTGCCGCGCGCATGCGCGCCGCAAGCCCCTTCATCATTCCGCGCAACCACCGTGTCGAAGAGGCGCTGGCCGCGGCCTCCGACGCCAACACACCCGACATGGCGCCCTTCGAGCGCCTGCTCTCAGCACTGCAGCACCCCTTTGACGAGTCCCCGGCGCTGGCAGCCTACGGCGAACCAGCGCCGGCCGAACTCACGGCAAGCTACCGCACCTTCTGCGGAACCTGAGTTGCTACGGCCCACGGGCCACCGTCTTGCGAACAAGGGTCGCATGGGCCGCGACCCTGGAAACGCCCGATAAAACGCATCCAGCCACAGCGCGTGGCACGGGTGCTGTGTGCAACATGCCAGGCCGGCAGCTCTGCACCCACGGCACTCGCGACCATCTCGATCAGGGCATCGCGCACATTCCCTGCGCGAGAGCACCAGCACGCAGGCGCCGCTTTGATGGGCCAATGCGCGCGCAGATTCCCACTGCGTGGCCCACCCACTGGACATCTGCAACCCGGGGTTGTCGGCGCTGGCGCCATGCTGGGCCAGCGCAGGCCCGTCGGGCTGCTCCCTCAGCGCCGCTGCAGACAGCGCATGTCCTGCAAATTTTCAGTCAGGTCGGCGGCGGCAACTGCACAATAGATGCTCCATGATCGATCTCTACACCTGGAAAACACCCAACGGCCGCAAGATCTCGATCGCACTCGAGGAATTGGGGCTGCCTTACACACTGTTCCCTGTCGATATCGGCAAAGAGGAGCAGCACCAGCCAGATTTCCTGCGCATCTCGCCCAACAACAAGATCCCGGCCATCGTGGACCACGACGCCGGCATCACACTGATGGAGTCCGGTGCCATCCTGCTGTACCTGGCCGACAAGACCGGCCGCCTCATGCCACACGACAGCGCGAAGCGGTGGCAGGCCATGCAGTGGCTGATGTGGCAAATGGCCGGGCTGGGGCCGATGCTGGGCCAGATCCACCAGTTTGTGAAATACAACCCCGGCAAGAGCCCGTTTGCAGAAGAGCGCTACCTGAAGGAAGGCCTGCGCCTGTACGGTGTGCTCGACCGCCAACTGCAGGGCCGCCAGTTCATCGTGGACCACTACTCCATCGTCGACATCGCCGTGTGGCCCTGGGTCTCGCGCTTCGAGTGGCAGACCATCGATCTGCGCCAGTTCCCGAACGTCTGCCGCTGGTACCTGGAGATTGCGGCGCGACCCGCCGTCCAGGCGGGTTATGACGTTCCGGCGTTCGGCGAGGTCATTCCGCTGCCGGCCGACGAGTCTGGCCAGCCACGGCAGCCACACGGCGCGGCATAGCAGGCTTTGCCACCTACGCCCGGGAACACGGCACACGCGACCTCATGGGTTGCAGCTCGCTCACTTCGCAGGGTCTGGCGCTGGGTGCCTCGGCGTTCGCGCGGATGGCCGACCACCTGGCTCCATTGGCCTGGCGGACGCGACCGTAAATCGCCCACACCTGCCCGATGGCAGATGGCCGCCTGCCATGCGGCGCGCCCCTGGCCCCTTGGCGCAACCGCGCCACATTTACGCCGCTGCTGCTTCGGGATCACTGAGCGCGAGCGGCAAGGTGACGCTGATTTTGCAACCGCCCCCCAGAATCCCCTCGGCCTGAATGCGCCCCCCGTGGCGCTCGACGATCAGGCGCGACAATGCCAGCCCCACGCCAATACCCTCGAACTGCTTGCTGCTGTGCAGGCGCTGGAACACCTTGAACAGCCGGTCGTTGAAACGCGGGTCGAATCCGGCGCCGTTGTCCTGGATCTGCAACTCGCACCATCCGTCGGGCAGCGCTCGCCAGCCGACCGCGATGCGTGCCGGCTCGGCGCCACGCGTGAACTTGAGCGCATTACCCAGCAGATGCTCCAACAATTGCGCCACAAGGGCAAGGTCCCCACGCACGGCCGGCAGGTCGGGCGCCAGTTGCCATTCCACCCGACGCCCGGCACTCTCGGACCCCAGTTTGTCGTGCAGCTCTTCCAGTAGCGGCTGCAGCGCAATACAGGTCTGCTGCAGCTCAGCGCGGCCGATGCGCGAGAGTTCCAGCAAACCGTCGATGAGGCGCGCCAGGGTGGTGGCGGCGTCACTGGCCGTGTGCAGGTGGCCCAGGATGTCGGCCGGTACGGCGTCGCCCAGATCTTCCCGGAGGATCTTCAGGTAAGCGCTGACATGGCGCAGCGGCGCGCGCAGGTCGTGCGAGACCGAATGGGTCAAGTCTTCGAGCGCCTGGCGCGACTGTGCCAGCTGGCGCTGCAGATCCTCCACCTGCTGGTGCGCAGCACGCAGCGCGGGGGGGGTCACTTGTTCTTCGGGCGTGTCCATCCGGGTATCGTCGTCTGGCGGCCGCGTGCAACGCTCAATGCGCCAGGCGGTGTGTCCTTGGCAATGGTGGAGCCGCCACCCACGGTGCCGCCGGCGCCCAGTGTGACGGGCGCAATCAGCACGCAGTTGCTGCCGACATGCACATCGGCCTCGATCACCGTGCGGTGCTTGTTGGCACCGTCGTAATTGGCGGTGATGGAGCCGGCGCCGTAGTTGACGCGTTCGCCCACCGTGGCGTCGCCAAGGTAGGCCAGGTGGTTGGCCTTGGCGCCACGCGCCAGCGTGGAATTCTTGACTTCGACAAAGTTGCCGACATGCACCTCGGCCCCCAGCACGGCGCCCGGCCGCAGCCGCGCGAATGGCCCGACACGGGCACCCTCGCCTACGGTCACCCCGGCCTGCTCGCCATCGATATGGGTGAACGGATGGATCACCGCACCCGCCGCGATGCTGGCGTTGGCAATCACGCAATGGGCACCGATCGACACATCATCGCCCAGCGAGACCGCACCTTCGAAAACGCAGTTCACGTCGATGGCCACATCGGTGCCACAGTGCAGGCTGCCTCGCAGGTCGAACCGGCCCGGATCGGCGATGCGCACCCCCTGCTCCATCAGCCCGGTGGCCAGGCGGTGCTGGAAGGCGCGCTCCAGCTCAGCCAGCTGCAAGGGGCTGTTGACGCCTGCCACCTGCACCGCATCGGTGATGCGGTGGGCGCGTACCGGCACGCCATCGGCCACCGCGAACTTCACGATGTCGGTCAGGTAATACTCTTGCTGCACATTGTGGTTGTCCAGCCGCGCCAGCCAGCCCTTGAGCAGGCGCGCCGGCACGGCCATGATGCCGCTGTAGATCTCGCGCACCGCGCGCTGCTCGGGCGTGGCGTCCTTGTGCTCGACGATACGCAGCACGGGTGCATCCACACCTTGGCCAGCCCGCAAAACCCGGCCATAACCCGTGGGGTCGGGCATGTCCAGTGTCAGCAAGGCCAGGCTGTCACCCGCGCAGGTGCTCAGCAGCGCGCGCAGAGTGTCCACCTGGGTCAGCGGCACATCACCGCTCAGGACCACCACGACAGCATCGTCGGGCAGCACCGGCACCGCCTGCTGCACGGCATGGCCGGTGCCCAGTTGCGGCTCCTGGCGTACCACCTGCAAGGGCAGACCCCGGTTGCCGCCGGTGGCGGCAGCACAGGCCGACTCGACCGCCTCGGCGCCGTGGCCGGTGATCAGCACCGCGCTGCGTGCACCCAGGGCCGCCGCAGTGTCCAGTACATGGTGCACCAAAGCGCGGCCGGCCAATCGGTGCAATACTTTGGGCAACTTGCTTTTCATGCGGGTTCCCCTACCCGCTGCCATGATGACCACCTCGATCGCTGCTGTGCCTGTTGCCATGTCCTGGTCCCGCCGTGTGGTTGTTGTCTGGTGGCGGATTATCGGCCTGCTTGCCGTGCTGCTGGCCACGGCCTTGCTGCAGGGCTGCAGCGCCATCAAGCTGGCTTACAACAATGCGCCCGAGTTCACCTACTGGTGGATCGACGGCTACGCCGATCTGGACGATGCCCAGTCGCTCAAGGTCCGCGCGGAGCTTGCCCGCCTGTTGCAATGGCACCGTGCCAACGAACTCCCCCGCATCGCCGAACTGCTGCAAAGGACGCGCCAGATGGCGCTGGCCGACACCACGCCCGAGCAGGTCTGTTCCATGTTCGGCGAAGGCCGCAAACGCATCGACACGGTGATCGCACAGGCCGAAGCCCCGACCGTGGCAGTGGCCATGTCCATGCGACCCGCCCAGATCACGCACATGGAGGCCCGTTTTGCCAAGCGCAATGCCGAGTGGCGTGACGACTGGGTGGCCGGCACGGCCAGCGAACGACAGGCGCGGCGCCTGAAGGTGGCGATCGAGCGCAGCGAACAGTTCTACGGTACTCTGGAAGAGCGCCAGCTTGCAGTGCTGCGCGCGACCATCCAGCAATCGGCCTTCGACCCGCAGCTCGGCTATGCCGAACGCTTGCGCCGCCAGCGCGACGCCATTCAGACCCTGCGCGAAGCAACCGCCACACCGCCGCCAAGTACGGCACAGGCGACAGCCCTGTTTCGCGCAACGCTCGAGCGCTCCATCAGTTCGCCCGACCCGGCCTACCGCAGCTATGCCGAGCGCGCCATCAGCGACAGCTGCCGAAACTTCGCCCTGCTGCACAACAGCACCACACCCGAGCAGCGCGATCGGGCTGCGCGCCGGCTGGGGGCTTACGAGCGCGACGCGCGCGAGCTGGCCCAAAGGCCCTGAGCCGCCTGCGCACCATGGCTGCCGAGCGCGACCTCTTCCTGGCAGATGAACGCCACTCGCAGGGCGTGCGCGCATTGGCCGCGCGCGGCGACGTCCGTCGCTACCGCAAGGGCACGGTCCTGATTCACGAAGGCGACACTGGCGACACGATGTACATCCTGCTGCACGGGCGGGTCAAGATCTACTGCACCGATACCAAAGGCCGCGAAATCACCTTCGGCATCTTCGGCGCCGGCGAATACTTTGGCGAGATGGCCCTGGATGGCGGCCCGCGCTCGGCCAGCGTGATCACCCTGGAGAACTGTCTTTGCGCGGTCGTCACACGGGTCCACCTGCTGACCTACATTCGCGAGCAGCCGGAGTTCTCGCTGGAGTTGCTGTCCCAGATGATCCGCCGTCTTCGCATGGCCACCCGCGACGCGCGCAACCTGGCCTTCATCGACGTCTACGGGCGCCTCACGCAGTCCCTCCAGGACCAGGCAATGCCCCAGCCGGACGGCACACGGCGTATCGCCACCCGCCTCACCCACCAGGAGATCGCCAGCCGGGTCGGCTGCAGCCGCGAGATGGTGAGCCGTATCCTGAAAGACCTTGCCAGCGGTGGGTACCTGCGCATGGTCGATCGCCACATCGTTCTGGTGGGCCGGCTGCCCCAGCGCTGGTAAGGCTGCACGGTTGATGCTGCGCTGCGGCGCAGATCCTGTGCATTCGTCACACATTCCGGTGGTCTCTTGCACCGCCTCGAACCCGAGGCGCCGCCTACGCTTGATGCCACGCACTGACCCACGACCGGCGGGTGCCGGTCGGGTGCGTCAAACAGGAGCAAGCAGCATATGAACCCCACCGTGTACCGGATCGAAGAGCGAGCGGTTTCCAACCCCTACAGCGTGTCCCCACCAGACGGCGGACGGCCGCCCGAACCCCCCGAGGCTGAATTGATGCGTCTGGCACTGAACCAGGTCGACTACGGCATGGTCGTGTTGGACTCCCACTCGGGAATGCTGCAGTTTGCCAACGGCCCCGGCCACGCCGCACTCGACGATGGTCTCGACGCTGCCGGCCGCCGACGCAGCAGCACCGGCCTGTGCCTGGTGCAGGGCCGCGTGGCCACGGTGCGGCCGGGCCACCATGAGCAGCTGCGCACGACGCTGGCGCGTACCCGCGCGGGCCTGCGCGGGCTGCTGAGCCTGGGCGCCGACGCACAAACGTCGACCGTGGCCGTGCTGCCACTGGCGCACACCCGCGCCGAGGGCGACCGCATCATCCATGGCGTGCCCCAGGCGGCACCGCAATACGCACTGCTGGTGTTTGCCAAACAACAACTGTGCGACGACTCCACCGTGGCACTGTTCGCCCGCGAACGCGGTCTGACCGGCGCCGAAGCCCAAGTGCTGGCCCGGGTCTGCAAGGGGCTGCGCCCGGCCCAGATCGCGGCAGTGCATGGAGTGCGTATCTCCACCATCCGCACGCAGTTGCGCAGCATCCGCATGAAAACCGGCTGCCAGACCATCCGCGAACTGGTCCAGAAGGTCTCAGTTTTGCCGCCCATGGCGCGGCATCTGTCGAACTACCCGGGCTGCTGACCGGCCGATCGGCGGGTTTGTGTGCGCGTCTTCCAAGCCATGGCGGTTTGCTTGCGCGTCGCCCAAGGCGTGTGGGGGCCGGGTGTTTGGTGGGGGTGGCGTTGTGGGGGCTCGAGCCGCCTTCTCGCTCCGGAGTGCATCGGCGCTGAGCGCGCCGAAGGTTGGGGTAACGCACACTGCACTCGGAGCGTCCCGGCAGGCGGCAAGCGGCAAGCGGCAAAGCCAACGCATCCAGGCCCGTCGGCTACAGTGACCGCATGTTCGACACCCTGTTCCGCGTCTTCGAGTCGCAGATACGCGCCACGGCACCGCCTCCTTCCAACGCGCCACCGGCCGGTCTGCTGGCCTTTTACTGGCATTTCATCCGCCAGTCGCGCGGGCTGTTCCTGGGCATGTTGCTGAGTTGCCTGCTGGTAGCCCTGAGCGACACCGTCATGCCGGTGCTGATCGGCAAACTGGTGGCACTGATGACCGCCACCGACCGCAGTGCCGCACTGCGCGATGCCACACCCATGCTGGTCGGCATGCTGCTGTTCATGCTGGTGCTGCGGCCTGCCATTCTGCTGTTCGACAGCTTGTTGCGCTTCAATGCCGTCATGCCCGGGGTCACCAGCATGGTGCGCTGGCAGAACCACTGGCATGTGGTGCGCCAGAGCTGGCCGTTTTTTCAGGATGACTTTGCCGGGCGTATCGCCAACCGGGTGGTGCAGACCGGCAACGCCTTGCGCGAGAGCGCGGTCTCGGGCGTGCGGGCGGTGTGGTACATCGGCGTCTACGGTCTGACCACGATCGGTCTGCTGTGGATGGCCGACTGGCGCCTGGCGTTGCCCACGGTGTGCTGGTTTGCGGGCTACGTGCTCTTTCTGCGCCACTTCGTACCGCGCATGCGCGATCTGTCCAAGGCCAGCTCCGAGGTGCGTTCCCACCTCGTGGCGCGGGTGGTGGACACCTACACCAACATCCTCACGGTCAAATTGTTCGCGCGCCCGAGCGACGAAGACCGCCATGTGCAGGAAGTGCTGGACGCCCACCAGCAGGCCATGGCCCGCCACATGCGCGTGGTCACCCAGTTCATCTGGACGCTGTGGATGCTCAACGCCCTGCTGCTGGTGGCCACGGCCGCCGTCGGCCTGACCCTGTGGCAGGTGCATCGGCTGGAGGTGGGCGTTTTCGCGATGGCGCTGCCACTGGCCTGGCAGATCACCAGCGCGGCGGGCTGGGTCTCGTGGGAGGTGGCCGGCATCTTCGAAAACATCGGTGTGGTGCAGGAGGGCATGGAGACCATCGCCGTGCCACTCACCATGACCGACCGCCCGGGAGCGCAGCCGCTGGTGGTGCGCCGCGGCGAGATCCGCTTCGAGCACCTGCAGTTTGGCTATGACCCGCAGCGCCCGGTGCTCTCCGGCATCGACCTCACGATCCGGCCGGGTGAACGCATCGGGCTGATCGGCCGCTCGGGGGCTGGCAAGTCGACGCTGGTCAACCTGCTGCTGCGCTTTTTCGAGCCCGGCAGCGGGCGCATCCTCATCGACGGGCAGGACATCGCCCATGCCACGCAAGACAGTGTGCGGGCCCAGATCGGCATGGTGACGCAGGACACTTCGCTGCTGCACCGCTCGATTTCAGCCAACATCCGCTACGGCAAGCCGCAGGCGACCGACGATGAAGTGGTCGCGGCGGCGCGCAAGGCGCAGGCGCACGGCTTCATCCTCGATCTGCGGGACTGGAAGGGCCGCGAAGGCTACCAGGCCCACGCCGGGGAGCGCGGCGTGAAACTCTCGGGTGGCCAGCGCCAACGGATCGCGATCGCGCGTGTGGTGCTGAAAGACGCACCGATCCTGATTCTGGACGAGGCCACCTCGGCGCTGGACAGCGAGGTCGAGCAGGCGATCCAGGAGCAACTGCTCGGGCTCATGGACGGCAAGACGGTGATTGCCATTGCGCACCGGCTCTCGACCATTGCCCGGCTCGACCGGCTGATCGTGCTGGATGCCGGCCGTATTGTCGAGACCGGTACCCACGATGAACTGCTGTCCCTGGGCGGGCACTATGCGGCACTGTGGCGGCACCAGTCCGGCGGATTTTTGCCGGTCCAGTTGCCGACCGCTCCTGCGTCGGCCCTGATGGAAAGCCGCTGACGCGTTGTGCTGGCTCTGACTTTGCCGCGGCGACGTCAGGGCACTGAAGGGTGTGCAGTCAGACCGGCCAAGACGAGAGCTGCTCCGCGCTGCTTTCCCATGTTGATTTTCCAGTTCGTGAATCCTCTAGTCCCCAAGGAGCCACTCAAGGATTAAACAGACCCTATTGCGTGGGTTGTGGGTGTCGAATTATTTGACACTCGCGGCGCGTTCCTGTTTTTTTGCCACGCCAAACCCTTGATCTACAAGCCTCGTCCGCAAATGGCCCGGAATTTGCTGTTGTTGAACGCCCCTGTCACGGGGTTGACAGTTTTCATCCAATCAAAGGGGATTTTTCATGTACATGACCCATGTTCGGCTGAAGGCCGTGCCGGTTGCCGTCGCTATGATGCTTGGCGGGCTGTGGTCCACAGCCCAAGCAATTCCAGTCACTTTCGGCAACATCACGCTCGATGCGTTCTATGCCCTGGGTGGCATCTACTCCGGCGGCACACCTCCCCCAGTTGTCGTGAACGGCATGACTTCTCCTCCCGCACAGTTGTACAGTACGCCGACAGGCGCAGACATGTACTTGTACCAAACCGATGCTTTGGGCAATAACGCTTTTTTCCACACCTACGGCTTTACTGGCGCCTCTACTTACTTTGGCGCACGTGCTTCGGGCATGGGTGATTTCTTTGCCTCGACACGGGCCACATTTTCGAACAGCTTCACCAACACATCGGCTACGGCGCAACTGTTCAATTTCGCATTCAATGTCGCAGGCGGCGATCTCGGCGTCAATGGGCTGGGTGCCGGCTTCGCCGATCTGATGCTCAATGTCAAAAAGAATGGCGCCTCGGTGGCCAGCAGCCGCACCACGATTACGCAGGCGGCCGGGGTCGGTGGTGCCGTATCCTGCAACGACAGTTCAGGCGACTTGGGAAGCTTGGCCGGCTACATGAAGTGCGCCAGCCCGACCGGGGCGACCGCCAGTGATGGTGGTGGGCTCTATAACGTCAGCATGGGCCTGATCGGCGCGGGAGACTCCTTCACGCTGGACTACGACATCATCGCCACCGTATCGGGTAACCTGTCCAACGGTACACGTACGGAACTGCAATGTACTGGCGGGTATGGCGATGGCGGGTATGGTGGCTACGGCGGTGGCGGCGGGCAAACCTGCGTGGAGGTGACGTTCAATGTGCCGGGCGCGGCCATCGCGCGTTCTGGCGACCCTTTCAGTCTTCCGATCTTTGTTGACGGCGTACTGGCCAACGATCCAGGAAACGCCCTTTTGAGCGTATCCGCAGTGCCAGAGCCCGGCTCGATTGCACTCGTCGGCCTCGGTCTGGCTGGCCTGGCCGCGATGCGGCGCAAACAAAAACTTGCCGGCAAAACCTGACCGCCCGGCAATGACCTTCGAAACGGCACCGTCCCGGTGCCGTTTTCTTTGGTGGAGCCGGTTAGCATTGCACGCCTATGGCATTGGCTCTTTTTGCGTGGGAACTCGGGGGCGACTACGGCCACCTCGCGCGCCTGCTACCGGTGGCACAGGCGCTGAAAGCGCGCGGCCACGAAGCGGTTTTCGCGGTGCGCGACCTGCTGGGTGCCGAGGCCATTCTTGCGCCGCACGGTGTCCGGGCGTTTCAAGCCCCGCTGTGGCTGGGCCAAGTGACCAACCTGCCCGACCCGATCAGTTACCCCGAGATGCTGATGCGCTTCGGCTTTCTGAATGCGCGCGCGTTGACCGGCAT
>Ga0105046_10006147_pt1 | contig 18968 bp, 16 predicted proteins | sample MAT03_FD_78385 | JGI IMG/M metagenome (GOLD analysis project Ga0105046, IMG submission 78385) | Freshwater microbial communities from Lake Fryxell liftoff mats and glacier meltwater in Antarctica - MAT-03 (megahit assembly) | ecosystem: Environmental > Aquatic > Freshwater > Ice > Liftoff... | reverse complement strand
TGCAAAATCAATCGACCCGTCAAGCAAAGCAGTCTCGATCTCTTCGGTGAAGACGCCTTTGCCCGCCATGAGTGGCAATGGCGTTTCAAGCTGCCGGTCGCCGATGGTTGAAATCTGCACAATTTCGACGCCGATGCCGGGATACGCGTCCGTGAGGAGATCGATCACGATCCTTGTCTGACGTTGGGAGAGATTGGATGCTCGGGCACCGACCCGGAGCCTGTTCCCGATCATGATCACCTCGACCAGGGATCAGGTGCGTTCACCACGATGCCGTGGGAAAGTACCCGACAGATGGGAACGACGACCCGAAACTACCCAGCAAATTTGCGCAAATCGCGCAAATCTGCGTAATTCGGTGTTCCCGTTTTCAACATACCAGAAGAGGCAAGCTCATGATCGATGAAAATGGCGAATAGTGGGGACAAAGAGATGCATGAACGCAAGACTTGCGCGAACAAGGATTAGCACCTTTTCGCGCTCTTAGGTCGCTGGCGAACCGGGACGCACGGAGCCAATCTGGCAGCAATTGAGCGGACAAATGTCGTGATTTGGTCCACGTCGCCCGAGCGCCGGCCTGAAAGGATTCGCGCTCATCCGCTCCATAATCAATTCCCGAATCATGGTCACAAATCGTGAGTGGGTTCCGACCGTAGGGACGCGAATGAATCCAAGTTCTAGTTCCACTGCCAGATCACGCGCTTCTGTATCGAGATCGAAAAGCACTTCCATGTGATCCGAAATGAAACCCACTGGCACGACAACGACGTCAGTCGCACCATTCACCTTTGCCTCGCGAAGTGAGTCGAGGATGTCCGGTTCCAACCACGGCGTCCGTGGTGAGCCGCTTCGACTCTGATACGAGATGGCATGTTCGGTTTGTCCGGCACCTTCTGCAATGAGTCGTGCAGCTTCCTCCAGTTGAAGTTCGTACGAACATTGTCGAGCCATTGAAGTCGGAATGCTGTGAGCGGTGAAGATCAATCTGGTGGTTCCTCGCCGTTCTGGCAATACAGATCCAAGCGCACTACGGGTCACTTCCGCCATTGGCTCGATAAAGCCAGGGTGGTTGTAAAAGACGCGCAACTTGTCGAATTCGAGTGTTTTGCGTTCGAGTGAATCGATGGCCCGAGTCACATCTTCGCGGTACTGCCGGCAGCCGGAATAGGAACTGAGTGCTGAAGTGACGAAGACGAGCGCACGCGTGACGCCGTCCTCCTGCATTTGCCGAATCGTATCGGTGACATACGGCTCCCAGTTTCGATTTCCGAAGTAGATTGGTAACAGTAGACCGTGGGAATCGAGTTCCTTACGCAGCGCATCGATGAGTGCCCGATTCTGCCCATTGATCGGACTGACTCCATTGAAATGGAGATAGTGTTCCGACACCTCGAGCAAACGCTCGCGTGGGATGTCGCGTCCGGCGGTGACATTCTCGAGGAACGGCAGGACGTCGGCAGGACCCTCTGGGCCCCCAAATGAGAGCACCAGCACACCATCGTATGACTTTGCGTCGTTATCGAATCGTGGAGTATTTGGAGTATGGGCACCGAAGATCGACATGATGAGCTCCTGGATTGCGTGGGGTGACTTCGCTGGAGGAATCTACGTGTTGGATGCTGAACTTTCCAGGAGATCGGGCATGAGGTAAGGAGATCAGCCATTTTCGCAGTTCGTCGAGTACAATGCTGTAGCGTGCAACAACACTGCTGCGGAGGGATCTGAATAAATGGGGGAGCATCTTGGGAAGGGAGCTGCAAATCCTGAACGTGGCAATGAATGCCCAGATAAAGCGAGGCGCGATAGACCCAAATTGGACTGGGTTCAAGTTGCTCCGATGACAGTTAAAGTCGGGAGAAGTCGGCGTCAGTCAGTCCGTATATGGTGCGAGCCGTCGCCTCCGAAATCAATTCCGCCCGCAAGTCGGCTAGAACTGCATCGCGGTCGCGTTCGGTGGGAGCACCCCAACCGCCGCCGGCACCGGTGATGAGGCGCGCGACATCACCCTTTTTCAGCGGATAGCGAGCCGTTTTTCCGACCGTAACGGGGTCCCTGCCATCGGCGAATCGGATCTGGACGGCATTCATCGAGCCTTCGTTACCGCCATCCACCCCCCATGGCACGAATTTGTTTCGGCCGAACGTGGAGGTGATGAATCCTCCGTGATCGCTCAGAATCCGATAGTCACGAATAAGTCCCCGACCGCCGCGGAACTTGCCTTCTCCACCCGGAGCAGTGTTGAACTCGTATCTATCCACCTGGATTCCGTAGATCGCCTCGGTGACTTCGAGGGGCAGGATGTAGGTTTCACCATCACCGAGACACACCAATCCGGCCTCACCATCCTGATCGATACCCGCTCCCCAACCACCCGCGTTGGGCTCAACCAGAATGGCGGGCAGGCCCGTATCTGGATGAATGGTGAAGGTGACATCGGCGCATACGCTCATGAAGTGTCCGGCGCCGAGACGATGCGGAACGACCTCCGCCATTGCCTTCCACACCAGATCGGCGGCAAAGATCATCGAATCCCAATAGGTTGAAACCGGTGCTGGACGCCTGGCGGTGAAGACCGTCCCTTCCGGGCAGACGATCTTCATCGGCCGGAAGCATCCTTCGTTCGCCGGGATATGAGGATCGGTCAGCGCTTTGAAGACCATGCGCACCGCCGAATCGAGACCGGTCCACGAGCAATTGACTGGTCCGCGAGTTTGCGGCGCAGTCCCGGTGAAGTCACAGATGAATTCAGTTTCTGAAACGGTGACCTTGACCTTGCAGTAGATCGGGTCGGTTGAGAGACCGTCGTCGTCGATCCAATCTTCGGCCTCGTACACACCTGCCGGGAGTTTCGCCAGCTCGCGCAGTACCATCGTTTCACCGTAGTCGAGCAAAGCGCGGATCGCCTGGCGCACGAGATCAATACCGAACTTTGTACACAGCTCCTGGAATCGAATGGCGCCTAACCGGCAGGAAGCGACCTGCGACCAGACATCGCCGAGCGTCATTTCCGGTGTTCGAACATTCGCCTCGATCATCTCCATCATGCTTGGAATCGGGTGACCCTTGCTGAAGAGTTTTACACAGGGGAATTGCAACCCCTCCTGCCAGATATCGGTTGAATCGGTGGTCCACGAGCCGGGATCTTTTCCACCGACTTCCGTCCAGTGCGCCTTATTTGCCGAAAACCCGACGAGCAGACCCTCCGCGAAGATCGGCATCACCAGAGAAACGTCGGAAAGGTGCGTACCGCCACCCCCGTACGGATCGTTGGTGACGATGATGTCACCTTCCTCCAGATTGCCGGGCCAGAACTTCGCCACAGTCGATTGAACGGCGAACGCCATTGTGCCGAGGAAGCCACCGACTCCGTTACCTTGCGCCAGCAGTTGGCCGCGCTCGTCGGTGATACCGCAGCAGTAGTCGAGCACTTCGTAGATGATTGGGCTCATGCTGGTCCGCTGAATCGAGATGAACATCTCATCGCCGATCGCGTTCAGCCCCTCTTTTATGATCTCCAGCGTAAATGGATCGATCGCGGTTTGATCTGCCATTGTTTCTCTCCTCGTCATGCGCTGCCGCTCAGGCGATGTCAATCAGAATGTTGCCGATTTCGTCGATCCAGGCGCGTTGACCTGGGTAGATGACCGTTGTTGCGGCCGGTTCCTCGATCACGGCGGGGCCCGTAATCGCGATCCCCGGTTTGAGATTGCTCCGCTCGTAGATATCGCTCAGCTGGCGGCCATCCTCGTCGAAATCGACATCGCGTTTGCTCTTTGGCAGCCCGTCTCCCCCCAAACCGGCGAAAGAGGTTAGCGTCGGTTTGGGGGTGGGAACTGACCCGACGACATGGAAGTTGACGATTTCGATCTTTGAATCGAGGCGATAGGTGTACGCACGTTCGTGTAACGAGTGAAACTTCTCGTTTGCCTCGCCGGTGTCGACACTGTTGCCGCTCAATGGGACACGAACCGTGTGCTCCTGACCGTGGTAGCGCATATCGAGTGCCCATTCGACCCTGACTTTGGACTCGTCGTAGCCGGATTTATCGAAGAACGACCGGGCATTGGCGGTCATGCCCGCGAAGACGGCCTCCATCCGTGACACCGTCGTATCGTTGCTCGGCATGAGTGTGGTTTTGATGAAGTCCTGCATCGGGTCGGTCATCATCATTCCCCATGCGGAAAAGTGTCCGGGCGCCTGTGGGATGAGCACGCGACCGACGTGGAGTTCTTTCGCGAGCGCTGCGGCATGCATTGCCCCGCCGCCACCGAATGCCATCAGCGTAAAGTCGCGTGGGTCGTAACCCCTGCGAACCGACACCAGTTTCAATGCGTTGATCATGTTTGCGTTCGCGATGCGAATTACACCAAGCGCAGCATCCTCGACGGAAACACCGAGTCCACCGGCGATCTTTTGCATCGCCTGCCTGGCCGACTCGACACTGACGGTGATTTCGCCGCCGAGGAAGTAGTCGGGATTGATGCGACCCGCGATCAGGTTCGCGTCCGTCACCGTCGGCTCGACTCCGCCTTGACCGTAGCAGGCGGGGCCGGGGACCGCACCGGCGCTCTTGGGACCGACCTTCAAAGCGCCGCCAACATCGATCCAGGCGATCGAACCGCCTCCCGCGCCGATTTCAACGATATCGACCACTGGCACCTTGATGGAGTAACCGGCGTGGTAGGGATCGCGCTCTATCCGGTAATCGGTCGTGATCTTGACCTCGCCGTGGTCGATAAGTGAGCACTTCGCGGTGGTGCCACCGATATCGAGCGTGATGATGTTCTGAGAATTGATCGCCTTGCCAATCGCCGCCGCGCCGATCACCCCGCCGACGGGACCTGACTCGACCATGTGGATCGGAAGTTCCTGCGAAACGCCGAAAGTGGCGGTACCACCGTTCGACTTCATCACGTCAAGTTGAGATGTGATGCCATAGCTCCGAAGGTTGTCATCGAGTGCCTGCAGGTAAGCGCTCGCGACCGGGCGCACATACGCGTTCAAAACGGCGGAGCTTGTGCGCTCATATTCGCGCCATTCCTGGGTGATTTCCGAGGAGGCGGTGACAAGCACATGCGGTAGGAGTTCACGCAACCGGTTCGCGCATTCAACTTCATGCGTCGGGTTCGCGTAGGAATGGAGAAACGACACCGCGACGGCAACTGCACCGGAGGCCGCGATTTTACGCGCCACTTCATCAACCGACGCCAGATCGAGCGGGGTGACGATCTCACCCTTGTAATTCATACGCTCGGTGACTTCGAACCGTCGTTCCCGTGGAACGAAGGGTTCCTGCTTCCGGAACTTCAGGTTGTAGATATCGGGGCGGTTGGCGCGGCCGATTTCGAGCACATCGCGACAGCCTTCGGTGGTCACTAGCGCCGTGATCGCGCCCTTGCGCTCGGTCAACGCGTTGATGACCACAGTGGTGCCATGGACGAAGTGCTCGACCGCGGCGGGATCAATTCCCGACTTCGCGATCGCGTCCATGATGCCTTTCGCGAATTCGGATGGAGTCGAAGAAGCCTTGGCGAGTCCTAGTTCACCGGTCGCCTCGTTCAGGTAAACGAGATCGGTAAAGGTCCCGCCGATATCGGTTGCCAGTTTCATCTGTTGCAGTCTCCAGTTGCCTCTCGCAAACGCTCTCGATCGCGGTCATTTCGTTGAAACGACTGCTCCGATGCATCTCCCCCTGTGTACGAAGATTGTACTTACTTAACCTTGTGACCGAATGAGCATCGGGTCACGATCAGTGGGAATACTGCTGACCGATGACCACGTTCCACTCCCGCACGGTCCAGTTTTTGATGAGTCCGTTGACCGCATAAGGGTCGTTCTGAGCGAATTCTTCGACGATGGTACGAACCTTAGCGCGAAAGATCAGCAGCGCTCCGTCGAGCGTATCGGCAAATGTGCCACCAAGTTGGAGTTCGCCGCGCTCAACCGAAGCGTTCGCTACGCTGAGATGCAATTCCAGAAACTGTTGCCTGCGCTCGACATAATCATCGGCAACGTCGTAGAACAGGGCGTAATAGTTCATCAGGGACTCCTTCGTATCGAATTGCCGCAGGCTTTCCCCCTTGGTGATAACGAGTCCCTGGCGGGCGTGGGAGTAACTGTGAGTCGGTACGATGCGGTGATCGTTGGGGCGGGACCGAACGGTCTCGCGGCAGCACTGACCCTAGCCCGGGCAGACTGGTCGGTGTTGGTGCTGGAGGCTGCTTCAACAATTGGTGGTGGGTGCCGATCCGCGGAATTGACCCTACCCGGGTATCTGCACGATGTCTGCGCGACCTCGCACCCGCTGACCGGATCGCGCTTTTTCCGTGAACTACCACCTTCGATGGCGAAAACGCGTTGGATCGAACCCCCGGTGGTGGTCGCTCATCCCTTTGACGATCAAACGGCTGCAACCATCATGCGTTCAGTTGAGGAGACTGCGCGCGGGCTCGGGGCAGATGGCGACTCTTATCAAAAATTGATCCAGCCTTTTGTCAGCGTCGGATCTACGTTTCTGGATGAGCTACTGGCACCCCATCACGTTCCCTGCCATCCAGTATCGATGGTCCGATTCGGATTGGCAGGACTTCGGTCCGCGAGAGCTACGGTGGAACCGAGATTCGAAGGTGAGCGTGCACGCGGGCTCTTTGCTGGTCTGGCCGCGCATTCAATCTTGTCACTTGATCAAGCAGGCTCCGCTGCTGCCGGACTCGAGCTGGCGATTCTTGCCCACCTTCGGGGGTGGCCATTCGCAGAGGGAGGATCGCAGCAGATCGTCGATGGTCTCGCGGCAGTGATTACGGCACTCGGTGGCGAGAGCCGGACTGGCGTAAAGGTGAAATCGTTCGCCGACATCCCTGAATCGGCCTCTGTGCTGTTCGATCTCGCCCCTCGCAATATCGCTCGGATCGCGGGCGAGTCGTTGCCGTACGGGTACCAAAGATCACTGATGCAATTTTGTCACGGTCCGGGCTCCTTCAAGATCGATTATGCGTTGGATGGTCCGATTCCGTGGCGTGACCCGGCGTGTGCACCGGCCGGGGTCGTGCATCTTGGCGGTACCTTCAACGAAATCGCATTAGCCGAGAGCAATGTGGTCAACGGACGCCACCCCGAGAGGCCGTTTGTGCTCGTGGCGCAACCCAGTCAGTTCGACCCGGGGCGTGCTCCGGCTGGAAAGCAGACAGTCTGGGCATACTGTCATACGCCACATGGATCGACTGTCGACATGACCGAACGGATCGAGCGGCAGATCGAACGCTTTGCACCGGGATTCCGTGATCGGGTGCTGGCACGCTCAACCTTGGGAACCTCCGACCTTGAGCAGTACAACGCGAACTACATAGGCGGCGATATCGGTGGTGGCGTCATGGATCTTCGCCAGCTCTTTTTTCGGCCAGATCCACGACTGAACCCCTACGCGACGCCAAATCCGCAGTTATTCATCTGCTCGGCATCGACGCCACCAGGCGGAGGTGTGCACGGCATGTGCGGGTTCCACGCGGCGAATACTGCGTTCAAGCGCTTCTCCGTCAAATCGCGAACCCGCTAATCCGAACGGGACTTCACGAACAACGATCCGATCGAGCGATAGCGTGCGAACCGCGATTCAAGCAGGCGATCGGGTCTGATCGCTAAGAGTTCATGCAGTGCGGACAGAATCGATTCCTTGAGCAAGACCGCCGCCCGCTCCGGATCGGCCGCGGCACCGCCCTCTGGTTCGGAAACGATTTCGTCCGCGATTCCGGCGGCGACGATATCGGATGCGGTCAAGCGCAGTTGCTCCGCGACTTCGGACGCACGGGATGCATCGCGGTACAGAATCGCGGCAGCGCCTTCGGGAGCGATTACGGAATAAATTGCCCGCTCCTGGATCAGCACCCGATCGGCGACCGCAAGTGCGAGCGCACCTCCGCTCCCGCCTTCACCGGTGATCGCGGTGACAATCGGGGTTGGCAAATCACTCATCAACGCCATGGATTCCGCGATTTCGCGAGCCAGACCCCGTTCCTCGGATTCAATTCCAGGGTAGGCACCAGGGGTGTCGATCAATGTGACCACCGGCACTCCGAAACGGCCTGCCATCCCCATGATTCGTTGGGCTTTCCGAGAGCCTTCCGGTAGTGGACGACCACCTCGCGTACGCTCGATCTCCACCCCGTGACCGCGGTCTATTCCCACGATTGCAACGGGACGATCATCGATCAGTGCCAGTCCGGCCACGATCGCCGGATCGTCGCCGGATTCCCGATCACCGTGTAATTCGATGAAATGGTCTGAGAGGAGACTGATGTAATCGCGAGACGTCGGACGCTCGGGATCTCTCGCGGCGAGCACCGTATCCCAGGCGCTGCCATGTATTTTCGGAGAGGCGTGTTCATCGCTTTCAGCCCATTTTCCCCGTTGTGTACCACCATTCAAAACGTCGAGCGAGTCCGCGACAAACCGCCGCAACGACGACCGCTCGATTACTGCGTCGATCATGCCGTGCGCGAGCAAAAACTCGGCCGTGTGCGATCCCGGTGGCAGCGGTTTTCCAAGGAATTGTTCGGCGACGCGTGGACCCGCAAAGCCGATCAGTGACTTCGGTTCTGCGACTACGATGTCCCCGAGACTGGAAAATGAGGCGAAGACACCGCCAGTCGTCGGGTGAGTCAGGACGGAGATGTAGGGCAGACCGGATTTGCGAAATTGCTGAACTGCCGAGGCGGTTTTCGCCATCTGAAGGAGTGACAGCATGCCCTCCTGCATGCGGGCGCCTCCACTAGCCACCACGGTGATAAGTGGACGATCCTCCCTCAATGAGAGTTCGGTCGCGCGGACGAACTTCTCGCCAACCACGACTCCCATGCTGCCGCCAAGAAAAGCGAAATCGAGCACGGCGAGAGTGACTTCATGCCCGTGGATGGAAGCGCGGCCAGTGACGATGGCATCGGATTGTCCGGTCGCGATTTGCGCGACCTGTAGTTGGTTGGAGTAGGGTTCATCACCAGTGAATTTGATTGGATCGGAGGAAGAGAGCTTCGCCTCCGTTTCTTGAAAGGATCCTGAATCGACGAGCGATGCAATTCGGAGCGCTGAGGGGAGCTGCGAGTAGTGACCACACTCGTCGCAGATCCGATGGCGGGCATATCGAGGCCGACCGGCGAGATGTGCTCCGCAGGCGGTACAGGTGAAACGCTGCTCGAGCTTCCAGTCGGTGAGACCGGGTTTGGAGGGCTGAGTTGGGGTCGTTCGGTTCAAAATGCGCATCATGACGATTACCTTGCCAGATTCTCGATCAATTGGTTGATGCCGGTGTGGATCAAAGGTCACACCTTACAGGTCAACTTCAATTAAATACGAAACTAATTGAACGCGGGTTGTACAATCTCGATGAAGGCTGCCTGTCGCATGGAGCTTCCCAGTGCGTCGTGGGCCAGAAAGTAAACACTGTTGCAACGCACTGAAGGGTCAACAATGGAACCACAGGACGAGATTCGACTGGACGTGCTGCAGCGATTGGCGGAACAGGCGATGAGCGATCCCGACTTTCGCGCGGTAGCCCGCCATGATCTCAACGCCGCGCTCGAACAATACGGATACATCCTCAACGAAAAAGAGCAGGCGCTGGTGCTCCAGTTCCGGGCCTCACTCGAAGAGGCCGGGATCGATCTTTTCCTTGCCGAAAAACTCGGTCCCGAGTATGTCGATCAACTCCGGGGGGCACTGGGAAAGCTCCCACTTCCGAATTAACCCACCGGGTTCCATCACGATCAAACGCCTTAGCCATCGATCTGCGGGTCGATCGTTGGGTACGGGCTGCTGTCGTTTTCTCCCAATCGATGCGAGCGCACGAAACCTTGCATCAGCGGCGAAGCGTCCCGAATAAGCGGTCGCCGGCATCGCCTAATCCTGGTCGGATGTACTTGTTCTCGTCCAGTTGCCGGTCGAGACGGGCGACATGCAGTTTGATATCCGCATGTTCCTCCTGCATGCGTTGGACCCCCTCCGGCGCGGCGATGATCCCGACGAAGATGATCTCCTTCGCGCCGCACTGTTTGAGTGTCGATGCCGCCGCCGTGGCCGAACCAGCAGTCGCGAGCATTGGATCGAGCAGGATCATTACATCGTCCGTGAAAACAGCCGGCAATTTGTTGTAGTAACTCACTGGGAGATGCGATTTCTCATCCCGATATATGCCAAGGTGGTAGACCGTCGACTTCGGGAGAAGACCTTGCGCGGCTTCGACCATCCCCAGTCCGGCGCGAAGAATCGGCACCAATCCAATACTTGGAGCAATTTCATACCCCACGGTTGTCTCCATCGGCGTTTCGTAGGTCCCTGTATTCAGTCCGACTTCACGAGTGGCCTCGTAAACCAGAAGCACCGTCAACTCGTTGACCAGCGCGCGGAAGAGCTGAGGTTCGGTCTCACGGGCAGACAGAAGCGAAACCTTGTGCTTCACGAGTGGGTGGTCACTGACCTTCAAATTCGGAAAAGAATGTGCTTCGATCAGAGCAACCACTCGCGCTTCTCCTTCTTTGCTCGCGGTTCAGTCGGTTTTGCCGAAATCGATGTGCAACTCTCCGACCTGTCCGGTTGATTCTACTCAACCAGAACCGTCTGCAGTCCTGAGGTGGACATTTGGACCGCCGTGTGCGGGAATTCGTATCGATGAATACTGTTATTCAGTCAGAGGGAGGTCAACAATGGCGCAGGTTCTCCGGTTGCAGCACACGAGTATTCCGATGCCAACAGACGGGCACGCTGCCGCCCGCGCCTTCTTCGGCGACATGCTCGGGATGAAGGAGGTTTTGCCACCCTCCACACTGGATCGCACTCGTCTCGTCTGGTTCCTGGCCGGACCGGATGAGCACGAGGTTCACCTCTTTGTGGATGAATCGATGTCGGCAAAGTCGACCGCGCAACACCTCTGTCTCCAGGTCGATGATCTCCAGGCTTTCCGTGAACGAGCCGCGTCACATGGTGTCACAGTAGAAGAGACTATTGCCATTCCCAACCGCCCACGGTTCTTCGTTCACGATCCGTTCAACAACCAGATCGAGATCGTTCAAATAACAGGCGACTACACTTAGCAGAGTGAATGCGAACGCAGGATTTCGGAAAGAGAGCATAACCATGGCCGTTACCGTTGACAAGATCACCTATACCGCGACTGCCGAGCAGATCGAGCGCATGCATTCAGCCTTTGATGAAGCACTCGCACGGGTGCCAGCCGAACTCGGCAAAACCTACCCGATGGTGATCAATGGCGTTGAGCGTACCGGTGCAGGCACCTTCGAGGTACGAGCGCCAGCGGATCGCAACCTGGTCATCGGACGTTTTCAGTCGGGAACCAGCTCGGATGTCGATGATGCCGTCGCCGCCGCGAAAGCCGCCTATCCGGCATGGTCGAGCCGACCCTTCGCCGAACGGGTTGCGATCATGCGACGTGCGGCAGAGATCATTCGAGAGCGTAAGTTCATGCTCTCCGCGTTGCTGATCTGGGAGGCCGGAAAGAACCGTGCCGAAGCGATCGGTGAGGTCGAAGAGGGTGCTGACCTGATCGACGAGTACGCGCGCCAGGTCGAAGCCAACAACGGGTTTGTCATCCAGTTGGAATCGCTCGATCCTGCTGAGAAAAACAAGTCGGTCCTTCGTCCCTTTGGTGTCTGGGCAGTGCTGGCGCCATTCAATTTCCCTCACGCGCTTTCGGCCGGGATGTCCTCCGCGGCAATGGTTGCGGGCAACACCGTTGTCTACAAGCCGGCATCGCTGGCGCCACTTGCCGGGTATGAACTTGCCCGCTGTTACTTCGATGCCGGGGTCCCAGCCGGTGTTTTCAACTTCGTGACCGGTTCCGGGAGCGAGGTTGGCGAGACGCTTGCGCTCCACCCGCGGGTGGACGGGCTGATCTTCACCGGATCGAAAGAGGTCGGCCTTGATCTCTTCCACCGGTTCAGCACCGAATTCGCCAAACCGTGCATCACGGAGATGGGCGGCAAAAACCCGACCATCGTGACAAAGAATGCCGATCTCGAAAAGGCGGTCGAGGGTGTTGCCCGTTCCGCATTCGGCTACTCCGGCCAGAAGTGTTCAGCATGTTCGCGCGTCTATGTCGAGCGACCGATTTATGATGAATTTATCGCGAAGCTCACCACGCGAACCGAGACGATGAAGGTCGGCGAGCCATCGATTCGCGATGTCTTTGTCGGTCCAGTGATCGACGCGCGGGCGGTCAAGCGATTCGAGGAGGCAATTCAGTCTGCGGCTGGCGGCACCGTTCGAACCGGTGGCAAGGTCTTGACTGATGGTGACTACGCGAAGGGCACCTTCGTCGAGCCGACGATTGTCGATGGTCTTCCGCTTACGCATGAACTCTTCAAACGCGAACTCTTTCTGCCCTTCCTTGTGGTCGGCGTGGTTGATTCGCTTGAAGAGGCCCTCGAACATGCGAATGACACCGAGTATGGGCTGACCGCCGGTATCTTCACCGAAGATGCGGGCGAAATCGAACAGTTTTTCAATGGAATCGAAGCCGGCGTCGTGTACGCGAATCGTAGAGGCGGTGCAACGACCGGCGCCTGGCCGAATTGTCAATCCTTCTGCGGCTGGAAGGCCAGTGGCAGCACCGGTAAGGGTGGACTCGGACCGTATTACGTGCAGCAGTTCCTCCGGGAACAGAGCCGGACCGTCGTCGTTTACGAATAGAGTTCATTAGTCGTCACGGAAGTCTGGAAGCGCGGTGCGGGATATTCTGCACCGCGCTTTTGTTTCCTGTCGCACGTCTGCCGGTCAGGGAACGATAATCGCACAACGAACGTACTGACGTGAAAGGATGTGACGTGGTCAAATTTGATTCGATCGATGGCTCGTACATGATGCAGGTGACGGCGAATCTCTGCCGCATCCCAAGCCCGACTGGTTTCACTCGCGCGGCCGTCGATTCGGTCGCCACCCAAATGGAAACGCTTGGTCTCACCGTTCTTCGGACCACCAAAGGCAGTCTGGTCGCTTCGTTTCCAGGAAACGAGGGCCGGAGCGGCGGGGGGCGACTTCTGTCCGCACATGTCGACACCCTAGGAGCAATGGTCAAAGAGATCAAGAAATCCGGCCGACTGACTTTGACCCGGCTCGGCGGTTACGACTGGTCGACAATCGAAGGCGAGTACTGCCTGATTCACAAACGCGACGGCGGCACAGTAGGTGGCACGATCCTGACCACGAAGGCATCGACGCACGTTCATGGTCAGGCATTGATCGATCTGAAACGAGATGAAAAGTCGATCGAAGTGCGGTTGGATGCCGAGGTGGATTCGGCCGAAGCGACCCGGGCTCTCGGGATTTCAGTGGGTGATTTTGTCAGTCTCGATCCCCGGACGACGATCACCGAGTCCGGATTTATTAAATCCCGTCACCTCGATGACAAAGCCTGCGTCGCCATCCTGCTCGGAGTCGCCAGGGCATTGCTTGAGAGCGGAGCTCCCCTTGCACGTCCAACCCATCTTTACATCAGCACCTTTGAAGAGGTTGGGCACGGCACTTCGGCAGGAGTACCCGATGGCGTCACCGACATCGTCGCGGTCGATATGGCGGCGGTTGGCGAGGGACAGACATCGGATGAGTTTTCGGTCACCGTGTGTGTCAAGGATGGAAGTGGACCGTATGACTATGATCTCAGCGGCCAGTTGATTTCGCTGGCGGCAGAAAACGGCATCGAGCATCGCGTCGATATCTACACCTACTACGCCTCGGACGTTTCACAGGCATTGCGCGCAGGGTATGACATCCGGGGCGCACTGGTCGGACCTGGAGTCGATGGATCGCACTCCTATGAGCGACTGCATCAACGCTCGCTCGTCGAAACAGCAAAACTGTTAGTGGCTTATCTCCTGGCGGAGTAGTTCTGGAGGAGAGATGAGGGATGAGGATCAGTTCCTGAACTGTTTTCACTCGACCGGCGCAACCGGTCGAGTGAGAGCGGAACAGGGTTTTGATCAGCGGAGGGTTACTTCCTGTCCGGCATCGGCCGAACGCATGATCGCTTCAGCAATCCGAAGTCCCTCGACCGCTTGATCGACCGATGCGACGGTCGATCCGCCTCCCTGCATAACGCATTCGATAAAGTGGGCATCTTCCTCCCTGAGCGCGCCCGCCACTTTGCCGTAAACCTCCGGCCAGAGACCTGCCTCCGGGTGCTTGGTGACATCGTCCGTCCAGATCTGCAGTGTCGATTCCAGCAGGCGCAACCGGGCACTCTGTTTCGTGCCAATGATTTCGAGTTCGGCGTCGATGGTGCCACTCCAGGTTTCGGTGAGCACATTGTGCGGACCGCGATCCGGAATCAACCAACTTGTTTCCAGCGAACAAATTGCGCCATTTTCAAATTGAAGAATTGCCATGCATGCATCCGGGTAGATATGACCGGTAATGTGGCGCTGCACCGCGTAGACCTTTGAACAAAGACTCTCTGTGAACCAGACCGCAAGATCGATATCGTGGATGATCGTTTCGTGAACAGAGTGTGCGCGATCGCCATAGATGTCGAACCAGGCGCGTGAGCAGTTGCGCTTGAGACGCAGAGTTACCAGATCACCGAAGCGGCCGGAACCAATTTCCTGTTTGAGAAGCGCATGCTGACTCTCGAACCGCAAAACAAACCCGACCTGGAGATGCACCCCTGCATTCCGCGCGAGTTGGGCGAGTTCCGCGCCATCCTCGGAAGTGGTCGAGAGTGGTTTTTCGACAAAGGTGGGAATACTGCGGCCGATTGCCTTCCGAACCTGCTCGGAGTGGGTCTGCTCGGGAGTGATCAGAAAGAGGCAGTCGATCTCCGCTCCTGCCAGCATCGCGTCCAGATCAGCGAAGGTCCTCGCGCCGGGAAATTGTTCTCGGGCGGCGGCAAGTTCCTCGGGAACCGGATCGCAAATGGCGGCGATGTGAACATGGGAGAAGCGGCTGAGCACGCCTGCGTGCAGCTTCCCGAATCTTCCGAGTCCTGCGATGCCTACCCTGACTGGAGCCTGTACCGTTGCCACCGACGCTCTCCTTCGTAACCGTTTGCCGACTGAAATTCGCCGGGCGATTCTACACCGGAGTGGTTGAACTCCGGAGGTCGTGCTGATTCGCCAATAGTTGCGCACAAAATAGTCGAAACCGCTCTATACTCCGCGAGCGGTATCCACGAGTGAAGCGCCGGGCGGTTCTGACAGATGCGGTCGTATTTCGCCAGTATCCGTGCGTTCAACCGCGATATCCGGCTGTTTCTCATTTACAACCTCTTTGCGAACGTTGGATTCGGTGTTTTCCAACTCGTTTACAATCTCTATCTGCTGAAACTCAACATGCGCGAGGATGACATCGGTGCATTCAGCGCCGTGCAAACGGTCTGCATGGGGTTCGGCGGTATTTCGCTCGGTTTCCTCGTCAATCGGTTTGGCAGTTGGCGATGCATTGCCGGAGGTTTCACCGTCTTCCTGCTGGCATCCGGTGGGATCGCATTTGCTGAAATCAGATGGCAGATTTACGTGCTCTCCGCCGTGTACGGCGTTGGCCTCGCCTTCCTGTTCAACACAACGATGCCATTTCTCCTTGAGTGGGGGGAGCGACGCCAACGGGCGCTCGCGACGGCAGTTTCCTTCTCATTGATCTCGTTTTCAGTTACCGTCGGTTCGTTGATGGGCGGATTGTTGCCTTCTGCGATCGATACCGTGGTCTCGACGATCGGAGACGGCAGTCTCGAAGCCTACCGCTGGACTATGGTGCTCGGAACGCTTGTGGCCGCGCTGGGATTCATCCCAATCGCGCTGATGACCAACGCCAGAACGAACCGGGCGCCAGTGGCAGAAGCGTTGGTCGCTGAACCAACCAACGCGACTGAGCGAAAGCAGGTGAGGGTGGACATGATCGTCTTTATCCTGATCGGCGGATTGATGAGTCTCGGCGTCGGGATGGTCATTCCTTTTTACAATGTCTATCTGACCACGCTCGGCGCGAATGAACGTCAGGTAGGATTTGTCTTTGCATTCGGGAGCGCTGTTGCGGCCGTCATCGGTCTTTCCGCTCCGACTGTCGCCCGGCGATTGGGTGCGCTCAATGCGGTCTTTTATCTCCGGTTCGCAATCATCCCGCTCTACCTGATTCTCATTCCGTTTCCATTCCTGGGACTGGCGATTGTTGCCCACGCGATGCGTCAAACGACCATTAGTGTCTCATGGCCAATTGAGTCGACATTTATCGGGGAAGTACTTCCGCCGAAGGCCAGAAGTAGTGTGTACGGCCTCAGATCAGCGGCCTGGAATCTCTGTTCTGCACTTGCTGCCTTCATTGCGGGTAAAATTATTGTCCGTACGGGGTACGACTGGACATTCGTGAGTATTGCGTTCTTTACTGGTCTGTCTGCTATTGTCTTCACGCTGTACTACCGGAGACATCCGTTGGTGCGCGATGGACTGATCACAACGGCCCTACGGCAGGTGTCAACCAGGAGACCTGCGCCTCTTCAGTAGGTGGGATTGTGCTGACAAACGACGAGTTTCGCGCTTCGGGCGGGAATGTAGTAGAGCGAGTCTTATGGTCGAACCCGGGAAACTGATCAAAGCGAATTCGACGGGTGATCGACCCACCTATTCTCGACGCCACATGCTGACGGTCGCGGCTGCAGGTGCGGTTTCGCTAACGGGTCAATTCGGCACCCGGGCCAGCGAGGACCGCGAGACGATCGTCGACCAGATCCTTGAGGAGATGCCGCTCAAAAAGCGCATTGCTCAGCTCTTCATATTCCAGGCGCAGGGCGCGGTGATGACACCCTATTTCGAGTCCTTGCTCAAGGATGTTCATCCAGGCGGAATTATCTTCGTGCAACCAAACATCGGGTCCCTTGCTCAGATCAAAACCTTTGTCTCCGAAATTCACCGAAGTAACCGCGCGTTGCCACCACTGATCTCCATCGATCAGGAGGGTGGGAATGTCATTCGACTGGCCGGGGACCCGGCGCCTGGGGCGCTGGACCTCGGACGACTCTCGTATGACGATGTTCGTGAGAAGTCCAAACAGCGCTCCGATTTCCTCTCCGGGTTCGGGTTCGATGTCAACTTCGCTCCGGTTGCCGATGTTGCGTACAACGCCAGCAGCACGATGTACCTTCGCAGTTTCGGAAATGATCCAGAGGTCGTTGCCGATAAAGTGAAGGCAGTTGTGCGCGGGGCACGAGCCCGGCACATCATGGGAGCGGCAAAACACTTCCCCGGTCACGGGCGAACCTCAGTAGATTCGCACTACGCGATCCCGACAGTCGATTTGAGCAAAAAGGAATGGGCAAGGAGCGACGCGCTACCGTTCAAGTCCGCCATCGGTGCCGGTGTCGAAATGGTCATGGTCGGCCACCTGAAATATACACAGTGGGACGACCAACCGATGTCATTGTCCAGAGTCTCCGTCGATGTACTCCGCAACGATTTCCGTTTCCACGGCATCATCGTGACTGACGATCTTGGCATGGGTGCACTGGCCGGGATGCCGGCGTTCGATGTCCTGGATCGGGCGCTCGATGCCGGCATGGATGCACTCCTGTATACCGCGCCACCGGCACCGTGGGCATCGATGGTCGATCACGTGGCAGATCGGGTGAAGTCGGGAGCAGTCTCCAGGTCGCGTATCGATGAGAGTGTTCGCCGCTTGCTACGCGTTAAAGTCGATCACTTCGGAATCGAAGGAAAGGCGTTGTAGTGCTCCTCCCTTCACTCGCGGTTCGTTTAGCACGCGTCGTCCAATGGGCTGTGATGGCGCTCTTTTTCTCAATTGCAGTGGTGGCCTGCTCGACCGGAGATGACGAAGGCGAAACCCCGACGTCTACACCTCAACCCCGCAGCACCAGTGCCCCTGCCGAGCCAACCGATGCGCCGACCTCGACCAGCGAAGTTCCCGCGACAATCGCGTTGACCGATGCCAATGCCCAGATTGTCACCGATGGCGTCTGCACGGCACTCGTTCCTGATGGCTGGGTCGATGACGGCACGGGTCGTGGGACGACAAGTGGTGGCCACCGATTTGTGCTCTTTGGCGGACGATTGACCACCTCAACGAGTTGGGCGACCGCGATCAATGTCGTCGCCACGCCGACTTCGGGTCGGACAATAGCGTCGGTTGAGAGGTCGGACGATTCGATTCTCGCACTGTTTGCCGACGACCGCGGCTTCGAGTATCGCGAGCGATTTGACTCGACTTATTGTGACCTGACCGTCTCCAGCGCAGGCAAAGCGATCTCCCCCGAAGAACGAACGTTTTGGGACGCAATTATCGGCAGCATTGGTCCAGTGAAGAGCGAGTAGTTTTTCAACAGTCGAAATTCAAATATCCTCCCCGCCTTGCCCTCAGCAAGGGGTCGGGCCTCTTCCCTTCATCCAGCGTGAATTGCGTCCCGCGCCGGGTTCTAACGCGTCCCGTGAACCCCTGAACGGTGCCTTTTGAAGAGGTTGCTTCTATGCGCCTCGACCGGGTTGTGTTATCGTCAAAACACTGTTACTGCGAAAGAGAAGCGTGCTGGCAACTGCCGGTTTGTATCATTTGTGAAATGGCGCTCCTCCGTGGACGGACAGCAGTTCGAAAATCTTGCGCGGTTTTTCGCGCGTGGCCTGACACGGCGTCGACTCTTCAAATCACTGGGAGTGGCCATTGTCGCCATGACTCCGGGATTCGGCAGAACGGCGCTGGCGGGAGGACTCTGTTCTGACGATTCAGAATGCGAGCTCGGGTTATGCTGCGCCGGCGAATGTTCGATGTATCAATGTTGTGTCGCCGAGGGACCGACGAACAACCGGCGTTGTGCTTCAGGCGAGATGTGTTACTTCGATTTTTGCCAGCCTTTTGATTGCTCTATTCTCGGCTACTGCGATTCGGGAATCTGCTGCGGCGGCGTATGCGTGGCCGGTGAATGCTGTCCAGGGGACGATTCATGGTGTGGGACCGGGTTGACATGTGGCTCCGAT
>Ga0105046_10006145_pt1 | contig 18969 bp, 9 predicted proteins | sample MAT03_FD_78385 | JGI IMG/M metagenome (GOLD analysis project Ga0105046, IMG submission 78385) | Freshwater microbial communities from Lake Fryxell liftoff mats and glacier meltwater in Antarctica - MAT-03 (megahit assembly) | ecosystem: Environmental > Aquatic > Freshwater > Ice > Liftoff... | reverse complement strand
GCATTCCCGCGCTGAAAAGCAAACGGCCTCACCCGAAGGTGAGGCCGTTGCTTTCCAACCTTGCTACTTCAAGGCATGCCTTACGGCAGCTCGAAGATCGCAGTGATGGTACGCGGGCCGAAGCCAGCGTTGACGGTGCACGTGACCGTGCTGAGCGTCGGGTACGTCACGACAGGTGCGATCGTGGTGCAACCGGTCGGCGCCTGCTGCAGCGTAGAACCACCAGACGGAGCAATCGTGTAGACGTCCGCAGCGCCGTTTGCACGGTTCTGCGAGTTACGCTGCACGAACTGTCCACTGCCCTTCGACATGACGAAGACGGGCGCCGGAACTGCCGAGATGGAGCCAGAACCGTTGCCGTACGAGCGGAGCGTAACAGTCGGGTTGATGCCAGCCGCCACCAGTACGACAGGCGGGCAGCCCGTGCCGAAGCTCTGCGTCACGACACCGTCGCCGCTGGCGTCAGAACCAACTGCGCGATAGCAAGATGCTGCAACCGTGCCGTTTTGAGTCAATGCGCCGATGTTGTGCTGTGCAAACGTCATGCTGTACGTCCAGAAGCGCGTTGAGCCCTGGTCGAACAGCGACGGGTTAGCCGGGGCGCCCGCGGACGTCATGTTGGTGATGTACACCCAGTTTCCGGCGGCCGAGTCCACGACCGTCGTGGCTGCACCCGTGGTGCCTGAACCCGTGTGACGGGCATCCGGCTCCCACTTGAACAGGCTGACCGTCGGGAACGGAGGCTGCGTCACGATGGTGCTCGTCGTAACACGGGCCTGCAGCGTGGTCCCGGTCGAGAAGATTGCCCAGGTCAACATCAGATCGTTCGCGGCCGTGGCCGGGTTCAGATCCTTCACGTCCCAACGGCTGCCGTTTGCCACGTTCGCGGCAAAGAGCGGCTCGGTGTAGGCAGACTCGAAGCCAGGAAGCGTGTTCGTCGCGCCGAGATTCCAGAACGGCGGGTCAGCTGCATACGGAGCCGGGAAGAGCGCCGGAGCAGCGGTCGCACCGCGATGTGAAGCACGGACGTCGTAGGCGTACAGACCGACTTGGTTTGGCTTGAAGCCCGCGAACGGGTTCGTGGCCAAGCCCCACGCCACAGGCGCGTTCGTCGAGTCAACAGGCTCGATGCCGCGGATGGACGGGATCGGCATCACCATGCCGGTTACAGCGTCCGACAAGCGTGCGCCCGGGCCGAACGGCGTCGAGAGCAGCGTATCAGAGAAAACCTGCCACGGGTTGTGGAAGTTCGGGAAGCCGGCCAAGCCACCACGCTCACGACGGAACATCACGCGAGCCGCGTTGGTCGAGACGAGCGAACCGATGGAACCGTCGCCTGTGAAGTCGAATGCCGGGTAACGGAGGTACAGATCGGCATCGAAGGCTTCCGTGTCATCAGAGCCGGTCGGGTAGAACGCCTGGGTAGGCGCCGCACCGGTCAGGGTCTGCGCACCAAATACCGACGGAATCGTCACGCCCGTGATCTGCGGCGACGTACGGTCGACGGCAGAACGCTGACGGAACGTGCTCGTGTTGAGCGCGCGGTCAACCAAGGACAGGTCGTACTGGTAGTAACCAACCAACACCGCCGAGCTGGCCACGGCCGGGTTGGCCGTACCAGACGTTCCGGAGAGACCGCCACGGCCATAGACCGTGATGGAGTCACGACGGTACGTCGGATCTTCGTTTTCGACAGGGTTACCCGTGCCGCCAAGGAAGTTCATGGTGCGGCTGTCGACAACCGTCACGTTCGCGACGTTGGAGCTCAACGGCGAGGCGTTCGGGAAGAAGCGACGAACCGTACGCGTGCCGTGGTTGGCAATGTTGAAACCAGAACGCGAGTCACGATAGCGCACGCCGAACCAGAAGTCCGTCGCGCCGCCAACCAAGGCAACCGGCGTCGCGGGCACAATGCCAGCGGGCTGGAAGATCGAGTCGTTGGTCGCGAGGTAGTGGTTAGGCATGTCAGGAATCGGGCCTGCACCGTCCCACGCCGTCGACATTTCAGGCGCGGTGTTGTCGATACCGAACAGCGGTGAGGCGGCCGATCCACCAGCCGCCAAACTTCCGAACGTGCCGCGGTTTCCGAGGCGGTCCGTTTCCGTTACCTGCGCAACGAAGGCGTTGTTCGTGAAATCACACGGGTGTTCGCGATTCGGCGGCACCGTGGCAGCCGAGATCAGTGCGATCGTTGCAGCAGCACCACCCGCCACGTCGGCGAACGTCTGTCCACCGGCGCACACGTTGGCCGAGGCCACACGGTACATCGTATTCCGTGACCCGGCCGGGAACAGACCGACGCCGGTGAAGCCGCCCGTGAGGTCGGACGCGCCGTAGCCAGCGCTGAACGAGTAGGCATCGTTCACCCAACGCTCACCATTTGGCTGCGTGACCGACAGGGACTGTGTCGGTGCGCCGTAATCGATACGGAACGCGGCCGGCGCAGTGACCTGCGGGGAGTTACGCCACAACGTCGGACGCGGGCCAGCAAACGGGTCCGTGCCGAGCGACGGGTTGTATGCGTAGATCGTACGCGGGCCCGGGTTCTGCTGGTTGTCCAACGACGCCGTGATGACCGGATAGTCTTCGAAGCGGAACTGGTCGGCCAGGTCGTATGCGCCAACGATGCCGGCGCAGCCGATGTGCGTGGCCGTGCTGCCAGACGGCGCAGCGGTACCAGCCGTGAACGTGAACGGCGCAAGCGTGTCGTTCACGAAGTTCGGGATGCCAGCGGCGTCAAAGCCACGGCAGCGACCGAAGCCACCAGACACGCGGATGATAGAACGGCCAGGCGTGTAGATAACCGGCCACGCCTGGAAGCTCGTGACACCAGTCTGCTGACCGATGTCGCTGACCGTCGGGCCACCCCACCACGTGCGGCTGTTCACGTCAAGTGCCGTGTTCGGCGGGCGGGTCACCGTCAGCGCGAAGCCGTCGATGTTGTTGAAGTTGATGTTCTGACGAGCAGCCGACGCGTTCTGGATTTCCATGTTGCCACTCCAGACCGATGCCGAGATCGCCTTCAGGCCGTTCGAGTAGTGCACGTCACCCACACCAGTGCCAGCGTTCGGCGTAAAGTCTTCGGTGAGGATGTAGAGGCGCACTTCCGTGTTGGCCGATGGGGCTTGCGAGAACGTCTGACGGGCCGCGGCACGACGACCGGCGTTCGCCGGATCGATGTACACGACGACTGAGTCAACACGCTGACCGTTTGTCTGCAGGTTGAGCACCACCTGGATCTGGTCCTTCGTGTTCGTCACGTCGACTGACTGGTCGAGCTGTCCGTTCGGGCTCACGCGGATACCCGCGATCGTGCCCATGTTCGGGCCAACCGGGCCGGAGCCGGGCGTAGGCGTCGGAGCCCAACCCGAGAACGAGGAGTCGAGGCCGGTGCTCACGTACGGACCCTGAATGATGCTCTGGATCGTGACGTTTGCCAGCGGCGAGACTTCGACGTTGACGACCTGCGACAGCGTGGTCGACGCGAGCGTCGCATTGCCCGGCGACGTTGCCGTCACCGTGATCTGCGCGTTACCCGTCGACACAGCCGTCACAACGCCAGCGGCGTTGACGGTCGCGATCGCCGGAGCATTGGACGTGAACGTCGCCGTCGGAACCGTGATGCCGGGCGCGGCCGTAACCGCCGCCGTGATGGTGCGGTTCGTGCCAATGGCCATCGCGAGCGCCGTCGGCGTAACCGTCAGGCCCGTCAATGCCGATGGCGCGGCCGTCACGTTGACCGTCACGCCAGACGTCAGCGCAGAGGTCGTGAAGCCCGTGCCGGAACCGTTGCCCGTCACCGTGATCGTCGCCGTTCCCGGCGCCACCGCGGTCACTACACCAGACGTCGCGTTGACCGACGCGATCGCCGCGTTGCTCGAGGCATACGCGTAGGTCACCGTGATCGTCGACGCCGCGCGTGTCACGTTCGGCACAATCGTCAACGTCTGACCGACGCTGAGGCCGGCCGTCGTCGGCGAGGTCGTGAGGTTGCTGATCGCGGCCGCAGCCGGAGCAACCGTGATCGACGAAGCGGCGCTCTGGCCGCCCGACGATGCTGCCGTGACCGTGATGTTGCCCGACGAGACCGCCGTCACGCGACATGCAGTGCCTTGCACAGCAGCCGTCGCAACGGCCGTGTTGCTCGACGTGCAGCTCGCCAACGTCGGCGTGGTCGCACCACCAGTGATCTGAACCGCAAAGTTCAGCGACTCACCGATGTTCATGGTGGCGCTTGGTGGAGACATCGTAACAACAACCGACGCTGGCGTCGGCGGGGTCACCGTGACGTCATCACCGCAAGCACCCAGCGCGGACAACGCGCCAAGGCTCAAAGCGACGAGCGCCTTCTTCCGAGAAAAGAGTTGCATTCATCCCCCTCTATAACGAGGTCGTGGAGTTAGCTGTTTGCGACGGGACGGGTGACCCTTGGCAAACGAAACGGCTGGAAAAACAGCGTCGCGGTGACGCCATCTCATCGAACGTCTCACCGGTTTTCGGACTGAACACGTTCCGGGGAGCGGCCGGTTGGTATTCACTCCACCGTGAGGGCTCCATGCCCGCACAACTGGCACAACACCTTCAGGAACAACATCACCATCTACTGTCCCGCAACCACCGAACAACGACTGTCCTACGACACCTGTCCTCCAACAGCACAGAGGACCGAGTCTCCCGGACACACCTCCGGATAGAACTCGGGACCACCGATCAGGAGGCAAACCTATGGACTCCTGGCCCGCCGGTCAAGGCAGAACATCCCCTTTTCTTTAGCACCCGACCATCACAGTTCGGTATCCTGCGTCCCCAGCATCGACCTGTCCAGAATTGGGGTCGGTTTTCCTTTGGGAGGAACGTAGCCAAAGAAAAGACGGAGACCGGCGGGGGAACGTCACACGGCGGGAAGAGGGGTGAGGCGCGAGGGTGCTGAGATATGAGGCACGAGGGGAGGGAGGGCTGAGGCACTTACAGGCGTGAGCTGTGAGCTCTGGGCGCTGAGGCGAGAGCGCCTGCTTGAGGGGTGAGGGGTGAGCGACCACGGTCTCTTCCTCAGGCCACGTGCCTCAGGCTGGAGCTCTACCCTCACAGCCCAGAGCTCACAGCGCACGCCTGTATGTGCCTCATGCCTTCCTCCCCCTCATGCCTTCCTCCCCTCATCCCTCTGCCCTCAGCACCCTCGACAGCACGGTCCTCTTTGCCTCGGCCCTCAGCACTCTCCTGAGCTCTCTCCACCAAATGTTTTGCTACCCGAACATTCCCCGATCCCTGCTTGCCAGCATATCTTCCGGCATGGCTGACCTCCCACGGATCCACTTGCCGACGCACCGGGAGATCCCCGCCCCGGCCGACCAAGCGCTTGGCCCGGCCCTCAACGCGGCCCAGGCGGCGGCGGCGAGTCACGGCGATACCCCCCTCCTTATCGTCGCGGGCGCGGGGTCGGGCAAAACCCGCACCCTCATCCACCGGGTCGCCCATCTGATTGGACGCGGCGTGCCGCCGGGACGCATCCTGCTCCTGACCTTCACTCGGCGCGCCTCGCAGGAGATGCTCGACCGCTGCCAGCGACTCGTTGGCTCGGCGTCGCAACAAGTTCAGGGCGGCACCTTTCACGGCATCGCCCACAAGCTGCTGCGACGCTTTGGCCCCGCCGCCGGCCTGGCGGCCGATTTCACGATCCTCGACCAAGGTGACGCCAGCGACCTGATGGGGCTCGCCCGTGCCGATATGGGATTCGCCGAATCGGCCAAACTGCCCAAGTCGGCCCCGCGCTTCCCGCGCGCCGAAACCCTGCTCGGGATTTACTCTAAACACATCAATACCGATCGCCCGATCGCCGACGTGATCGGGGAACAGTGGCCACATTTTCTGGCGTGGACCGGCGACATCGAATCGCTCTTTCGCGACTACGTGCGTCGCAAAGGCGAGCGCAATCTATTGGACTACGACGACCTCTTGCTGTCCTGGGCGCTGTTGCTCGAACAGGCACCGCCCATCGCCCAACAGATCCGTGCGCTCTACGATCACGTGCTGGTCGACGAGTATCAGGACACCAATCCCCTGCAATCGCGCATCCTCCGCGCGCTGTGTAGGAGCGGACGTATTACGGTCGTTGGCGACGATGCCCAAAGCATCTACGCCTTTCGCGGCGCCACCATCCGCAATATCCTCGACTTTCCTCGCCAATTCCCCGGCACGGAGATCATTACGCTGGAGCGCAACTATCGCTCTGTCGCCCCGATCCTCGAAACGACCAACACGCTCATTTCGCGAAGCCGCGAACGCTACTCCAAACAGCTCTGGACCGAACGCACCGGCGGTGAGCCGCCGTGGTTAGTAACGGTTCGCGACGAGCACGAGCAGACACGGTTTGTCGTGGATCGCATTCTTGCATTGCACGACGAAGGCATGCCGTTGCGCGAAATGGCCGTGCTCTTTCGCGCCGGATACCTCTCGGCGGATCTGGAAATCGAACTGGCCAACCGCCGCATCCCCTACGAAAAGTGGGGCGGACTGAAATTCCTTGAAGCGGCACACATCAAAGACATCCTGGCCTTCCTGCGCGTGCTGGAGAATCCGCGCGACGAAGTGAGTTGGTATCGCTTGCTCCGCTTGCTCCCCGGTGTTGGCGATGCCACGGCGCGCGCCGCTGTGCTGCTGCTGACCGAGCACCACTGGTCGCCGATGGCGATCGGCGCGGTGCGCGCACCGACGCGCGCGCGACCGGCACTGCACGCGCTGTCGGCGTTGCTTGATGGCATGCAGCGCGTGAACGTGCAGGCGCCGGCCGAAGCCATTCGGCTGGTCCGTCAGCTGTACGACCCGATCCTCCGCGCGACCTACGACGACGCAATGCCGCGCACGGCCGATCTCGATCAACTCGAAATGATTGCCGCTGGCTATCCCGATCGGTCCACGTTCCTCGCTGCATTGGCGCTCGAGCCGCCCAGCAACACGCAGGATCTCGCGGTCGGCGGCGATGACGAGTCCGACGCCCTCATCCTGTCCACCGCCCACTCAGCCAAGGGCAAGGAATGGGACGCCGTGTTCGTCATCTGGGCCGCCGACGGAATCTTTCCGATGGCTCGCACGGCAGACAAAGAGGACGAAGTCGACGAGGAGCGACGGCTCCTGTACGTGGCGATGACGCGCGCCCGAGACCAGCTGTATGTCACGTATCCGTTGCATAGCTATCCCTCCCGTACCAGCGCCGATTTCGCCTTCGGACAGCTGTCGCGATTCCTCGACCCCGGCGTGCGTGCCACCATGCAGCGCGTGACGTTGGGCGCCGATATGCCGCCGGCCCTCCCGTCGATGCGGGACGCACCCGTCATTGACCTTCGCGCGCTCCTCCGCGGGCGACTGGGCGCACCGTAGCGTGGTCGCGCCATAGGGTGGGCGCGCCGTCACGTCGCTGTGCCAGCGCGCGGTCGTGCCGTAGCGAAGTTGTCGTGTCAGCAGTTCGGCATAGGCGGTTCCACTCGCGCGCGCCGTTGGACAATTTCCACTGTGCCTTACCCCCTCTCCTTCCTTATGCCCCTCCGTTCAATGCGTTCTACGCTTTTCTGTGCCGCGTTGCTGGCGACCGCCGCGGGCCCGCTGCACGCACAACGCGCCAAAGCCGCAACCAAGTCGGCACCACGCGATGCGTTCGCCCTCTCGGCCCCGCTCCCAACCGATCCCGCCGTACGGGTGGGAACACTGCCCAACGGCATCCGCTACTACGTGCGACGGAACGCAAAGCCCGAACAGCGTGCAGAGTTGCGACTGGTGGTCAACGCGGGCTCCACGCTTGAAGACGAAAACCAGCGCGGGCTGGCGCACTTTCTCGAGCACATGGCGTTCAACGGCACGAAGTCCTTCGCCAAAAACGACATCGTCAAGTATCTCGAGTCGATCGGCGTGCGCTTCGGTGCCGACCTGAATGCGTCAACGGGCTTCGACGAAACGATTTACATTCTTCCCGTCCCGACCGATAGCGCCGGCATTCTCGAGAAAAGTTTTCGTTTTCTTGGCGATGTCGCGACCGGGATCCTGTTCGACTCGCTTGAGGTAGTCGCGGAACGCGGCGTCGTGCTCTCCGAATGGCGCGATGGCTTGGGCGCGGACGAACGTATCCGCAATCAGCAGTTTCCGGTCATCTTTCGCGGCTCTCGCTACGCCGACCGGATTCCGATCGGACTGCCTGCCGTGATCGAATCGGCCAATCCGTCGCAGATCCGGCGCTTTTGGCGCGACTGGTATCGTCCCGACTTGATGGCGGTGGTCGCCGTTGGTGACGTCGATCCCGCGGTGCTCGAAAAGCTGATCCGGAGCACGTTTGCCTCCATTCCAAAGCGCACCGGTGGACGTCCGCGCACCGTCGCCGCGGTGCCCACGCACGACTCCACGCTGGTCAGTATTGCGACCGACCCGGAAGTGACGTCGTCATCCATCGGTGTGCTCTGGAAGCTGCCGCCAACGGAAACACGCACGGTCGGTGATCTGCGCCGCGTGTTGGTGCGTCGCCTGTACACGAACATGTTGAACGGTCGCTTCAGCGAACTCTCGCAAAAGCCGGATGCACCCTTTGTTGGCGCCGGTGTTGGCGGCGGCACGTTCGTGCGGGCCAGCGACTACTACTCGCTTGATGCGGGCGCGAAAGAAGGCAAGCTCCTGGAATCATTGCAGGTCCTGCTCACGGAAGCCGAGCGCGTGCAACGGTTTGGGTTTCTGCAAAGCGAGCTGGATCGTGGTCGCACCAACTTGCTGCGTGCCTTTGAACGTGGCTTCACCGAGCGCGACAAGACGCCGTCATCGTCTTTTGTGGATGAGTACATCGCGAACTTCTTGTCAAAAGACGGCATCGCCGGCATCGCGTTCGAGTACGAGGCCGCGAAGCGTCTGTTGCCCACCATCACGCTCCGTGAACTGAATGCGCTGGGGCAGTCGCGCAGTGGTGCCGCCAATCGCGTGGTCACCGTCACCATGCCAAAGAAGGACGGTTTGGTCGTCCCCACCGAAGCAGACGTGCGCAAGGTATTTGGAACGGTGCTGGCGTCGAACATCTCCGCCTGGACCGAGACGGTCGCCGAAGGCGCTCTCGTGGCGAAAGCGCCCGCTGCCGGCACGATTGTATCGGAAAAGCGCTACGACAGTATTGCGCTCACCGAATGGACGCTATCGAACGGTGTCAAGGTGTACGTGAAGCCCACGGACTTTACCGCGGACCAGGTGTTGATGACGGCGTGGAGCCCCGGCGGGGTGAGCCTGTTGCCGGACAACGATGTGTTCCGCGCGGCACTGACAACCACCGCGATTGAACGCGGCGGCGTTGGCGAGTTTTCGCTGATCGATCTGAACAAGAAGTTGACAGGCAAGGTGGCGAGCGTGTCCCCTTTCCTTGGCGATCTGAGTGAAGGGCTGAGCGGTCGCGCGTCGCCAAAGGATCTCGAAACGATGATGCAACTGATCTGGCTGCGCATGACCGCGCCGCGTGCCGATACCACGGCCATGCAGGCCCTCCTGCAACAGTTTGACGCCGTGTTGAAGAACAAGGATGCTAATCCCGGCGCCGTGTTCAGCGACACAGTGCAGATGACGCTGGCCAACGGCAGTCCGCGCGTACGTGCACTCTCGGTCGACATGCTCAAGGAGCTGGACCTGACGCGTATGGCAGCGATCTACCGTGATCGGTTCAGCGATGCCGGCGACTTCTCGTTCTTGTTTGTGGGCAACGTCGACCTTGCGGTCCTGAAACCGCTGGTTGAGCAATGGCTGGCCGCGCTGCCGACGACAGGTCGCAAGGAAGCCTTCCGCGATGTCGGCCCGAAGTTGTTCAGCGGAAAGATCGACAAGTTCGTGCGCAAGGGATTGGCGCCGCAAAGCCAAACCGCCTTGGTGCTGGTTGGCGCAGAACCCTGGAATCGCGAACAAGCGTACCTGCTCTCGGCCGTCGGCGAAGTGCTCGAAATGCGCTTGCTGGATCGCTTGCGCGAGGCGCTCGGCGGCACGTATTCAGTGACCGTCAACACGAACTTCTCACGCCGCCCGCGGCAAGAGTGGCAACTGGTGATCGGCTACGGCTCGGCGCCGGTAAAAGCCGACACCATGTTCAACGCCGTCCTGCAGGAACTCGACTCGCTCCGTCGCGTACCGCCCACGGTCGCAGAAGTGGAACGTGTGCGCGAACAGCAACGCCGCGAAGTGGAACTGGCCCGAAAACAAAACGGCTGGTGGCTGAGCACGTTGCAAGGACGCTTGGATAACGGGGACGACGTGACCGCGGTATTGTCCGACGACGCGCTTATTTCGGGGTTGACTGCGGAGAAGATCGCGGTGGCGGCGAAGAAGTATTTGAACGAAGCGAACAGGGCGCGCTTCCTTCTCCTTCCTGAGAAGTGAGGGGTGAGGGGCGGAGGGGTGAGGGGCGGAGGGGTGAGGGGCGGAGGGTTGAGGGGCGGTAGGCTTGAGGCACTTTCAGGCGTGAGCTGTGAGCTCTGGGCTTTGAGGGTAGAGCTCCAGCCTGAGGGTTGAGGCCTCAGAAACGCTTTGGCCTCTAGCCTCTAGCTCTAGCCTCTAGCCTCAAGCAGGAGCTCTGACCTCAGAGCCCACGGCTCACAGCTCACGCCTGAAAGTGCCTCAAGCCTACCTCCCCTGAGACCTGACACCTCAGACCCTCAGACCCTCAGACCCTCAGACCCTCACACCCTCACACCCTCACACCCTCACCGCTCCGCGGTACGCCGTTCACTGCTCCGCGGAGCGCCCCACGCGAACCTCCGGTTCACCATCCGTCCCCCCGAGCGCGATCCGCCCCAACACACTCTTCCGCAGTCCAATTGTCATTTTGCGAATTTCGACCACCTCTTTCATATACCAGTCGCCCTGCGAGCCAAGCAGGTTTCTGGCATGCGCGAGATACAGCTGCTGCTCGGCTTCATTCGCCGAACCGATCGCGATGAGCAAGTGGCGAGCGAAGGTGGGATCGTCGCCGGCCGCGCCTTCGGCAATGTTCCACACGATCGACCCAAGGGACCGAGAAAGCTGCGCGCCAAGCCCCGGAACAGCACGAGCACGCTGGCTGAGCGGCGACTCGTGAAGCGCAAGCTGAAAAGCCTTCGCGCGCGTCAGCACGTTGAGATTGGTAGGGTTTCGCATGGCACTAACATTGGGGAACACCCCGCCGTCGTGCGCAACCCCGGTATTGCACCGAAGACAATTCCATTGCCCCCCTCAAGCCTCACCCCTCAAGCAGGCGCTCTAACCTCACGCCTCACCCCTCAAGCAGGCGCTCTCACCTCAAAGCCCAGAGCTCAAAGCTCACGCCTGAATGTGCCTCACCCCTTTCTCCCCTCACCCCTCACGCCCTCACGCCCTCACGCCCTCACTTCTCACCCCTCCCCCTCTCACGCCGTATCACAGCCGCCACCGCGCGCCGCATGTCTCTCCCCTCCCCCACGTACACCGAATCAAACCCAGCCAACCCCTCCGCATACACCCGCCGCGACAACAACACCGCGTTGTTCAGTTTCACTCGCGACGCCCAGCCTTCCGGGTACCCGTGCAGCCGCGGCGCGATCGAATCCACCAGTCGCACCCGCGCCGCGTCATACACCGCGTCGCGCGCCGATATCCGTGCCGCCGTTGCGCTGTCCGGCAGCACCGCGAACACCGAATCGATCTGGTGCGACAAACGCTCCCAAAACGCGCCAAGCAACAGATCGTCTTGCCAATCCGCTTCCGCACGTCGCAACAACGCGGAATCACCTCGGGCGCGAAAAAACTCCTCGGCGCCGCGCCCGCCTACGAACGTCGCGAACGACTCATTGAACGACACCTTCCCTTTTGCAAAGAACGTGTTGTGCAGCAGTTCGTGAATCACCGTATTGACAAGCGTGACCGAGTCCGCCTTCACTGTGGTACTCACCAGCGGATCGTTGAACCAGCCCAGCGTGCTGAAGGCCGATGAGGCGCCGAGGGTGACGTCAAAGCCGTCGCGCGACAGCTGCTCTCCCGTGCGACGTGCTTCGTCGAAATCGAAAAATCCCTTGTACGGAAAGGTGCCAACCACCGGAAACCACCACGTCTTGCGCTCCAGTCGGTCGCGATAGGCCGCCGACAGCACCAAGACCAAGGTGTCGCGATCCAGCCTGCTGTATTGCGTGAAGCTCTTGCCCGTTTTCAGATCAAGTGCCGATTTGGCAAACTCTCTTGCCTCCGACACCAGTCGCAGCTTATCGAGCGTCGCACCGTCGATGACTGGCGTGTTTATCGAGGTCACGGTGCGTGCGCGGGTTCGGCCCGAATCCATCAGCAGCCGATCAATCGGCTGGCGCCGAGAGAGAATGCGCGCTTCTTCGTACGCGGCACGCGAGATATAGCAGCCGGTCGGTGTCAAGGCCAGGACACCAGCGAACAGCGCCGCGAGAGCGCCCGTCGCGCGCCGCAGCAAACGCCACGACAGCGCGCCTCGGCGAACGCGCTGCTGTTCTGCGTCGACGCGGCCTGCTACCTTCCTTGGTCTATGTCGTTCGTCCACCTGCATTGCCACTCCGAGTATTCGCTCCTTGATGGAGCGAACCGTATCGATGATCTGATCAAGCGCGCGCAGCTCTACGAGCAACCGGCGCTGGCGATTACAGATCATGGTAACATGCATGCCGCCTGGGAATTCCAGGAAAAGGCGCGCAAGGCCGGCGTGAAGCCGATTATTGGGATGGAAGCGTACGTTGCGCCCGGTGACCGGCGCACACGCGGACGCCCCGCGCCCGGTGTGAAGCCCTACTATCATCTGGTGCTGCTCGCCCGCGACCTTCAGGGATACCGGAATCTGGTCAAACTGACCTCGTTAGGATACACCGAAGGGTTCTATACGAAGCCGCGAATCGACCGCGAATTGCTCGCGGCCCACAGCGAGGGGCTGATCGTGTCCTCCGCGTGCCTGGCCGGCGAGGTGGCATCGCACCTCATGGAGGATCGCATCGCGGAAGCGCGCGACGCCGCCGCGTGGTACGCCGAGCTGTTCAAGGATCGCTATTACCTGGAAGTGCAGGCGCACACGAGCGAAGGACAGGCCAGGCTCAACGGCAAAGTATTTTCGTTGGCCAGTGACCTTGGGTTGCCCGTCGTCGCCACCAACGACGCGCATTTTCTGCGCCATGAAGACCACGATGCGCACGACGTACTGCTGTGCATCGGGCTCGGCAAAGATCGTGGCGACCGCGATCGGATGCGCTACGACGATGGGCTGTACTTCAAGTCGGCGCCCGAAGTGCGCGACTTTTTTCCCGGACGCGAGGACGTCCTGACCAACACGCTCGCGATCGCCGACACGGTCGACGTGCAGTTCGAAAAGAAGTACTACGTGCCGTCATTTCCGTTGCCGCCTGGTGTCGCGACGGAAAACGAACTGCTCGTCAAGTTGGCCACCGACGGCGCGAGGATGCGCTACGGGGATCCGTTTCGCGACGAAGTCAAGGACCGCCTCGAGTATGAACTCGGTGTCATCACGAAGACCGGATACGCAGGGTACTTCCTGATCACCGCCGATTTTATTCGCGCAGCACGCGAGATGGGCATTCCCGTGGGACCCGGCCGTGGGTCGGCCGCCGGGTCGCTGGTATCGTACGCCCTTCGCATCACCGATGTGTGCCCGCTTGAGTTCGACTTGCTGTTCGAACGTTTTCTCAATCCGGAACGCGTCTCGATGCCTGACGTCGACGTCGACTTTTGTTTCGAGCGACGCGGCGAAGTGATCGAATATGTGCGACAGAAGTACGGCAAGGAGTCGGTTGGCCAGATCGTCACCTTTGGAACGCTCAAGTCGCGAGCCGCCGTCAAAGATGTCGGCCGCACGCTGGGCTTCACGCCGGCCGAAACCGACGCGCTCGCGAAACTCATTCCGAATGCGCCGAACCTGTCGCTCACGGTCAAGCAGGCGATCGAGCAGGTCCCGGAAGTCAGGAAGCTGTACCAGAGTGACGCGCGCTATACGCAGTTGCTGGACTTCGCGATTTCGCTCGAAGGGTTATCGCGTCATACCGGCGTCCACGCCGCCGGCGTGGTGATCGCGCCGGGGCCGCTCGACGAATTCGTCCCCATCTGCACACAGGCCTCCAAAGGCTCCGGCGCCGGCGATGACGAACGTGTCATCGTCACGCAGTATGACATGACGGCGTTGGAGAAGGCCGGCATGCTCAAAATGGACTTCCTGGGGCTGACCACGCTGACCGTGATCAGCGATTCGCTGGCGTTGATCAAGTCGCGCCACGGGATCGACGTCGCACTGGAAGAGCGCGGGTTTACCGACGCGGACACGTATCGCTTACTGCGCGCCGGACGCACGGCCGGTGTCTTCCAATTCGAATCCCCGCTCGCCACCGACGTCCTCAAGCGTATGCGCTGCGACCGCTTCGATGACCTGGTCGCGTCCAACGCGTTGCTGCGCCCCGGTCCGCTCGACGCCGGCATGCACAACGTATACATCCGGCGGAAGCGCGGCGAAGAACCCACCGCGTACGCGCTCCCCGAACTGGAGCCGATTCTCTCCAACACGTACGGCGTCATCACCTATCAGGAACAGGTGATGCGCATCGCGCAAGTGCTGGCGGGCATCTCGCTCGCCGAAGCCGACGTGCTGCGAAAAGCCGTTGGCAAGAAGGACGCCGAGCTGATCAAGAAAGAGCTTGGCAAGTTCGTTGAGAAGGCCGTCGCGCGCGGATACGATGCCAAGGTCATCGACGAGCTGTCCGGGCAGATCGAGACCTTCGGACGGTACGGCTTTAACAAGTCGCACAGCGTCGCCTATTCCGTGGTGGCCTATCACACCGCGTGGCTCAAGACGCACTATCCTGCAGAGTTCATGGCAGCGTTGCTGTCCTCGAACATCGGGAAGACGGAAGAAGTGATCAAGTACATCGCTGAAGCGCGCGAGATGGGGCTTGAGGTGCTGCCTCCCGACGTCAACGAATCGGGATGGCGCTTCAACGTGGTGGGCGAGAAGCGTATTCGCTTTGGGTTGGGCGCCATTCGGAACGTGGGGAAGGGCGCGATGGACTCGCTGCTTGAGGCGCGCGCGAACAGTGCCTACGCGTCGCTCTACGACCTCTGCTCGCGCGTCGACCTCCGCGTGTGCAACAAGCGGGTGTTCGAAGCGCTTGTCGCCGCCGGTGCCTGCGATGGCCTTGGGGGGCATCGTGCTCAGCTGTTCGCGGCGCTCGACCACGCGATCAGCGAGGCCTCCCTCCGCCAGGAAGAAGCGGCGCGAGGTCAGGTGTCCCTGTTCGGTGACTTCGGAGATACGGGCAGCGACGCTTCGCCCCTGGGCTCGGCCGCCACGCCGCCGCCGCTGCCGTCTGTCCCCGCGTGGAGCGAAAGCGAACGGCTGCAACGCGAAAAAGAGCTCATCGGCTTTTATATCTCTGGGCACCCCCTCGAACCGTTTCGGACGGAGTGCGAGCTCTTTGCCTCGCACACCGTCGCCCAGCTGGGCCACTGGACGCCTGAGGTCGTTACTATTGGGGTCGTGGTGACGGCCATCAAGAAACAGGTGTCCAAGCGGTCCGGGGCCGAGTTCGCGAGGTTGACAGTTGAGGATTTTTCCGGATCTTCAGAGATCCTGGTTTTCCCGGAGGCGTGGGCGGTGATCGCCGAACGTGTCCGGCCTGACGTGCCGTTGCTGGTCAAAGGTGGGTACTCGCGGAAGGATCAGGGTGGCGAGAGTCCGACCTTTATCGTTGAATCCGTTACGCGGTTTGCTGAAGTCCGTGCCAGCGGCGAGTTGGCGGTTCGCATCGACCTCAACGTCGGGTGCGATGTGCCGGTGGCGGTCATGGACGACGTGAAGGCGGTTGTCGAGGCACACGAAGGCTCGGCGCCGCTGGAAGTGCAGTGGCAAGACGACGACGGCGGAACGGCGTCGTTTCATTCACGAACACTCAAGATTGCCGCTTCGGCGGTTGTTCTTGCTGATCTTCGCGCGCTGCTTGGCGCCGACCGGGTGCGCCTTGTGCGCGCCGGTGGCTGACGAGCCAGCGCGCTCCCTTTCGCCAGGACGGTTATGGCTGCTGCTCCAGTTCTCGAATTCGAGCGCCCGATTGCGGAACTCGAAAAACAGATCGACGAAGTCAAGCGACTCGCTGGTGATCAGGCGATGGACGTCTCGGCGGAGCTCGCATCGCTGGAACGCAAGCTTTCAGACGTCCGCGTGCAGATCTATCGCAACCTCACGCCGCTCCAGCGCGTGCAAGTGGCACGCATTGCCCGCCGCCCCTTTACGGCCGACTACTTGCGGCTCGCGTTCACCGACTTCATCGAATTGCACGGTGATCGGCTCTTCCGCGACGATGCCGCAATCATTGGTGGGTGGGCTCGCCTCGATGGTGAAACGGTGATGGTGATCGGACACCAACGTGGTCGCGACACCAAGGAAAACATCAAGCGCAACTTTGGTATGCCGCACCCCGAGGGCTACCGCAAGGCGCTGCGCCTGATGAAACTGGCTGAGAAGTTCCAGGTGCCGGTGCTCACGTTTATCGACACGCCTGGTGCGTGGGCGGGGCTCGGTGCGGAAGAGCGCGGACAGAGTGAAGCCATTGCTCGCAACCTGTTCGAAATGAGCCAACTCCAGGTGCCGATCATCGCGACGGTGATCGGCGAGGGCGGTTCTGGTGGCGCACTCGCGCTCGGCGTGGCCGATCGGGTGCTGATGCTCGAGAACGCCGTGTATTCGGTCATCACCGTCGAAGGCTGCGCCGCCATTCTGTGGAAAGACGGGAAGAGCCCTGCGATGCGCGAGAAAGCTGCAAGTGCATTGCGCCTCACGGCCGGTGACTTGGTTGAGCTTCGGGTGATCGACGAGATCGTGCCCGAGCCCATCGGCGGCGCGCATTCGGACCACGAGACCACCGCGCAGAACCTGAAAGACTCGCTGACGCGCATTCTCGAAGAGCTCCGACGCTTGAAGCCGGATAAGCTCGTGCGTCGTCGTCGCGAAAAATTCTTGCGCATGGGTCAGTTTGCCGAGTAGCCAACGGAGCGAAGGAACGTGACACACTTGGTCGAGGTCGCGTTCCGCGGGAACAGGAAGGAGTTCTTCCAGTGGGACGCCGAGACGGCGCCAGCGCTCAAGGCTGGCGTGATCGTTGAGGCGGACCGCGGCGAGGACTTCGGGCGCGTGCATTCCACCGGTGAGCTGGCGGAGTTACGCTGTCGTGGATGCGCACATGGGTGCGGCACAACACCCCCGCCCAAGCTCATGGTGCGCCTTGCCTCGCCTGAAGAAGTCGTACACGATGACACCATCCCCGCTGAAAACGAAAGTGCGCGCAAGCGCGCGATGGAGAAAGTCAAAGCCCACAATCTGGTGATGAAGTTGACGGACGCCGAATGGCAGTGGGATCGCCGCAAGCTGACATTCTACTTCACCTCAGAACGACGCGTCGACTTTCGCGGCCTGGTTCGTGACCTCGCGGCCATGTTCCGGGCGCGCATAGAACTCAAGCAGATCGGCGTGCGTGACGAAGCGAAGCGTTTGTCCGGAATTGGGCGCTGCGGGCGCGAATACTGTTCGAGCGCATGGCTGCCCGATCTGCGACCGGTGAATCTTGGTGTGGCCAAGGATCAAAAGCTCTCGCTCAATCCGCAGCAGATCTCCGGTGCCTGCGGTCGCTTGATGTGTTGCCTGCGCTACGAGCATGAGTTCTACGTGCAGAGTCGTCGACGCTTTCCCAAAGAAGGCCGCATCCTCGTCACGTCGATCGGTGAGGAGAAGGTAATCAGCTGCGACATCTTCAACGATCGGGTGACGCTGCGTTCCGCCGAAGGGGACACGCGCGTGGTCCCGCTCGCTGACCTTCGGCTGGAGGCGGGCGGTTTTGGCGAGTTGGTAAGCAGTGAGCGCGTCGAGCCGAGGAGCTACGACGAGGACGACACTGACGAGCAGATACTCGACCGTGACGAAACGCCGCGCAGCGTGCCGTCTCAACGTGTGCAGCCTGTCGGTGCGCCGCGCCCTGCTCGAATCGAGGACCCGAACGATTCCGTAGCCGACACGGCACCTGATGCAGCGACCGACGCAGCACCTTCGGCGCCAACCGCCACCGCGATCGACCCCAGGACCGACCCCACGATCGATTCCACGACCGACATCACGACCGATTCCACGACCGACATCACGACCGATTCCACGACCGATTCCACGACCGATTCAAAGACGATCGCGACGCCGATGCCTGGGACACGTGGCGCTGCCGCCGGGGTTGAGTCTGCGGAGGACTCTGTCGATCCGAAACGCAAACGTCGTCGTGGACGCCGAGGTGGACGCCGTCTTCGCGCGGCGGAGCAGCGTCGACATGGCAGCGACGGTAGTGCCGATGCGCCGGACGAGACGGACGACCAGCCGGATGAGACCGACGTTGCCGAAGTCGACGAAAGACCCGTCGAATGACCTCCTCCCCACCCGCTCACGTGCCACGTTTCTTCCTGACCACCGCTATCGATTATGCGAATGGCGACCCGCATCTCGGTCACGCCCTCGAAAAGATTGGAGCCGACACGATCGCGCGCTATAAGCGCCTGTGCGGGGCCGAGGTACACCTGCTGATCGGGATGGACGAGCACGGGCAGAAGGTCCAACAGACAGCGTCCGCGCGTGAGATGGTGCCTCAGGAATTCGTGGATGACATCGCGTCTCGTTTTCGTGCGATCTGGTCGCGACTGAACGTGCAGTATGATCAGTTCATCCGCACCACGGATGTGCACCATAAGGCAGGCGTGCAAGCGCTGATTCAGCGCATTGCGGAGCGCAATCCTGACGATTTCTACGAACAGTCCTACCGCGGCATGTACTGCGTAGGCTGCGAAGCGTTTAAGCAGGATACGGATATCGTCGACGGACGCTGCGCCCTGCACCCAACGCGAACGCTGGAAGAGGTCGAAGAACGCAATTGGTTTTTCCGGCTGTCCAGGTATCAACCGTTTCTGCAACAGCTG
>Ga0105046_10006144_pt1 | contig 18972 bp, 16 predicted proteins | sample MAT03_FD_78385 | JGI IMG/M metagenome (GOLD analysis project Ga0105046, IMG submission 78385) | Freshwater microbial communities from Lake Fryxell liftoff mats and glacier meltwater in Antarctica - MAT-03 (megahit assembly) | ecosystem: Environmental > Aquatic > Freshwater > Ice > Liftoff... | reverse complement strand
TGCGCAGCAACTTGGTGCACAGGTCACGCTGATAGAAGCAGATTTCGGCGATTTTGGTCGTCTGCGTCATCTCGCTGTTATGCAAGCTACTGGAAAGTGGGTCCTCGTGATCGATGCTGATGAGCGTCTAACTCCCACTCTAGCTAATAAGCTGCGCGAAATTGCCGAGCATGATCAGGTTGAAGTGGTAAATATAAGTAATCTTTATTGGTATTTTGGCGGTTGGGTGTACCAAGGAGACTTTTTTCAAAATAACTGGCCTAGATTTTTTCAGCGAGCCGTTTACCTAAGCCGTTTTGCAGATTTTAACGAACCAATTCATAGCGATCTGTCTGTATTAAAAGGTGTTACTCGCCAGATCTCTCTGCCTAAAAAGTATTATCTGAAACACTATGCTTATCCAAGCATTGAAAAATATGTAAATAAAACACTTGGTATGTATGCTCGTTTAGAGGCCGAGCAATACTTTGCGAATGGCCGTCGATTTTCTCTGCTGCGCTTACTTGGTGAACCAGTGAAGGTTTTTATAAATAATTACTTCGTGCGACAGTGTTTTCGCGATGGCAAGCGTGGTTTCATTCTAAATGTGCTCTTTGCTGGCTATCGTTTTACAACTTGGGCCAATGTCTGGCTGTTGGAAGAGCTAGAGCGGCAAAAAATAGCTGATGCCAAACCAGAGCCAAAGTTATGACCTCAATTTTGCGTGTTTCTGTTATTACCCCATCATATAATCAAGCCCCCTTTTTAGAAGCTACAATCCGCTCAGTTCTAGAGCAGGATTATCCGCATATTGAATATATTATTTGTGATGGTGGTTCAACGGATGGCAGTGTCGATATTATTCGCCAATATGCCCATCGTTTAGCATATTGGTGTAGTGAAAAAGATGGTGGACAATCTGAAGCCATTAATAAAGGAATGGCGAGAGCAAGTGGTGAAATTGTAGGCTGGCTTAATTCCGACGATGTATACATGAAGAATGGTATCTCAACAATTATAAGAGGTTTTGAGGCATATTCACATGCTGGTTTGATCTATGGTGACCTGCAATTAATTGACGAACAGTCGCGTATCATTGGCCAGCACCCAACTCGCTCTTATAATTTTGCAGATCAGCTAACCCATCGAACGATTATTCCGCAACCTGCCGCTTTTTGGCGACGACAGGTGCTAGATATGGTTGGCCCAGTGCGCCAAGATCTGCACTACGCGATGGATTTTGAGTTTTGGATTCGAATTGGATTACGCTTTCCGATCATTTATGTTCCTGGCTTAATTGCACAATTCCGTATCTCTGGTGTCAACAAGGGTAGTGCACAAAGCGCTAAGTGGGGAGCAGAGTTATTTCGTATCTTAGATGAATTCTATGCACAACCCGATTTGCCGAGGAATGTAGTAAAACTGAAAAGTGCGGCTTATGCAGGAGCCTATTGGATGGGTGCAACGACTTCCTTAACTGCATTAGATATGAAGCAGACACGAAAGTGGTTGTGGGAAGCTGCTTGGCGTAATCCAAATTATCTAGTGGCTGGCGATTGGTGGACGACTTTAGTAAAAGCATCAATGGGGCGGCCTCTTAATCGCTGGGGCCGAGCGCTCAAAGTAAGTTGGCGAGATAGGTACAATCGTAATTCTTAGCGAATTACATGTTTAGATCAATTTGCTGTCCTATGCCCGTAGAGATTTGATTTACTTAATTATCCAGCCAATGAAGTAATAGATACGCATCAGGAGGATGATCATGAATTTTTCAGGCATTCCAGAGGAAAATGCGTTCGGTAGACTTTTGCGCTCGCCCCTTAAACTTATTTCAGATCGGGCCGTTATGCCGATTTTACAGGGAAGATTGCGCGGCAGGCGTTGGGTTGCAGGAGCCGGCCCGCATGGATGCTGGCTTGGAAGTTATGAATTTAAAAAACGTTGCCTGATTGAAAAAATCGTAACCGAAGGTACAGTATTTTATGATATTGGCGCGAATGCAGGGTTTTTCTCGTTGTTGGCTTCCGTACTAGTTGGAGCAAATGGTCGAGTATTTGCATTTGAGCCGCTACCCAGAAATGTCTCTTATATAGAGGCTAATTTGCGCCTTAACCAAGCGACAAACACGACTATTATTACAGCCGCAGTCGCCGAGCAGAGTGGTGTTGCAAGTTTCACCGAAGACGATTTGCACTCACTGGGACATCTGACGCCCAATGGTGAGATCCAGGTAAAAATGGTAACACTGGATGAGCTAATTGCGACAGGCGAGATGCCACCGCCAGATTATATGAAGGTGGATGTTGAGGGTGCTGAAGCATTGGTTTTTATGGGTGGCAAAACTATGTTAGCCGCCTATCGCCCAGCGCTTTTTATTGATACTCATGGCCGAGATGTGCATCACCAAAGCCTTCAGCTTTTGGAGTCGTTGGGCTATCAGTTCCAGTTTATAGATGATAAAAGTAGAGAGGAATCCAGCCAGGTCTTCGCTTGGTTTAAGGAATAAGGTATGAGTGTTGAACTGTTGGCTGGTGTAACTACAAAAAGTAAAGATTCCAGACTTAAGGTCGCCCAAGTGCGTTGGGCAGAAATAAATGGCGGCCCAGAACGCATTTTACGCGACTTGGCTGTTCACATAGATCGTTCAAAATTTGATCTCCGTTTCTTCTTTTTGAAACGCGGTGGCCCTTATGCCGAAGAACTGCGCACTATGGGTTACGTGGTTGAGATAATCCCAGCATCGAACGGTTATGATCTGCAAATGCGCTGGTCTTTGATAAAACGATTGCGCGCTTTTGATCCGGATATCATTCACGAGCATGGTGTCCCACCACTGGTAAGACCAATCTTGCGCTGGGCGACCAATGCAACGCTGCTGGGCTTTGAACATGGGGAGATAGAAATCAACCGGCGTAAACAGAAGTCCTGGCTAAACTGGTTAAATGGCCTTGAGTACCGTCTATTTACGACGCGCGTTATTGTCAATTCCGCCGCCAATGGCCAGTTGGTGCAAGCTACGCATCATCTGCCAGCAGGACACATTCAGGTCATTCATCTGGGCATTGATTTACAGCATTTTCTGGTGAATGAGGATTTGGTAACCGAAATCGCCCCGAATACCTTACTGATTGGTTACGTAGGGCGAATACAGAATTACGACAAAGGCGCAGATTATTTGCCGCAGCTTGCCAGCGCGCTAATCCAAATGGGATTTTCGGATTTTCGGATTTTGGTTGTTGGCGATGGCCCCGATCTTGAGCCTGTAAAAGCTCTGAGCGCCCAATTAGAGGTAGCTGGGTTTATGGAGTTTCTTGGTCGGCGGAATGATGTGCCAGCTCTGCTGAAGCAGATGGATCTACTGGTGATTCCCTCGCGTATGGAGGCATTTGGGCTTGTCGCGGTGGAAGCATTGGCAATGGGTACCCGCGTTGTCGCTTTTGGCGTACCAGGACTGACCGAAGTGCTTGAGGGCTGTTCCGAGGCGTGTCTTGTACCCCCAGGTAATGTAGAGGCATTCGCACTCGCTGTATTAGATCTCTGGCAAATATATGGCAAACAACGGGGTATTGAGACACGGCGGTACATCGCTGACCACTTCGATGCGCAGCGCATGACAGATGAGCTGGCGCGCTGTTATCTGGAGTATATGCGATAAGTTATAGGCTAAGTTGATGATGCAACAACGATCTTGGATAGTTGTGGGATTAGCCCTTACTATTGCTGCACTTTTATTTATAACATGGCGCAGTGCAATAACGACAAACCTAATGCATGTAGTGGTATCTCGGGCAATCTTTCGCTTACCCCCCCAAACTATTATGACTGACCTGCCGTTTTATCGCTGGTTCTTCCCTCAATCAACGACAGATTATATGTGGGAAGCCGAAGCCTACGGCGCTTATCGGGCATGGGACAAAGCGCAAGAGGCATATCAAAATTATCAAGCACTGGGGGGCGATCCAAAACCGGCATTGCGCCGACTGGTACAAATTGCGTCCCTGCGAAGTTGGTGTCCGACACAAAGTCAAATACTTTTGACTTTGGCTACAACATTGACTAGCGAGGCTGATGCATACCAAGTTTTGGGTGATGCATGTCTATCCAGTTCACAACCTGATGCAGCCTTAGATGCTTATCGTCAGTCGTTTGAAATTTTTCCCGATCGCCTAATTGCCGGCAAATTGGCCGGGGTGCTCTTTCAGCGTGCAGAAGCGGCTAATGTCGCTGCTGCGAACGCTCGGCTCGCCAACTTTTCAGAAGTTGTGCAGGTTTTGAAAGCTGTTACATTGCAACCAGATGATAGCCGTAATCATTACCTGTTGGCTTGGAGTTATTGGCAACTAAACCAGTTTGACGAGGCTATCGTGACTTACGAGAAATGTTTAGTGACGCCGCGTAAGGAGGATCGATATGCTTTCGCGTGCGCGCTTAATCTGGGATATGCTTATTCGGCCTGGCTACCTGCATCGCGCTGGGATTTGAAAAAAGCTGATCTTTACTATCGCCACGCAGAGGTACTTGCTTTTGATGATGATAGCCGTTTAGAGGTGCAGAATGCTCTGCAAAGATTGGCAGGACTTGAACAGTGAAAAGTGAGCAAGCTTTTACAATCGATCTCGTTTGGATAAAACGAGTTTTAATTGCTGTAGCTTTTGGCGCTTCGGCCATATTGCTAGTCCTTATTTTGTCGCGTTTACCCATAACCTTGGTGCTACTAGGTACAGGCATTGCTTTTGGTTTAGCACTGTGGTTAATTCTGCTGAGTAGTGGGCGCGATTTTGAGATCTTGTTGCTCGGCTTGTTTTTAATCGGCTATTTCCAAGGATACGCAACTAAACTGCTGGGTGAGGGTCTCCCGCAGTCGATTTGGGGCGTGATAAAATATGGCTTATTGGGACTAATGCTCCTCGGCTATGGGGCAAAAGTTTTGCAGGGTCAACCCGTGAAGGTTAATATAGCCATGCGACTCTGGCTAGTAATATGGTTTCTTTTCTGGATAATAGTCGCCTTTTTAATGGCAGAGGCTTATTTAGCGAATGGGAGTTATAGACCGATTGGGACAATTCAACAGCTTGGTATCATCAATATGTCCTTAGCTTTTTTGGTCTACTTACGGGCAAAACCTACTCAAATTGATCGCTGGCTCAAGGTGTTGATCTGGGCGGGGATTGTGGCGGCTTGTTTTGGAATAATTCAGCGTGTATTGGGGCCAGTACGGCTATCAATGCTAGGTATATCATCGGATGTGCTCCTCACTAGTATGGCTTTTTTGCCTGCGAACAACCCAGAAACTGGATTTCTCGATCTAGAACAAGGTTTGCGTGTCTTCTCCTTTTTTGACACTCATCATGCCTTTTCTGGCTTTCTGGTCTTATCTATCTTAGCTTTACAGATACAACAGCTACGTGGGCGAGTGAAACGATCTTTCTATTGGTTTGGTATGGCAATTATGTGGGCAGGTATGACTGTAACTTTTAATCTTACCAATCTGCTAACTTGCCTATTAACCTTGTCTATCTTTACCATTTTGCAACGTGGTGGCCGATTAATATCTCTTCTTCGTATTGTTTCAAGCAAACGCTTTTGGCAGATTAGTGTTAGCATGTTTTTCATTATATTGATAACGATTGCTACCTATGCACCACTCCGTAACCGTCTTGTCGGCATTTTTGATGTTCGTCAAGGCTCAGCAAGTGCAGGTGGATCATTTGCCTATCGATTAGAAGGTTTGGTAAGTGGCATACAGGCAATCATTGATTATCCTCTGGGGTTTGGATTGTATCTCAACAGCACCTATGGCGGGCAGACTAACCCAGAGCTTAATCACTATGCACGTGTTGATGGCTACTTTACCAGCCGGGGCGTGTTTTTTAGTGGAGATAATTGGTTCCAATGGTTGATGGTGCAAATCGGCTTGCCCGGCTTTGCCCTCTATGCTGCACTATTTCTGGTGCCGATTTGGTGGGGTTGGCGCTGGCGCAATCGCATTCGTAACCCTGACTGGCGAATCATTGTCCATGGTTGCTTGGCCCTGCTTATCGTCATCTTTATTGCTGGTATATCTAATTCACCAATTTTGGCATTTCCGCCAGCCAATCTACTCTTTTGGGCAATGGTTGGAATTCTATTAAAAGCGCCGGTATGGGCGCAGAATGAATTGTAACATAATGCGCATTGGGATTGACACTCACTTTATTACTAGTGCGCATGCCACAGGCAACCGTACCTATACGGCAGAATTGGTGCGCGCCCTAATTGCGATTGGTCAGCAACATGAGTATGTATTATATGCTGTTTCTGACCATCCTTATTATCACCAGTTTGCTGGTAATCCACGCGTTCAAGTTCGGCAGGTTTTATCTGCTAGTGGATTGGCCCGTAATTTTGTCTCGTTGCCGAAAGCCATTGCACAAGATTCGCTTGATGTTGTCCATTTGCAATTTATTCTGCCGTGGTTGATAAGAATACCAACTCTACTGGCTGTCCATGATCTATATTATTTACAACAATCTGGGCCGGCCTTATACGAACGGCTTATTGGTAAACTTACGGCATGGAGTGTACAGCGGGCGCGGTATATTGTGACGCTTTCTGAATATTCTCGGCTCGATATTATCGCCAAATGTTCTGTTCGTGAAGACAGGGTTACGACTGTGCCAGGGGCCATTGATCGACGCTTTGCACCAGTCTCCGATCCAGCGGTCGTGCAATCTCTCCGGGAAAAGTTGGGGATCAAGCGTGATTACGTTTTGTTTGTGGGTCGCACAGAAGATTCACGTAAGAATATCGCATCCTTATTGGATGCATATATTAGGTTGAGAAGTCAAGGACAAATTACAGAACAATTGGTTATTGCTGGTAGGCACGGACCAGGCACCGCGCTGCTTCAAGCAAAGGTACAATCGGCGGGATTGGGCGCAGATGTGCTGTTTCCAGGTGTGATCTCAGATCCAGATTTGCCTATTTTAATGACGGGCGCAAAACTGTTTGTCTATGTTTCCTCATTTGAAGGGTTCGGTCTACCGGTTCTCGAAGCCATGGCTTGCGCAACTCCTGTCATTACATCGAATACTACTTCGTTGCCAGAGGTGGCAGGGGATGCTGCATTGTGTGTTACGCCGGGCAATGTAGATGAACTGACGGAAGCTATGCAACAAGTGTTGCAAAATGTTGAGATGCAAAAACAGTTGCGTGAATGGGGCCTACAGCGTGCGAAGTTATTTTCATGGGAACGGGCGGCGCGTGAGACGTTAGCGATTTATGAAAAAATCGGCCTGTCGTAAAAATTTAGGCTGTGTAAGCGCAAGCTGATGTTAGCATCTATTAAGGAGTGAAGAGGGAACATTTATGACGAAGAGTCTTGTCACGGGGGGCGCAGGTTTTATTGGCTCGCATGTTGTCGACGAATTGATCCAAATGGGGCACCAAGTTACGGTGTTAGACGATCTAAGTGGAGGATTCCGGGAAAATGTAAACCCACTTGCCCACTTTGTGCAGGGAAACGTTACCGATCATGAGCTGGTTGATCGCTTGTTTACTGAAAATCGTTTCGACTACGTTTTTCATCTGGCTGCTTATGCGGCTGAAGGGCTTAGTCACTTCATTAAACGCTTTAACTATACCAATAACTTAATTAGCAGTGTTAATCTGATTAACGCTGCCGTGAATGTCGGGACAGTAAAATGTTTTGTCTTTACGTCATCGATCGCGGTATACGGTACGAATCAAGTGCCGATGGTTGAAGAAGCAACACCATTGCCGGAAGATCCATATGGCATTGCCAAGTATGCAGTTGAACTTGATCTCAAAGAAAGCCATGAGATGTTTGGCTTAAATTATATTATTTTCCGACCGCATAATGTTTACGGCGAGCGTCAGAATGTCGGTGATCGGTATAGGAATGTAATAGGTATCTTTATGAATAACATTCTACAGGGCAAACCAATGACTGTCTTTGGTGACGGCAAACAAACACGTGCTTTCAGCCATATCAAGGATGTCGCGCCTATCATTGCCCACTCTGTTCAGCGTGAGCAAGCTTATAATCAGATATTTAACGTAGGTGCAGATAAGTCTTACTCGATTCTGGAGCTTGCCGAGACTGTCGCTGCTGCTATGGATACCGAGGCAGATATTTTGCATCTAGAGGCGCGTAAAGAAGTTGTAGATGCTTTTTCATCGCATGCCAAAGTTCAAGCTGTTTTTGGCGATCTGATTCAAAATGTTTCACTCGAAGATGGTATTGAACAAATGGCATTTTGGGTTAAAGAGGCTGGAAGCCGGGCTAGTACTAATTTCGAGGGAATTGAGGTCGAAAAAAATATGCCCCCTGCCTGGCAAGCCACGATTACAGATTGAGCATAGATGAAGGATTGAGGATGAAAATCGCATTTATCGGCTCACGCGGAATCCCGCATGGGTATTCAAGTGCCGAACAAATAGCCTTAAATGTGGGCAAACGGCTTGTGGCGCGCGGACATCAATATACGGTCTATTGTCGTAGCCAGTTATTCAACGATCACACGCCGGTTTATGAAGGCGTGCGTAGAGTGTTTCTGCCTACGATTGATCACAAAATATTCGGTCAAATGTTACATGGTTTTTTAGCGGGTACACATTCGGTTTTTCAGGATTATGATGTTGTTCACTTTCAATGCTTAACTAATACATACCAGAGCATCCTACCTTGGCTACTAAAACGCAATATTGTGATCAATGTGAACGGTCAAGAATGGGATAATCCAAAGTGGCCTAAAACTCTGCGTCACTCTTTCTTTAAGTCTGCCGTATATATTACATTAGGCATGTGTCGCGAAATAATTACAGATGCCCAAGGTATGTATGATATCTATGTAGAGCGCTACAATCGACGATCAACTATTATTGAATACGGAACCGAGGTTGTCACCCCGCGTAACCCTGAAATTCTTGACCAATATGGTCTGTCACCTAAGCAGTATTACTTTGTGGCTGCTCGTATCGTGCCGAGTAATCAGATTCATGTGATTGTGGATGCCTTTAAACGCTCGGGCTCCAATAAGGTGTTAGCCATTGCTGGTGGAGGCGCCTATGGGAGCCAGTTTTATCAAGAATTGACTCAAAACGCGGGTGATAAGGTTAAATTTTTAGGCTTAATTTCTAACCAAAGCCATATGGATGAACTTTATGCAAATGCATATGGATATTTGCATGGTGCAACACTGGGCGGGGTAAACTCGGCTCTGTTACGACCGTTAGGCGCTGGTTGTCCTGCACTGGCCTTCGAAACTCCCTTTAATCGCGAGGTGTTGGAGATGCGCGAAGGTGAAATTTGTGGGCGTATCTGGGAGAATTCAGCTCAGCTAGCCGAGGGAATTCAAGAGTTTGATAGCAACGCAAATCTGGTAGAAAGACTGGCAGAATTAAGCGTCACGCAAATTAAACGAAATTTCACCTGGGATCTGGTCGCTGATCAGTATGAAATATTTTATAAAGGATTCATTGAGCAATGGCCTGTGGAGAAGATTCGACAGACAGTCGCTGCCCAAAAAGAAAAATATGCATAGCAACGTGTGGAGAACAGGAATATGACTTCAAATCCCATTCAAGTCCCATTTGTTGATCTGAGCGCGCAACATGTTGAAGTACGAGCTGAAATTGATGCCGTTATGGCGCATGTCGTAGATACCTCTAGTTTCATCGGTGGGCCTCTGCTCGCCAGATTTGAGACAAATTTTGCCCAATATTGTGGTGTGACACAGGCAATTGGGGTAAGTGACGGGACACACGCGCTCCAATTAGCATTGCGTGCGATTGGCGTTACTAGCAGTGATATTGTTTTGACAGTTTCACATACCTTTATTGCGACTGCTGAAGCTATCATTCAATGTGGTGCTGACCCCATCTTTTTAGAAATTGATCCAGATAGTTATACTCTTAGTCCGATAGCATTAGCTACATGGTTGGAATCTGAATGTAAGATCGATGCAAATAATGTTTGCCGTTACCAGCGTACTAACCAAAGGGTTGTGGCTGTTATCCCTGTACATCTCTATGGACTCCCCGCCGATATGGAGCCAATTCTAGCTATTGCTAAACGTTATAGCCTTAAGGTTGTTGAAGATGCTTGCCAAGCTCACGGTGCGTGGTACAAATTCAGTGACGGCACACAAGCGCGCGCCGGAAGCATGGGGGACGTGGGCTGCTTCAGTTTCTATCCAGGCAAAAATCTGGGCGCAATGGGTGAGGCCGGTGCCGTAGTTACGAACGACCCCAATACTGCCCACCAAGTGCGCATCTTGCGCGATCATGGCCAGAACCGCAAATATATTCATCAAACTCGTTATGGGATTAATGCACGGTTAGATGCACTCCAGGCTGGTATTTTGGATGTAAAATTAGCGCGCTTGGATGTGTGGAATAATCGGCGCCGCGAAATTGCTGCCTATTATGATGAATGCTTAAGCGCAATCACCGACATTCAGACACCGATGTCGCCTAATTTTGCCTATCATGTCTATCATCTGTATGTCATTCTGCTCGATAAGCGTGATCTTGTGCAGCAGAAGCTCCAGGATCTCGGCATATCAACAGGTCTTCATTATCCTATTCCGGTCCACTTGCAAGAGGCATTTCGCGATCAAGGCTATCAGCCAGGCGATCTACCCATTACTGAACGAGTTGCTAATACCTTATTATCGTTACCAATGTTTCCGCATATGAGTGACAATCAGGTGGAATATGTAGTAACTAAATTACGCCAGGTCCGTCAATCTATGTAACATCGCATTCTATAAGGAAGGTTGAACATGCTGCGTCAATTTAGCGCTCGGCGCGTGCTCGGTTTTATTACATTTGACTGGCTTGGTACTATGAGTATGCTCTTTTTGGCTGCTTATTTGCGTGTCTGGATTGGTAGCCTACCTGCCTTTATTTTTGCAACTACACGCACCTTGGGTATTCCAATCAACACTTGGGAAGTTAGTATGGCTTCAGATGCTCTCACACCTCAGGTGTTTGTTCTGGTGAGCTTGATTTGGCCATTTTTCTTTCTCATTTTTCATGTCTATGATGGGCGCTACAATGAGACGTTGAAAGCCGAATTAGTCAACGTTTTTCTTGCTGTACTCGCGGCTACTCTGACATTTGCTGGCTTGTTATACTTTACTTATCAAGAGACATCCCGCATCCTCTTTGTCATGTTCTTCTTCTTAGATATGACCTTGCTCATTGGGATTAGAATTGCTTGGTGGACCCTGCGCCGCTCCGCGCAACAGAGTAGTACTGTACATCCCGTGTTGATTTTAGGCGCGGGTCATTTAGGCCAACGAGTTGCAGGTGAATTGAGAAGATATGGCCCTGCACAAATTGTCTTAGTTGGTTTTGTTGACGATGATCCCTCAAAGCAAAATATAAGCATTGAAGGACTTCCAGTTCTAGGTTCATTAGAAGATATTCCAACGATTGTCCAAAATCATGCAATCCGCGATGCGGTCGTCGCGCTTCCACTTGATGCGCACATCCGTATGGTTGATATTTGTCGTAAGCTGCAAGGCCTTGGAATTCGCGTTCATGTTGTGCCTGACCTATTTGCTCTCTCTTTTCCGAGTGCAACCCTATACGGCTTCGGTGGTATTCCTGTGATTGATTTAGGCCAACCTGGAATTTATGGCTGGCGGCGTATGCTCAAACGGGTGTTTGACGTCGTGGTTGCTACGCTCATCTTGATTATCGCTACGCCAGTGATACTAATTACGGTGGCATTGATCAAATTAGACTCGCCAGGGCCTGTTTTTTACCGTCAGAAGCGGATGGGTGAGAATGGACAGCCATTTTATATTTTGAAGTTCCGCTCTATGAAAGTCAATGCCGATGAAAAACTGCATCGTGAGCACTTAGCACGCTTAATTAAGGAGAATATTTCTCTTGTAGAGCATGCTAATGGACAATCAGATAGCTTGAAACTGCAAAATGATCCACGAATAACAAAGGTTGGTCATTTTATTCGGAAAACTAGCCTAGATGAGTTACCTCAACTTTTGAATGTATTGCAGGGCGAAATGAGCTTGGTGGGACCTCGCCCACCTATACCCTATGAAGTGGACATGTATCAAGACTGGCATAAACGCCGACTTGAGGCGATTCCTGGCATGACAGGTTTATGGCAAGTGCATGGTCGTAACCAGGTGAGTTTTGATGAAATGGTGCGGATGGATATCACCTATATTGAACAACAATCGCTTTGGCTCGATCTAAAGCTCTTATTACTCACACCGTTTGCTCTACTGTCCAGCCGTGGCGCTGGCTGATTTTTGAAATACGCAAAGGAAACCAATCAGTGATAAGAATCGGCGTTATTGGTTGCGGCTATTGGGGGCCAAAGCATGCACGTAATTTTCATGAACTTCCAGGTGTCGAGCTAGCTTGGGTAGCAGATCTGAGCAACGAGCGGCTTGGTCATATGAAATCTTTGTATCCCAATGTACAGACGACACAAAACTATCGGCACATGTTAGAACAAGATATTGACGCCGTTGTTGTATCGACACCTGTATCAACCCACAATAAAATTGGTTTGGATGTTCTAAAGGCTGGAAAGCATGTCCTGATTGAGAAACCATTGGCTGCTACTTCCGCAGAAGCACTTGAATTAATTCAGGTGGCCAATGAAATGAATTGCGTGCTTATGGTTGGCCACACATTTGTGTACAACCCTGCAGTCAGGGTAATACGCGAAATTGTTGCTTCTGGCGAATTAGGCAATATCTATTATATCAACGCAACACGCGTAAATCTAGGACTTTTTCAGACTGATATTAATGTGGTTTGGGACTTGGCTCCCCATGACATATCTATTTTGAATTATATTCTAGATGCAGCACCTACTGCTGTCAGTGCACGGGGCGGCGTCTATGTCCAGCGTGAACGCGGGATTCATGATGTTGCATACATAACTTTATCTTACCCCAAAAATATTATGGCCGAGGTGCGGGTAAGTTGGTTAGATCCTGTTAAAATCCGCCGATATACCATTGTTGGCAGTAAAAAAATGTTGGTTTATGACGATATTGCTCATGCCAAGGTCGTTATCTATGATAAAGGTGTAGATGCTCCGCCCTACTCGGATACATTAGAGCAGTTCCAGCTTTCTTATCGACATGGCGCAGAATATGCATATCCCATTTACTGGACAGAACCGTTGCGTAATGAATGCGCGGGATTTGTTGAAGCAATCCGCACAGGTCGCGCGCCGCTAAGTGATGGCTATGCCGGGCTAAGCGTTGTGCAAGTTTTAGAAAAGGCTCAGTATTCATTATTCAACAATGGCTCCTATGAAGAGGTAATGTCATGAGCGGCCAGTATCAGATAATTGCGCCAGATGTTATCCTGGGCAAGGGCGTTAAGATCTTTCATTTTGTGAATTTATACGGCTGTTCCATTGGTGATGGTAGCAAAATAGGAACATTTGTAGAAATTCAAAAAGGTGTAAAAATTGGTTGCAATGTGAAAGTTTCTAGCCATACATTTATCTGCGAAGGTGTAACGATCGAGGATAATGTTTTTATTGGGCATCATGTTTGTTTTGTAAATGACCTATATCCTAGGGCAGCAAATGCAGATGGTACAATGCAGACCGAGGCTGATTGGCGGCTGGTGACAACCCACATCAGTAAAGGCGCATCAATTGGCAGCCACGCAACCATTTTAGGGGGTATCACTATCAGCGAAAACGCCATTGTAGGTGCTGGCAGCGTGGTAACTAAAGATGTTCCTGCTAATGCGATTGTAGCTGGAAACCCAGCACGAATTCTGCGCTTTCTGGAATCTGCTAGCTGAATCATAAGGGATAGAACCTCAAATAGAAAAGCTAATAGATAAAACCCTTAAAAGTCATAGATACGCTCTCGTGGATTACCGGGCTTATTTGTATGACTTTTAAATGGTTTGTCTATAAGAACGTTTTCTAATCATTCTTAGAAATAAGTGAAACCAAGAAAATTTTTAGAAATCCTAACCACGAATTACACGGATGAAAAACTAAAATCTGTATTATCCGTGGTTTCTACTGACTTTCCCGGATTTACTTATGGTTAAGCAAATAACCGCAGGATATTTTATCCCCTGTGGTTTCTCTTTATTTTTGATGAAGATAGTGATGGAGTTAAGAAGTTTTGTCGCTGATTCTCGTGCTTGAAAAACTGGCATGGTGGGAGCCATTCTGGATTCTCCTCTTGGCCCCGTTTGTATTATTTCAAGGTCGATTCTTTCCACTTTCTTGGCACCCCTTTCTTATAGGAGCCATGTTCCTAGGGTGGCCTGTACGCGCCGTAGCCTATCATTGCTTAAGCATACGCAGCCCAGTTAACTGGTGCATCGGATTATTGCTGGTTTGGTTGCCAGTTAACTTCTGGGCTGCGTCAGATAAAAACCTAGCATGGGAACACATTGGCTATTTGTGCCTGGGTGTTTCATTCTATTTTGCGCTCATCAATTGGCCGGTAGCTCAACGTCGTCCGCAATTGATCGCATGGATCTTCATCAGTATGAATATGGGGTTGGCTCTGCTGGGGCCTATCGCCTTGGCGTATTATCCCTCCAAATTATTTAATTTATCGCCAATGCAACACTTATTGCAACCTATTGCAACACGGCTGGGTGAGACGATGCATCCAAACATTCTATCGGGCGCATTGGTAATCACAGCGCCGTTATTGGCTGCGTTTGTGCTAGGCAGAAATGGACGGCAAAGTTTACTCGGTTCTGTCCTGCCGAGTGTAGGGCTCTTATTTATTCTCGCCATAATCGGTCTAACCCAAAGTCGTGGTGGCTATCTGGGAACCCTGGTTTCTATGGGTTTAGTGGTCGTATTGATTTGGCCACGTCTGCTCTATGTGCTCTTGTTCGTTGTGCTAACCGTGTTGGCAGGGTTTTACTGGCTAGGCAGCGAGCGTCTGCTCGATGTATTAATCGCTAATGACACTTTGGGTGGGCTCGATGGTCGTATTGAATTGTGGAGTCGGGCGCTGTTTGCGCTAACTGATTTCCCGTTTACTGGCATTGGCATTGGTACGTTTCAAAAAGTTGTACCAGTTTTGTATCCATATTTTCTCTTATCTGCTGAGAATGCTCCTCATGCACATAATCTCGTCCTCCAAGTTGGTGTGGATTTGGGTTTGCCTGGGTTGGTTGCTTATTTGGGTTTGCTGATCAACATGTTTGTTATGCTTAGCTTTACTCTTCGACATCGTAATTGCGATCCGTACTGGAGACTTAGGGCTGGCGCATTGGGGGCTATGGTTGCGATGCTCGTACATGGTTGCTTGGATGCCGTCACATGGGGTACTAAACTTGCCTTTATACCCTGGGTACTCTTTGCGCTCATTACCTTACTCTTCTTGCAGACACAACAAGTACACCTCACTGTAAAGGAATGAGTGGACAAATAAATCTATTCTTCTTCCTCGATTAATTTTTTGCCGTTGATCCACCATCTACCCCTCCTCAGAATTTTTGCCAACTATGACCGTTGCATTACCCTAGTACACTGTAAACAAAATTTTTGCGATTAATTTTAGACACGAATTGAGCGAATTTCACGAAGTGAGAAAGCACAATTCGTATCATTCGTCTAATTCGTGTCAGGGTATTTTGTAAAAACTTATTTTACAGCGTACTAGATTAAGATTGTATTTTGATATAACCTTTGCCTGCTGCCTTGCCGTTCTTGATGAACAAGTAAGTCGCATTTTGTCGACCGCAACTGCCCATGGGATCAGTTCAAGAACTACCATGATGGCTAGCTTTATTGAGAAGTTTTTGTTGTATCATAATGTTGTACCATAATAAGGAGAGATTGGCGTCTAGTTGAACATGCTTTGGAAAGAATAATGATCCACCCAGGCTGGCCCCTATCTCTATGTCCGTCAGCCTGATGCCTATGTGCTACGGTTGGTCCTGCTCGATCTGGCAGATGCTCGCTCCAATGCGATGACCAGTACCTTTTTCGTACTGTTTAACCCAGTCTGTCCCCTGTTGGTCACGCGGTAGATGACGTCCGCATAGGCTGACGTCTGTCTTTCCTACAGTTCGATGAGATTGGGACGAAGCAAGCACTAGGGCCGTGCGCTTCGGCATGCCATTGGGCAAGGTGTGCCTCCCAAAGTGAATTGTAATATGCAAGGAATGATCAAATGAAATATACATCTATAAAATCCGTGAGCCATTTTAGGCGCATCTGGCAGCTTGTAGTCACTTCAATCGTGCTATCCCTGATGCTCTTATGGCCTGGTCCAGCTTTAGGACAGACAAGCGATTGGGAGTGGCAGAATCCTCTGCCTCAGGGCAACCCCCTGTATGGCGTATGGGGGAGTAGTAGCAGTGATGTCTTCGCCGTGGGTGATTTAGGTACGATTCTACACTACGATGGCAGCGTCTGGACAGTCATGAACGGCGGCACAGACACTCCACTCTATAAGATATGGGGGAGTAGCAGCAGTGATGTCTTTGCCGTGGGTGATCTAGGTACGATTCTACACTACGATGGCAGCACCTGGACAGAGATGCACACCGATACGATTATGAATATTTATGATATCTGGGGAAGCAGCAGTAGCAATGTCTTTGTCGTAGGCTCTCATCACCTACCGGTAGGTCAACTCGTTGGCACGATTTTGCACTACGATGGCCATACCTGGACAGAGATGAGCAGCCTTGCGAACGGTCCATTGCTTGATGTGTGGGGAAGCAGCGACAACGACATCTTCGCTGTCGGTTACACCTGGATACCTGGCGCTTGTCACCCACCTATTTGTTTGCCAGGTCAATTCGTTAGCACGATTTTGCACTACGATGGCCATACCTGGACAGAGATGAGCAGCCTTGCGAACAATGTGCTCTCGGCTACATGGAACGAGGGTAGACGTAATGACTTTGACCTAGGCTCACGCCTCCATGGCGTCTGGGGAAGCAGCCACAACGATGTCTTCGTTGTGGGTACCTATAATACGGACCCTTTTTCTAATAACTGGCTTCCTGTAATTTTACACTATGACGGCGACACATGGACAGCCTTGGATGGCTACACAAATATATCATTCAATGAGATGTGGGGGGACAGTGGCGACGACATTTTTGCCCTGGTTTACAATCGTATTTCGAGCGAAAAGTTGATTTTTCATTACGACGGCAGCGCCTGGTCAACCATGGAGAGCGGCATGGGCTATGGGCGCTCTGGAGTGTGGGGCACCAGTAGCAACGATGTTTTTGCGGTGGGCACGAATGGCACGATTCTACATTACGATGGAAACGTGTGGATCGCAATGAACAGCGACACGGGCTACTGGCTTTCTGGGGTGTGGGGCAGCAGTAGCAACGATCTTTTTGCGGTGGGCACGAATGGCACGATTCTGCATTATGATGGAAATGCATGGTCAGTCATGGCCAGCATCACGAACACTATACTCACTGATATATGGGGGAGTAGTGGCAGTGATATTTTTGCTGTGGGTGTCACTACGTCATACAGTGCCACGGCTATACCTCCAGGCACGATTCTGCACTATGATGGTACTACGTGGACAACCATGAACAGCATCATGGACACTACACTCGCTAGCGTATGGGGGAATAGTAGCAACGATGTTTTTGCGGTGGGCACGAATGGCACAATTCTGCATTACGACGGCAACAGCTGGACCGCCATGGACAGCGGGACAAACAGTTCACTCTCTGGTGTGTGGGGGAGTAATAGCAACGATGTCTTCGTTGTTGGTACTGTACCCTCGCTCAGTAGTGGGGGTATGATTCTGCACTACGATGGCGACAAATGGACAGCCATGACAGGCCTTATGAATAATAAGCTCACTGATGTGTGGGGGAGCAGTGGTAGTGATGTCTTTGCTGTGGGTTTTACTGAGACATATAGTAGCACGTACACAAGTATTTCAAGCACAATTTTGCACTATGATGGCAGCATATGGCGGTACATGGATAGTGACGCTGCCCATGTACTTACCAGTATATGGGGTAGCAGTGCTAACAATGTTTTCGCCATGGGTCAGAGTGGCACAATTCTTTGCTACATGGGCAGCACGTGGACGGCTATGAACAGCGGCGCACACGCGTCATTCTCTGGCGTATGGGGTAGCAGTGCTAACGATGTCTTCGCTGTAGGTGGAGAGGGCACAATTCTGCATTACGACGGCAAGACGGCACCGCTTAACTCAATCTACCTCCCCTTGATGGTGCGGTAGGTGATGATCCGGTTGATGCTACGCCTGTGGCATCGGTTGTGCAGTCATTCTTCGAGTTGCGTTGCGGATATTCTGGTACCAGATTTTCGACTGTTGCGCTAAAAGAAAGCGATGGTGAGGTAGTTATACGCAACGGTGCCCTAAAGTAACATTTTTTCAGGTGCAGATAGGGTACTTGATGGGCTGCCGTTGCGTATAAACGCAATACGAACACAGGCGCAACTGTTTTGGGAAACGACTGTATGCGTATTATGCTTCCGGCATTGGCCCGCCACTGCCTCCTGTCTTTTCAGGAACTTCTCGCTAGGATGTGCACTGTACGAATACGATTTTGTGCTCGTACAGTTTTTTGAGGTTCAGGATAACCTATCAAGCCTAGCTATATGTCTTCTCCACCCTTGTAGTTCATAAAAATCCATACAACCCGTAAGGGGTAGTTGTTATTGCTATTTTCCTTACGGTGATTTTTTGTTGCTCGTGGGAAAAGATTACGTTTTTCCCTATTTATTGGTATAATCACCATATTATAATCAGCACCGGCTCGGTACATAAAGTATCCTAGAATCTGCGGTGCCTACAGCGTGTTACACAATCATACATTCGATCATTTCGCTGAATTTTGTGTGGCGAGCGCGAAGGAGGAATGTGGTCATGGATCCTGCCATTGACGAGTTCCAACGTTTTGTGAAACGGCTGCTTGATATTATACTGTCCACTATCGGGCTGCTAATTCTATTACCTCTATTCGTTGTTGTCGCACTAG
>Ga0105046_10006141_pt1 | contig 18974 bp, 15 predicted proteins | sample MAT03_FD_78385 | JGI IMG/M metagenome (GOLD analysis project Ga0105046, IMG submission 78385) | Freshwater microbial communities from Lake Fryxell liftoff mats and glacier meltwater in Antarctica - MAT-03 (megahit assembly) | ecosystem: Environmental > Aquatic > Freshwater > Ice > Liftoff... | reverse complement strand
TGACCTTGCGGTTGCAAAGCGGCGAGAGGTTGATGGCGCATGTGCCATCGCACCACGACCATCAGGTCGGCGAATGGATCGGCATTCGCGTTGAAGTCGACCACGTGGTGACCTTTCCACGCCTGGTGAGTGCCGAAAGCCCGAAAGCCTATCCGGCAACCGGCTGACAGGCGCCGGAAATCCGCCGGAAATCCGCCGGAAATCCGCTGTAAAACCGTTGGAAATGCGGCCAAAGACCGCGCACCCCTGAAACCGGGGGGCAAAAAGCGCGCTTATGCCGCTCTTGCAAGCTGATTGCGCGGTGCAACTTATGGACTTCGCGCTGCTCAAATCGTCAGCCAGTCCTATACTGGTCTCGATTTTGCTAAACCCACCCGCGCCTTGCGCACGGTTGCTGTGCGCAGGTGCCTTGCCCGAGCCCTGCGCCCGCTGGGCGGCGATTGGAAGTCACAGACTTGAAGAAAGGTGGTTGCAATGGGGTCCAAACTGAAACTGGCCGGCATCCTGGCTGTCGGCGCGCTGGCTGGCGCGCTGACCACGATGCAGCTCACGGCGGTGGCGCGCAGCGCGATGGCGCCGCTGCCGCTGGAAGAGTTGCAGCAACTGGCGGCCGTGTTCGACCGCGTCAAGGCCGAGTATGTGGAGCCGGTGGACGAGAAGAAGCTGCTCAACGATGCCATTTCAGGCATGGTGTCGGGGCTGGATCCGCATTCGCAGTACCTGGACAAGAAGACGCTGAAGGAGTTCCGCGAGAACACCGGCGGCAAGTTCGTCGGCATCGGCATCGAGATGTCGATGGAAGAAGGCGCCGTCAAGGTGGTCTCGCCCATCGAAGGTTCACCGGCATTCCGTGTCGGCCTGAAGTCGGGCGACATGATCACCCGCATCGACGACACCCCCGTTCGCGGCATGACGGTGGACCAGGCTGTCAAGCGCATGCGCGGCGAGCCCAACACCAAGGTTAATCTGACGGTGTTTCGCAAGCTCGAAAGCCGCAGCTTCCCGGTGACCATCGTGCGCGAAGAAATCCGCATGCAAAGCGTGCGCGCAAGGATGGTCGACCCCGGTTATGGCTGGGTGCGCGTCAGCCAGTTTCAGGAGCGCACGGTGGAAGACTTCGTGCGCAAGGTCGAAGACCTGTACAAGCAAGACCCCAACTTGAAGGGCCTGGTGCTGGACCTGCGCAACGACCCGGGTGGTTTGCTGGACGGCGCCATCGCACTGTCTGCCGCCTTCCTGCCTGACAATGTCGTGGTGGTCACCACCAATGGCCAACTGGCCGAATCGCGCGCCACCTTCCGCGCCTCACCCCAGTATTACAGCCGCCGTGCCGGCTCCGACCCGCTGAAGAAACTGCCTGCTGCGTTGAAGTCGGTACCACTGGTGGTACTGGTCAACGAAGGCTCGGCATCGGCCAGCGAGATCGTGGCAGGCGCTCTGCAAGACCACAAACGCGCCACCATCATGGGCGCGCAGACCTTTGGCAAAGGATCGGTGCAGACGGTGAGGCCGCTGCCCGGCGACACGGCGCTGAAGATCACCACCGCCCGCTATTACACACCCAAGGGCAAGTCGATCCAGGCCACCGGCATCATGCCCGATGTCTTGCTGGACGAGACTGCGGAAGGCAACGTGTTCGCAGCGCTGCGCATGCGCGAGGCCGACCTCAACAAGCACCTCACCGGCACCGACGAGAAGCAGGACGCCGAACGTGAGAAGGCGCGCGAAGAAGCGCGCCGGCGGCTGGAAGAGCAACTGGCCAAGTCCAAGGAGCCGCCCAAGCCGCTGCCCGAGTTCGGCACAGCCGAGGACTTTCCGCTGCAGCAGGCTTTGAATCAGCTGCGTGGACTGCCGGTGCAAGCCAGCAAGACGGCGCCGGAGCAGCGCGCTGAGGCGCCGAAAGAGAAGTAAGGCCCTCGGCGTCGGACCTGGCACAGCGAACAGCGAACAGCGCGCAGCGAACAGCGCACAGCGCACTCGGCGCCAGACCTCGCAGGCCCCCTGGCCCCCGCAAGCCCGACTCTCGCAGGCGGGCTTCTTGCTGCCTGTCACGGGCAAAATGCCCACCATGAACGACACTCAACTGCTGCGCTACGCTCGCCATGTGCTGCTGGACGGCATCGGCATCGAAGGTCAGCAGCGGCTGCTGGCCTCGCATGTGGTGGTGGTCGGAGCCGGCGGTCTGGGCTCGCCGGCGCTGCTGTACCTGGGCACGGCCGGTGTGGGCCGGATCACGGTGGTGGACCACGATGAAGTAGACCTGGGCAACCTGCAGCGGCAGATCGCGCACCGCCAATCACGCATCGGCCACCCCAAGGCAGCCTCGGCTTGCGCCAGCATCGCGGCGCTGAATCCCGACCCGCAACTGCACGCCGTCCATCGCAGAGCCGACGCGGTGCTGCTGGACGCGCTGCTGCCCACGGCCGACTTGGTGCTGGACTGCAGCGACAACTTCGCCACCCGCCACCTCATCAACGCTGCCTGTGTGCGGCACAAGAAGCCGCTGGTCGCCGGCGCGGCCAGCGGCTGGGATGCGCAGGTCTCGGTGTACGACAGCCGACAGCCGCAGGCGCCCTGTTATGCCTGCCTGTTTCCGCCCGACGCTGTGTTTGAGGACCTCGCTTGCGCCACCATGGGCGTGCTGGCGCCGCTGGTGGGCGTGGTCGGCAGCGTGCAGGCCATCGAAGCCATCAAGCTGCTGGTTGGAAGCGGGCAAACGCTCGCTGGACGCCTGTTGATGCTGGATGCGCGCGAGATGCGCTGGGACTGCGTGAATTTGCAGCGCCAGGCTGCGTGCCCGGTTTGCGGCAGTGGCGTAGATTCGGGGTCTTGACAAAACCTCTGCTCTGCGACTCCAACAATCAGCCGATGCTCAACTCTGCCCAGTCACCCGATTCGCCCTGTCCAAGCCCGTCACGCGCTGCCGTGACACCGCTGTCGGGCCGCAATTTCCCCAGCGCCCAGGAAGACGCTGCGCGGGCGGAGCCCAAGGGCCGCTATGACGGGCCCGAAAGCGCCTACAGACTGGCTTTCACCGACACCGAGTTTTTGCTGCGCGAAGAACTGCGCCCGGTGCGCATGCAACTGGAGTTGCTCAAGCCCGATCTGGTGCAGCGAGAGCAGGGCATCGAATCGACCATCGTGATCTATGGCAGCGCCCGCATCCAGACCCCTGAAAACGCGGCCCAGGCGCTGCTGGCTGCACGCGAACAAGGCGAAGCCGGCGCCATCCGCCGTGCCGAAATGGCCGTGCAGATGAGCTGCTACTACACCGAAGCCCAGCGCTTTGCGGCCCTCACCACCGAACGCAGCCGCGGCCACGCCACGCCGATTTACGTCGTCACCGGCGGCGGCCCCGGCATCATGGAAGCGGGCAATCGCGGCGCTTTTGAAGTGGGTGGCAAGAGCATCGGCCTGAACATCGTGCTGCCGCGCGAGCAGGCGCCCAACCCTTACATCACGCCTGAACTGTGTTTTCAGTTCCATTATTTCGCGCTGCGCAAGATGCATTTCCTGATGCGCAGCATCGCGCTGGTGTGCTTTCCCGGCGGGTTTGGCACGCTGGACGAACTCTTCGAGACGATGACGCTGGTGCAGACCGGCAAGAGCCGCAAGCGGCCGATCCTGCTGCTGGGTCGCGCCTTCTGGGAAAAGCTGATCAATTTCCAGCACCTGGTGGACTGCGGCATGATCAGCCCGGAAGATGTGGACTTGTTCAGTTTTGTGGAGAGCGCAGAAGAAGCCTGGGAGGTGCTGGCTTCGTACTACGGCTTCGATGCGCAGCCGCAGGAGGTCGCCGCATGATCCAGGCACTGAGCCTGATCGGCGCGCCCACCGACATCGGCGCCGGCGCACGCGGCGCCAGCATGGGGCCCGAGGCCTTGCGCGTGGCCGGCCTGCAAACCGCTCTGGAAAGCCATGGCCTGGCAGTGCAGGACCGCGGCAACCTGCTCGGCCCCGCCAACCCCTGGCTGCCCCCGGTTGAGGGCTACCGCCACCTCGACGAAGTGGTGGCCTGGAACAAGAGTGTGCACGAGGCGGTGCTGCAAGAGCTGCGCATCAGCCGCCTGCCAGTGCTGCTGGGCGGCGACCACTGCCTGGCCATCGGCAGCATCAGCGCGGTGGCACGCCATTGCCGTGAGACCGGCAAGAAGCTGCGCGTGCTGTGGCTGGACGCGCATGCCGACTTCAACACCCACCAACTCACCCCCAGCGGCAACGTTCACGGCATGCCGGTGGCCTGCCTGTGCGGGCATGGACCCCAGGCCCTGATCGAGATTGGCGGCACGGTGCCTGCGATCAACCCCAAGGTGGTGCGCCAGATCGGCATCCGCAGCGTGGACGCCGGCGAAAAGCGGCTGGTTCATCAAGTCGGGCTGGAGGTCTTCGACATGCGCTACATCGACGAGATGGGCATGCGCCACACGATGGAACTGGCCCTGGCCACCTTGGACGCCAACACCCACCTGCACCTGAGCTTTGACGTCGACTTTCTCGATGCAGAGATCGCACCCGGGGTGGGCACCACCGTGCCAGGCGGCCCGACCTACCGCGAAGCGCAACTGTGCATGGAAATGATCGCCGACAGCGGCCGTCTGGCCAGTCTGGACGTGATGGAGCTCAACCCGGCGCTGGATGTGCGCAACAAGACCGCCGTGCTGGCGGTGGACCTGATCGAGAGCCTGTTTGGCAAGAGTACGTTGATGCGGGCTTGAGGGTGGCTTGAACGGTCGGTTGCACGCCTGAGAGCAGAGGCGGCGTGCATCTCAATGCGGCGCGAGCAAGTTGCATTGGCTCCGGCTGAGCACATGGTGCTGGCGAACTTCCTGCGCCTGGTCACCAGCCCGAAGATTTTCAGATACCGACACCGATCGCGGTCGCAGTCGACTTCATCGACGCCCTGTTGGCGGCGCCTGGCGTTCAGTTGGGCATCAGGGTCAATGACGTCAAAGCTGCTCGAATTGACCCGCTTTTGGCACCGATTCAGCTTTGGCGCCTGCCTGGCCTCTGGCCGTTCGGAGCCAACAACTTGGGTACAAGAGCACCTTGGGTACAAGTGCCGAAGACCTCGACGCGCCGGGCCTTGCCCTAAGATAAGCCTGATGCATATCCATATCGCAGCCGGGCCTGCGTCCCGGTCGCACGCTTGGCTGGCGATCTCTGTGGCCTGGGCCCTGGCCATCGGCCTGACCCTGAACGCCAGCGCTGCGACGCCTGGCGCGGGGGCGGCCAATGCTGCAGCAGCGGCTGTGGCAGCCAATCCGACAGCCAGTCCGGCAGTACTTCCGATCACAACGGCCCCTGCGGCCCCTGCGGTCCCCACGGCCCCAACGCAAACCCCTGCTGCATCCGGCAACGCCGATGCCACAGCGGCCAGCCCACAACCCCCCACTGGCGCAGGGCAACGCATCTACGAGCGCGCGCGGCCCCAGTTGTTACAGGTGCGTACGCTGCTGAAGACGCAGGACAGCCAATCGTCGGTGGGTTCGGGCTTTCTGGTCGAAGACGGAACGCTGCTGGTCAGCAACTACCACGTGGTCAGCCAATATGCGCTGCAGCCCAGCCGGCACCGTCTGGTTTACTCGACCGTGGACGGCCAGCAAGGGGCGCTGGAGTTGCTGGCCTTTGATGTGGTGCACGACCTGGCGCTGCTTCGCCTGGCGCAACCCGATGCACTGGCCGGGCGCGGCGCCGTCAAGTTGCGGCCAGCCGACGAGGCGTTGCCCCGGGGAGCCCGCATTTTTTCATTGGGGAACCCGTTGGATGTGGGCTTTGCGGTGGCTGAGGGCACTTTCAACGGCCAGGTCGAGCGCAGTTTTCTGCCGACGCTGTTCTTCGGCGGCTCACTCAGCGCTGGCATGAGCGGAGGGCCTGCGCTGGACGACGAAGGCAGGCTGGTAGGCGTCAACGTGGCGGCGCGGCGTGATGGTGAGCAGGTGAGTTTTCTGGTGCCGGCCGAGTTTGTGCGCAACCTGGTCGCCAGCGGCCGCTCCAAGGCGCCGATCGTCGCCCCCGCCTGGGCCGAGATCACGCGCCAGTTGTTGCAACATGAAGCCAACCTGAGCGGGCGCTTCCTGCAATTGCCCTGGCGCGAAGCGGGCCACGCGCTGTACCGCATCCCGGTGCCGCAAGAGCAGTTCATGCGCTGCTGGGGCCGCGGCTCGCCGCAAGCTGTGCGTGGCCTGCAGTTTGAGCGCTCGGATTGCGAGATGGACAGCCGGGTCTTTGTCAGCGGCTCGTTGTTGACCGGGTTCATCACCGTGCGGCATGAGGCCTATGACGGCAGCAAACTGGGGGCATTGCGCTTCTCGCAGCGCTACAGCGACAGCTTTCGCAACGAGTTCATCGGTTTGGACGACCGCCAGCGCACCGCCGGGCAGTGCCTGGAACAGACCGTGGGTGCCGCGTCCAGAGGCGGCCGTGCCGGCCCTGCGGGCGGCCCCGAAGCCAGCGCCAGATCCGCAGCCGCCAACGGGCTGCCTTTGCGTGCGGTGGTCTGCTTGCGCGCTTACAAAAAGCTCGAAGGCCTGTACGACCTGTCGGTGTTGGTGGCCACGCTGGACAAGAGCACTGCGGGCGTGCAGGGCCGCTTCGACGCCTTCGGCGTCAGCTTGCCCAGCGCGCAGCGCCTGACCCAACACTATCTGGACGGCTTTGCGTGGAAGACGCTGCGCAACGGTCCAGCGCTGCCCAACGCAACCCCTTGACGCACAGCCCTGCCATGACAGAACGCCTGGCGTTGATCGAGGTGCTGGATCGCGACGGCCATGTGCTGCGCAGTGCAGACGTGCTGCAATGGCCGTTCAGCATCGGCCGCGCGCTGAACCAGCAACTGGTGCTGGATGACCCCTATGTGGCGGCCCAGCATGCGCGTGTGACGCAAGACGACAATGGCGGATTGCGTTTGATGGTGGGCGACACCGACAATGGTGTCAGGCTGCAGGGCCGCTTGCACCCCAGGGGCAGCAGCGTGGCACTGGTATCGCCCTCCACCGCGCTGCAGCTGGGCCTGACCCGCCTGGTGCTGCGTCAGCCCGGTGAGGCCCTGGCGCCCGAGCGCCCGCTGCCGGTTCAGAGCCTGAGCAGCAGCCGCAACGCCTGGCTGGCGGCGCTGGCCTTGTTGGCCCTGGTGATGGCCGATCATGCGCTGCAGCTGGACCCCGGCGCCGATGCCACCGCCTGGTTGCCGGTGCTGGTGGGCACGCCGGGTGCCATCGTGGCCTGGTGCGCGATCTGGGCCCTGATGTCCAAACTGTTCCAGCACCGCTTTGATTTTCTGGCCCACCTGTGGGTGGCGCTGCCCTGGCTGCTGGCCATCGAGGCCGTGGAATGGGTGTTGCCGCAATTGGCAGCCGCCTTGGGCTGGCCCTTGCTGTGGCGGCTGGTGGTGCCGCTGCAAGTGCTGCTGGTTGCCATCCTGGTGCGCCAGCATCTGGCCTTGTTGTTGCCGCAACATGCACGCCGCATGACACTGGCCGTGGTGATGGCCTTGCTGTCAGGCAGCGCCGTGATCCTGACCTTTACACACAACGCCACCGACCGCTTCAGCAGGCCGCCATATATGAGCACCCTGCCCTTGCCCGCCTGGCAGTTGGCGACGCCGCAACCAGCGCAGGCACTGGTCCAGCAGCTGGAAGGGCTGACGCAGGGCCTGCAGCGGCGCGTGGCCAAGGCGCGGGCAGAAGCCGCAGAAGCTGGCGAAGACCCGGCAGCCGACTGAGAGGCTGAGAGTCTCTGAGGCCGGGCCGCGCGGCCAGCCATGGAACTGCCGAGGGGCAGGCCAGCCAAGCGCGGGGGGATTCGGCGGTATCAGTCCATACTCAGGGTTAGTGACGTCGCGCTGTGCGGGTTAGCAGGCGGTCACAACCAGCTCGCATGTCGGCACAATGGATGCAGCCGAGCTGAACCATGAATCGCCATCACTCTGTCGTCACTTTGTCCAGACCCCCCTTGGGGGTGCTCCAAGCCACAGCAGGGTCCAGTGCAGCAAGCGCTGCCTGGCGCCGCTGGACCGCGCTGTGCCTGATGGCGCTTGCCAGCCTGTGCGGCTCCCCCCTGCAGGCCCAAGAGACAGGCGCTGGCCCATCGCTGCGCATCGCTTCTGCCTTTGACCCGCAAACGATGGACCCACATGCCATTGCGCTGCTGTATCACTCGCGCGTGGCTTTCCAGATCTACGACTCACTGGTGGGCCGCGACGCCAACTTCAATCTCGAGCCGGCGCTGGCCATTTCGTGGGCCCGGGCCACACCGACCAGCTGGCGGCTGCTGCTGCGCAGCGGTGTCAGTTTTCACGACGGCAGCCCGTTCACTGCCGACGATGCGGTGTTTTCGCTCGAGCGCGCACTGGCGGCGCCTTCGCAGCGCGCCTTTCAGCTCAAGGGCATCAGCGCAGTGCGCAAGATCGATGCGCTGAACATCGAGATCCAGCTCGAGGCGCCCGATGCCGTGCTGCCGGAGAAACTGCAGTTCGTGGCCATGATGAGCAAGGCCTGGAGCGAGAAGCATGGCGTGACGCGGGCGCAAGACTTCAACGGCAAGCAAGAGACCTTCGCCGTGCGTCAGGCCAACGGCACCGGCCCGATGCAGCTGCTGCGTTACGAGCCCGATGTACGCACCTTGCTCAGGCGCCACGCGCAGTGGTGGGGCTGGGGTGACAAGCGCAGCGGCAACCTGGCGCAGGCCAGCTTCATCACGATCAAATCAGACGCCACGCGGCTGGCAGCCTTGGCCTCAGGCGAGGTCGATCTGGTGCTCGACCCGCCCTATCAAGACATCCAGCGGCTGCGCAACGACACCCGCTTTGTGCTGCAGCAAACGCCTGACATCGGGCAGCAGTACTTGACCTTCGACCAGGCCAGCGAGCAACTGGCAGGCAGCGACATCACCGGCCGCAACCCCTTCAAAGACCTGCGGGTGCGCAAGGCGGTCTACCATGCCATCGACATCCCTCTGATCGTCGACAAGGTGCTGCGGGGTCAGGCGATGCCGACCGGCGCGTTTCTGAGCCCGCTGGTGGACGGCTCGCCGGCCGAGCTGGACAAGCGGCTGCCTTACGACCCGGCGCGCGCGCGTCAGTTGCTGGGCGAAGCGGGCTATCCGAACGGTTTCTCGGTACCGCTGGATTGCGTCAACGTCAGTTGGCGCGAGAACGTCTGTCAGGCAATGGCGGCGATGCTGACGCAGGTGGGCATCCGTGCCAAGCTGCGCAGCAGCCCCAGCAGCCAGTTCTTCCCCAAGTTGACGCAAGGCACGGCGGCCTTCATCGAGTATGGCTGGACAGCCAGCCCAGACGCCTGGAACTCGCTCAACGGCCTGTTTCGCAGTTTCGACCCGGCGGGCCTGGGCAGCTTCAACGCCGGGCGCTACAGCAACCCCAAGCTGGATGTGCTGATCGACGGCATCCGCACCGAGCCCAACCTGACCCGCCGCCGCGCGATGATCAGCACCGTGCTGCGGCTGGTGGGCGAAGACCTGCCCTACATCCCGCTGTACCGCCGCCTGCTGAGCTGGGCGATGGTCAAGAACCTCAGCCTGGTGCAGTGGCCCAACGACACGTTGGAGCTGCGCTGGGTCAAGCTGAGATAGGTCAGGGCAGGGGCACTGGTCAAAGCGGCGAAGCCAACGCGGCTTCAGACGCGCCCAGCAAGCGCTGCACCCGGTCTTTGAGTTTTTCGGTAGACAGTTGCTCGCGCAGCCGCTCGACCATCAGCGGCAGCGCAAAGGGGCTCACCACCTGCAGCCTGACGTCGTCGATCTGCAGGGTGGCGAGCCTCTGCAGGGTCTGCTGCAGTCGCTGCAGCTCCAGCTCTTGCGCCAGCACCTCTTGCTCGGCCTGGGCCAGCAAGCGGTTGCCGGTGTCGTACTTGCGAAAGACCTCGTAGAACAGGCTGCTGGAGGCCTGCAACTGGCGCATGCTCTTGGGTGCGCCGGGGTAACCGCTGAACACCAGCCCGGCGACACGGGCGATTTCCCTGAAGCGGCGCTGCGCCAGCTCGCCAGAATTCAAGCTGGCCAGCACGTCAGCCATCAGATGATCGGTGGACCACAGGCCTGCGCCCAGCGCGCTGCCCAGATCCAAGGGCTTGGCAGCCAGGATCTCCAGGCCGTAGTCGTTGACGCTGAGCGAAAAGCTGTTGGGCTGACTGCGCGACAGCCGCCAGGCCAGCAACTGCGCCAGGCCGATGTGCACGTTGCGGCCTGCAAAGGGGTAGATGAACAGGTGGTGGCCTTCGCGCGACTCCAGACGCTCCAGCAGCAGCCGGCCGGGCTGCGGCAGGTGCGACAGTTGCGCCTGTGTTTGCAACATCGGTTGCGCAGCCAGCATCTCAGGGCTGTCGAAGCGGCCTTGAGCGGCTTCTTCCAGCAAGGCCTGCACGGCCTGCGCCAGCTCGTTGGACAGCGGCATCGAGCCACCGGCCCAGGAGGGCACCACCCCTTTGAGCTTGCGGGCCACACGCACATAGGCGGCCATGTCCTGGGTGCGCAAGTACTCCAGCACGCGGCCGGCAAAGACAAAGCAGTCGCCCGCTTTGAGGCGCGCGATGAAACCTTCTTCGATCTGGCCCAGGGTGTTGCCGTTGAGCCATTTCACGGCCATCGCGGAGGCGCTGACGATGGTGCCCACCTGCAGCCGGTGGCGCTTGGCCATCGCAGCGTCGGGCACGGTCCAGCGGCCGTCGACCACCTGTACGCGGTGGTACTCGGGGTAGGCCCTCAGGCTGTCGCCGCCGCGCTGCACAAAGGCCAGGGCCCAGGCAAATTCCGCATCGCTCAGCGCGCGGTAGGCCCAGCAACTGCGGATCTCGGCGGCCAAAGCAAGGGCACCCCAGCGCGGCGGCTTGGATGGCTCGTCCACCTCGGCATCGTTTGCCGTATCAACGTCCGTTCCAGCGCCGTCTGCCCCTGCAACGCCTGCCCCTGCAACGCCTGTCCCCGCAACGTCTGTCCCCGCGACGTCAGATTCGTGCAGCAGATCAGCGTCGAATCCACCCCCCAGAGCCACCGTCACCAGGTGCTGCACCAGCACGTCAAGAGGTTTTTCGGGGCTGCGCCGGGGCTCGATCTGGCCAGCGGCGGCAGCGCGGCGGGCGGCAGCGGCTTCGACCAGTTCCAGCGTATGGGTGGGCACCAGGGTCACCCGGCTGCTCAGGCCCGGCGCATGGCCACTGCGGCCGGCGCGCTGCAACAGCCGCGCCACGCCCTTGGCGCTGCCCAGTTGCAGCACCCGCTGCACCGGCAGAAAGTCGACGCCCAGATCGAGGCTGGAGGTCGCCACCACCGCCTTGAGCTGGCCCGACTTGAGGCCCGCTTCGACCCACTCGCGCACCGCCTTGTCCAGCGAGCCATGGTGCAAGGCGATCAAACCAGCCCAGTCAGGCCGCTCTTGCAGCAGCAGCTGATACCAGATCTCGGCCTGCGAGCGCGTGTTGGTGAAGACCAGCGTGGTGCTGCCGCTCTCGATCTCGCGCACCACCGGCGCCAGCATTTGGCTGCCCAGGTGACCAGCCCACGAAAAGCGGCCCGGCTCGGGTGGCAGCAAGGTGTCGATCAGCAAGGCTTTGTCCAGACGGCCCTGCACCAGCAGCGGGGGCTTCGGGGTGACAGCTGGGCTGACACCTGGGTTGACACCTGGGTTGGCACCCGGGTTGGCACCTGAGTTGACAGCTGGGACCGTGCTGGACTGGGCCGAAGGTGGCAGCGGCACCGCCATCAGCGCCTGCAGCGCTTCCTCCAGATTGCCAAGCGTGGCGCTCAGGCCCCACACCACCAGGCCCGGGTTCCAGCGCCGCAGCCTGGCCAGTGCCAGTTGCACCTGCACCCCGCGCTTGTTGGCAATCAACTCGTGCCATTCATCGACGATCACGCAGTGCACCGCACCCAGGTCGGCCTGCGCGCGTGGCCGCGTCAGCATCAGGCTCAGCGACTCGGGCGTGGTGACCAGCGCCGAAGGCAGCCGCTTGTCCTGGCGCGCACGCTCGGCGCTCGGGGTGTCGCCAGTGCGCTGGCCCACTGTCCAATGCGGTGCCAGCGCCGGCAGCACGCGTTGCATGGCGCGGGTGGTGTCGGCGGCCAGCGCCCGCATCGGCGTCAGCCACAGCACTTGAAGCCCGCTGGGCGGGCCTGCGGCATGCGGTGCATCGATGCGCCCGGCTTGCCGTGCCTGCAAGCCCTGCACGACCTGAACGCCCTGCACGCCCTGCAAGCCCTGAACTTGCGAGCAGGCACGCCACAACGCACCCAGCCAGACCGCCAGCGTCTTCCCGCTGCCCGTGCTGGCGTGCAACAGCCCGCTGCGCCCGGCGGCCATGGCTTGCCACACCTGTTGCTGAAACTCGTGTGGCTGCCAGCCTTGCTGCTCGAACCAGGTGTGCAGCGCACCCAGTCCCAAGCCCGTCTCAAGCGGAGTGGTGGCTGCTGATCGGATGGGGACCTTCATGCTCGCCAAGCACACAGGGCTTGGATCAGGAAACTTTTGCGCACACGGCAGCATACGCATCCCGTAGCATCGATGCTGGTCTGCACCCTGAACAAACCCACTGCCATGCCGACGAATGCTGCGACACTCTTGCCGTCTTTTGGCGCGGTCTTGCGCTGGGCACTTGGCCTGTTGCTGTGCGCCGCCGCGCCGGTCTGGTCGGCCAGCTCGGCGTCTTCGGCCTCATCGGACGCAGGTTCTGCCTCGGTGGGCAGTCTGTCTACGTCCATCGAAAAGTCCAGCACCAGCTCATCGGGCGGCGAGAAAAAGACTGCTGCAGGCGAGTACCGCGTGGTCGAGATCGCGCAGGCCGCTGATGCGGCTGCAGGGCCGCAAGCCGCAGCCCATCCGCGCGCCGGCCTGGCGCGTCTGAAGCTGCAGTCGATGGCCAGCGCAGGCGAGGAGTTCTACCTCTACCTGCCGCAGCCCACGCTGGCGCAGGCACAGATCAGCACAGGCCAGTTGCTGCGCGCCGACGAACGCAGCTACGGTCTGGCCTTCTCTCATGCCGGCAGCCAGGAGCCGTTTTTTCTGGTGCTCGAAGACGGCTGGCAACGCCAGTTGCAAACGCAAGTGTTGAAGCTCTGAGTTGCTGCGCCGGATTGCAATCGCCGTGAGCGCCAAGCTGGCTGCATCGGGGCCGTCGGTTTCGCTGTCGGTTGCACTTTCGGTTGCACTGTCGGTTGCACTGTCGGTTGCGCTGTGTCTGGCAGCACCTGCTGCAGAGGCCGCCAACTTCTCCGCCCATTCCGCCCGTGCCGCTGCCGGTCCGGCGAGTTCCGACAGCCGATTTTGCAGCTCACAGCCCACACTAAGCGCACAGGAGAAGGACCGGTTGTTCCAGTTCAGCGCCTTCATTCAGGCCGAACTGCAGCGCTCTGGCGCGCGTCTGGCGCTGATATCACGCTCCGGACTGGATCTGCAGCGCTTTGCACATCGCCACTCGCATGCCGGGCTCAGCCTGCTGGCCAACCCGGCCTCGCCCTGGGCGGTGCGGCAGCTCTATTACGCCTGCGACGAGGGCCAGCCACGAATCTTTGACCAAGGGCTGGCGGCCTTCGTGCTGGGCACTGCAGACGCCGCGCTGGGTTATGTCTCAGTCGTGTTGTTGCCCGAGCCGGCACAACGCTTGCTGGAACAGCACGCCCTGCAGCCACAAGCTGCACTGCAACTGCTGGGCCGCCACTACAGCGCCAATGCCTACGCGTTTGGCCAGCGCTACCAAAACTGCAACCAGTGGGTGGCAGAGCTGATGGCGGTGGCCTGGGGCGGCCAGGCCAGTACCCGACAGGCAGCGCAGCAGTGGTTGCAGCAAAGCGGCTACAGCCCCAGTGTTTTTGATGTCGGTCAACCGTTGCTGTGGCTCAGTCGCTGGATGCCCTGGATCCATCACGACGACCACCCCGAGCAAGACCTGCGCTTGCGCCGTTTCCAGGTCAGCATGCCCGCCTCGCTCGAAACCTTTGCGCGCCAGCAATGGCCGCAGGCGCAGCGCTTGCAGTTCTGCCACAACGCGCAGCACATGCTGCTGCGCCGGGGTTGGCAAGACGTACAGGATGGCTGCCTGCACTCGCCCCTGGATGAGCTGAAGCTGCTGCGCTAGGACCAGCCGCTGGTGACGCAGCACGACTGCGTCAAACACAAACACCCCCGCGAATAGGGGGCATATCCCCCTTATTGGGGATGAAAGGCCAATGACACAATAACTTACATCAACTCTGCCTCACCCTGCATGCCGACAGCCGCGCCCAACCAGGCCGAACCTTCCCACTGGCAAGATCTGGTTCTGGACGACGGCATTCGGGGCTTGCGCTGGGGACTGGGCGGCGGCCTGAACCCCTACAGCGCAACAGGGGGTGCTGGAGGCGGTGCTGAGGGCCACCTGGACAGCGGTGACTCGCTGCCGGTGGCAGCCACCGAGTTTGATCTGCTGGATGAGAGCGGCGTCATCGGTGAGCCCGGTACTCCGGGCTACGTTGATTCAAGCTTCGACACCGAAGCCGACCGTTGGCTGTCTGAAGGCCACGCCATGGCCACAGCCATGCACAAGCTGTACGCCCAGGGCAAGTACAACGAAGCCTTCCAGGTCGGCCGCCGCGCCTTGGCGCGTTTTCAGGCGCTGCAAGAGCCTGCAGGATCTTGCGATGCACTGATGGTATTGTCGGCTGCCTGCATGGAGCATGAACAGGGCTTTGAGGCGCTGACCCTGGTGCGCCATGCCTTCAGGCTGGCCCGCGTGCACGCTCTGCCCGCAGCGCTTGAAAGTGCACTGACTTTGATGGCACGCCTGCACGGCCGCATGAAGGACTTTGCCGGCGGCGAATCGCTGGCGCTGCAGGCCCTGTCCAGAGCCCGCGAGCGCCACGACCCGAGCGCCGTGATGGGGGCGCTGGACAGCTTGCTGGGGGTGTTGCTGGAAGCCAGCGCCGGCTTGTTCGCTGCCGACGAGGCCGAGCACACACAGGCCTCGGCGCAACGCATGCTGCGTTACGCCCAGCAGTTGCTGGCGCAGACCGAGCAGGTACCGACAGACCCTGCCGAGTTGATGCCGCGCATCCGCGCCGGCGCAGCGCTGCTGGTCAACGGCCAGGTGGCTGAATCGCAAGCGGTGCAACGCGGCTGCATGGAAGCGGCGCGGCGCCACCAGTTGCGCATCCCGGGCGCCTGGGCGCGGCTGTACACCGCCCAGGCCGTCTGGCTGGACAGCCGCGACACCTCACTGTTGACTGCCTCGCGCTTGTTGCTGCCGCAACTGGTGGACGGCGACCCGCCACAACTGCGGCTGGCCGTGATGGGTCTGCTGGCTGAAGTGGCGCGCAACACCGGCCGCGTGCACGAAGCGCATCGCCTGCGGGTCAAGAGATCATTGCTGCATGCGGCCATCGATCTGCAGATCCGGGCCATCGAGCCGCTGCTGCAGCGCAATGCCGACGACACGCTGGCGGCGCTGGCGGTGGTGGACCGCGAGTGGCTGGAATCCGGCCTGCCACAACGCCAGGGGCGCCGCCGCGCTGCAGACCACAGTGGCGATCAGGGCTTTGAGGATTTGCGCTGTTGAACCGATGAGGCTTGGCCACCTTGCTCAAGCCCTTCTAGCCCTTCAAGCCCTTCAAGCCCTTCAAGCCCATTTTGGGGCGGGGCGGCGGCTACGCCGTACGCAGCCGCGATCGAGCGTGCAAGGCGCGGCCAACTCAGCTGCTGATGATCCAGCCTTCGACAGCATCCAGATCTGCTGGCAGGCCATAAGCGGGCTGCTGACTGGCCCAGGCGGCTTGCACCAGACACAGCACGGCGTCCAGATGGTCGCCAGCCGCATCGGCCACCAGTTCACCCGCCTGCGAAGGGCTGAGCTTGAGGCGCAAGCCCAGGCGTGTGCGGCCTTGCTCGAGCATCTCGACCATCTGCTTTCTGGCCAGCAGACGCTCGGGCCCAGCGTCGTTCTTGTAGCTGCGCCGGCCAATCAGCTCGTAGGCCAGCAACCCTGGGTAGGCCTCCAGAGCCACCCGGGCCTGTACCGGCAGCGTAGACGGCACCGGCGGCATCGGCGGCATCGGCGAAACGTCCGGCTCGAACATCCGAGGCACCTGCACCTGGGCCTGCAAGAGCCTTGAGAAGCCCTCGAAGTACATGAAACCCACCGGCACATAACGTGTTTGCAACGGGCTGGTGCTGCTGACGCCCTGCTGCGCCGCGTCGGTGCGGCGGTGCAGCAGCCGCTGACCCTTGGGTTGGCCATTGCCCCATTGGTCGACCAGGGCACGAAAGTCCATGCGCGTGGCGCAGCGACGGCGCAATGCAGCCATCACTTCAGCACTGCTCTGGCCCAGGCCCAGGCTGTCGACAAAGTGTCTGGGCAGGCCGAAAGGGAAATCGAACCCGCCCACCCATGGGCCCGGCGTTTGCAGCCAATCCTCAAACTGCACCAGCGTATTCAGACGCCGTAAACCCTGCAACCGCAACACCCGGCCGATCAACAATCCCTGGGCCACCACGATGGGTTTGCGCGCCGAGGGTGCGCTGGAGAAATCGACGCCCCACAGCACCTGTGAAGCCGCATCAGAGTCGGGCAAGCGCGCCGGCTTCATGACAGCGCCAATGCGATGACACCCAGCGCCCTGCAGGCAGCCCCCGGCGACCTCAGCCCACGGTCGCACTCGCCCAACAGGTAGCCGCCCAGCAGGGCTGCGCGCCCCTGCAAACGCCAGCCGTTGGCAAGGCCCGCTCGGTGACGCGACAAGGTGCGCGCCTGCAGGCCCACGCACAGCGCGGCATGCACGTGCTCGCAGTCCTGCGCCCAACGCACGTCGGCAGCCGCCGAAGTGCTGGCACCTGCACGGGCACTGGCGTAGACACTGGAACGCCGCCACAGCGCCGGCCCACCGGCGATCAAGAACACCCCACCACAGACTCCCAAACGGCCCCCTCCATCCAGCCCCAGCGCGGCAACTCTTGCCAGCCAAAACCAGCGGCCGGCGAGCAACGACAACACGCTGGTCAGCAGACCGGTCAGCCGTGTAAACCGGCGGTCACCGCCCGCGCACTTGGCCACGCTGGACCCACTGGCGTGCAGCACAGCGGCGGCAAGCACCAACAGCAAGGCAGTCCAGGTCATGCTGGATTGTGACGGCGCAAGCGGCGAGGGGGCTGTGCACGAGGGGTGTGCACGAGCGGTGTGCGAGAGTTAGGTGCGAGAGCGATGGGCAGCAACAGGATCGAACCTCGGCAGCAGCATGCAGGCTTGGCCAGCGGCGAGTATGCTGCCGGCTTTGAAATCAACGAGACGACACCCATGACCAAGCTCTATTTCAGCCCCGGCGCCTGCTCGCTCAGCCCCCACATCAGCCTGCGCGAAGCAGGGTTGCCTTTCGAGGCCATCAAGGTCGACACCAAGACCCACAAGACCCAGGACGGCGCTGACTTCTACGCGATCAGTCCCAAGGGCTATGTGCCAGTGCTGGAGCTTGACGACGGCACCCGCCTGACCGAAGGCCCGGCCATCGTGCAATACATCGCCGATCAAGCGCCGGACAGTGGCCTGGCGCCTGCGGCCGGCACGCTGGCGCGCTACCAGTTGATGGAGTGGCTCAACTTCATCAGCACCGAACTGCACAAGGGTTTTTCGCCGCTGTTCAACCCGTCGATGCCCGAGGAAGCCAAAGTGCTGGCGCGCGCCAAGCTGGGCCAGCGCTTCGAGTGGGTCAACACCCAGCTCGAAGGGCGCGACTACCTGATGGGCAGCGGCTTCACGGTGGCCGACGGCTACCTGTTCACCGTAGCAAGCTGGGGCCGCCACGTGGGTGTGGACATCAACGGATTCAAGAATCTGGTCGTCTTCATGGCCCGCGTCAGTGCCCGCCCAGCGGTGCAGGAGGCCTTGAAAGCCGAAGGTCTGCTCAGGTAAGGCGGCAACACAGGATCGTGAACACCAACCCCATCCTGACTGAGGCCCTGCGCGGCGGGATCACCGAATCAGCCCATCGCGGCGCAGTGGCCATCGTCGACGCGGACGGCGCGGTGCACACCGCTCTGGGCGACATCGAACGGCCGGTGTTTGCCCGCTCTGCGATCAAGGTGCTGCAAGCGCTGCCGCTGGTGGCCAGCGGTGCAGCCGAACGCTGGCAACTCAGCGACGAAGAGCTGGCGCTGGCCTGCGCATCTCATGGAGGCGAGCCGCAGCACGCCGACACTGCTGCGTCGATGCTGAAAAAGGCCGGCGTCGATGTCTCGGCGCTGGAGTGCGGCGCGCACTGGCCGTACCACGACGGCGCGTTGAAGGCGCTGGCAGCGGCTGGCCAGACGCCCAGCGCGCTGCACAACAACTGCTCTGGCAAACACGCGGGTTTTATCTGCCTGGGCTGCTGGATGGCAGAAGGCAGCGGCCACGACCCTCGGCCGTTCTTGAAAGACTACGTAGCGCCTGTCCACCCGGTGATGCGCGAAGTCAGCGCCGCGCTGCAAGCCACCACCGGACACCCCTTGGCCGAAGCGCCGATGGGCACCGACGGCTGCTCGATCCCGACCTACGCGATCCCGCTGCGTCGGCTCGCCCATGCTTTTGCCCGCGTGGCCACTGGCCAAGGTCTGAGCCCTGAGCACGCCCGCGCCGCATTGCGGCTGCGCCAGGCGGTGGCGCGTGCGCCGCAGATGGTGGCCGGCACCGGCCGCTTTGACAGCCGCGTGATGCAGCGCCTGGGTGAGCGGGTTTTCTGCAAGGTCGGCGCCGAAGGCATGTACTGCGCCGCGTTGCCCGAGCAAGGCCTGGGCGTGGCGATCAAGATCGACGACGGCAACACCGCGCGCGCTTGCGAGGTGGTGATGGCAGCCGTGATCGCCCGGCTGGTGCGCCTGGACGACAGCGCCGGCAACGCCAACGACAACGACAGCGGCAGCGGCAGCAATCACGAAAGCGACGAGCGCACTTTCATCGCCAGCCTGGCGGATGTCAGGCTGCGCAATTGGAACGGGATCGAAGTCGGCCGGCTGCGGGCCGCTTCAG
>Ga0105046_10006140_pt1 | contig 18978 bp, 18 predicted proteins | sample MAT03_FD_78385 | JGI IMG/M metagenome (GOLD analysis project Ga0105046, IMG submission 78385) | Freshwater microbial communities from Lake Fryxell liftoff mats and glacier meltwater in Antarctica - MAT-03 (megahit assembly) | ecosystem: Environmental > Aquatic > Freshwater > Ice > Liftoff... | reverse complement strand
TGTACCTGGCCGACCAGGTGCTGCTGCTCACCAAGCGGCCCACGACTGTCGCGGAAATCCTGGACTACAAAGACGCACGGCCACGCACGATTGAAACGCTGTCAGAGGCCAGCTTTATCAGGACCAAGAAGCGCAGCCTGGAAATTTTTCAGCGCGAAGTCCGGCGCTAAGGAGCACCGCCCATGACCGATGAAGAAGTTCTCAGCTACGTCAAGGCTTCGGCGGTAGCGCTAGGCCTGAGGCTGGACGAAGCCCAGCAGCAGCGCGTGGCGGTGCATCTGGCGCGCACCGCCGGGCTGGCGGCGCAGCTTGCGGCCCTTCCGCTCCGGGTGGAGGACGAGCCCGCCGAGATTTATAGCCCTTTGCCCTTCCCGACCTCATTCGCCGTGCGCGAGCAGTTATGAAACCAGCAACCTTGAACGGCATCGCCGTGGTTCGTGCCATCGCCACCGGCGCGCTCAGCGCAGTGGAAGCCTTGCAAGTGGCCATTGACCGCATAGAGGCGACCGACGCCCGGGTCAATGCATTCACCGGCCGGAGTTTCGCCCGTGCGCGCGCCGAAGCCGCCGCGGTAGACGCCAAACGCGCTCGCGGCGAGACCTTGCCACCGCTTGCCGGCCTGCCCTATGCCGTCAAAAACCTGTACGACATTGCCGGTGAAGTGACGCTGGCGGGCTCCACCATCAACCGCAGCAACGCGCCGGCCGAGGAGGATGCCGTTCTGGTCCAGCGCCTTCAGGCCGCCGGTGCCGTGCTGGTCGGCTCGCTCAACATGGACGAGTACGCCTACGGGTTCACCACTGAAAACACGCATTACGGCGCTTGCCATAACCCCCACGACCTGGCGCGCATTACGGGCGGGTCTTCCGGCGGATCAGGCGCAGCGGTAGCAGCCGGGCAGGTTCCGCTGGCACTCGGCTCCGACACCAACGGGTCCATCCGCGTGCCCGCATCGCTGTGCGGGGTGTGGGGCCTCAAGCCCACCTTCGGGCGCCTGTCGCGCCGTGGCAGCTACCCCTTCGTTCACAGCCTGGACCACCTCGGTCCGCTGGCAGACAGCGTCGAGATGCTGGCGCTGGCCTACGACGCCATGCAGGGCCCCGACGCGCTGGATCCGGGCTGCCACGCGCTACGGGTGCAAGCAGTGAGCCCAAGCCTGCATGCGGGCGTGCAGGGCCTGCGCATCGGCGTGTTGGGGGGCTATTTCAGCGACCATGCAACGCCCGCGGCACGCGCGGCAGTCGCCACCGCAGCGGCCGCACTCGGTGCGCGTGATGCGGTCGAGTGGCCTGACGCGGCCCTGGCGCGCGCCGCAGCGTTTATCGTCGGCGCCAGTGAGGGCGGCACCCTGCACCTGCATGACCTGCGCACCCGCCTGGCCGAGTTCGAACCGCTGTCGGTAGACCGCTTTATTGCCGGTGCCCTGCAGCCTGGTGCCTGGTATGTACAGGCCCAGCGCTTTCGGCGCATTTACCGTGACAAGGTCAATGCCCTGTTCAAGGATTGGGACTTGCTACTGGCGCCAGCCACGCCAGTCAGTGCGCCAAAGATCGGCACCGAATGGCTGGACATCAACGGCACCCAAATGCCCTGCCGGCCCACCGTCGGTCTGCTGACACAACCGATTTCCTTTGCTGGCTGCCCGGTAGCTGTGGCGCCGATGTGGCCCGAGGGCACAGGCGGCATGCCGATTGGCGTGCAGATCGTTGCCGCGCCCTGGCGCGAGGATCTGGCCTTTCGCGCCGCGCAGATGCTGGGCGCTGCCGGTGTGGCGCACACCAAATCAGCCTTGTGTCATGCCGGCCTTGATCCGGCATCCATGCCTCACACACCCGGGTCCGCCGCCATGGATCCCGGGTCCAGCCCGGGATGACAAATCTGATGACCATCAATCTGCCCGACGTGCTCGCCGAAGTGACAGCCGCATTTGCGCGTTATGAAAACGCCCTGGTCAGCAACGACGTGGTCGTGCTCGACGAACTGTTCTGGGACAGCCCTTACACCTTGCGTTATGGCGTCGGCGAAAACCTGTACGGGGCTGAGGCCATCAAGGCCTTTCGCGCCGGGCGGCCGGCGCAGGGCCTGGCGCGCACCGTGCTGCGGACCGTCATTACCACTTTTGGCGATGACTTCGCCACGGCCAATATTGAATTCCAGCGCGTGGGTGGCAACAAGCCGGGGCGCCAGAGCCAGACATGGGTGCGCACACCCGATGGCTGGCGCGTGGTGGCCGCCCACGTCAGCTTGCTCAGCCCGCCGCAGGCATGAATCTGCGCTTCACCATGGTTCTCAAAAGCCAGTAACTTGCGCAGCAGCGGATGCGTGGCGAAATGCTGGGCCAGAAAATCGAAAATGGACAGCAGGCCCGCCAGGGGCTCCAGGGCCCTGGCGTGGAGCTGCAGCTCGACGTGCCGAAGGTCAGCCAATACCCTACCAGCACCGCGATTTAAAGCTCGTGCTTGCCGCCAAAGTAGTGGTACAGCTGCGGACGTTGCTGCCTGCCTGATGCGCAATGCGCACCGTGCATGCGCCACCGTAGCCGTGCCGCGCAAATTCCTCAACCGCTGCCTTCAGCATGCGACAGTGCCAGGGCAAGATCGAGCAGCCGCTCGTCGCTGCCGGGCGCTCCAATAAAGGATACCCCCACGGGCAGGCCGTGCACGGTGGCTAGAGGCAGCACTACTTGTGGCAGACCGGCATGGCCCGCCAGAGCCCCGAGCGCAAGCGCGCGTTCGTAGAAAACGCCGCGCTCTGGGCCAGTGGCCGTTTTCAACAGCGCGATGCAGGGCGCGGCGGGCAACAACCAGGCTTCGTCAGGCTTCAGTCTTTCGATCAGATCTTGCGCGGCACTCTTGCGCCACAGTCCCCAGCGCGGCAACAGCGCTGTGTCCAGCGCCAGCGCGCTTTCGAAGCGGGGGCCGATATTGGCCCCGAAGCTTGGACGGCGCTCACGGATCCAGGGGCCAAGCTGCTCTTGTATCTCCAGGCCCTGAAGCGTGGCGTAGGCTTGAAGCCACTCGTGCCAGTCACTGCTGCCGTAGGCGCTGCGCAAGTTGCTGACGCCCGCCCGTGCGGCCCAGCTTCGCAGAGCCTCTTGCACAGGGGTGTCGGCCAAAGCAAGCGCGTCGCTGGCGATACGCAGTTTTAGCAGCGGGCGGACGGGGCCAGGCGCGCTGCCCAGCAGCACCCGACCGGCGCTGCGCAGCAGCGTGGCGTCGCGCGCAAACCAGGCTACCGTGTCGTAGCTGGGGGCGAAGGGCAGTACGCCAGCCAAGGACACGCGTCCGTGTGTGGGTCTCATGGCATACACGCCGCAGAAGGAGGCGGGCACACGCACCGACCCACCGGTATCGGTGCCCAGCGCCAGATCGGCTTCGCCCCAGGCCACGGCCGCGGCCGAGCCACTGGAGGAACCTCCGGGCAGGCGCGCTGGATCCACAGGATGAAGGGGCGTGCCGTGAAACGCGTTGTCGCCTTCCAGACTGAAGGCCAATTCATCGCTCACCGTTTTGCCAACAATCGTTGCGCCCACAGCGCGTAAGGCGGTCACGCAGGGTGCATCGACAGCCGCCGCCGCGTGGCTGGCGGCCCAGTCAGGATTGCCGCCGCCAGTGACTACACCCGCCACATCGATCAGGTCCTTGACGGCCAGGCGGGCGCCCTCGAGGACGCCTTGGCCGCTGGGTTTGCGCAAATATCTGGGGCCAGGCAAGAAGGCGCCGGACTGACATGAAACCGCTGACCTCATCACTTATCAGCCCGGCAAGGCCTGAAGTATGGCTGCGGAATCGGTGACGAAGCCGTAGCACTTCTTGACGTTCCAGATCGTCGCCTCGGTGCAGAAGACGGGAGAGCTGGTGGCGCAGCAGTCTTCCAGCATAAGGCAGCCGTAGCCCAGGAAGTTGGCGTCGGTCAGTGTGTGGAGCACGCATTGGTCAGTGTTGCAGCCGGCAAAGAGGATGCTCTTGATGCCCAGGTTGCGCAGGATGCTGTCCAGCGGCGTGTCCCAGAAGCCGCTGATACGGTGCTTGTCCACCACGTAGTCGCCCTCCAGGGGAGCGAGCTCGTCGACGATGGCGGCAGGCCAGGAGTCCTTTTGCAGCACATGGCCCCTGCCATTGGGCAGCGGGTCTCCCAGTCCCACGCCGCAGCCACTGTTTTTGTACAGATGGATCTGGTTAGGCGGCATATTGGCCAGATCGGGCCGGTTGCCCCAGTTCACCCAAATTACTGGCACACCGGCCGTGCGCAGCTCGGGCAGCAGCTTTTGCAAAGGGGCGATGGGCGTGCGGTCAGCAGCGAAGTTACCGCCAATGTGATCGACCCAGCCGCCTTGAGTGCAGAAGTCGTTTTGCAGATCAATGATGACGATGGCTGTGCGGCGCAGGTCCAGCACCACGTTCTGCGGTTGCGCCGCCACGCGCACCCGCACTGGCGGGGGTGGTTCCACCGACATATCAACCTCGGTTGCGCTGGCGACCCAGTAGTACTGATGGCCCAGGCCGAGCGCCTCTTCGGGCCGGTGATCGGGCAGATAGGGATGGCGTTTCATAAGAACTCCTGTTGTGTACGTTCAAGGGGCGCGCGCTGCAGCAAGCTGGTGCGCGCGCACCGATTTCGCGCCGCAACAGGGCGAAAAAATGCTGTGGCACTGGCACTGTTATTGCAGCGCATGGTCGTAAGTAATCAATTATTTACTTTCCTCAACCACTAAGCGAAAGGCATGCCATGAAGGCTTCACTCCCCTCCCGCCGTCAATTCACCGTTGCCGGCGTCGCCGCGGCCGCATTCATGCTGGCCGGGCCGGCGCTGGCCGCCGACCCGTTGACGGTCGGTATCCTCATACCCGGCTCGAAGTCCGACAAGGGTTGGATGGAGTCCGGCTATGACGGACTCGTCGCCGGACAGAAAGAGTTTGGCACCAAGATCAAGGTGCAGATGATCGAGAACATCAACTACGCCGACATGGAGCAAGCGCTGACCAACCTGGCGGGCAAGAACGCGCTGGTGATTGGCGTAGGTGGTCAAACCCAGGCGGCGATAATGAAAGTGGCCAAACGTTTCCCGAAGACAAAGTTCTCCATCGTCGGCGGCAACAAGGGTGAAGACAGGGCGAACGTCGCTGGCTACGACGTGAAACAGGCTGAAATTGCCTTCTTGGCCGGCGCCGCTGCTGCCATGTTGTCCAAGAGCGGGGCTGTGAGTTATGTCGGCGGCATGGAAATCCCTTCCATCGTCAACGCCGGCAAAGAGTTCGGCAACGGCGCCAAGTACATCAATCCCAAGATCAAGTACTTTGAGAACTACACCGGTGACTTTGACAACGTCGCCAAGCCCAAAGAGGCAACGCTGGCCGCCATTGCCCAAGGCGCTGATGTGCACTACCACATCCTCAACCTCGGGCTGCGCGGAATGGAGCAGGCGGCCAAGGAGAAAGGCACCAAGATCGTGGGCAGCTACACCGACCGCTGTGGCACCGACCCGCTGTACAACGCCTACAGCATCACGGGCGTGGGCTACCAGGTGCACTACGCGATCAAGGAGGCTGTGGCCGGCACCTGGAAAGCAGGCTACAAGCCATTTGGTCTGGCCATGGGTTCCAAGGCTTCCGACATGGTGATCTGCGGCGGCACGCCGGAGCAGAAGGCCAAGCTGGAGCAGATCAAGAAGGACATACTGTCCGGCAAGATCAAGGTGCTGGAGGGCTAAAGCCCATGCGCGCCGGCACCGATAGCACCGTCCATGGCGGGGCTGCCGCGGCCGGTGGCCCGGCGCCGCTGCTGCGGCTGGAAGGTCTGGGCAAGCGCTTCGGTGCCCTGCAGGCGCTGGCGGACGTGTCGCTCGAACTTCATCCCGGCGAAATCCACTGCCTGCTGGGCGAGAACGGCGCTGGCAAATCCACGCTGTGTAATCTGATTTTTGGGGTGCACAGCCCGGACGCTGGAAGCATGGCGCTCAACGGCGCACCCTACACGCCGCATTCGCCGTCCGATGCGCTGGCGCTCGGCATCGCCATGGTTCACCAGCACTTCAGTCTGGTGCCAGACATGACCGTGGTGGACAACATGCTGCTGGGCCAGACGCGTGGTGTGCTGGATCGCCGGGCCTGGGCTGCGAAGCTGGACGCCATGCGCGAGCGCTTTGGCCTCGCACTCGACCCCCATGCGCGCATACAGGATCTGTCCGTGGGTGAGCGCCAGCGCGTGGAGATCGTCAAATGCCTGGTGCGTGAGCCAAAGCTGTTGGTGCTCGATGAGCCCACAGCCGTGCTGCTGCCCGAGGAGATTGAGGCGCTGCTGGCGGTGTGCCAGCGCGTTGCGGCCCAGGGCTGTGGTGTGGTGCTGGTCACGCACAAGCTGGCAGAGATACGGTTGGTGGCGCGCCGCGCCACTGTGCTGCGTGGAGGCAGGGTGGTAGCGCGTTCCAAAGCACCGGCGCAGGAGATTGACACCCTGGTGCGAGCCATGATCCAGCGCGACCTGCAGGCACCGGCATCTGCCGCGACATTGCAGCGCAGCGCAGCGCCTGGGCCCGATGCACTATCGGCCCGCGAGATGGCCCTGCAGGCCGACGGGTTGACCGTGCGCGATGCCGACGGCGTGCTGCGCCTGGACAAGTTCACGCTCATGGTGGCGCCGGGCGAGATCGTCGCTGTTGCCGGTGTTGAAGGTAACGGCCAGAGCGAGCTAGGCGCCGTGCTCTCGGGCATGCTCAAGCCGACTGAAGGGCGTTTTCACATCTTTGGCGAGGAGATGACGGGCAAGTCCCCCCGGACCATGACGGCCGCTGGCTGCGGCGTGGTGCCCGAAGACCGGCACGCCCTGGCCTGCGTGACAGGCATGAACGTGGCCGAGAACATGATGCTCGACCGCCTGGGCAGCTTCCGTCGCCGCGGCCTGCTCGATCGCCAGGCGCTTAATCGGACGGTACGTGAACTGATGCAGCGTTTTGATGTGCGAGCCGCCAGCCCCGACGCGGCCTTCGGCGGCCTGTCAGGCGGCAACCAGCAGAAGGCCGTCTTGGCGCGTGAGCTTTCGCGCGATCCGCTGCGCTTTTTGCTGGCCGCACAGCCCACGCGCGGCCTTGATGTGGGCGCGGTGGAAGCCATTTACGGCCATATTCGCGCGGCCGCTGCACGCGGTGTTGGCGTGCTGCTGATCTCGTCAGAACTTGAAGAGTTGCTGGCTGTCGCTGACCGCATTGTGGTGCTCTACCGCGGCCGTCTCATGGGAACCTGCCCGGCAGATCCGGCCGAGCGCGCGCGCATCGGCGCCTGGATGGCGGGACACGAAGCAGCGGCACCACAGCATCAGGTGACGCAATGAGCACTGCCTTTTCCAGTACGCCGCATTCTTTTTGGCGCAGCTTGCTGCCCGGCCCCGCGCTGGGCATGTCTGTGGCCGCCGTGGCCATCGCGCTGCTGATCGGCGCAATACTGGTCGCTTTAATGGGTGTGCCGGTGGGTGCGGCTATCGCCGCTTTCGCCGAAGGCGCCTGGGGCTCGCCCTACGCCTTGTCGGCCTCCATCAACCGCGCCCTGGTACTGATGCTGGTGGGGCTGGGCTTTGTGCTGGCAGAGCGCGCGAACCTCACCAATGTGGGAGGCGAGGGGCAGATTGCCGTGGGCGGCATCGCGGCGACTGCGTTCGCCCTCTGGCCGCCGGTGGCGGGTCTGCCCCTCGGTATGGCCTTCGTCTTTCCCATGCTCGGTGCCTGCCTGGCGGGCGCGCTCTGGGGTGGCATTGCGGGGGTGCTGAAAGTCAAGGCGGGCACCAACGAGGTGATCGCCACGCTGCTGCTGTCCTTCATCGCGGTATGGATGGTCTACGGCAGCGTGCAGAGCGAGCAACTGCTGCGCCGACCGATGACCACGTCGGCCACCTTGCCTGAATCGCTGGAGATTCCTCTTGCCACCCAGTTGCCCTTGTTGTTCGGAGACGTGTCCATGCCGCTGCATGCGGGCCTGCCGATCGGCGTGGTGTTGGCGCTGGTCGTCGCGGTGGTGCTTGGTTTTACCGTGCTGGGCTTGCGCCTGCGCGCCACCGGGTTGAACCCGCGCGCTGCGCGGCGTGCCGGTATGGCTGTGGACCGGCTCACCGTGGGCGTCTTGTGTGCCGCAGGTGCGCTGGGCGGTCTGGCCGGCGCCTGCATGCTGCAGGGCGAGCAGTACTCACTCAAGGCTGGCTTTTCGTCCGGCTACGGCTTTGACGGTCTGGTGGTGGGCCTGCTGGCACGCGGTTCGGTGCCGGGCGTGGTCGCAGGGTCACTGCTGTTCGGCTTTCTGCGTTCCGGCGGCATCAATATGGAAATGGTGGCCAGCGTGCCGACGGCACTGGTCGTGGTGATTCAGGGCCTGATCATCGTGATCCTGGCTGGCGCGGCGCTCGCCATTCAGCGCATGGAGACACGCCGATGATCGAACCCGAACTGGTCGCCGTCTTTGTCGGCTCCAGCATCCGCCTGGCAGCGCCATTGTTATTGGCCGCCACCGGCGAGCTCGTCAGCGAACGTGCCGGTGTGCTCAATATGAGTGTCGAAGGCATGATGCTCACCGGCGCTTTCGCGGGTGCCGTGGGGTCCTGGGCCTCTGGCTCGCCACTTGTCGGCCTGGGTTTCGGCGTCCTGTGCGTGCTGCCGGTGGCCTGGCTGCAGGCCTTTCTCAGTATCACGCTGCGCGCCAATCAGATCGTGACCGGTATCGGCATCAACATCCTGGTGCTCGGCGCCACCACCCTGGGCTATCGCGCGCTGTTCGGCAGCCGTTCGCGCGCCGAGATTCCCGGGCTGGACAAGTGGGCGCCACCAGGCCTGGCCGATATTCCGGTGCTGGGTGAGCATGTGTTCCACCAGACCTGGCTGCTGTATCTTGCTGTGCTGCTGGTGATTGGCGTGGCTTGGGTGATGCGTTCGACCTCGATCGGGCTGGCGCTACACGCCGCAGGCACGGCGCCACAGGCGGCGGCCAACTCCGGGATAAAGGTCAGGCGCATCCGCTACGGCGCGGTGCTTTTTACCGGCTTCATGTCGGCGCTGGCGGGTTGCTTTCTCTCCATCGGCGACATCCACACCTTCACCGAAGGCATGACCGGCGGTGCCGGTTACCTGGCCATTGCAGCGGTGATTTTTGGCAACTGGCGACTGGGCCGCACGCTGCTGGCCTGCGGCCTGTTTGGCGCGGCGACTGCGCTGCAGTTTCAGTTGCCAGCCATGGGTGTTCAGGTGCCCAACGCGCTGCTGATCATGCTCCCCTATGTGCTGGCGCTGCTGGCAGTGGGTGGCCTGGTTGGACGCCAGGTGGCGCCGGCCGCACTCACCCAGCCCTACACAGGGCATTGAGCAAGGACATCGATCCGCATCATGCAACTAACCCAGGCCCAACCCTTCCCCTATAACTTCGAACTGAAGTCCACAGCACTCGTCATCATCGACATGCAGCGCGACTTCATCGAGCCGGGCGGCTTCGGTGCGACCCTGGGGAACGACGTCTCGCTGCTGCAAGCGATTGTTCCAGCCTGCCAGGCTGTATTGGAGGCCTGGCGCGGCATTGGTGGTCTGGTGGTGCATACCCGCGAGGCGCACCGGGCTGACCTGGCTGATTGCCCGCCCGCCAAGCGCAGCCGCGGCAACCCGGCGCTGCGCATCGGCGACACGGGTGCGATGGGCCGCATCCTGATCGCCGGCGAGCCGGGCAACCAGATCATCCCCGAGCTCGCGCCGCTGCCGGGCGAGATCACCATCGACAAACCCGGTAAGGGAGCTTTCTACGCCACCGGCCTGCATGAGCGGCTGCAGCAGGCCGGCATCACGCACCTGCTCTTCATGGGCGTGACCACCGAGGTCTGCGTACAGACCTCCATGCGCGAAGCGAACGACCGTGGCTATGACTGTCTGCTGCTGGAAGACTGCACCGAAAGCTATTTTCCAGCCTTCAAATCGGCAGCTGTCGAGATGATTCGCGCTCAGGGCGCCATCGTCGGCTGGACCGCGCGCAGCGGCCAGTTGCTGCCAGCGCTGGCGGCCCGGCCGGCACAGCCCCAACACTGCTAGAGTTTCCCCATGCACACTGCCGCCAGCCGACCCGTCAGCCTTGCCGGTCCGCCCGCTCACCGTTCGCGCGCCGACGAGGTGTACGAACAGCTCAAGCGCGACGTGTCCGAGTTCAAGCTCGTGCCTGGCGACCGCTTTACAGAAACTGAAATCAGCGAGCGGCTGGGCGTGTCACGTACGCCGGTGCGACAGGCGCTGTTCAAGCTGCAGCAGGAAGGTTTTGTCGAGGTGCTGTTTCGCAGCGGCTGGCGTGTGTTGCCATTTGACTTCAACCAGTTTGAGGAGTTGTACGACCTGCGCATGGTGCTGGAAACCACGGCAGCGCACCGCCTGTGTGACGGCACCCTGAAGGTGGACAACAGCATGCTGGAAGCGCTTGCCGCGATCTGGCTGGTCAGTCCGGACCAGCGCAGCAGCGACACCGTGCAGGTGGCGCAGTGGGACGAGGCCTTTCACTGCGCGCTGGTGGCGGCGGCGGGCAATGCGGAGATGGCGCGCGTGCACCGCGACGTAACCGAGCGCATCCGGGTGATCCGCCGCCTCGACTTCACCAAGCAGCCGCGCATTGACGCGACCTACGAAGAGCACGCCAAGATTCTCAAGGCGATCCAGCGCAAGCGCGGCGACCAGGCCGCGCTGCTGCTGCGCTCGCACATCCAGACCAGCCAGGCCGAGGTGCGCAAGATCACCTTGCATCAGGTGCACCTGGCGCGGCAGCTGGGCGCCAGGGCGGATTGAACGCGCCGCCAGCCTGGGCCTTGCGCTCGCTGCCGACCGCTTTCCAGAAGCGGATGAGAGTTTCCACTAGCCAGCCGATGACAGGATTGACTCCTGAACGTCATACGCTTGCCCCGCTGGTGAACCGGGTCAAAGCGAATAGACCTTCGCGGAAAATACGGGTATCCTGATTAACAAGTAACAAAGTGTCGCGATGGGGACGCTGGACCGGCTCATTCGAGTTCTGCGAAAGACAAGGCTTTTTGGGGTTTTGATGAGACGATTCCTATCGGCGGTCGCATTGACTGGCTTGCAGCGGCGCTTGCTGGTGCTTCTTGTCGTTGTTTTATTGCCCGTCGTTGGGTTTGTCATCTACGCTTCGATCAAAAATCAGGACGAAAGCTTGACCCAAGCGGGCAGCAACTTGCGGTCGGTCGCGCAGCTGTCCGCGCTCGGGACGGAGCGAACGGTCGAAGGCGTGCAGAAATTGCTCGGTGCCGTCACCAGTGGCCCTTCCTTGAAGGAAGATGGCCTGAACGCGCTGTGCACCGACTTTTTAAGCAATATCCGCAGCACTTACCCGGACTACGCCAATGTGGGCTTTCTTGATGCCGAAGGAAACCTCCTTTGCGACGCCGTGCGCAGGACTTCTTCAGGAAACTTCGCAGATCGGACTTACTTCCAGCTGGCCCTTGCGACAAGGTCTTTTGCCGTTGGCGAGTACCAGATCGGGCGTATCACCGGTCGCGCGGTCATCAATTTTGGCATGCCCGTCCTGGATAACCAGGGCGCCCTTAAAGGCGTGGCATTCGCTGCGCTGGATCTAAAGCAGCCGGCCCTTGATCTGCGACTGGCGATCCCCCCAAATGTCAGCGTCACGGTAACAGACCGCAAGGGCATCATTCTGGCGACTGATAAGTCGCAGAGCGGCCGCATTGGCAGCCAATACCCTGACGCGGTACTTTACAGCGCCATGAAAACGCTGCCGGCAGGCATTATCGAAGCAAGCGACGCCAACGGGGTAGAAAGGCTTTACTCGGTGGCCGCAGTCGGCGGTGGCAGGCAGCCCGGTCTTTTCGTCATCGCCAGTGTGGCGCGAGAAGCGGTGACTGCGCCTGTCAGGCGTGAACTGAGCCTGGTGCTTCTGCTGTTCACCCTATGCGCCACATTGGGCATCGGCACCGCCCACTGGATTGGCAACAAAACCCTGGTGACACCGACCCGGCGCCTGCTCAGCGAGATCAACGAACTTGCGGGTGACAATACGGCGCCTGCAGAGGCACTGAGCAAAAACGCCGATGAGATTGAAGCCTTGTCCGCCGCATTCCACCGTTTCGCCAGCATTTTGAAATTGCGCCAGGCCGAGCGCGACAGCAGTGAAGCAGAACTGCGGGAGACACAAGACCGGCTGCTGACCGCCCAGCGCATTGGGAACATCGGCAATTGGGAGTTTGATCTGGCAACCCGCCGCCTTTGGTGGTCCGATCAGGCATATGCCATTTACGAACAAACGCCGGAGTCCTTCACTAACAGTCTTGAAAACGTAGCCAATCACGTCTTTCCGGAAGACCGTGAACGTTGTACCCTGGCGCACAGCATCTTCTCTGCGGGCCATACCCAACTCGATATTGAGTACCGGATCGTCACGCGGACAGGGCGGGTACGCTGGGTTCATGAGCTGGGTGAGAGCCGGGTCGATAACCATGGCCGGGCAGTGCTGGCAGGTACATCGCAAGACATCACCGAACGCGTGCGCAACGAGCGCCTGCTGGCGTCGGAGGCCAGCGCGCTCAAGGCCTTGTCGCTGGGTTTGCCCTTGAAGACGGTTCTTGAAGAATTTCTGCTCGGCCTGGAAACCATTCTTCCGGGGGCGCTGACCGGCGTCAATCTGATCAGCGCCGACGGCACGCGCCTTCGGCCTTGTGCGGCGCCCAGCTTGCCGCCAGCCTACAGCCAGGCGCTCGATGGCAAGGCGATTGGCCCTTCGGCAGGTTCTTGCGGCACGGCGGCCTATCTGCGGGAGCTGGTGATTGTGTCAGACATCCAGGCTGACCCCTTGTGGGCAAACTACCGCGAGTTGGCTGGGCAGCATGGCCTGCGCTCCTGCTGGTCCCTGCCGGTGCTGAACCCTGCAGGCGAGGTGTTGGCGACCTTTGCGATCTATTACCGACATCCACAGGCGCCTGTTCCGGAGGACCTGGTGCTGGCCTTTGGCGCGTTAAATGTGATAGAGATCGCCATAGAGCGTGACATGAAAGACGCTGCGCTGCGCGCCAGCGAGCAGCGCTTCAGGAATACCTTCGCAGGGGCGGCCACTGGCATGGCGGTCGCGAGCCTGGAGGGTCTTTATCTTGAAGTCAATGCAGCCTACTGCCGGATGTTGGGGTACACGGCGCAGGAACTGTACGGCATGGACTTCAACACCCTCTTCCACCCGGACGACCGGAGCAAGTACAGGGAGCAATTTCTCGAACTGCAGGAGGGCAAGCGGGAAAGCTATATTGCCGAAAGACGGTTTCTCGCCAAGGGCGCGCGCATCGTCTGGCTCCGGACCAGCGTCTCAGCGCTACGCGATAGCCACGGGCAAATCTGCGCTGTCACCGGTATTTCGGAAGACATCACCCTGCAGCGTGAGGCAGAGGAAGCACTGAGCCAAACCCAGCGCCTGCTCAGCACGGCGTCCCGTATCAGCCGGCAGGGTGCGTGGCGTGTGGATCTGCCCGACAACCGGCAGACCTGGTCTGAAGAGGTGTACACCATTCATGAATTGCCGCCAGGCGCAACCCCAAACGTTGCGGAAGGTATCAACTACTATGCACCCGAATGCCAGGACAGCATACGTGAGCTCTTCTTAAACTGCGTCAGCAGTGGCACACCCTATGATGTGGAGTTGCAGATCATCACCGGGAAAGGCCGCAGAATTTGGGTCAGAACCCTGGGTGAGGCAGTCAGAGACCCGTCGGGTGCGATCGTTCAGGTACAGGGCGCGTTTCAGGACATCGACCTGCAAAAACAGACAGAATTGCGCGAGCGAACCATGGCGGGCCGGCTGGCGACCACGCTAGACAATATCAGCGACGCGTTCTTCCTTCTGGACCATGACTGGAACTTCGTTTTCGTCAACGGACAGGCAGCGGAAAAGCTGGGGGGTGGGCGTGACGACCTTGTGGATAAAAATATTTGGCAGGAGTTTCCCCACATCCTCGACACCATTGCCGAGCAGAGCCTGCGCAGCGCCGTTGCCGAACAGCAGACCAGGAGCTTCGAGTGGTTTAATTCATTCTTGGAGGCATGGTTCGAGTTTCATGTTTATCCGACCGACGAAGGGTTGGGGGTTTACTTTCAGGACGTCACGCAAAAGCGCAAGGCCGCCGAGCAATTGCTGCTTTTGCAAACCGCCGTGGCGCATCTGAACGAGACGGTGATGATCACCGAGGCAAAACCAGTTGACGAGTCCGGGCTAAGCATTGTGTTTGTCAATGATGCGTTTGAGCGAATGACAGGCTACAGCCGGCAAGAGGTGATAGGAAAGTCGCCGCGTATTCTTCAGGGGCCCGAAACCCAGCGCGCCGAATTGGACCGCATCCGCGTAGCCCTCGAAAACGGGGAGCCGGTTCGGGCGGAACTGGTCAACTACAGCAAGGCCGGTGAGGCGTATTGGGTGGAATTCGAAATTGTTCCGATTCCCGACGCCCAGGGCAGCCTCACGCATTTTGTGGCGATCGAACGTGACATCACGGAGCGCAAGCGGGCCGATGAAGAAATTCTTCAACTCAATGCCGAGCTGGAAGACCGCGTGCTGCGGCGCACCACGCAGCTCGAAGCAGCCAACAGGGAGCTGGAAGCGTTCTCCTATTCTGTTTCGCACGATCTGCGTTCGCCGCTGAATACCATCAACGGTTTCGGTCAGATGCTGCTGAGCAGACATGCCGGTCAGCTGGACGAAAAAGGCAAGCACTGCCTGAACCGCATCCGCGCGGCCACCCGGCAGATGGGCGAACTGATTGACGGCCTGCTGTTGCTGGCCAAGCTCTCGCGGGATCCGCTGAAGTTCGGGACGGTGAACCTCTCAAGCATTGCCCGGCATGTCGAGCAAGAATGCAGGGAGAGGGAGCCCGAGCGTCAGGTGCAGGTACAAGTGCAGGATGGGATGCTGGTTCAGGGTGATGTCGTGCTGCTCTCGGTGGTCGTACAAAACCTGCTGGGCAATGCCTGGAAATACAGCGCCAGACAGGAAGCTGCCAGGATTGAAGTGGGAAGTGAAGCCGGAGCTGACGGGCAGACGGTTTATTTCGTCAGGGACAATGGGGTCGGATTCGACATGGCTTATGTTGACAAGCTATTTGGCGTGTTCCAGCGGCTGCATGCACCCACTGACTTCGCGGGCACGGGTGTGGGCCTGGCCAATGTGAAGCGCGTTGTTGAGCGACACGGCGGGCGTGTCTGGGCGCAGGGCAATTTGAACGTCGGCGCTACCTTTTATTTCACGCTCGGGCAAGAGCCTCAGCTCTGATCGCAAGCTCTCATCCATCCGGCAGTGGGCAGCCTATCTTGGGGTGCTTCAAAAAACAGGATGCCTGAAAGTTCAGGTCTGCGGGATCTCCCGAGCCAGGAGTTTGCTGATTCGGGCCAGCAGTTCATGCGGGTAGAAGGGCTTGAGCAGGTACGTTCGCGCCCAACCGAAGCGCTTTTGTGACGTCCTGCCCCTGCGCCTTGGCCGTCAACATGATGATGGGGGTCGATTCCCAGGCAATTCGGTCGCGCATGCTGCGAAGCAGGGTAAATCCGTCAACGTGAGGCAGCGCGATATCCAGCACCACCAAGTCTGGCGGGTCGTTCTGCGCAACATATTTCTGCGCGTCGAGCCCGTCATGGCTGAGGTGGACCTTGAACCCTGCCTGTTCCAGAATGAATACCAGAATAGACGAGATGGATTCGTCGTCTTCGACCACAAGGACGGTCGGGAGCGCTGTGGGGGGGCTCTGCCTGAACAGGGGGCGCTGTACCTTCCGGGGCCAGCGCTAGGGGATCGGTGCTCATCCCGATATTTTCCGGAAGACGGGAAATATCAATCCGCTGAACAAGCGTGGATTGGCCCCGCTGTTCTCACCAGCGCTTCAAAAGCTGCGCCAAAAGTGGGTGCTGAATTTTCTTTTCGCTGGAGATGGCGAAGAAGTATTCTTCTACGCCAGCGCAGTCGCCCAGTTTCAAAACGCCGTAGCGATGGATCAAGTCGTCATGGACCAGGCTGGCTGCGGGGAATACGCCCATGCCGCTGACACCGAATGTTTTGAGCAGGGCGCTGTCCTCAAACTCGCCTGCAATGCGCGGCTTGAGGTCGTGCTTCATCAGCCAATGGTCAATGCGCGCGCGAACTGCCGTATGGCCAGTGGGGAGCAGCACGGGCACGGCACCGAGTGACTTTGGAAAATCCGCTTGCGCCCGCGCGTGTAGCTCGGGTGTGGCATACCACGCAATCGGGGAAGAGCCCATCGGGTGCGTGTACAGGCGCATTGCCGGGTTCGAAGGCGCCGGGCGGTCGGCGATCACCATGTCGATACGGTGCAGCGCCAGCTCGCCCAGAAGGTCTTCGAACTCGCCATCATGGCAAAGCAGCCGAAGGTTGGGCTCCAGCAGCACCGGCTCCAGCAGGTGTCGCACCACCAGCTTGGGCAGGCCATCAGAAATACCGACACCAAGTCGCACGTTAGGGGCGTTCATCGCGTCGCGCAGGGCGGCGGGTAGCTGCTCGCCCAGCTGGAAAATCTGGTCCGCCTGGTGCATGGCGACAACACCAGCCTCGGTCAGGCGCAAACCGCGCCCTTCCGGTTTGAGCAAGGTGTGACCCAGCGCTATTTCGAGTTCCCGAACCTGTGTGCTGACGGTTTGTACGGCCATGCCGAGGCGGTTCGCAGCGCGCGTCATCCCGCCTTCTTTTGCAACCACCCAGAAGTAATAAAGATGGCGGTAATTGAGAGACGTGGTGTTATTCATGGGGTGATTGTCGATCAATGCATCTGTTTAACAGAAGTATTTGTTCTTAATTTTCTGCTTTTAATGTCGTTCTTGTCACCCTAAGCTTCAAGACCCACCAACCCGTCATCAGCTTTTCCCACAGGACACCGTGATGAACACCCATATACAAACTGCCGAACGGGCTGTATCGCAAGGTCAAACCAACGATGCCCACATCGGTCAGCCGATTGACGCGGCGCCACCTGATTCTCGGGCCGTGGCACGCGTGCTTCGCAACACCTACGCTCTGCTGTCACTCACGCTGCTGTTCAGTGCGGGTATGGCCGCGACCGCTTTGGCGTTGCGCTTGCCCGCCCCGGGCATCGTCATCACGCTGGTGGGTTACTTTGGCCTGCTGTACGCAGTGCACAAGCTGCAAAACAGTGGATGGGCGATACCCGTGGTGTTTGCGCTCACCGGGTTCATGGGGTACACGCTCGGCCCCATGTTGGCCAAAACCCTGTCTTTGCCTGCTGGCGGGCAAATCGTCATGATGGCGCTCGCCGCGACAGGCGCAACCTTTTTGGCACTGTCGACGTGGGTACTGACGACCAAGCGAGACTTTAGCTTCATGGGCGGCTTTTTGTTTGTGGGTATGGTCATCGCCATACTGGCTGGAATAGCCGCGATGTTCTTTCAAATGCCGGCTCTGGGTTTGGCGGTGTCGGCCATGGTCGCCATGCTGTCAGCGGGCCTGATCCTGTTCGAAACCAGCCGCATCGTCAACGGTGGCGAGAGCAACTATGTGCTGGCGACCGTCGGTTTGTACGTGTCGATCTTCAATTTATTCGCGAGCTTGCTGAGCCTGTTTGGTTTCGGCGGTTCTTCTGAATAGTCTCTCAAGCGTCAAAGGAACTCATCGTGAAATGTCCCTGTTGCCCGGACACGACCTTGTCGATGACGGATCGGCAAGGCGTTGAAGTTGATTTGTGCCCAAAGTGCCGCGGTATCTGGCTGGACCGCGGCGAGCTCGACAAATTGCTGGAGTTGGCCGCGCCAACCTTTCATGCGGCCAGCCGCGATGCCGACTTGCCCAACAGCGGGCGCTACAACGGCGACCGGCGCAACGGTGACCACTATCGCGAAGACCGCTACGCCAAAAGCTCTGTTGAGAATCACGACCGCCGCAAAAAATCCTGGCTGAATGACATCTTCGACTGACTTCTGCCCCGAATCGACTTTATAAAAACCTAACACTCTGATACCTCATGCAAACCATCGCACCGCTCTGGCTCTGGGCCACCTTTATTGCTATCGTTTTAGTCTCGCTCTTTGTCGATTTCGTTGTTCTTAAAAAGCAGGGTGCCCATGAGATCGGCGTCAAAGAGGCGCTCAATTGGTCGCTGGTCTGGGTCGGACTCAGCTTTTTGTTTAACGCGCTGTTTTGGTGGGCCATCAAAGACAGTACGGGCTCCAACGCCATCGCAAACGAGAAATCGCTGGAGTTCCTAACTGGCTATCTGATTGAAAAATCGTTGGCGGTCGACAATATTTTTGTCTTCCTGCTGATCTTTACCTACTTCGCCGTGCCGCCGGCATTTCAAAAGCGTGTACTGATGATCGGCATCATCGGCGCTATTGTCTTGCGCACCATCATGATTTTGGTGGGCGGCTGGTTACTGCAAGAGTTTCACTGGGTGTTGTACGTGTTCGGCGCGTTTTTGATACTGACCGGTATAAAAATGTGGTGGGCTGCTGGCAAAGAGCCTGACTTGGAGGACAACCCGGCACTCAAGCTGCTGCGGCGTATATTGCCGGTCAGCAAAGGCTTTGATGGAGAAAAATTCTTCACCATTGAAAACGGCAAAAAAATCGCCACGCCACTCTTTATGGTGATTTGCCTGGTAGCCTTGACTGATGTGATCTTTGCAGTGGACTCCATCCCCGCCATCTACGCGATTACCAACGACCCCTTCATTGTGCTGACCAGTAACGTATTCGCGATTCTGGGTCTGCGCGCGATGTACTTTTTGCTCGCAGCAGTTGCCAACAAGTTCCACTTGCTCAACTATGGCTTGGCGGTGATTTTGGTTTTTATCGGCAGCAAGATGTGTTTAATCGATTTCTACAAGATCCCGGTGTGGGCATCATTGGGTGTCGTGGTGGGTATCCTCACCATCACGATGGTGCTGAGCTTGCGGATCGCGCCGAGAAATACGTAAGGCTGTTGGCACCCTGTCGGGCTTGGGAATCGCCCCA
>Ga0105046_10006139_pt1 | contig 18981 bp, 12 predicted proteins | sample MAT03_FD_78385 | JGI IMG/M metagenome (GOLD analysis project Ga0105046, IMG submission 78385) | Freshwater microbial communities from Lake Fryxell liftoff mats and glacier meltwater in Antarctica - MAT-03 (megahit assembly) | ecosystem: Environmental > Aquatic > Freshwater > Ice > Liftoff... | reverse complement strand
GCCGCTGGCGAGCGTTAGTCGGCGAGTCAGAATTTGCGTCTGGCGAATTAGTTCTGCCAGACGGCTTCAGCACCCACTTCATCCAGGTTCCTGCGGCCCGGCTTTCACAACTGATCAAAGGCACGTGGATGTCCAGAAAGGCGGGTAATGGCGCTCACAGTTCTTCACCAGTAGCAGTGTATCCAGGGCGAGCTCGGGCGGAAGACCCTTCGGCATTGACGTTTGAATTCCACCACAGCGTGGCGATCACCCGTGGTGTGTTCCTCCACGAAAATGCGGTGGGCCGGAATGATCTGCAGTTTGAGATCGATGAAACGACCACACCAGCCAGCATCACGTTTACCGACAGCAAGGGCGTTAAGACTCACGGCATCATCCGATTTCAACCAGGGGTACTCGACGGTGGAATGTCTGGTGGAATGATGGGAATGGGCGGTTACGGCGGCAATTCCATCGACACGCTGACAATCTGTCTCAGCGGCACAGGAACGGTGCGGCCATGGGAATTCAAAGCGGACAAACGGTTGGGCATTGTGCTCTACGATCTGGTCCGATCATCCGAATCAAGCCTTATCTTCGAACCGCTTCCCGCCGACAGTACGCCGACCGCCATTGAAGAATCCCTGCACGCCTGGACCAAACGACTCAACGTGCCTCGGCATCAAACCAACTCACTCGGAATCGAAATGTTGCTCGTGCCACCGGCCACCGGTGTGACAGAAAAATCTCGCATGATTGACCTGCCGGACCTGAAGCACAGTGAATACGTCTATCCAGGCGGCAAGACGGTCGAGTATCCGTTCGCAATCTCCCGCGATCCGATTTCCTCGCAACAGTTTGCTCTGTTTGTGAAGGAAACTAATTACGTCACCGACGCCGAAAGAGGCCTGCCACTGCCGGAAGGCGATGCCACTCAGACAATAGGTGGCTGGACGTATCACAAAGGAAGCGCTGACGCCACAGCCCGATGCGAATGGACGACTGATCTGAACTGGAAGCTGGCTGAGGACGCAACGGTCACGACCGACGATCAATCTCACGGTGATGAATCTAGCCAGTCTCGGCCTGTTCAGGTCATCAGCCACAACGACGCCGTCGCCTATTGTGCATGGATCAGCAAACAGGAAAGCCGCCTCTACCGCCTGCCGACTCTGGCAGAAATCATAGTTGCCACACAGCTCAGCTCACTGACCGGTGCCCCGCTGAAGAATCTGAAGCCACCGACAGCCGAAACGCCGAATCTTTTTCAAGTGCAAGAACTCGGGCTGACACTAACCCGCGTCGCCGGAATTGTCGCCCAATGGACAAGCCGGCAACCAGCAATAGTTGCGTCTGCAAAGCACAAAGAATTGCTGATGCGATCAGCGGATGAAAACGCGAACGCTGACCCACCTTTCAGCTACATCGCCCTCCCCGAATTCCGCTCCACAGGCATCTCCTTCCGCGTCGTCGGCGAAATCCAGGTGCTGAAGCCGAAAGATTAGCCTCGAACCATCTTTCCGATATCAATTCAACGCAAAGGCGCTAAGGCGCAAGGACGCAAAGAAAAAGATCGCAGATGTGCCGGGCTTCGCGACAAGCACAACGCCTCCTGGCACTTTGCGCCTTTGCGCCTTTGCGTTGAAACACTGGCCGCAAGGTGCGGTGCTTACGACGGCTCGACAAATGAGCGGCTAATCATGGCACATCGGGACGCGAGATTCTGGTGAACTCTTCCGTCATCGCTTCCCATTGTCCTGTCAGTTCAGAAAGAATCACCGGCTGAGATTCTGCCATGTTCGATTGTTCGCTGCGATCGGTTTCGAGATCATACAACTCCCATGGCTGATCTTTTGCAGCGACGGCTTTCCAACGCCCCGAGCGAATGGCTCGATTGCCTTCATGCAACCACCAGAGCGACTTGTGCAGCGCCGGATTGTCTTCTGAAAACGAAGCGACAAGACTTCGACCGGGTGCTTCGGGGCTTGCCGTGTTTTCTGTTGTTGCAGCGCGTTCGACGCCCGTGATTTCCAGCACCGTTGGCACGATATCAATCACATGTCCTACTGTGTGTCGCAGTTCTCCGGGCGTTTTGATTCCCGCCGGCCAATGCGCGATGAGCGGTGTCGAAATGCCGCCTTCGTGAACCCATGTCTTGTGACGTCGAAAGGGCGTATTGCTCACCGTTGACCAGCCCGGTCCAAGGCACAGATAAGTGGCCGCTGATCCCATTGCCGCCGCAGGATCATGGCCATCGCCACGCACCATCATTTCTGCTGATGCACCGTTGTCTGACATAAACAGGATGAGTGTGTTTTCAAACGCACGCATCAAACGCAGTTGATCAAGGATTCTGCCGATCTCACGATCCATTCGACCAATCATCGCCGCATGTATTGCCATTTTTGTTGCCTGAAACGATTGCTGTGCATCATTCAGGTCATCCCACGGAATCGGCAACGCGACTTCGTTTGGTCCAAGCTGGCGGATTTGGTCAGGAAAGGCATATGGCGGTCCCAGCATGCGTTCTGTCTCACTCATGCTCCCTGTAACAAGTCCGCGCGACTTCATACGTTCGAATCTCGCCTGTCTAACTTTTTCCCAACCCATTCTGTAATGATCGGCAACGCGCGCGATATCTTCGGGCAGAGCCTGCAACGGGAAGTGCGGTGCTGTAAACGCGACGTACTCAAAAAACGGCTGATCCGTATGAGATTCGGCATGTGACTTGAGATGCTGGATGGCATAATCAGCGATGGCCACAGTGGAATAGTATCCATCGCTGTCCTTCATGGCTGGCAGAGACTGACCGTCGTTCCGATGCTGTTTGGTCCGAAAATAGCCGTCTTGATTTTGCAGTTCGTAACTTCGATCGAATCCTCCCTCGGCTGGAGTTCCATCGATATGCCACTTGCCCGAGTGGTAGCATCGATAGCCAGTGGGCTTCAGCATCCTGGGCAGCAAAGGAGCCCAGACGGGTCTGGCAAACTTCGGACCTCCACCACCGGGAACGGTCGGCAGAGCGTCGCGATGAACCTGTTGCGGATAGTATCCTGTCAACAGTGCCGCGCGCGTTGGCCAGCAGCGGGCTGTGTTATAGAACTGCGTATATTGCAGGCCGCGCTTCGCGAGGAGATCCAGATTCGGTGTTGCAATCTCGCCGCCGTAACACCCGAGGTCAGAATAGCCGAGATCGTCGGCCAGAATGATGACGACGTTTGGTTGTCTGGGCGTGGTATTTCCAGCTTCTGTGATCGTTGCCGAACAGATCGTTGCTGTGGCGAGCAACAGGTAGAGTGCAAGTGGTCGCATCGTTTTGCTTAACCTTCGTATTAATACAGGAAGCCCATGAAGTCACGACCGAGTATTGTGACGAGGAAGAGTAGGGTGAGACAAGCAATTCTGTAGGGTGCGTGAAGCTACGCGCAACGCACCACGTTCTGGCTCGTGATGTTTAGCCCACCGGGTTCGACATCGCGACGATCACCGCTGTGGTGTGTTTCGCTGCGCTGCACACACCCTACTTCTCTGCACAGCCCAAACTAAGACCGGGCGCATGAAAAAAGGCCGATCGGATTAAATCAATCCGATGGCCTTCTTCAGGAACGAGGTTTCTCAGGCACTCGTTCAAATACACGGGGCTCGTTTCTCAGGCGAGCCATCGTCTCTCTCGTCACTGCTTTCTCACGGCAGTGTGCTGCGCTCTCAGGGCAGCGGTTGGACTCAAGGATCTCACTCCGAGTCCAGTCTCTCTCTCGACAGAACCTTTAAGCAATGACCGTGCCATTCGATGGCAGACGATCTCCATGTCGGCACGAATTCACTGCCGGAAAATCAACGCAACCAATTGATACTGTGCATGTTGCGACAAATTTGTAATTCTCTTGAGGCGAATTTCATGACACGAAACTACTGTGATTCGTCGGATGCTTTTGAATTTCTTACAATGCTTTGTCTTTGCAACTTTTACAAAATTGCAGATTTTAATTTCGCTTTTTGCAGGGAACGCCTTCAGTGTCAGACGATCGACTCTCTCATCCATTTACTCCGCACGATTTCTGGATGAAGAAGGCGCTCGATCAGGCCGTGCTGGCGTTTGATCAGGGGGAAGTTCCTGTCGGTGCCGTAATTGTTCACAACGAAAGAATCATCGCCGAAGCCTGCAACCAACGCGAGATGCTGAACGATCCCACGGCGCATGCAGAAATGATCGCGATCACTCAGGCGGCGGAAGTTCTTCAATCATGGCGTTTGCTGGATTGCACGCTGTACGTCACGCTTGAGCCATGTCCCATGTGTGCCGGCGCGATCGTGCAGGCCAGAATTCCTCGGGTTGTTTACGGGGCCACAGATCCCAAAGCGGGTGCCTGTCATACGCTGTTTAGTCTGACATCAGACATTCGCCTGAATCATCAGTCTGCGGTGATGGGTGGCGTGATGCAGGAAGATTGTCGCGCAATTCTCCAGGAATTTTTCCGGCAGCAGCGCGCACTTGGAAAGAAATAGACGTCGGTCTCTGCCGCAGCTCAATGAACGGTAGCGAGCGCTTTGTGGCAACTGCTGCAAGACATGCCGGTATTCGACTGAATCGGCAAAAACTGCCGCTCCATACCCGTGTTTTCCGCTGTTCGACCCATCACAGTGCAGAGTCCTCGAAGAAATGCAATCAAAACTTTAAGAGGTCTTGACCCAAATTTTCAGTTGGGATAAATCACCCCTCACACGCAGCAGGTATCCCGGCAGATTCAGCCAGACTGTTGCGACTCCTTTCCAATTTCTGCTGTTCCTCGTGTTCGGTTTGCTGATCTGCTTTCGGGCAGAACAACAATCGAACCTCCTGTCTCACCTCAGGGGTTTCAGATTCATCGCTGTTCGTCTTCGGCCGCACTGAAGTGAATGGTTTTGAAATACTGACACCCAAACCCGTCTTATCTGCCCGCTTGCAGTTTTTTTGTCAAACTGTATGCAGGCTCGTGACCCAGTCTTCAGGGAAGAAGCACATGCTGTCCAGAAGAATCGCCCTTAGTGCCGCGCTTGGAGCGTTGGCGTTTTCACTGCAAAGCGGAGTCGCTAGCGCTCAGTTTTTCAGCAATCCGTTTGGCAATCCGTGCGGCTGCAGCACGCAATCAATGTCAATGGCTGCTCCCGTTACGGCCGCCAGTTGCTACACGCCGATTCAAACAATGCAGGCCACTTGCTATCAAACAGTGCCTGTGACCACCTACGCTCAGGTGAAGCAGACTGTTGAAGTGCCTCATTACGAAACTACGATGGAAGAGCGAGCTGTCACGGTGATGCGACCGGTGACAACCAGTCGCGAAGTTGATGTTCCGACAGTGACGTATCAAAACGTCGTCGAGAACAAAACTGTGACGCGTGACATGGGACGTTGGCAGACGAATTATCATCCTGTCGCGAAGAGTGCTCCATGCCAGGTCGATCCGCGACCGGGTGTGATAGGCTGGATGAATCGCACGGGCTACTCCATGAAGACAGCCTTTGTGCCCAACTATACAACATCACGTCAATATGTTCCGAGCATGATGACATGCAATGTTCCGACTGTCCGCCAGGTTGCGGTGCAGGGTACAAAGCGAGTCAGCGTTCAGGAAACCAAGATGGTGGCGGAAGTTCAGAAGCAACAAGTCGCCGTCCAGAAAATGGTGATGCGGAAGCAGGAAGTGACTGTCATGCGACCACAAACCGTCATGCAGACTGTGCCGATCGGATCAACCATGGCCTACGGTGGATACAACGGAATTTCGCAGATGGCCTACGGCGGAATACTTCCTCAGACCGCTTCGACGGCTCAGAGTTCAGACTGCACCCCAACGACACAATCTGTTCAACGACCTGTACCAGACACTGTTGGTGGTGGTGCCGCTCGGAGTGCAAACCGCGACAACTTTGAAGCTGATAAGCCATACGATCGCAGCAGCACACCCGCCGATGGTGCCTCGTATGAGAGGCCCGCACGGGACGACGAAGAGCCAGCGATTGTTCCGCCGTTCACTCGTCGAGATTCCAACAAGGCTGTAGTGCCGACGGCCCATCGCCGTAGCGCAATGACGACGACAGCCGATACGACATCTGGCAGTAAATCTTCTGGCTGGCGAGCAACCCGCAAGACCAGCGAACGCAGCATTTCACAAAGCGAACTGTCAAAGCCCTCAATCTCGATGGCCGATTCAGTTCGTGAACGATAGTCGCCATCGCGGCGACGACGTGACACAGAATGCGGTCTCCCCGGCTGCATTCAATGAATCCTCTCCCCCTCTCTCCTCTCCTCTCTCTCCTTTCTTGTTCAAGTTGATGCGTCCCCTCGCGGCACCGGTATCATACCGGTGCCCATTTTCTTGCGCGGTCAGTTGGGCACACCTGCGGGAACGCCACGACTAAAAATGTCGCCAGGCTGAAGGGAATCCGACCTGAGACAGGTCGGACTACGGCTGCGGAGGTGCAGGTAAGGTTCGAGGCGGCCCGACTGGACCAGGACCTTGGCCCGGAATTCCTGGTGGGCCAGCTGGCAACATGCCCTGAAACATCGTCGGGTTGTCTTTAATGATTGTGACAATTTGCCCCGGAGCTCGGAGCGAGATTGTTACTGCAGATCCGCTATGTGATGCCGAAAGACTGTCAACCAATTGCTGAACAGGCACCTTGAGAGGTTCCGGAACAGATCCAGCACCGGCGATCGGGTAGAACTGTTTTGCAGTGGCCGCAGCTTCATTAAGTGGTGCCTGAACTTCGGTTGCAGCTTCCGGCTCAGTCAGATTCACAACTATCTTCAGATCAAGATTGCTGCCGAAATCCATCACAATCGCAGCACCGCTGATCTTTCCTCTCACGGCGTCGAAGATTTTGCCAGCAAATGGAGCTGAACCTTGCGGTGCTTCCGGAATTGAGCCGCTCATGCCGGGCAACAACGGACCGGCAAACGCCATGACCAGCGGACTGGCATTGGAAACGAAGCTGAACTGTTCGTTTGTCGCTTCGCCAGCCCCATTGGTAATCACATTCTGAACCGCCTTTTCAACGCCAAAAACAAAAGTGCGGGCATCGACCTGGTAGAGTGCAACCTGAGGCTGATTCGGCTGCTGATTTTCGATCAAATAGTATGTCTTACTTTCGAACGTCGCCTCCACGCCTTTACTGGCGGCGATGACGTCTTCTATCGCGATATCTTTGTTCGTCCGCAGGACATTAACGGCATTTGCGCCGCCGAACACATTTTGAGCCATAGCTGCCGGGTCTTGACCGCCAGCCGCCATCATTCCCATCTGCATCATGCCGCCGATAAAGTTGCTGATACCAGATGTGACGGAATCAATGTCGTTGGCATCAAATCCGATCTGAGCTGTCATATCGGCCATGCCTTTTTCAAATTCCGGCGTACCTTTCATCGGTGCGACGAAGCCGCTCGCGAGGATATCTGCGGGACGAGCATAAACGACAAAGTCTGCATTTGCGGGCAGATAAGACGTATCGATTGGTCCTGCATTCGCCCGAGCAGCGGGCAAACCAGGAAGTGCCGCTTTGCCGCCAAGAAACGGATTGCTTGAGCCGGACGCAACAGGCGCTTCAGCCATTGGGACAGTATCAGTTTTCGATGTGCCAGGAGCTCCGTCTGCTTTTTTGGGTGCATCCGCTGCGGCCAGTAAATCTTTGGCTGGAGTGGCCGGAGCGTTTAACCGTTCTTCGGCTTCCATCCTAGCTTTGTTTTCAGCCAGAATCGCTTCTGCTGCTTTTTGCTGTCGTGCTACAGCTGCAGCCTGTTCCATTTCTGCTTCACGCGCTGCAGCCGCATTTGCCTCGGCAAGACGTTCTTCCTGCGACATCGACGAGAGGCGTTTGATCAGACGGTGGGCCGCCTGGCGAGACACAAGTTCGCCTTTGATTTTGACAGTCGTTTGTTCCTCAATGACCTGGCGAATTCCGCCTTGAACATCTGCGAGTGCCAGATTGACCAGTTGGATGTCCTTTGCAGACTTCTCACGTGTCAGTCCGTCACCGAATGCCAGCTTGGCTTCGTCCATCCGCCCCTGATCAGCCAGTGTGATTCCGCGAAAATAAAAGACGCGCGGGTCTTCGGTGTTTCCCTTGATGGCATCGTCAAATTTTGCGAGTGCCGTTAATGAGTCACCAGCTTTGTAGGCAACGACACCTTCACGATAAAGTGCCTTATTCGCTTCCGCCTGCGGATCGGACTTCAGTTTGCCACGCGCTTCCGCGCGGTACTTTTCGATCTTCGCTCGAGTTGCACCCTGGACATTTTCGAGCGCTCGATTTACAAGTCGTGAGGACTTTGTTTCGGCTTCCAGCTTAGCGGCTTCACGCAAATCCTGTTCAGCATCCGCGCCGAGCTGCTCCGAAAGCAACGCGCGATAGTAAAATGCGCGAGGGTCACGTGTACCTGCTTCAATGATTTGCGTTAGCAGTTCCTGAGCGCCGTTCAAGTCGCCGACGCGCCAGGATTCGACTGCGACCGCCAACTGGTCTGCCGGAGATGGTTCGGCTGCGATGGCAATGGAAAATACTGACGATGCCAGAAAGGCTAACGAAAGAACGACGCTGTTTACGACGACTCGCAATCTCATGAAATGACCCCCGCCTGCGATACGATGAACACGATTTCTACCGACATCATTTCACAGCATAGTCATCGCGCAGGCAATCTTTTGGGTGATATTTGCTCAAATTGCCAGGTTATTTCTGTTCTGGCTCGTCGCCGCTGGATTTCGTTCCCGAACCCTGACAGGCCGCATAATGAGCAAGGTTTCGTACTGAGTTGAAACCTTGCCCTCGCCGGAGCATCGAGCTGTCAATTGCTGTTTTATCAGCCGAAATGCGTTAGCGGCGTGTTGATTTAGTCGTTTAACCCGACTCGAAGAGCAGGTACTGAGGAGTCTGCCTCCTCTTTGAGTCGGGTTAAACGTAAGCAATCTCGGCACAGACGACATCGACAGCCTGATTGCCACGCGGCGACAAGTCGCCGTGTTCCAGATCATGCCTCGTCCAGCAATTCCACAGCGGCGAATTTTTCGCCTTCCAGCATCGACAGGCTGGCACCGCCGCCAGTGCTGACGTGAGACACTTTGTCGGCAAATCCCAATTGCTGAATTGCTGCAGCACTGTCGCCGCCACCGATAATGCTGGTGGCAGAACTGTTTGCGATGGCTTCGGCGACGATACGGGTTCCTGCGTCAAACGGTGGCATTTCAAACACACCCATCGGGCCGTTCCAGACAACCGTCTTGGCACTTTTTAATTCTTCTGCGTACTGAGCTGCCGTGGCTGGGCCGATGTCGAAGCCTTCGAATGTGTCTGGGATTTCGCCGGCTTTGACCACAACTTTGTTGCAGTCACCCTTGAAGGCATCGCCGCAGTGTGTATCGACCGGCAATACAAGTTTGCTGCCACCAAGCTGGATGAGTTCCTTTGCAAGTTCGACTTTGTCGAGTTCGACGCGGCTCTTCCCGACCTTGCCGCCTTTTGCCAGCGAGAACGTGTAAGCCATAGCTCCACCGATCAGCACTTTGTCACAGATGCCCAGCAGGTTCTTAATAACGTTGATCTTGTCGGAAACTTTGGCTCCACCAAGAATTGCGATAAAGGGTCGCTGAGGATTGGCGATCGCGTCAGACAGATACTGGATTTCTTTCTGAACCAGGAATCCGACTACGCGCGGCTTTCCAGTCATGGCCTGAGGCACTGCGACCATTGAAGCATCGGTTCGGTGACATGTTCCAAATGCGTCGTTGCAGTAGATGTCAGCGAATGCGGCGAGCTTTGCGGCAAACGCGGCATCACCTTTCTTTTCGCCCTTATTGAATCGAAGATTCTCCAGCAACAAAACTTCGCCGTCTTTCAACGCGGCGACTTTCGCAGTCGCGTCGGCATCGACAGTGTCCGTTGCAAATGTCACAGGCTTGCCGAGCAATGTTGAAAGAGTTGCTGCTGTTGGCTTGAGACTAAACTTCGACTGATCTTCGCCGTCTTTTGGCTGGCCGAGATGGCTGCAAAGAATCAGTTTGCCACCGCGATCGATAACCGATTGAATTGAAGGAACCGCCATGCGAACGCGACGATCGTCGGTGACATTGCAGTTCTCGTCCAGTGGCACGTTGAAGTCCACTCGCATGAGCACGGTTTTGCCAGCAACATTCACATCCGCAATTGATTTCTTCGCCATGATTTCGCTTCTTTATCGTCGATTCATAAACCATCACAATACACCGCGTCCTTCACCCGAATGACGCACTTTCGAATGCATTTTAGCGAACTGCTGCCGTCCGTCACGGCACCAGCTGGAATTCCATTCGCAGCAATTTCAGCGTTCCCACGGATGACCCGCGTCGCAAATTTACTGGCACAAAGATCGTGTAAGGCAGGCTTCCAGCCTCAGTTGCCGAGAATAAATAGAAGCATTCACGGAAGTTAATCGTTTCTTAACAATTGAAAGCCAAGCTCCCGAAGAGGCAGTCAGCGACGTTAACATAGGAGCTCGCTAAGACTGCCACTTATCTCTCTTGTGCGAAAGGGATTATGTGAGAACGCTTGGTTCGGTCGCAGTTTTATTCGCGGCAATGTTGACGATTGGGTGCGGTTCGCCACCTGCTGATATTCCGAAAGTGAATCTCTATCCTGTCATGGGAATTATCTCGGTCGATGGAAAACCGGCGAAGGGCGTTCATGTCGTCCTACATCCTGTTGGAAATAATGATCCATCCGCTGTGACTCCAAATGGCATCACAGATGATACTGGTGTATTCAGCCTGACGACGTATTCCGTTGCCGACGGTGCCCCGGAAGGCAGCTATCAACTGTCGTTTTCGTGGCCTGAGGCCGCATCGCCAGGTGCCGGTGACTCAGATGACATGATTGAAAAGTTGCCACCGCAATACCAGTTAGCAGCGTCATCAGGTGTTTCGCTTGAGGTCAACACTAATACTGAAGCAATGCCACTCTTTGAGCTTTCAACATTGTAACGCGATCTTCTGGGTTCCAGAGTTTTCAACTAGTTTTCCTATTGGTCAAAGGATTTTTGAATGTTAGGTCAAAAGCATCGTCTGCGTGGATTCACACTGATTGAATTGTTGGTCGTAATTGCGATTATCGCGATTCTGATCTCGCTGCTGTTGCCTGCCGTACAGCAGGCACGTGAAGCGGCTCGCCGAACACAGTGCAAAAACAACCTCAAGCAGTTGGGGCTGGCAATGCATAACTACGAAAGTACTTATACGATGTTTCCTCCAAGCCGCATCAATCTCAGCGGCCCTACGTTTCAGCAGACGTGGAACGTGATGATCCTGCCGTACATTGAGCAGGCCAACATGTATGCTCAGTACAACTTCAACTTGAACTGGTTTAACATTGCCAATGATCCAATGACGACGACTCAATTGCCAGCGTTTGTGTGCCCATCGACTCCAGGCTCTCGACCGCTGCCGACCTCAGCGTTGTATTCCGCTCTTACAAGCGCAAGCCGAACTGACACCCCGATCTGGGGTTATACGGATTACGGTTCGATTAACGCGGTTCGAAACGCTTTCATTGTCGCCAGCGGTGGTGCATCCATCAACACGAGAGACGCCATGGGCGGATTGGGACGTGGTCCAGGCGGAACGAGGATTCGTGACATCACCGATGGAACCTCAAACACGATCCTGATCGCAGAAGACGCTGGACGTCCTGCGCAGTACATTGGTTCACGGAAGGGCAATAATCCTCGCGTTGGAAACATTGCTTTCGGAACTCCGTTTGTAGCTGATGGCTGGGGCTGGGCGGACATCAACGGTGGATTTAGTGTTGACGGTGCAAACACCGCTGGTGTTCAAAACAGTACGAGCGGCAGCGGAACACCAACAATTGTCGGCACATGCTCAATGAACTGCACCAACGACAGCGAACTGTATTCATTCCACACGGGTGGTGTTCAGGCTCTGTTGGCAGACGGTTCTGTTCGGTTCCTCAGCGAGAATATGTCAGGCCTGACACTGGCTGGGCTGATTACGCGTCAGGGCGGAGAAGTTCTCGGCGAATTCTGATGGAATCCGTATCCCGCGACTTTCGCGAAGGTCGCTGATACTCGATGAATAATCGTGATAAACCCCAAAGGGTGTACCGACCAGGATCTGGACGGTATGCCCTTTTTTTATGGAGTCCTCGGACTCAGGGAACTGCTTCGGCAAAAACTGCCGAAGGTGAGTGCTGCACGCATTTAATGCGTAATGGCATCTTTGCGATCATTGCTATTCGCCCGCAGCCTCAGCCAACTGTCGGTCCCATATTGACCGTCTGCTACTTGAGCGGCACAGTCCACTGGTTTTGTGTCTGAGCTGTCGATTTCAAGCTCCGGCGATCAAGATCATGGAGGATCTATGTTTCTCATATTGCGCCCATTGAGGCTGTTGTTCAAAGCCCTGGTGATCGAATCAACTCCCACACAAATGTCGTATGGTCTCGCACTGGGCGTATTGCTCGGACTGGTTCCCAAGGGGAATTTGTTGGCCATCGTCCTGGGCTTCTGTGTCGCAGCGACCCGAGTCAACCTCGCGATTGTTGCCTTTGCCGCAGTGGCCGTCACATTCGCATCGTCCTGGCTGGATTCAACATTCGATCAGGTCGGCGTCTATGTCCTGGGGCAACCGTCGCTGAGAAGTTTTTGGGAAGCGGTTTACGACACGCCGATGATGCCGTGGACGGACTTCAATAACTCCATCGTCATGGGCAGCTTTATCTGCGGCCTGTTGCTGATCTGGCCGGTGCATCGCGTTAGTCGCCCTGTCTTTCAGAAGTATTCAGAATCTTTGGCGCGACATCTTCGAGACTGGCGGATCACAAAAATTCTGCTGGGGGCGGAATGGGCTGATCGATTTGGCTCTGTTGACGCCTGATACTCGTTCCCGTTCAGGGACATGCTCCGTTTGATCTTTGAACATCGAGACCCACCATGCGATGGTCCTTTATTATTCCTCGGTTCATTATCGTTGGCCTGCTGTGGGGCTTCCTGGTCTATGGCGTTGATCCATTGCTGCGCTATTCGACCGTGCAATCAGTCCAGACCGTCACAGGCGCAAAAGTCGATGTTGCAAAATTGCAGACGACGTATTTTCCACCGTCATTTTCTATCAAAGGTTTGGCTCTCGCCAGTGTCAGCCGACGTGGTAAAAACATGGCGGAATTCGATGAGTTCCATGTCAAATTCGAACCGCATGCACTTTCACGCAGGCGGTTTGTGGTCGAAGATGGCCACATTGACGGACTGCGATTTGATACGGATCGTAATGATGACGGACAGCTTGAGATGACTGAAGAGCCGGAACCTGAGAGTAGCGAACCATCCTGGGTCACTGAAAAACTGACCGAACTTGGCGACGAGTGGCTTTCCAATATGGAAGCGCAGATCAAAACTCAAATCGATCCCAACAACCTGGAAACGTACCGCCTCGGCACAGGTGTCTATGAGAAATGGGACGCTCATTTCAGGGAACTCGTTCAACGCGGAAAAGACTTTGAGCCACGCGCCAATGCTCTGAAGACCGATTTCGAAAACGCCAAAAAGGGAGACACGCTGAGTCAGATTGAGCAGTATCTGGCGGTCGCTCAGGAAGCGGAAGTCCTGGCCCGCGATGCACAAGCGTTTCGGATCGACTTGACTGGTATTAAGCCCGAGGTTCGCGAGGATTTTCAGTTGCTGAATGCCGCTCGTCTGCGGGACCAGGAAAAGGTCAAACACACGCTGCAACTGTTGAAACCAGATCCGCGTCGCATCTCTGAAGCTCTGCTTGGGAATACGATGTATCTGCGAATTCAGGAGATCCTGAGTTGGGTCGAATTGATTCGCGAGTATCAGCATCGGCTTCAGGATCAGATTGAACCGCCGCGCCGGCCCGGTCGTGATTTTGACTTTTGGGCAGGGAATTCATCACCCGATTTCCTGTTAAAGAGCATGCGACTGACCGGGACGATATCTGTCAACAGTGAATCTGTTCCGTTCAAAGCCGTGCTTTCAGATGTGACCGAAGATCCCGTGCTGCTGGGTCGACCATGTGTGATGAAGTTGGTTGCAACAGGCTCGCGCCCCTTGAATCTGAAAGTCACGTATGACGCTACAACAGAGACACCGGTCGCGGAAATGCTGGCCGACTTCCGCGACACAAATGCTATTCCGATTCGCGCTGGCAAGACTGGCAAAGCCTGCCTGCAAGCTGTGCTGAATGATGTGTCCTGGCAGAGTCGACTGGTGCTTGTTGAAAATAGAATTGAAGGGCACCTGGCCATCGATTCCCGCCTCGACGAAATGGCCTTCACTGCCGACAAAGATCTCCGGCCGGAGATTGTTGAAGGCGTCAACGAAGCCTTCAGTCATCTGCGAACATTGAACGCATTGGTGCAGATTTCCGGCACACTTCGTGAACCGCACATTGAACTGGATTCAGATGTCGGCGAACAGGTTGCCGAAGGCGTGAAGGTTGCTTTCGCACATCAATTGGACATTGCCAAAGCAAAAGTGATGACTGAGGTGACGGAGTATGCAGACGAACAGATTCAGATGCTGACGAGCCGCTTTGCAGGCGAATACAACAAATTGCTGGAGGATAATCAGGAATTGATTTCAAAAGCGAAGGAGGTGCAGACGCTGGTGGCAAGTCTGCGATCCGGCAGTGTGGACCCGCGAAGTCTGGTGAAGCAAGTCTCCAATTCCAGCCTGATCAAAGATAAGGATCGGGCAAAAATTGACGGAGGAATGGGGCAAGTCGATGCGGTGCTGGGTGGCCAAATTCCACCCTCACTGCAAAAGAAGATTCCTGCTCTCCCGGGCAACTTGCCATTGCAACCCGGCATTCTGCCAATTCAGTCTGGCAATTTGCCGCAGCAGTTGGGAAGCTTTAAATCATTGCTGCCCACAAGACCGAAGCAAAAATTGACGGAACCAAAGACAAAGCCCTGAAGTTGTCACCGTTTTGCCGGTGCAGCAGGGAGATTAGACGTGAGAATCCTGGTTGTTGACGACGATAAAATGGTACAGCAGGTCTGCGAGGGCATGCTGCATGCGCTGAATCATCTTTCGATTGTCGTCAGCGATGCGACCGCTGCAATTCAACATCTGACCGAATCGTCGGCACTATTCGACTGCATCATTCTTGACAACGGTTTGCCTGGTTTGAGCGGCCTGGAATTACTGGCTGTTCTGCGAGAACGGAACATGAATATCCCAGTAATTCTGATCTCCGGTGGGCCACCAATAGCGCAGGCCAACGAAGCTGTCGCAGACTGTTCCCAGTTCGAATTTCTTGCCAAGCCGTTTACGCTTTCGGACTTGAAAGCTGCGATCGAACGATGCGTTTGCTGACGGAAATCATTTCTCCGGCAGCTTCGCGACTTCGATGCTCAAGTCTTTCAGTTGACGACTATCCACCGGAGCCGGAGCTCCTGTCAGGATATCCGCAGCTTTTTGCGTCTTCGGAAACGCGATCACGTCGCGAATGTTATCGTCGCCTGCCAGCAGCATCACCCAGCGATCCAATCCCAAGGCGATGCCCGCATGTGGAGGCGCACCGTAGCGAAGAGCTTCCAGCAGAAAGCCGAATCGCAGTTCCGCTTCTTCCGGCTTGATATTCAACAGATCAAACACCATCTGCTGAACTTCAGGATCGTGAATACGCACGCTGCCGCTCGCTGCTTCGTAACCGTTGACGACAAGGTCATAACTATCCGCGCGAACTTTACCGGGATCGGTTTTCAGGTATTCAGCATCTTCCGGATTTGGCTGGCAGAACGGATGATGTTCGGCGTCGTATCGATTTTCATCGGCGTTCCATGTGACGAGCGGAAAGTCGAGGACCCACTGGCACTGGAACTGTTTTGGATCGTACAGATTCAGCTCTTTGCCCAGGCGATTTCGCAACGCGGCCAGCGCGGAATTTGTGACCTTCGGTGAATCGGCCACGAACAACAGTAAGTCGCCGTCCTTACCGTCCATCATGGTCAGGATCTGTTGCTGTTGTTCTTCGGTGAAGAATTTAACGATCGTCGATTCCAGTTTTTCACCGACGACCTTCATGTACGCCAGGCCCTTGGCGCCGAAGTCGCCGACATAGTTTTTCAGATCAACGTCCAGCAATCGCCGGCTATATTTGTCAGCCGCACCCTTCGCATTGATGCCGCGAACTCGGCCACCGGAACTCATCACACCCTTGAACACGCCAAAGTCGCAGACGGACGCGACCGCGCCGATGTCAACGATCTCCAGGCCGAATCGCAGGTCCGGCTTGTCGCTGCCGTATTTTTCCATCATGTCGCGATATGTGTATCGCGGCAACGGAATCTTAACATCGACTCCACGAACTTTTTTCATCACGTGCGCGATCAAGCCGTCGATGGTGCTGAGAATGTCGTCACGTTCGACAAACGCCATTTCGACGTCGATCTGAGTGAACTCAGGCTGCCGATCCGCCCGCAAATCTTCATCGCGGAAACAGCGAGCGATCTGGTAGTAGCGATCGAATCCAGCAACCATCAGAATCTGTTTGTAGATCTGCGGCGACTGTGGCAACGCGTAAAAGCTACCGGGATGAACGCGGCTTGGCACAAGATAATCGCGAGCGCCTTCCGGCGTACTACGTCCCAGCATCGGCGTTTCGATTTCCAGAAACTCGCGATCATTGAAGAATTCGCGCACGGCCTGAACGAGCTGGTGTCGCAGGATAATGCTCTTCTGAAGTTCCGGACGACGCAAATCGACGAAGCGATATTTCAGTCGCAGCTCTTCGTTCGGCAATTCGCCACCTTCGATTTCGAACGGCGGCGTCTTGCTCTTTGAGAGCACTGTCAATTCCTGCACGCGGATTTCAATATCGCCGGTGATCAGTTTCGGATTAACCAATCCGTCGCCTCGGTAAGCAACTTCACCGACGACTTTGATGACGTCTTCGCGACGCAGCTTGCGAGCGACGCTGTCCATTTTTGTGTCGTCGTCCGAAGTAAAGACGACCTGCGTTTTTCCATAGCGGTCGCGCATATCGACGAACACAAGTTCTTTACCTTGTTCGCGATAGCTATTGACCCAGCCGCACAATGTGACGGTCTGGCCAGCATGTTCACGACGAAGTTCTCCGCAGGTATGAGTTCTATGCACAGCGATGGGGTCCGAAAAACAGGGCCGAATGGTGCCTGAAAAAGGGGTCAGGAACCAATAGTGCGCAGCACCCAGCGGGCCATTTGGCTATTGGTTCCTGACCCCTTTTTCAGGCGAAGGGTGACAACGAATATTTCGAGAGTATAGAAGCCTGGCATTGTCTCGAAAAGAAACGTCCCTTCAAACTCGGTCCGATTCTGAATTCGCCGCAATTTCCCTGCGTTGAGACTGCTGCGGAAGTCGCAAATCACGCTTTTCTCAGGCCAGACCACGCTGCGTATTGCATCTGCCAGGATGCTTTGATGAAATCCCCTCGTCTAGGTAGCGAAAGTCGTCAAGACTTTAGGATTTGACCGGAATCGCCGAAAGTCTTGACGACTTTCGCTACGATCTTGACGCACCACTAATCCCATTCTTGTTGTTCTGCAGAGAGAGTTGGCTGAATCATGGATCCGGAATTTCGAGCCGAATGTAAAGATTTGCTGAAGCGTATCTTTCACCTTCGAGACTGTCTTTGACCTGCCAGCCAAGACAGCTCGCATCGCAGAAATTAACGACAAAATGGCCGGCAACGACTTCTGGAACAACCCGGAACGCGCGCGCCTGCAAACGGATGAACTCAGAAAACTCAAGACGACCGTCAGCCCGCTTCAGAAGCTGGTCAGCGGCGGCGACGATCTGCAAGTGCTGATGGAATTTGCCGAAGAAGACGATTCCGGCGAATCCGAAGCGGAACTCAGGACTACCGTTGATCGCCTGACGACAGAAATTGAGCGTGTCGAACTTCAGGTGACAATGTCAAACCCAGCCGACGGCTGCGCGGCGTATCTCACTGTGCAGGCCGGCGAAGGTGGAACTGATTCCGCCGACTGGGCACAAATGCTGTTGCGTATGTACGCGCGATGGGCAGAACGCAGCGGATTCAAAGTTGAAGAGATCGATATCTCACCAGCTGAAGAAGCCGGTATTCGCAACGCCACTATTCTGATCACCGGCGAATTCGTCTACGGATACCTGCGCGGCGAGATGGGCAATCATCGGCTGATTCGCATTAGTCCGTTCGATTCCGCCGGTCGTCGCCACACCGCGTTCGCGGCTGTGGACGTCGTCCCGGAAATCGATGATGAAATCGATATCGATATTAACTGGGACAGAGATATTAAAGAAGACACTTACCGCGCGAGTGGAGCTGGGGGTCAGCACATCAATAAGACGGAGTCGGCAGTGCGACTCACCCACCTTCCGACGGGTGTTGTGGCAGCGTGCCAGAACGAACGCAGTCAGCACAAGAACCGCGCGACGGCCCGCAAGATGCTGACGGCCAAGTTGTACCAGATTGAAGTCGAAAAACGCGAAGCCGAAGTTTCCGCCCGACACGGCGAGAAGACAAAAATCGGCTTCGGCGGCCAGACGGTTCGCAACTACGTACTGCATCCGGATCAATTCGTTAAGGATACCCGGTCAGGCATGAAAGTCGGCAATCCTCAGCCGGTCCTTGATGGCGATCTCGACCAGTTTCTTGAAGCCTATCTTCGCTGGACGCTCGCCGGTGCGACGTCATCGGATGATAACTTGTAGTCCGACCTGTCCCAGGTCGGAAACCTTCCACGTTGCTGGATCAAACGTTTTCCCGTTTCTCTCGCTCGCCAAATAGTCTCGGCACGGATGCCCTCCACCGAGTCTTTCGGTCACGCGACCTCGTGTGATCGACGATGCTAAAGGTCGCTGATCTGAGGACAGATCAGCCTACGTAGTCCGACCTGTCCCAGGTCGGAAACTTTTGACGCTGCCAGATCGAACGTTGGCCCGTTTCTCTCGCTCGCCAAATAGTCTCGGCACGGATGCCCTCCACCGAGTCTTTC
>Ga0105046_10006138_pt1 | contig 18982 bp, 11 predicted proteins | sample MAT03_FD_78385 | JGI IMG/M metagenome (GOLD analysis project Ga0105046, IMG submission 78385) | Freshwater microbial communities from Lake Fryxell liftoff mats and glacier meltwater in Antarctica - MAT-03 (megahit assembly) | ecosystem: Environmental > Aquatic > Freshwater > Ice > Liftoff... | reverse complement strand
GTTCGACGAGCGCGGACGGCTGATCACGCACGCCTACTTCGACACCGCGGCGATGCCGACGCTGGGGAAAGGGGGCATTTTTTGGTGGGAGAGGCAGTGGGATGATTTCCGGGTCGTGCGATCGAGCTTCTTCGGGACTGACGGCCGGCCGGCTCTGCACAACGAAGGTTACGCGATCGTCCGGTGGGATTTCCGCGACCCGGTGAACCGTTTCGACTGGACCGAGAAGACTCATCTGGATGCCGAGGAGAAGCAGATGATTGACGCGAAGAACGCCGCGCGGGTGACGCGGCGCTTTGACGGCGCGAATCTCGTCGAGGAAACATTCTGGTCCACCGGCAACGCCGGCGCGACCACGGCGCCAAGTGCGCAGAGTCCATCCGTGCCGGATCTCAGCCGGAAGGAGGCCGGGGACAAGGCTGCGGATTCCGCGGTGCCGAAGGCTCGCGATGCCGCCGGTGCCGCGCCGGCTGGCAGGCGGCGCTTTGACACGATGCGCGGCGAGGAACTGAGCGCCGACGCGGCCATGAGTCCGGAGGGCTACTCGCGCTACACGCGGACTTTTGACGGCTTCGGCAATATCAAATCGACGACCTATTTCGCATTCGAAGAGGAGAGTTTCAAACCGGCCAGCCCGTCCGCCACGGACCATCGGATGGAGTACGAGTATGATCCTCGCAATCCCACACAGGCCGTGCGGTCGAGCTCCTTCGGGGTCAATGGCCAGCCGACCCGCCTGGCCAAGATCACGCCCGCTGTGGACTACGCCTACGGTCGATTCGGAAAAGCGACGCTGGTGACCTTTCACCACGTGGACGGCCATATCAGCAAGAAGCGGATGGCCTATGACGATATGGGCCGCCGCATCGAGACCGCCTTTCTCGATGGCGAGGGCCGCCCGGATGGGAGCAGCGGCAGCCATGCGACTTTCCGCGAAGCGTACGACGCGCGCGGGAATCTGATCCGCGAGAGCTGGTTCGATGCGAACGACAAGCCGATGGCGGGACCGGACTCCGTCGCCGTGCGTGAATATGTTTACGACACGCGCGACCGGCGGATCGAAATGCGGACGCTGGCGCCCGACGGAAAACCGCCGCGGGCGAGTTTCTTCTATGCGAGCTACCGCGACACCTTGGACGAACGTGGCCGGCTGGTGGACCGGCGGTTTTTCGATGCGGATGGCGAACGCTCGATGAACGCGACCGGCGCGGCGCGAATCCACTTCACCCTCGATGCGCGGGGACGCGTGGCGGAGGAGCGCTACTTCGACCCCGAGGATCGTCCGACGATGATCAAGGACGGCTATGCGGCGAAGCGGATGACTTACGATGCGCGCGGGCAGGTCGAGACGGAGTCCTATTTCGGCAGCGGCGACGGACCGGTGCGCATGAAGGATGGCGGCGAGCGGGTGCGCTTCGTGCGCGATGAGTCCGGGCGCGTGGTGGAGAAACGCTTCGAGGGCTTCGACCCGGCTCGCGGCTATGCGCTCGTCGTGCTGAAGTTCGACTCCGCCGGGCGGAACACCGAGCGCGCGATCTTCGCCGCCGACGGCTCCCCGATTTCCACCAAGACCGAGGCGCACCGGCAGCGCCTGGAGTACGACGCCAATGGGCGCATGATCCGCGGAGTCTTTTTCGATGCCGCCGGGGCGCCGTCCCGCTCGGGCGATGGCTACACCGAGGTGAATGTGGAGTATGGCACGGACGGGAGGCTCACGCTGCGGCGCTGGACCGGCTATCCGGCGGACGGGCCCTTTGCGGCGGGCATCAGGCGCTACAACGCGCGTGGGGATGAGACCGACGACGAGTTCGTCGATGCCGCCGGCGTGCCTGCGACTGGCCCGCAAGGTTACGCGGCGAAGCGGACCGAGTTCGACGCCGCAGGCCGGGTCGTGCATGTGGTCTGGCTCGATGCAGGCGGGAAGCAGACCCGGGGTACCGGTGATTTCAGCGAGATGCGGATCATTCCCGGCCAGACTGGCAGGGAGCAGGAGACGATCACCTCCGGCTACGATCCCGCGAAGGGCTTTGCGTCGCGCCGGGAGCGGGCGAATGCGCGCGGCACGACGATCGAGGAACGATTATTCGACGCGGGAGACAGGCCGGTGAACGGACCCGGGGGCTACGCTCTCCGGCAGACCGAGGACGACGAAAAGGGGCGCATCACCCGCCACAGTTTCTTCGACGCGGAAGGACGCCCTGTCGGCGACCGCGACGGTTACAGCGTGCGGAAGTATGGATGGAGTGAAGGTGGCCAGGGGTCCGAGATGATCCTGACCAATGCCGATCCGTCGCGGCCCTTCGCGACGGAGGTCCGGCATTTCGACTCGCGCGGCGAGCTCGTCGAGACCCGCTTTCTCAACCTCGATGGCACACCGGCGAGCGACATCGATGGCGCTGCCGTGATTCGCTCGGAGTTCGATGCGCAGGGGCGGCTGGACCGCATCCGATGGCTTGCCGCGGACGGCAGTCCTGCGCGTTCAAAGAAAGCCTTCAACGAACGGCAGTTCTTCTACGACCAGCGCGGGCGCATCATCCGCGACGCCGCGACCGGCTATGATGAGTCACTCGGGTTTGCAAAGCTCGTCCGCGAGTACGACGAGCAGGAGATGATCATCCGAGCCTACTACCTCGATGCGCAGAACCGACCCGTGGAGACGCGTCCCTTCGTGGAAGCAGTGATGCCCGGCGGCGAAGGCGAGCGCGCCGGAATCAAACCGGGCGACCTGCTGCTCACGTACGACGGACGCGTGATCGCCGATCTCGCGAGCTTGCGGTACCAGACCGGAGCGCCCGGACTCAGTCGGCGGACGGTGCGGGTGTGGCGCGATGGAAAAGCGATCCCGGTGAGCGTCGCACCAGGCCTGCTGGGCATCCAGCTCCTCGACCGCGTCCCCGTGGGCGTCCCCGCGGAAGCGCTCGCTCCCACAGCCGAAAGACGATGACCATGGAAACACCACCGCACTCCCACGCCGGTCCGCTCCTGCTCGCGGATTTCGCGACCCGCTTTCTCTCGCCATTCTACTTCCGGATCGGCGCACACCAGGCTGCGGCGGCAGCGCTGCTGGCGCACACTTTCACCACGCGCAAAGGCCGGGCGGTCCCGCTGTGGGAGCCGGCGGGCCGTGCCGCCCATGCCTATCGCGACGAACTCCTGCCGCACGCGAGCGACTGGCTCCACTCCGGCGGGGATGGCCACGGCTGCATCGTCCTGCACCTCGCCGCAGCGGTGGAGGACGCGTGCTTTGCCGACATCGATCTGCTCCTCGATGATCGCGGCGGGAAAATCGCCTGCGGTCCCGCGAGCGGGGCGGGCATCGAGCTTTTCCTCACGCCGCAAGGCATCGGGCTGCTTTCGATCGCGCTCGCTCCGGGCTCCTTCCCGATCACCGCGTCCGACGCGCAGGCGTTCAACTACCGCCTCGCACAATTCCAGCGGCACGCTGCGCAACTGCGCAAACGCCACCCGCAGGATGACCCCGCCCGCTGGGCGGAGATTCCCGTGGAGCGGCGTGCGGAGATCCTGCGCGCGGCACCGTTGCCCGACCCGGAGCAGTCCGCCGCCCTTCCGATCGCCGACCGGCTGGGATGTTCCGGAATGCAGTTCACTCTTCACGAATTCGCCATGCACGCGCTCACACCGCTTCTGACGAAACCCGAATTCGAATGGCACGAACCGCAGCAGGAGATGGCCGTCTATACCGTCGGCCGGATCGGACAGGAGTTCGACTTCGGCGAGGCCGCGACCCGCGCCGCGCTCGCGCCTTTGCTCTCTGCGCTGGCGCAGGTCGAGGAGCCGACCCACGCGGGCGCAGGCATCGACACGCTCGCCATCACCGAGCGCGTGCTGAACCGCAAGCACTGGGCTGCCGCGGGATTGCTCGGCTCCGCGCATCTCGTCGCCGACCAGGCAGCCGATCCGGGCGGGAGCGGGTTCACATTCAACGAGCAGCGCCTCCGCATCGTGCGCGACAAATACTTCATGCCCTACCTGCTGGCGGTGCTCCAGCGCTGGGTGCTCAATCGCTTCGCCGGCATCGCGGCGGGAATCGTGCGCTCGCAGGTCGGCAGCAGGCACACGGAGTTCGAATCGCTCCGGCAGTCCGTGCTCGAGTTCGGCGTCGGCGGACAGTTCTCGCAGGTCAGCGTCCGCCAGGCGCTGCACCATGCCTACATCCTCTACCGCGAAGGACTCGCCCTCGAAGAAGCCGCCGCGACCGTCCGCACCGCGGTCGGCGAGATCAGCGGCTTCTACCGGGAGCGGCAGCTCGCTGAGAGCGTGCGTCAACAGGCGGAGATTGCGGCCAGCTCGGACCGCAGCCTGAAGATGATCGCCCACGTGCAGGGCATGGTGGAGTACATCGAGATCTTCCTCGTCTCCGTCTATGCCGGGCACCTCTGCCACATGATCGTGCCCGAGTCCCTGTGGGGCAGCCATCTGTGGGTGGCGGTGGCTGCCGCAATCGGGGCGGTGGTCACTTCGAGCATCGTGCTCCACGATGCGCGGGAAAAGCGGAGGGTGATCTTCTACGCAGTCATCGGTCTTGCGGCCGCTGCCGCGCTGCTCGGTGCCACGCACAACCTGAAGCCGCATGCTCCCGAGGTCGAACACAAGACAGTCGAGCCCAAGCCAGCCAAGCCGAAGACGACCAAACCGAAGCCAGTCGAACCAGGCGTGGTCGAACCCAAGGCGGGCGCTGCGGCGAATCCGGCGACCCCGGCCAGCAAGTAGGCCATCGACCTCCACGAGTTCGCCCGAGCCGGGACGCCCGGCAAATTATGCACAGAGTTCGGCGAGAGCCGCACCGCCACAAGGGGTTCGCAGTATTCGTCCCAGCCCAGTACCGAATGCGTAAAAGAACGCCGGATGATGCGACAGGGTTCCAGTGGGCCGGAAACGCCGCTTTCCAGAAGCCGCTGATGGCCGATTGAGGACCGCTCATACGATTTCTTCAGACTGAATGCCTGAATACAGAACGCAGCGGTGGCGTGCCGTAGCGTAGCTCTCCAGAGCTGCGCAACACGAGGCTTCGCCTACGGATTCACCCGCGCAGCTCGGGAGAGCTACGCCACTTTCCAGGCTCGCCCCGCCATCTCGCAACAGGACTGGAAAAATCGTGTCACTCCAACAGCCTTCCAACTGCTGCCCGCCGGATGCCGATGCCGCCGATGCGATTCCTGAACTCATAGACGTCCGCGCGATAGACCGTCTCTTCGTGCCAGAGCGGTCTGTCTTCGGAGACAAAGCCGGTGGCGAGGATCTTGAAGCAGGCGGTGCCGGGTTTCACTCGCAGGAGCCGGGACTGCGCCTGGCTGGCGTTGATGGCGTGGATGGTCTCCTCCGCGCCTGTGATGGTGAGGCCGAACTTCCCAATCCAGCAGGAGTAAAGGGAACCTTTGGCATCGGTGCGGATCATCTTTGGGCAGAGCGTGGCGACCACATGCCGCTTCTCATGGATGACCGGCTGACCGTCCGCCAGCCGGATGCGCTCCATGTAAAAGAGCGCAGCGTGTTCCTCGACTTGCAGCGCACGGACGACCGAGACAGGGGCGTGGCTGGCGCTGATTTTTTCAAAGACGATCAGCTCCGTGCCGGGCTTCTTTCCGACCGCCCGGGCCTTGTCGGTAAAGCTGACCAATCGCTCCAGATCGTAGTCGAGCACGGCCTCGCGCACGAAAGTGCCCGCGCCTCTCCGCACTTCCAGCAGTCCCTCGGAAACCAGGCTGCTGAGGGCCTTGTTGGCTGTGGGGCGGCTCGTCTTGAAGCGTTCGGCGATCTCACGCTCGGTGAGGAACTTTGCGCCAGGCTGCAGATTCCGCTCCCGGATGAGGGCCCGAAGCTTGCCGATGATCCGCTGGTGAAGGGTGCGGTCCGTGGACATGGAGCGACAGTAGTCCGCAGAAATCGGTCTTTGACAAGTGGCTAAGCCGATTTATGAATTGGCTTAGCCACCCAACCCGCTCCCATGATGAAACTCGGATTCGTCTCCGCCATCCTAGCCGAACTGTCACTCGATGAAGTGCTCGCCTTCGCGCGCGATGAGGGCTTTGCCTGCGTCGAGCTGATGTGCTGGCCGCGCGGGAAGGCCGAGCGCAAATACGCCGGCGTCACCCATGTCGATGTCACGGATTTCACCACTGCGCAGGCGGAGGAAGTGCGGGCGCTCGCCGCGCGGCACGGAGTCGAAATCTCCGCGCTGGGCTATTATCCGAACCTGCTCGATCCCGACCGCGAGGCGGCGTCCGTGGCCGTGGAGCAGTTGCGCAGGGTGATCGTCGCTTCGCGGCTGCTCGGGCTCACGACGGTGAACAGTTTCGTCGGGCGCGACTGGACGAAGAGCGTGGATGAAAACTGGCCGCGTTTTCTGGAAGTGTGGCGTCCGCTCATCGCCTTCGCCGAGGAGAATGGCGTGCGCATTGGAATCGAGAACTGCCCGATGCTTTTCACGAGGGACGAGTGGCCCGGCGGGAAGAACCTGATGACCATGCCCGCGATCTGGCGGCGCGCATTTGCGGACATTCCGTCGAAGCATTTCGGGCTGAACTTCGATCCCTCACACTTCGCGCTGCAATTCATCGAGCCCGCGAGCGCCCTGCATGAGTTCAAGGACAGGCTTTTCCACCTGCATGCGAAGGACGTGAAGATTCATCGCGAGCGGCTGAACCAGGTCGGCGTATTCGCGCATCCGCTGGAGTGGCATCAGCCGCGCATCCCGGGCTACGGCGAGATTGACTGGGCGCAGTTCATGGCCGTGCTCATGGAGACGGGCTACGACGGCCCCGTGTGCATCGAGGTCGAGGACGATACGTTCGGCAAAACGCTCGATGGCCGGAAGCGCGCGCTGCGCACCGCGCGCAATGTTCTCGCTCCGTTCTTCGCGTGATGAACGCCGGCATCACACGCCCGCGCACCTACGTCGTCATGGGCGTCTGCGGCGCTGGCAAATCGCACATCGGTGCGCTGCTGGCCGGGCATATCGGTGCGGTCTTTGACGATTCCGACGACTACCATCTGCCGGCCAACCGCGCCAAGCTGGCGGCAGGCATTCCTTTGACCGACGAGGACCGGCGGCCCTGGTATGAACGGCTGCGCGCGCGAATCGTGGAGGTGCGTTCGCAAGGCCGCGCGCACGTCGTGGCGTGCTCGGCCTTGAGGGTTTCCTTGCGCGACTGGCTGCGTGCAGAAGATCCGCCGGACGCGCTTCAGTTCATTCTCCTTCAGAGTCCCCGCGAACTCATCGAAGCACGGATGAGAAATCGTCCGGATCATTTCATGCCGCCGAGTCTCATCGGCAGCCAGCTCGCGACGCTGGAGGTCACGGATGATCTCCTGTGCGTCAAAAACGAGGGCGCACCCGAACTGGTTCTCGAAGCCCTGCTCGCGCGAATCGAAGCCCCTGGCCTCCGCCAATTCCGTTCACCGCACTTTCTTTCCTTATGAAGCAAACCATCGCATCCCATCACATCGGCGGCCAGCAGGTCATCGATTCATCCTTAAGGGCTTTGCCGCCCCTGCAATCGCCGGTGGACGGTTCACCGCTCGGCGTCGTGCATGTTGCCGGCAGGGCAGTCGTGGATCGTGCCGTGCTGTCCGCGGAGAATGCGTTTCAAAGCTGGAGCATCGTTCCGGTGAAAGACCGGGTGCAGGTGCTGTATCGCTTCAAGGCGCTCGTGGAAAAATGCATCGGCGATCTCGCGAAGCAGGTGACCGCGGAGAATGGCAAGACCACGGCTGAGTCTGCCGCGGGCATCCAGCGCGGCATCGAGATTGTCGAGTACGCCGCGAGCCTGCCGCAGTTGTTTGCGGGCGAGATTCTCGAAGTGAGCACCGGCGTGGATTGCTACACGCGCCGCTTTCCGCTCGGTGTCGTCGCGGGCATCACGCCGTTCAATTTCCCCGCGATGGTGCCGATGTGGATGTTCCCGATGGCCATCGCGTGCGGCAACAGTTTCATCCTGAAGCCGAGCGAGCAGGTGCCATTCACGCCGCTGCTGCTGGCCGATCTCCTGAAGGAGTCCGGCCTGCCCGATGGGGTCTTCAATGTCGTGCAGGGCGACCGGGAAACCGTCGAGGCGGTGCTCGATCATCCGGGTGTCGCTGCGGCTGCGTTTGTCGGATCCACCGCGGTGGCAAAGGCGGTCTATGATCGCGGCATCGCGGCGAACAAGCGGATGCTCACGCTCGGCGGCGCGAAAAATCATCTCATCGTCGTGCCGGATGCCGATCCGGTCATCACGGCAAAGAACGTCGTCTCCAGCGCCGTCGGCTGCGCGGGCCAGCGCTGCATGGCGGCGAGTGTGATGATCGCTGTCGGTGATTGCGACGCCATCATCGCCGCCATCGAGAACGAAATGCGCGGGCTCGCCTGCGGGTCGGAGATTGGCGCGATCATCAGCCCGAAGGCCAGGGAGCGAATCGAAGGCTACATCGGCAGGGCGGCAGCGCGCGGCGCAAAGGTGAGGCTGGATGGCCGCAATCAATCCCCTGCCGGAAAAGAGCATGGCAACTATGTCGGTCCCACGCTCATCGATGGCATCACCGTCGAGGACGAATGCGCGAGCGACGAGATTTTCGGGCCTGTGCTCAGCATCCTGCGCGTGAAGACGCTCGACGAGGCGCTCGCCCTCGAGAACGCAAACCCCTACGGCAACGCCGCGTGCATTTACACGACGAGCGGCGCGACCGCGCGCTACTTCGAGATGCGCGCCGAGGCCGGGATGATCGGAGTGAATATCGGCGTGCCCGTCCCGCGAGATCCTTTCGGATTCGGCGGCTGGAATGCCAGCAAGTTTGGCCCCGGCGACATCACCGGGCGCGACGCCATCGGCTTCTGGACCAAGACGAAGAAGGTCACCGCAAAGTGGACCGCAAAATCAACCTCATGGATGAGCTAGCCGAGGAAACGCGCGAGGCGCTGCCGCAAATGATGAATCCTTTGTTCCGTCAGAAACTCAATCCTGCCGCGGAAACGATCCTTTGGAATCGTGAACAGGTGCGAGAGACGCAGCACCGAAGTCTGCCGCAATCCGGTGTCCCGAAAATCGTCCGCGCCTTCGTCCACGACGACATCAATATCCGGATCCGCAGATTGAAGTTGGGTGCTGATTCCGCAGACCAGAAAATCTCCATGCTTCCTGAACTGTGCAAGCACCGCCACCGGGCGCAGCTTGTTCACGCCATCTGCCTAAGGAAGGGCGGCGATGTGAATCCCGCCCACTTTCAAGGCCGAAAATCGGGATTGAATTCCTTGATGTCGGCCTCGGTATATTCGGGTTCATCGGGGCCGTATGCCTGGCCCAGCAATGCCGCGGATGCCTGGAGGAAAACTTCGCGGTCATCATCCTGCGTCGAGAGAACCACGCGGAGTGCGGAACCAATTGGGAGATTCACCGGGCACCGCAATGTGAGGTGCGTCGGGTCGTCCAGAATCGCTTCGATCACATGGCTCTTCATGGCGGCAAAATATCCAGCCCCAGCATCCCGCGCAACCACCGAATCCAGCGGAAACATATGAAAGCAGCAGTGTATCTCGGCAAGGAACAGATCGAAGTGCGCGACGTGCCCGCGCCTCAGCTCGAAGCAGGCGATGTGCTCCTGAAGATCAGCGCGTGCTCCGTGTGCGGCACCGACCTGCGGACCTATCGCCATGGCGACAAGAAGATCCTCCCGCCGCGCGTCCTCGGCCATGAATTCTGCGCCACCGTCGCCGAGTCGCGTGAGCCGGACGCGAACGTAAAGGTCGGTGACCGCGTGGTGATGTATATCGTCATCGTGGATGGCCGCGATCGCTACGTGGAGATGGGCCGAGAGAACCTCACCGCGCATCGCACGACGATGAGCTACCACTATGATGGCGCATTTGCTCCGTTCATGCGCGTGCCGGCGACCGCCGTGCGGCAGGGCAATCTGTTCAAGGTTACCTCCGACATTCCCGACGATCAGATGTCGCTCGCGGAGCCGCTCGGCTGCTGCATGAACGCGCATTCGCGGCTCGGCATCGGGCTGAAGGATACCGTCGCAGTCATCGGCGCAGGGCCGATCGGCGTCATGCACGCGTGCCTCGCGCGATTGCAGGGCGCGCAGAAAGTCATCGTCCTCGACAACAATCCGGCGCGACTGGAAATGGCGAAGCGCTTCGACATTGATGGGGCGTTGCTCGTGCAGGCAGACGGATCGCATCGCGAGCAAGTGCGCGAACTGACCGATGGTTTCGGACCGGACGTGGTCATCGTCGCCGTGAGCGCCGCAGCCGCGCAGAACGATGCGCTGGAAATCGCGGCGAAGGCTGGGCGCGTGAATTTCTTCGCCGGCCTGCCAAAGTCGAACCCGATCGCGCCGCTCGACGTGAACCACATTCACTACAAGGAACTCGTCATCAGCGGCAGCTACTCGGAAAAGAAGAGCGACTTCCAGGCGGCCTTCGCACTGCTGCACAGCGGGCGTTTTCCGGCGGACAAAATCATCACGCACCACCTGCCGCTGGAGCGGGTCACGGAAGCCTTCCCGCTCATGGAGAGCGGCGAGGCGCTGAAAGTCTGCATCCTGCCTCAATCCTAAACACCATGGACAAACCCATTCATCTCGAATTGCTCATCAACGCCGAACGCCGCCCGGCCAGCGACGGCGCGCGCTCCGAAATCCGCTCACCGCACGACGCTCGCGTGGTCGCCACGGTGCCGCGCGCGACACTCACGGACCTCGATGCGGCGGTAAAGTCGGCACACGCGGCGTTCAAGAGCTGGAGCGCACTGACTAGTTACGAGCGCGAGAAAATCATCCGCAAAGCCACGGCCTACGTGCGCACGAAGGCGGACGAGATCGGCCGGCTCATGGCGCTGGAGCAGGGCAAGCCGCTCGCGCAATCGGTGAGCGAGATCGGCGGTTCGTGCGAGACGATTGATTACTACGCCGCGGAGGGCGTGCGCATTGAAGGCTGGACGAACCCGCCCGAGGACAAGGCGTATCGCTCGACCGTCACGTATCAGCCGGTCGGCGTGTGCGGGCTCATCACGCCGTGGAATTATCCCGTCTCGTTGCTGAGCTGGAAACTCGGTCCCGCGCTCGCGACGGGCTGCACCGTCGTCGTGAAGCCGACGACCGTGACACCACTTTCGCCGCTCGCCTTTTGCGCCGCGCTGGCCGAGGGCGGTCTGCCGCCGGGCGTGGTGAACTGCATCACCGGCTCCGGAGCGACGCTCGGCGAGGCGCTGGTGAGGCACCCGCTCGTCGCGAAGATCGCGATGACCGGCAGCACCGCAGTCGGGAAGCAGATCCTCGCAGCGGCCGCGCCGTATTTGAAAAAGGTCTCGCTCGAACTCGGCGGCCACTGCCCGGCCATCGTGTGCGCGGATGCCGACCTCGATCTCGCCGCAAAGATCATCGCCTACAAAGGCTTCCGGAACTGTGGCCAGTCGTGCAGCAGCGTGAACCGCGTGTATGCCCATGCGAGCATTCACGATGAGCTCGTCGCGAAGCTGCGCGCCATCGCGGAGAAGATGACGATGGGCGACGGACTCACCGACCCGAAGGTGGACCTCGGCCCGATGGCCACCGCCGATGGCGTGGAGACCGCGCACGCACACGTCACCGACGCAGTGCAGCACGGCGCCACGCTCGTCTGCGGCGGGCGGAAGCCGGACGGCGAGGCCTTTTCCAAAGGCAACTACTACCGCCCGACCATCCTCACCGGCTGCACGCAAGCGATGCGCGTGATGCAGGAGGAAACATTCGCGGCCGTCGTGCCGTTCGCGAAATTCGAGACGCTCGATGAAGCCATCGCGCTCGCCAATGACACCGCCTACGGTCTCGTCGCGTATCTCTTCGCGAAGGACTACGCGACGATCACGCGAGCGAGCGAGTCGCTCGAAGCCGGCACGGTCTGCGTGAACCACGGCGCGGTGAACACGAACTACGCGCCTTACGCTGGCTGGAAGGAAAGCGGCTACGGGGTGGAGCTCTCGCGCCGTGCAGTCTTCGAGTATCTCAAGCCGAAGCACATCAAGATCGCGCTCTGACCATGCTCCTCGATCCGATCCAGGCCCGCTCGCTGTTGCGCTCCGCCGTGGAGCAAAAGTTCGCCATCCTCGCGGTGAACGCGGACAGCCATGCCGCCATCACCGACTGCCTCGAAGCCGCGCGAGAGTGCGACGCGCCGATCATCATCGAGACGAGCCTCTGGCAGCTCACCGGTCGCAGCTTTGGCAATGGCGATCCCATCCTCGGCCTCGCGCGCTATCTCGCCGACCTCACCGCGCTGGCGGAGAGTGAGCGCTATCGCGGCGTGCCGGTCATTTTTCACACCGACCACATCAAAGGGCCGGACACTTTGCGCATCCTGACGGCGGCGATTCGCGGCGTGCCGCAGCGGGCCTCGACCATCTCGCTCGACTCCTCGGAGCTGAGCGAGGCGGAGAACATCGAGCACATCTGCAAGCTCTGCGAAGTGGCGCGCGACTCGGGCGTCCCGCTCACGCTGGAGATGGAGGCCGGTGTGGATGCTGGCGTCACCGAAATCGAAGTTGCGGAGCGTTTGCTAAGCGCCGTGGAGTCACAGCATCCCGGTCATCTCGCGCTGTGGGCACCAGGCGTCGGCACGCAGCATGGGCTTTCGGACAAAGGCTACCCGTTTTCGTCCGATGCCGTCGCGAACCATCAGCGGCGGGCGAGCGAGATTTGTCGCCGGCCGATCGGCATCGCGTTGCACGGCAGCAGCGGACTCGCGGAGAGTGATCTGCGCGCTGGAGTCGCCGCTGGAGTCGCGAAAGTGAACTGGTCGAGCGAATCGCTGCTCATCCGCAGCCGGGCGGCGCAGGAGTTTTACGCCACGCACACGGCGCAGTTGGAGAAGTCACATAAAGATTGGAAGGCGACCGCGATGGACAATGGCGTGCAGAGCTTTGTCTCCGGGCGCCACGTCCCAAAGGTCGCCGAGCGCATCCGTATTTTGAACGGCGAAGGAAGAGCCTGCCTCGCTTGTCCGCCGCTTATTTGAACCCACCCTCCCATGAAGACTCTCGTCATTCTTTCCGGCGTCGCTTTCAGCGTCTCGCTCCCGGCTTTCGCTGCGATCGACTACGGTCGCGACATTCAGCCGATCCTCGCGGAGCACTGCTTTCATTGTCATGGCAATGACGACGGCACTCGCAAGGGCAAGCTGCGGCTCGATACGCGCGAGGCGGCACTAAAGGGCGGCGAATCGGATGGCGCGGCGATCGTGCCGGACAAACCGGACGCGAGCGCGATGATGGCGCGCGTGATGTCGAAGGACTCCGACGAAGTCATGCCGCCGCCGAAGGAAAAGAAGCCGGTGAAACCCGCGGCCTGAGCTTCTTCACCATGAAGACGCACGGCATCCTCCTCCCGCAAATCGACGCCGTCATCATCCGCATCGTCGCGAGGACGTTTCCGCCTCGGCGAAACAGGGCGGAGCGTGCGTGACGTTGAAGGCGTAACCTGCGACGCTGCCTCCCAGTCTCAACCAACGTATGAAATCACTCGCACTCCTGGCCTTTGCAGCGCTCGCCATCTCCGCTTCCGCCGCGGAAAAGCTGAACGTCCTCTTCATCGCCTCCGACGACATGCGGCCGCAGCTCGGCTGCTATGGCGACCCGATCGTGAAGTCGCCCAACCTCGATGCGCTCGCGAAGCGCGGCACGCTTTTCCAGCGCAGCTACGTGCAGCAGGCGCTCTGCTCGCCCTCGCGCATCTCGATGCTCAGCGGGCGGTACCCGGCGACCACGGGCATCTTCGAGATCGGCAGGCCGTTGCGCGCGACGATGCCGGACATCACGACGCTGCCGCAGCATTTCAAAAACAACGGCTATCACACGCGCAGCCTCGGGAAGATTTACCATGTGGGCATCGACGACGACGCGTCGTGGACGATTCCTGCGTGGCACAGCAAGATGCCGCGCACGAGCGCCGCGACGCAGGCGGCTGTGGCGAAATTCGTCGCGGACGCGAAGGCGAAGGGCGTCGAAATTCCGCAGAAGGGGCCGGGCAATCGCAACTCGGCCATCCCGGCGTTCGAGGCTGTGGAGTGCGGTGATGACGACCTGCTCGACGGCGATTGCGCGGTGAACGCCATCGCGCAACTGCGCGAGCACGCGAAGAACCCGGGCCAGCCGTTCTTCCTCGCCGTCGGCTTCGCCAATCCGCACGTGCCGTGGATTGCGCCGAAGAAATACTTCGACCTCTACGATCCCGCGAAGCTGACGCTCGCGAAGAATGAGTTTCTGCCGAAAGGCGCGCCGGCGTTCGCAGCCACGAGCGGGACTGATTTTTATGGCTACAAGGACGTGCCTCAGGTGACCGGCGACAAACTGCCGGAAGGCTACAAGCGCGAGTGCCTGCAAGGCTACTTCGCCGCCATCAGCTACGTGGATGCGCAGGTCGGCCGACTGCTCGCCGCGCTCGACGAGACGGGCCTCGCGAAAAACACCATCGTCGTTTTCTGGAGCGACCACGGCTACTACATGGGCGAGCACACGTGGTGGGGCGCGAAGCACAACAACTACGAGGGCGCCACGCGCAACTGCCTCATCATCGCCACGCCCGCGCAGAAGACCGCCGGCCAGCCGAGCGACGCCCTCGCGCAAGCCGTGGACCTCGCGCCGACGCTCACCGACATCTGCGGCCTGCCGGCGAACAGCGGCTTCCAGGGCCGCAGCCTCGCGCCCGTGCTCGCCGACCCGAAGGCCAGCGTGAACACCGCCGCGTTCAGTTGGTATCCGAAGGCTGGCTACCTCGGCGTGACCATGCGCACGGACAAGTGGCGTTACGTGGAATGGACCAAGCCCGGTGCGCCGACCGAGCGCGAACTCTACAACATCGTCCACGACCTGCAGAACGACCTCAACGTCGCGGACAAGCCCGAGCACGAGAAAGTGATCGCATCCCTCGGCAAACTGTTGCGCGAGAAATTCCCGGTGCAGGAGTACGAGGAACCCGGCGCGGGGAAGGCCGGTGGAAAAAAGTAGGCGCAGAATTGACGGCGCGAGTGGCGTGCTGACCGAAGATCTTCGGCGGAAGACTGGCCCGCCTCCTCACGTCGTCGGCTACGTGATACGATTGGTACAGTCCTGCGTGACTGGGAAGTAGCGTAGCTCTCCAGAGCTGCGCAACGCGAGGCTTCCCGCACGGAACCACCCGCGCATCTCTGGAGAGCTACGCTACGCAACCCGACCGCCCCCTGCTTTGAGGCACTCCGTCTGGATGAATCGGATTAGTCGCCGAGGAAGGACACGGCGGGCGACTCGATGCGCACGACTTCGGGCGGGGTCTTCACGTCCACTTCGATGGTGAATGTGTGCGCGCCGGCAGCGAGGTCCACGCTTGGCGAAGGCTCGCTGGCGATGGCGAGGGGCTGGCCGTCGAGCCAGGCTTTGCGGATGCCGGTGAGGTTCAGCCTGGCCTTGCCGGAGGTGGCGGATTGGAAGTTTGCGGTGAGGTGGACGGTGTCGTTCTTCGGCTGGAGCATCGCGAGCTTTTCCGCGAGCAGATCCTTCGTGAGGCGTCCGTCCACGAGGGTGTAGGCGGGTATGGCGATCGCGTTCGGGTCGGGCTTCAGCGCGCCGTCCACTTTGGCGGAATCGGTGAGCTGCCACATGCGGGCGACGTTGTTCTTGCTCGCGTCGAACGGGCCGGGGCGGCCGAGTTCGCCGAGGAAGGCGTAGAGATTCAGCCGCTCGCGGTCGGTCCATGCGGCGGTGAGGCCGGCGGGCATGAGGCTCGCGCCGCCCTCCATGATTTTCTTCGAGACAATGTTCGTCTTGGGCAATCCCTGCTCGCCGGCGAGGGTGCGGATGAACTGCTCCTGCGCGGTCTCGCGCGTCGGGATGCCGATCATTTCGCTGCCGTCCTTCATGTTGAAAGAGAACGCGTGGTAGCCTTCCTTCACCTTCGCGGCGGGGTTCAGGAGGCTCTCGATAATGTAGTCCGGCGGTGCGCTGGCGCCGATGCTCGTCATGTCCGGGCCGAGCTTGCCGCCTGCGCCGCCGATGGCGTGGCAGGTCGTGCAGGCGCTCGCCATGCGGCGGTAGAGGGCTTCGCCGGCGACGGGATCGCCGTCCTTCTTCGCCCGCGCTGCGAGGTCGGTGTAATTGGCGGGTGTGGTCGCGGCGGTGCTCACTCCGGCGAGCGGCGAGAGCTTCGCGGCGAGGCCTTCGCCTTTGCGGCCCATCTCGCGCGCGACGCGAAGTGCGGTGGCGTAGGCGGTGGGCGGGAGGTCTTTTGGCACCGCCTGCGAGAAGCGCTGGATGAAGGGCTGGCTGGCGAAAAGATCGCGCCAGAGTTGCAGGTGGCCGGGTTCGCCGGACTCGGCGAGGACGCCGGGGAGGTGTTTCATCGCCTCGTTCGGGCGCAGCGCGGCGAGCGCGACGAGGGCGTGGGTGCGCCAGTTCGTGTCGGATTTGGCGACCACCCTTTGCAGCGCGGACAGCGCGGCGGGGTCCAGCTTGCGCTGCACGGCGGGGTCGAAATACGCGGTGAGGAAATCCGCGGCCTCGGGCGTGGCGAGCGTGCGCAGCGACTCGAACGCGGCGTCGAGCACGGGCGCGCTGGCCCGCGTGTCGAGTGCGGCGATCATCGCGCCGGGGAAATTCTGCTTCCACAGGCCGGCGAGGCGGAGCACGTCGGGCAGCGCGTCGGTCGGCGCGTGCATGTAGAATTGCCACGGCGCGAGTTCACCGGCGGCGTCTCCTGCGGGCTTCACGCCGCGGCGGGCGGCGGCGACGAGCGCGGCGGCGGCGCGGCGGTTGGCGTCGGGGGTCTTGAATTGGTGCTTCGCGTCGGCGAGCGGCTTCATGTTGTCGCCGTCGGGTGTGGTGGCGGCGAGGAGGGCGGCGAGCAGCAGGCGCAATTCGGCAGGCCCGCCCGCGGTGCCGATGAGATCGATCCACGGCCCGGAGCCGTCGCGCGGCAGGGCGCGCTTGGCGAGGATTTTGGAAAGGAGCGGTGCGCTCGCTTCGGGCGGCAGGGATTGCAGGGCGAGGGTGATCTTCGCGTCGCGGGACTTGGGAGTCGTCACAGCGGATGCGGATGTTCCGGGTAGGGCGGGTATGTTACCCGCCGCGCCGGGTTTTGAACCCGGCGCATCGGACGTTGTCTTGCCCTCGTCCCGCGATTGCGCGCCGCCCGGATTCTTTGACGGGGGCGTGTCGGGTTGCGGCGATCTCTCGACGCCCGGTGTGCCGGGTAGGATACCCGGCACGGCGGGTTGCAAACCCGCCCTACCCGATGCGCGTTCGCTATCGCGCGCGTTTTCCTCGGACGCGGTGTCGGCGGAATTCTTTTCCACCCACTCGGCGACTTGCGGCGCGAGGTCGTTGATGGAAAGCCACGCGGCGAATTCGTAATACGGATCGTCCTTCGGCGCATTCACCGCGGCGTCGAGGATGAGCGAGGCGCTTTTTTCCGATGGCATTCGGGCCAGTGCTCGCATCGCTTCCACCCGAACGCGAGGGGCCTTGTCCTTTGAGAGTTCGGGCAGAATGTCATCGGTGAGCACCGATGTTGTGCCCACTGCTTCGTCATCACTGTCAAAGTTGTAGGCGGAACGGGTCAACCATTCACCCGCCCGTCGAGTTCCGAGCGCACGCCAACGATCATCTTCCGAGCTCTCGCCCAGTGCCGCCGCTTGAAACATGCGACCCTGCGGACCCTCGTGGAAGTGGTCGAAGTTGATCGTGCGGGCCACGCCCCATGCCGCTGCAATCGCTTCGCTACTCTTTCCTGCGACCGCGGCAACGAGAGCCGGTCGCACTCCGGTTTTGTCCTCCGAGACATCATTACCCCACATCTCCTCGGTCTGTGGGCCGGCCTTCTGAATAAGGACTTGCTGCGCGTTAGCTCGTTCCCAGCCATTTCCCGAAGTGAGCGCCGCTACGAGTTCGCCGACTTTCTTCCCCGCGAGACTCTCCCACTTCACCGCCGCGCCGCCTTTCACACTCAGCCGCCAGATGCGGCCGTGCTCGTGGTCGCGGCGCGGGTCGCGGAAGTCCACTTCGCCGTGGTTGATGATGGGGTTGCTCCAGTCGGCGATGTAGAGGGCGCCGTCGGGGCCGAGCTTCACATCAATGGGGCGGAAGGTCGCGTCGCCCGTCTGCACGAGCACGGGGAGTTGCTCGGTGATGTAGCCGGATTTAGGATTTCTGATTTCTGATTTCTGATTTGGGGTGGCCGCGGTGCTGTCTATGGGCGGATTCGATTTCTGATTTGATCCCGTCTGCGCGCCGGTGGTGGCGGGCACGCCGGTCGCGCCCAAATCCGAAATCTGAAAGCCTAAATCAGAAATCTTGAAGTGGACGATCTTGTGCGCGCGGAAATCGCACGTCACCGCGCTGCCCTGCCAGTCGGCGGGGAAGTGCGGGCTGTAGATGAGTTCGAGGCCGGCGAACTTCGGGTAGCTGCCGGGGCTGATACTCGCCATCTGCCGGCGACTGCCCTCGAAGGGCGCAAACGTCGCGCCGGGGAACGCCCACGTGATGCCGCTGCTGCCCGCGCCGTCGGTGAAGAAGGACTGGCCCCATTTGTCCCATGCATGGCCCCACGTGTTCCAGAGGCCGCGCGCGACGACCTCCACGCGCTCGGTGCGCGGGTCATAGGCGAAGACGCCGCCGCTGTTCACGCGCACGACGCCCCACGGCGTCTCCAGGTGCGTGTGGATGTACACGCTCTGCGAAAAATAGAGCCGCCCATCCGGCCCCCAGCGCAGGGTGTGGACGATGTGGTGCGTGTCCTCGGTGCCGAATCCGCTGAAGACGATGCGCTTCTTGTCGGCCTTGCCGTCGCCATCCGTGTCCTCAAAGTAAAGCAGCTCGGTGGACTGGCCGACGTAGCAGCCGAAGCGCGCGGGGCGCGTGGAGTGCTCAGATGTGAGCGCAAAAAGTCCCCGAACAGTCTGTTTTGCGTCGTAACCGCCCGATGTCTTCACGTAAGTCGTTGATATTCGAGCTGAACGTTTCCGGTTCCAGACTTTTTGCGC
>Ga0105046_10006137_pt1 | contig 18985 bp, 17 predicted proteins | sample MAT03_FD_78385 | JGI IMG/M metagenome (GOLD analysis project Ga0105046, IMG submission 78385) | Freshwater microbial communities from Lake Fryxell liftoff mats and glacier meltwater in Antarctica - MAT-03 (megahit assembly) | ecosystem: Environmental > Aquatic > Freshwater > Ice > Liftoff... | reverse complement strand
TTTCGGGCCTCGGCGGCAACACCACGGGCGACGACGCGCTCTAAGACCAGGCCGTCGCGATCGTCGCCAGGGACCGCAAGTGCTCGACCTCCTACATCCAGCGCAAGCTCTCGGTCGGCTACAACAAGGCCGCGAAGCTCGTCGAGCAGATGGAAGCCGACGGCGTGATCAGCCACGCCAACCACGTCGGCAAGCGCGAGGTGTTGACGCCCGAACGCTAGACCGAGGCTGCGCAAGCCGCCGGTCTGCGGCGCGTCCACCTCAGGCGAAGTGACGGATCAGCGAGGCGTCGTCCTGGCCATGACGCCAGTCGTCCTCGATGTGATCGGCCGTCTCTTGCGCCTGCGCGCACCCGTGGAGTTCCGCGACGAGGTGAAGCGCCGCGTCGATCCCGGCCGACAGCACGAACTTTCCGTCGTTGTCCGTCACCGGCCCCGGAACAGACCGCCCAGAATTCCCCGGACGATCGCTTGCCCCTGCCGGCTCCCGAGCTGCTTGACCATCGTTCTGGTCAGCGCCTCGGTCAGCGAAGGCTCCGGCCGCCGCGCGCCCGGCGTCGGCCGCTCGTACCGCCGGGCCTTGGCGAATTCCACTTCCGCCCGCTTCTCGGCCTTCGCCTGCGTCAGCATTTCCTCGGCCACGGCGGCCGCTTGCGCGGCGGCGTTCGCACGATCGCCAAGGATTTCATGCGCCGATGGCCGGTCCACCGTCACATCGTAGACCCCCGCCACCGGCGAGCCCGCGAGGCTCTCCGCCCGCTCCTGCCACGTGATCGGCCCCATCCGCGACGCAGGCGGGCGGATCATCGTCCGGGTCACCATGGCCGGAACTCCCTTGTCCTCGAGCAACGACACCACCGCCTCCCCCGTTCCGACTTCGCGGATCGCCGTTTCGGTGTCGAACGCGGGATTGGGCCGGAACGTCGATGCGGCGGCGCGCAGCGCTTTCGCGTCGCGCGGCGTGAACGCCCGCAACGCGTGCTGGACCCGGTTGCCCAGTTGCGCCAGCACCTCACCCGGAACGTCGTCGGGGTTTTGCGTGACGAACCAGACACCGACGCCCTTGGAACGGATCAGGCGCACGACCTGCGCCACCTTGTCGACCAGCGCCTTGGGCGCATCGTCAAAAAGCAGATGCGCCTCGTCGAAGAAGAACACGAACGTCGGCTTGTCCGGATCGCCGACTTCGGGCAATTCCTCGAACAGCTCCGACAGCAACCACAGCAGAAACATCGCGTAGAGCCGTGGCGCCTGCATCAGCTTGTCCGCCATCAGCACGTTCACCCGACCGCGTCCTTCGTCCGCCGTCATCATGTCGGTCAACCGCAGCGCCGGCTCGCCGAAGAATTGCGCCGCGCCCTGGTTTTCGAGCACGAGCAGCTGCCGCTGGATCGCCCCCACGGTCGCCGGCGCCACGTTGCCGTAGGTCCGGCCGACGTCGCGCGCGTTCTCCGCGAGCCAGACCAGCATCGCCTGGAGATCCTTGAGGTCGAGCAACGCCAGCCCCTGGTCGTCCGCGACCCTGAAGGCGACGTTCAGCACCCCCTCCTGCGCATCGCTCAACTCCAGCATGCGCGCCAGCATCAGCGGTCCCATCTCGCTGACCGTCGCGCGCACCGGATGCCCGTCGACCCCGAAAAGATCCCACAAGACAACGGGAAAGACCTCGTAGGCATAAGCGCCGATCCCGATCTGCGCAGCTCGCGCCTGCAGCGAGGGATGCGCCTTGTGCGCCGGATCGCCTGGTCGCGAAAGTCCCGAGATGTCGCCTTTCGCGTCGGCGACGAACACCGGCACGCCGGCCGCCGAGAATCCCTCGACCAGGATCTGGAGTGTCACCGTCTTGCCGGTCCCGGTCGCGCCGGTGATCAGCCCGTGGCGGTTCGCGTAGCGCAACAAAAGCGCCTGCGGTTCGGCGTAAGCTACGCCGCCGCCGCCGACAAGGATCCGGTCGCTGGCCACCGCCCTGTCCCCCTTGGTTGACGCAACGAAGGATTTATTAACCGATGTCAGCCACAGTGCAACCGCGTCCCTGGGCGCTCGCGCTTCGGGATGGCATTCCCTCCCTGTCGAACTGGCCGCGGAGTTCGCTCCGCGGCTCTTTTTCCGGTTCACGATTGCAACAGCGGCACTTGGCGCATTCGCTTGACCCGAATTCTCATCTGCACTAGGGTATGAATTACAAGGTTCGGCCAGTCCGACAGGGAAGTCGCAAAAGCGGGGAAAAGGGTGTCTCGCGACGCCCTTTTCACTTTGCGCGACCTTTTCATTTTGCGCGACGCGAGCGGCCCAGAACCCGAGTCCCGAACGCGAGTCTGATCGCTGCGGCGTTGACACCCCGCACCAACAGTGACAAGTGCCACGCCAGTCCATCGAGGCCGATCAACCAAGGGCAGAGCGTTCCGATCATGCAGTCCACACGGTATTCCTTCCTCGCCGCCGCAGCGCTGGGCCTCGCTCTGGCGACCACCTCCCCGGCGCAGGAAGCGCCCGCGCCCTCAGCTCCGCCGCCGGAAGCTCCGGCGCCCGCAGCCCCCGCCGTCGAGCCGACGCCGGTCCCCGCGACCGAGCCGCCAGTGGCAGCGACCGAGCCGCCGGCAGCGACCGTGACGGCCCCGACGGCGGACCCGGCCGCGCCGGGCCAGCCCGAGGTCACCGTCACGCAGCACGGCGACTGGGAGGTCGGCTGCCTCAACGGCACGCCGCAGTGCGAACTGCAACAGGTCGCCATCGACGAGACCGACAATCCGGTGGTTCTGGTGCGAATCGTCCGCCTGCCTCCGGGCGCCGACGCGCTGGCGCTCGCGGTATTCAATACGCCGCTCGGCACGCTTCTGCCCACCGGCCTCGGCTTCCAGGTCGACGCGGCGCAGACTGCGGCGCTGCCGTTCGAATGGTGCGTCCAGGAGGGCTGCATCGTGCGGCTCGGCCTGCGCGAACCCGACATCGCGGCGATGAAGCGTGGCAGGCAGGTCAATCTGACGGTCAACTCAATCGCCGATCCGGCGACCCCGGTGAAACTGACGCTGTCGCTGACCGGCTTCACCGCCGGCTACGACTCGCTGCCCGTGCCGCCGCCCCCGGCGGCGCTGACGCCTCCCCCGGTCCCGGCCGCTCCGCCCGCGGACTGATCCGATCCGGACAGGTCCGCGCCGCGCCGCGCCAGCCTACCTCGGCGCACGCGCCGCCCGAACGGCGTCGTGCGTGCTCAGTCAGACCCGGTCAGCACAAGAACCGCGTTCAACCCGCCGAAGGCGAAGGCGTTGCTCATCACCGCCTGCACCTTCGCATCGCGCGCGGTGTTCGGAACGACGTCGAGATCGCATTCCGGGTCGGGCTCGCGGTGATTGATCGTGGGCGCGATCACCCCCTCGTCGAGCGCCATCAGGCAGGCGATCAGCTCTACCGCCCCGGTGCCGCCGATCAGATGACCATGCATGGACTTGGTCGACGAGATCATCAGCCGATCCGCATGCCCCCCGAACGCCGCCCGCACCGCCGCGCATTCGGTCCGATCGTTCGCCGTCGTTCCGGTGCCGTGCGCGTTGATGTAGCCGATGTCCGACGCGTTGAGGCCCGCGTCGCGCAATGCGCCGCGCATCGCCCGCGTCGCTCCGACCACGTTCGGCATGACGATGTCGGACGCGTCCGACGTCATCGCGAAGCCCTTCACCTCCGCGAGCATCGTCGCACCCCGCGCCCGCGCGTGCCCATACTCCTCGAACACGAACACCGCCGCGCCCTCGCCCTGCACCATGCCGTTGCGCGTGGCGCAGAACGGCCGGCAGCCGTCCTTTGACATCACCCGAAGACCCTCCCAGGCCTTGATCCCTCCAAAGCACAGCATCGACTCGCTGCCCCCGGTCAGCACCACGTCGGCCTGCCCGGCGCGGATCAGGTTCAGCGCCTGCCCCATTGCATGGTTCGAGGACGAACACGCGGTCGCGACGGTATAGGTCGGCCCCTGAAGGTGATGCGCCATCGAAACGTGGCTCGCCGCGGCGTTGTTCATCAGCCGCGGCACGACGAACGGATGCACCCGGTTCTTGCCCTCCTCGTAAACCGACCGGTAATTCTCGTCCTGCGTCTGAAGCCCACCGCCGGCGGTCCCCAGCACGACGCCGGCGCGTTCGGACAGCGCCTCGTCGATGACCAGTCCCGACTCCGCCATCGCCTCGCGCGCGGCCAGCAGTGCGAACTGGGTGAACGGATCGTAGAGCGTCAGCTCCTGCCGACCGAAATGGTCCTCGGGTCGATAATCGCGGATCTGTCCGCCGATCGTGATCGACAGCCGCTCGACGTCCTGAAACTCCAGCGGCCCGATCCCGCAGACGCCCTCGCGCATCGAGGCCCGCGTCGCGGTCGCGCTCATGCCGAGCGCGCTGATGGCCCCGTGGCCGGTAATGACGACCCGGGCTCCGGGCACGTTAGACCCGGCTCTGCGTAGCGATCAGCTTTTCCACCGCCCGCACCATCGTTTCGACGGTGCTGATATCGAATTCGGACTGGCCCGGCTCGTTGGCGTTGAACGGAACCTGGATGTCGAAAGCCTCCTCGATGCCGAAGACCGCCTCGACCAGACCGAGCGAGTCGATCCCCAGATCGTTCAGCGTCGCATCGAGCCCGACGTCGCCCGGCTCCAGCACCGCCTGTTCGGCCAGGATCGCGATCACCCTGTCCTGGACCGTCTCCGCCATGGCGTCCCCGCAAATTGCTGGGACGATCTAATCGCTTGCGCCGGATTTGGGAACCGCTTTCTGCGCCGCCAGCAGCCGCGGCAGCCGGCGCAGCGCCTTGAACATCGCGATGAACTCGTCGCGCTTGACGCCCGGATAGCCCATCATGATCCGCCCGTCCGGCACATGCCCCGAGACCGCCGCGTTGCCGGTGATCACCACGTTGCGCCCCAGAACCGCGTGATCCGCGATCGACGCCCGACCGCCGAGAACCGAGCGGTCGCCGATCACCGCCGACCCCGCGATGCCGGTATGGCCGCACAGCAGACAGCCGCGGCCGACCTGGACGTTGTGGCCGATCATCACCAGATTGTCGATCTTCGTCCCGTCGCCGACGGTTGTGTCCGCGATCGTGCCGCGGTCGATGCAGGCGTTCGCGCCCACCTCGACGTCGTCGCCGATCACGACCGCGCCCAGCGAGTTAATCCGCACATAGGCCTCGCGCTCGCCCGCCGAGATCACGCCGGTCCGCGCCTCCTCGACCACGCCAGGGCTCGGGGTCACATAGGAGAAGCCGTCCGCGCCTATCACCGCGCCGGGTTGTGCGACGAACCGCGCACCGATCCGCACACGCGCGCCGATCCGGACGCCGGCGTGAAGCAGCGCGTTCGCCCCGAGAACCGCGTCCTCGGCGATCGACCCATGGCTCAGCACCCGCGCCCCGGCCCCGAGCCGCACCCGCGCCCCGATCCAGACGAACGCCCCGATCGCGACCCCCTCACCGATCTCGGCGCTCGGATCGATCACGGCGCTTGGATGCACGCCTGACGCCAGCTCGGGCGGTCGCTCGAACACGCGCGTCACCCCCGCCAGCACGTAACGCGGCCGCGGCGCGAGGATCGCGCCCTCGAGCCCGAGCGCGCGCCAGTCCGCGTCCGGCCAGAGGATGGCCGCCCGCGCGCCGCCCTTGCACAACGCCTCCGCAAAGGCCGGCTGCATCGCCAGCGCGATCTCGTCAGGCCCTGCCGAACCGGGCTCCGCCGCGCCCCGCAGGTCGAGGTCCACCCCCACGGCCTCCGCCCCGAGCGCCGCGGCGAGATCGGAAAGCCGGACCATCCGCGCGCGCTCCGCCGCCTCAGCCCTGTGCTGCGGGCATCGTGACGCCCGCCGCCGTCAACGCGTCGAGCACCGTCGCATCGCGTCCGTAGACGTCGAAGCGGTACTGCACCGCGCCCGCTTCATCGACGAACGCCGTCCGGTACACCAGATGCACCGGGATCGGCTGCTCGAGATTGACGGTCCGCTCGGTCTTGGCCGCAAGCCATCCGGCGAAACTCGCCTCCGGGTCCTCGACCTGACCCTCCAGCAGCAGATAGGCGAGATCGAGCGGATCCTCGACCCGCACGCAGCCGTTCGAGAACGCCCGCATCTCCTTGGCGAACAACTCGCGGAGCGGCGTGTCGTGGAGATAGATCGAGAACTGGTTGGGGAACATGAACTTCACCCGCCCCAGCGCATTTTCCGAACTCGGGTTCTGCTTGATGCGGAACGGAAAGTTGCCCGAATTGAACTGGGTGAAGTCCACCAGCCCGGGGTTGATCTCGGTCCCCGCGCGCGTGAACAGCCGCATGTTCGAATTTGCCAGCGTCGCGGCGTTCGCCTTCAGCTTCGGCAGATAGACCCGCTGCGCGATGCTGTCGGGAATGTGCCAGGTCGGATTGACCACGAAATAGGTCATCCTCTCCGAGAATTCCGGCGTGCGCGTTTCGGTGGACTTGCCCACGACGACGCGCGACGCATAGACGGTGGCGCCGTCCTCGACCATCTTGACGGTGAAATCGGGAATGTTCGCCCAGATATGCCGCGCCCCGAGGTCCCGGTTCATCCAGCGCAGCCGCTCGAGGTTGACGATCACCTGGCCGAGCTGCGCGGACGGAGCCGCGTTCACCGCCGCCAGCGTCTGCGGCCCGGCGAGCCCGTCAGGCTCGATCCCGCCCGCCGCCTGGAACCGCTCGAGCGCCGCCTCGAGTCCGAGGTCAAACCCCGCCGCGCCCGCATCCGCACCCGGCGCACCCTCTGCCGCAAAGCCGCGCGCAGTCAGCCGGGCCCGCAACGCCGTGACGCGCGGCCCGGCGTCGCCGAGCCGCAACGTCGTTCCTGCCGCGACTTCCGGCCCCCAATCCGCGGCGAGCGCCTCCGTCTCGATCCGCGCCTTCTCCGCCATCAGCTTGCGATACTCGGGGCTTGCAGGCTCCAGCGCGCGTAAAGCCACATCGACCGGCGCATCGTTCAGCCGCGCCAGCAACACGGCGGGGCTCAACCGGATCGGCGCCAGATTGATCTCCTCGTCCACCCGCGACGGCGTCAGCAGCCCGGAGTGAAGGTCGCGCGCGAAGCTCAGATAGGTCCGGGCGGCCGCGACCTCGATCAGCGTCGCGGGCTCGCCGCTTGACGCCAGCGTTTCCAGCGCGCCGGGATCGTAGCGGCGCAGCGGCAACCCATGCGCCGGCGCCGCTTCGAGCGCCGCGACCAGAGCGGCGACCTCTGCCGCGCCGTCCGCCGTCCAGAACGGCTGGTAGTCGCGGGTCTCGTAGAACGCGCGGATCGCCCCGCCCTCTTCGGGCGACAGATCGGCGGTTTCGCGCAGCAGATCGGCCCGGAACGCCGTCTGCTCCGGGCTCGGCGCCGTTTGCAGCGGCGCCCCCGCCTCAACTGCCGCCGTGACCGCTGCAGGCAACGGCGCCGCCGCTTGCGTCTGGGCCAGCGCCGCGGCGTCGTAAAGCGCCGAAATGATGATCGAAGCCGTCAAAAGGCAGCCTGTCGTCCGCATGTTCGCCTCGCTCGTTTCTGATCGCGTGTTTTGGGTAACACTACCGCGCCCCGCCACATGAAACAAGCGAATGGCCGGATCGTTAAGTAAGGATGAGGAAACGCCGCCATCGCCTCGCGCGAGCCCACCATAAGCGGAAAATCGCCGATTGTGCTGTTTTCGGGCAAGCTTTCCTTGGAGATCGACCCCTCGTATGGCATCAAAGTAAGAGGGTGTGCTCAAAGACGCGCCGTGGGCAGAAAATCGAGGCAGTGAAATCATGGACTGGGATGAAGTTCGACCGTCCAGGCGGGCGCTATTGTGCGCGTTAACCGGACTGGCGGCCATCGCCGCCGCGCCGGTTTACGCCAATTCGCCGGGTTTTCTCCGCGGAGCAGGCGACATGCGCCGGATCCGCATGTACAGCCAGCGAACGGGCGAGTCGCTCGACACCGTCTATTTTGCCAACGGGCGGTACATCCCCGAAGCGATCACCGAGATCAGTTTCTTCATGCGCGACTGGCGGCAGAACGAGGTTCGCAAGTACGATCCGCGCAACGTCGACATTCTCGCCTCGACGCTGCGGATGATGGACACGACCGAGCCGTATCTGGTGATCTCCGGCTACCGCACGCCGCAGACCAACCGGATGCTGCGCGGCGCAGCCCGCGACAGCTACCACATGAAGGCGATGGCCGCCGACGTCCGCCTCAAGAGCCGGACGGTCTCGAACATTTCCAAGGCCGCGCTGATCTTCAAGGGCGGCGGCGTCGGGACCTACGGGCGCTCGAACTTCGTCCACATGGACTGCGGTCCGATCCGCACCTGGCGCGGCTGAAACATGGTGCGGGCCGAACAGGCTCGCTTCATCGCTGCACGCAACCGGGCCGCTGGCGCATCGGCGAGGACTGGACAGGGATGACGCGCCCGCGCCGAAGCGCTCCGATCGGTGCGAGACGGACGCCGGGGGCGTTAGCCAGAGCCGCCCCCGCGTAGGAACCCCCGCCCCTTTCGGACTGACGGAATGGTCGAGGCGGGCGTCCGGCGCACGCTTGCCTCACAGCAACCCCAGCGTCTTGAATGACGCATCCGTCTCCTTGCCGATGATGACATGGTCGTGGAGCGTCACGCCGATCGCCCCGCAGGCGAGCTCGATCTGGGCGGTCATGTCGATGTCGGCGCGGCTCGGGGTCGGATCGCCCGACGGGTGGTTGTGCACGAGGATCAGCGCCGAGGCGTTCAGCTCCAATGCGCGTTTCGCCACTTCGCGCGGATAGACCGGCACGTGGTCGATCGTCCCCTTCGCCTGTTCCTCGTCGGCGATCAGCACGTTCTTGCGGTCGAGAAACAGGATGCGGAAGCGCTCGGTGTCGCGGTAAGCCATCACCGTCTTGCAATAGGTCATCAGCGCGTCCCACGAGCTCAACACACATTTCTGCATGACCCTGGCGCGGGCCATGCGGTGCGCCGCCGCTTCGAGCAGCCGCAGCTGGAAGTACACCTTGTCGGTGGCGCCCGGCACCGCCATCAGTCGCGGCTCGGGGGCCGCGATGACGCCGTTCAGGTCGCCGAACGTCGCGAGCAGGCTCTTGGCCAGCGGTTTCACGTCGATCCGCGGGACCGCGTTGAACAGCATGAGTTCCAGCAGCTCGTACTCGGGCATCGACGCGTGCCCACCGGCGAGGAACCGCTGGCGCAGCCGCTCGCGGTGCCCCCAGTAGTGCGGGCGGCCCTCGGGCGCGACGCCGGGCGTGAAGGCCATGGACCGCGACGCCGCCGGCTCCACCGCCACGCCCGGCGGAGGCATCCGGCGATCGAGGTCGTCGAGCCCGCGCAGGGCTGCCTCGGAAAAGCCGTACCGTGTGTCGTCGCCCATCCGCGCCTCCCTCCATCGATTTCGAAGCGGGCGGGCTCGACCCGCTGGCTCGGAAATCGCGACGCCTCACCGGCTCGACGGGAAACTGATCCGATATGGTTAAGCCGAGGTTACGCGAAGCGCCCTCAGACGCCGCCGCCGCCGCCGGCCGTGGCGGCGATCCAGGGCGCCGCGTCGCGCATCAGCCGGTCCATCGCCGCATCGAACGCCGCGGCGATCACCACCGGCTGATCCGACCCAGCGCCCGCCGAGCCCTCGAAGTTCCGCGCGGCGACGATTACGCCATCCGCGTCGCGCACCAGCGTCATCGTCACGGCGATGCGCACAACGTAGGGCGGCCCCTCCAGCGGGCCGGACTCGGCCTGGAAGGCGCGCAGTTCGGTCAGGAGCGTGTTGTCGGGGAACAGCCCCATCGGCGTCCGGCCGACGAGGCGAAAGGCCCCGCTCGACTGCAGCGTCTGCACCACCAGCGTCTGGATCAGTTCGGGCGCCGAATCGACCCAGCGCGCCCCGGGCAGATAGGCGGCCTGCAGCGGGCTGGGGGTCACGAGAATCCGGTCGGTGGTGATCGCGCCCGAGGCGGTAGGAAGCTCGACGACCAGATGCCGCGATCCGCCGCCCGCGCCGGCCCCTGAAAGCGGCGTCAGCGTATAGGCGTCGAGCGGGGTCGATGCGCCGGTCAGCGAGTTGAGCGCGGCGCAGCCGGCGAGTGCGCCGAGGGCCGCGCCCAGCATCGTGGCGCGCGCAAGGGCGCGTATGGATCGGATCATGGGCGATACTCCGGCGATTGGCCGCCGAGAAAGAACCGGGCGGGGTCGCGCTCGATGCGCTGGATCAGCCGCTCCAGCGCGGCGACGAGGGTGCGGGCGTCGCCGCCGAGCCGGGTGAACTGCGTAAGGCCGGTGGCCGCGAAGCTCTCGACGCCGGGCGCGCTGCGACCGACCATCGTCTCGAACCGGGCGGCGGCGGCGCTGGCCGAGGTGGCGGCGCCGCGCACCTCCGCCGAGATCGCCGGCAGGTCGGCCGAGACCTGCGCCATCGCCGCGTCAAAGCGCGCAACTGCGGCGCGGATGTCGGCGACGATCGGCTCGATGTCCTGGTTCATCACCGCGTCGGCGGAGGCGAAGGCGCTCTCGGCGGCGGTCAGCGTGCGCTCGGCCGTGGCGAGCGCGGGCTCGATCGCGCCGAGCGTCGCCGTGGCGGTGCGAAACGTCACCGCGGCGTCGGCCAACGTGGTCCCGGCTTGCGCGACGACGCCGTCGAGCCGGCCCGACAGCGCGGTGACATCGCCGCCGACCTCGCCGATCACGCGGTTCACCGTGGCCGCCGCCGCCCGAACGTCGGCGAGGATCGGCCCGGCGTCGGTCTCGAGCAGGCGGTTCGCGGCATCGACCGCCGTTCGCAGCTCGTTCACCAGCGCCGTCCCGTCGCCGTCGGTCAGCGTCTCGAACTCGACGGCGGCGCTCTCGACCGCCGCCAGCGCCGGGGTCGCAGCGGCCAGCGGCGCCTCGGCCTCGCGCAGCCGGGCGGCGGCGAGATCGGCGGCGGTGTCGAGCCGGCCGATCAGCCCGCCCGCCTGCACGCCGAGCCCGTCGATCGTCGTTTCGGCCGAGCGCGCCACGGCCTCGTATCCGTCGACGAGCCCCGGCAGACGCCCGACGATCAGCGCGTCGGCGCTCTGGAACGTGGTGCGCGCGGCGTCGAGCGCGCCGGTCGCCGAGGCGAGCGCGCCCTGCGCCTCGTCAAAGGCGACCGTAGCGCTGCCGAGTGTGGTGTTGGCAGTGCGCAGCGTCGTCTCCGCCGTGCTCGCGATACCGTCGAGGCGCCCGGTAAAGGCCGAAATCTGCGCCACGCCCTCGCGCACCGTGCCCGAGATCGCCGAAAAATCGCTCAGCGCCGTCTCGAGCCCGCTGGACGCGGTCTCGACGTTGCTCAGGATCTCGGACACCCGGCGCTGGTTCTCCACCCCGACAAAGCCCGACAGTTCGCGCAACAGTTCGGTCGCCTCGCGCAGCAATTGCGGGGCCGTCTCGATGATGGTGTCGAGCACCGAAGGCTCGGACTGGATGACCGCGACGCCGCCCGGGTCCGGCGGATCGAGCGGCGGCGCATCGGCGACGCCCCCTGCGAGCGCGACGAAGGAGACGCCGGTGACGCCCTGGGATTGCAGGGTGGCGATTGTGTCGGCCCGGATCGGCGTGCCCTCGGCCACCTCGATGCGAACACGCACCTTGGCCGTGCGCACCAGGTCGAGGGTGATCGTGATGACCTGCCCAACGGCGATCCCGTTGAACCGCACGTCGGCCGCGCGGTTGAGCCCTGTGACCTGATCGAAGAAGATGTCGTAATAATCGTAGGTCCGGTCGATCTGGACCTTCGCGTACCACAAAAAGAACGCCAGCACCCCGACGATGCCGAGCAGCGTCACGGCCCCGATCAGAACGTAGTTGGCGCGGGTCTCCATCGCTCTCCCTCAGGCCGAAGCCGCGGCGGCCCGTGCGCGCGGTCCGTTGAAATACTCATGCACCCAAGGATGATCGACCTCCAGCATTTCCGCCATCGTTCCGGTCACGAGCACGCGTTTTTCGGCCAGAACGGCGATGCGGTCGCAGGTGGCGTGCAGCGTGTCGAGATCGTGGGTGACGAGGAACACGGTGATGCCGAGCGCCTGCTGCAGCGAGCGGATCAGGTTGTCGAAATCGGTCGCGCCGATCGGATCGAGGCCCGCGGTCGGCTCGTCGAGAAACACGATCTCCGGATCGAGCGACAGCGCGCGGGCGAGCCCGGCGCGCTTGCGCATCCCGCCCGACAGGTCGGACGGATACTTGTCGCCGGCGCTTTGCGGCAGGCCGACCATCGCGATCTTCAGATCCGCGAGCGCGTGGCGCAGGTCGGGGGCGAGCCCGAGGCGCACGCGCATCGGAGCCTCGACGTTTTCGCGCACCGTCAGCGAGGAGAACAGCGCGCCGTCCTGGAACATCACGCCCCACCGGTTCTCGGCCGATCTGCGGTCGGGGCCCGAACCGTTCAGCATGTCGACGCCGAAGACGCGGATCGACCCGGCGGCGGGCTTCATCAGCCCGACGATCTCGCGCAGCAGCACCGACTTGCCGGTGCCCGACCCGCCGACCACGCCGAGCACCTCGCCCCGCCAGACCTCGAGATCGAGGTTCTCGTGCACGACGGCGTCCCCGAATCGGGTGTCGAGCCCGCGCACCTCGATCACCGCCTCGCGCCCGCCTTTGGCCGTCTCCTGATGTCCGGCCATCAGACGCCGAGCTGCATGAAGAACACCGAAAACAGCGCCGTGGTGACGATGACGAGAAAGATCGCCAGCACAACGCTGTCCGACGTGCGTTGCCCGAGCGATTCCGCGCTCTTTTCGACCTTCAGCCCCTCGTAGCAGCCGACGAGGCCGATGATCAGCGCGAAGAACGGCGCCTGGATCATCCCGACCAGAAAATGCCACCTGTCGCCCGATTCCAACAGCCGCGTGGCGAACAGCGCGGGCGAGACGCCAAGCTCGACCCAGGACATCAGCGCGCCCCCGACCAGCCCCGCGACATTGGAGACGAACGCCAGCAGCGGCAGCATGATGACGAGCGCGAGGACCCGCGGCAGGACCAGCACCTCCATCGGGTCGAGGCCGAGCGTGCGCATCGCGTCGATCTCCTCGCGCAGCTTCATCGAGCCGATGGCCGCCGTATACGCCGAAGCGGTGCGGCCCGCGACGATGATCGCCGCCATCAGCACCCCGAGTTCGCGCAGGATCGTGATCGCGATAAGATCGACGACAAAGACCTCTGCGCCGAACTGCCGCAGCTGGATCGAGCCCATGAACGCCAGCACGACGCCGATCAGAAACGCCATCAGCGTGACGATCGGCACCGCGTTCAGCCCGACGTCCTGCATGTGATGGACGAGCGCCGTCACCCGCAGCCGCCAGGGCCGCACGAGCGTGCCGAAAAACGTCGTGACGACCGCGCCCGAGAAGCTCAGCATTTCGAGCACGACGACGCCGGCGGCGTGGGTTGCGCGGCCGACCCGCCCGAGCCAGTCGATGAAACCGGGATGCGGCGCCGGAGGCTTGTGTTCGTCGGGCAACGCCTTGGCGACCGTGTCGAGCAGCAGCGACTTGCGCGCGTCGAGGCCGGCGATCTCGGTCGCGACGCCCTCCGCCGCCAGCCGCTGGCGCAGCGTCAGCACCAGCCAGGCGCCGGCGGTGTCCATCGCCTGCGCCCCCGCCAGATCGATCGTCACCGGCCCCGTCCCCGGCAGCGCCCGCAGCCGCTCGCGCAGCGCCGCGAGATCGGCGATCACGATCGGCCCGGCGAAGCGCACGGTGCGCCCGGCCTCGGCCGCATCGATCGTGATCGTCCCTTCGCCCATCCGTCTCCGCCGCGCTTGCGCTCGCCCCATGCCATAGCCGGGCGCGCTACGGCGCCGCAAGCATGGTTGCGAACCGTCGTTTCTCCGCCGCATATACCGCAAGCGACGCACAGCCGCTCGAAAACCCGATCCATCGTGTGATGCCGCCACTCCGGAGCCGATGGCTCGGATCGGACAACCGCGTCCAAAAAGGCGGTGTGCACTGACGACGATGCGCACGATCGACGCGGGGCGGTCCGAACCCGAGCTTCCGGGCGGCGCCTTGCCCGCGGACCGGAACGGCCGCCGTGCGATCCGCCGATCTCGCTTACAGTTAAACGCGCGGACGACCTTTCCCGAGTCGGTGAAACACCCTACACCCGTCCGATGAAGTCCGCCGCAACCCTGCCCGCCGAAGTCGCACCCCGCGGCGACCTGCTCGCCTGCCCGCACTGCGACGCGCTGCACAGCGCGGCCGAGCCGCCCCCCGGGGGGCGCCTCCGGTGCCGGCGCTGCGGCGCGGTGATGATGACCAACCGCCCCGGCGCGCTGGACCGCACCCTCGCCGCGTCGTTCGCCAGCGTCATCCTGATGGTTGGCGCGATGCTCTTCCCGTTCCTCGAGTTATCCACCTACGGTCTCCACCGGCAAGCCTCCGTGCTCGACGCGGCGCTCGCCTTCTCCAAGGGCGCGATGGTCCCGCTCGCGATCGCGGTCGGCATGCTGATCATCGTCATCCCGATGATCCGCGCCGTGGCCCTCACCTACGTCATCCTCCCCCTGCGCCTCGGCCGCCCTCCGGCGCCCGGCGCCACGATTATCCTTCGCCTTGCCGCCCGCCTCAAACCGTGGGCAATGGCGGAGATCTTCATCATCGGCGTCGTCGTGGCGCTGGTGAAGGTCGCCGGAATGGCGTCGATCACCCTCGGCCCCGCCTTCTGGGCGCTGGCCTTTCTCGTCCTCCTGGTCGTCCTCGAGGGCGCCAGCCTCTGCGAATGGAGCCTATGGCGCACGCTGGAACGCTCCCGCCGGCCCTGACCGCCCGCCGCGCGGGTCTGATCGGCTGCCGGACCTGCGGACTGGTCTCGACCGGCCGCGTGCGGATCTGCCCGCGATGCGGCGGCGCGCTGCACAGCCGCAAACCCGCGAGCCTCCAGCGCGTCTGGGCCTGGCTCGCCGTCGGCCTGATCTGCTACATCCCCGCCAATCTCACGCCGATGATGTTCACGTCGTTCCTCGGCAACCGCTCGGGCTCGACGATCCTCGGCGGCGTCGTCGAGCTGGCGCATCACGGCGCCTACGCCATCGCCGCGATCGTCTTTCTGGCGAGCATCGTCATCCCCGTCACAAAGTTCTGCCTCATCGTCCTGCTCGCGCTGTCGATCCAGCTGCGCCTGCCCATCGCCGCGCATACCCGCATCCACCTCTACGAGGCGGTCGAGTTCGTCGGCCGCTGGTCGATGATCGACGTGTTCGTCGTCGCCATCCTCACCGCCCTGATCCAGATGGGCTTCTTCGCCTCGATCGAACCGGGCCCTGCTGCGGTGTTCTTCGCGTTGTCCGTCGCCTTTACGATGCTCTCGGCGCAGGCTATGGACCCGCGACTGATCTGGGACAGCACCGAACCCGAGGGGTTCACCTACAAAGCGGACCCCGAAGGGTTCACCTACAAAGCCGAACCCGAAGCGTTCACGTACAGTGCCGAAACCAAGGACCCGATGAATGACTGACCGGGGCCCGCCGGAGCCGGTGATCGAGACGCCCAGGGCCGAAGGCTCTTCGCGCCGTGTGTCCGCGGTCTGGCTCGTGCCGCTCATCGCGCTCGCAATCTCGCTCGGCGTCGCCTGGCGCACCTATTCCGAACGCGGGCCGGTCATCGAGATCGTCCTCGACAGCGCCGCCGGCATCGAAGCGGGCCGCACCGCCCTGCGTTTTCGCGAGGTCAACGTCGGCGTCGTCGAGACCATCGGCTTCACCGACGACCTCACGCAGGTTCGCGCCACCGTCCGCGTCGAGCCCCAGATCGAGCGCTTTCTCGACGCCTCCGCACAGTTCTGGGTCGTGCGCCCTTCGGTCTCCACGCAGGGCGTCACCGGTATCCAGACCGTGCTCTCCGGCGTCTATATTGAAGCTTTCTGGAGCGGCGCGGCCGGCCCGCGGGTCGAGACCTTCACCGCGCTGCCGCGTCCGCCGCTGACCCCGGCCGACCAGCCGGGGCGCCGCATCGGTCTGCGCGCGCCCGACGGCGGCTCGATCTCGGTCGGAGCGCCGATTCTCTTCAAGCGCATCGCCGTGGGGCGGATCGAGACGGTGGAGCTGACCGAGGCCGGCGACGTCCGGATAAACGCCTTCGTCAACGCGCCCTACGACGCGTTCCTGACCACCGGCACGCGGTTCTGGAACTCGTCGGGCTTCTCGATCAACCTCGGCGCAGGCGGCGCCTCGCTCAACGTCGAGAGCCTCGTCTCGCTGCTTCAGGGCGGCGTCGGCTTCGCGCAGGTCGGCTCCGAGCTCGACCCGATCGAGGACGGCCGGGTGTTCGAGCTCTACGCGTCCGAAACCGTCGCCCGCCAGAACGTCATCGAGGATCTTCCCGGCGCCCGCCTGACCCTCAACGCCTTTTTCGACGCCTCCGTCAGCGGCCTCGCCCCCGGCGCGCGGGTCGAGTACCGCGGCGTGACGGTCGGCGAAGTCACCGCGTTCCAGCCGGTGATCCTGCGCGGGCAAGGCGGCACGCGCCTCGTGATGCGCGTCACGCTCGCCGTCCTGCCGCAACGCCTCGGCGTGCCGTCAGCGGAGGGCGATCCGGCGGAGGCCGGCCTCGACCTGATCGCCGATCTCGTCGAAAACAGCGGCTTGCGCGCGCAGCTCGCGTCGTCCGGTCTGCTGTCCCAAAGCCTGCACATCAGTCTGGCCGAGATCGCGGCGGCCGATCCCGCCACGCTCGACCGCGCAGCCAACCCCCATCCGGTCATTCCGACCGCTCCTTCGGAGACCTCCGGCATCGCCGCCTCCGCCGAGGGGGTGATGAACCGGCTGTCGTCGCTGCCGATCGAAGAGCTGATGACGACGTTCACGACGCTCCTCGCCAACATCAACACCATCGTCACCGACGAAGGCGTCCGCACCGCACCCGCCAATCTCGGCGCGCTGATCGCCGACATTCGCGACGTGGTCGAGACCAGCGGCGTCAGGCAGACGCCCGCCCAGATCGCCGCCGTGCTGGCCTCGATCCAAGCGATCGTCGCCGAAACCGAAACCAGCGAACTTGTCTCGACGCTTGCGGCCACGCTCGACACGGCGCGCCTGACCATCGAGAAGTTCGGGACGGCCGCCGATGGCGTGCCCGGCCTGCTCGACCGCGCCTCGACCCTCGCGGACCGCGTCAACGCGCTTCCGCTCGACGCCTTCCTCGCCTCCGCCACCGACACCGTCAACGGCGTCGATGCGCTGATCCGCTCCGACGGTGTTACGACCGTTCCGGCCGCGGTAAACACCGCGCTCGCCGAGGCGCGCGGCCTGATCGCCGATCTGCGAACCGGCGGCGCGGTGAGCAACGTCAATGACAGCCTCGCCGCGCTCCGGCTCATCCTCGACGACCTGCGCGCGGCCAATCTCGGGGCCGAGATCGCCCGCGCCGTCACCGCCGCCCAGAGCGCCGCCGCCAATGTCGACAGCGCCTCGCAGGGCCTTCCGGCGCTCGTACGCAACCTCGAGACCCTGTCGGCACAGGTCAACGAACTGCCGCTCGACGCGCTGATCGCCAATGCGAATGCGACGCTCGACGGGGCCGAGGCGCTGCTCGCCGCCGATGGCGTCGACCGTGTGCCGAACGAACTGGCGGGCAGCCTCGCGCAGGTTCGCCTGCTCATCGCCGAACTGCGCGAGGGCGGCGCCGTCGACAACGTCAACGCCACGCTCGCCTCCGCCGATCAGGCCGCCGCCGCGATCACCGCCGCCGCCGAACGGCTGCCCGCGCTGATCGCACGGCTCGACGCCATTTCCGTCCGCGCCGATTCCGCGCTCGCCACCTTCGCCCCCGGCTCCGAACTGAACCGCGAGACCCAAAGCCTGATCCGCGACCTGCGCAATGCGGCGCAATCGGTGAACGCTCTCGTGCTCGCCCTCGAGCGACGCCCCAACTCCGTCCTTTTCGGGAGATGACCATGCGGCCCGCCCTGATCCTCGCCGCCCGGACTCTCGCGGTCCGGACCCTTGCCGTGCTGGCGCTCGCCGCCTGCTCCAGCCCGAACTACTACCTGACGCCGCCGCCCGCCGCGTCAGCCCAAGCCGGCGCGTCACCCGGCAGTATTGCGGTCGCGGACATCAGCCTTCCCGCCTATGCCGAGGCGATCGAGATCGCCGTGCAGGACTCGACAGGCGCGGTCGTGCTGGAGAAAAACGCGCTCTGGGCCGACACGCCGCGCCGCGCGCTGACCCGCCACCTGGTCGCCTCGCTCCAGTCCCGCCTGTCCGCCCGGATATCCACCGAACCCTGGCCCTCGTTTGACTCGCCGAACTATCGGCTGGAGGTTTTCGTGGACCGCATGATCGGCGTGCCCGAAGGCCCGTTCCAGTTCACCGGCCAGTACGTGATCGTCTCGCCGATCTCGGGGGGCATCGTCGCCACCGACCGCTTCGCGCTGACCGTGCCCGCCGGACCAGGCTATCAGGGGCTGATCGACGCCCACGCCCGCGCCGTCGAGGCGCTGGCCGACGAAATCGCCGCCCGCCTCGCCCGCGGCGGATTGGCTTGAGGCGCGCCACGCCGCACGTCGGAATACCCCCTCTCATCCGTACATCGGATCACGGAAAGGGCGTCTCGCCGGGCGGTATCGGCGCAGAGCGGTGATCCAGAAAAAAACTTTGCAGTCTTTTTGTTTATTATCAAATAGATGTCAGGATAACACTTTGATATCCGACACGCAGAAGCCCGCTCACAGCGCCTTTCGCGCCGCCAGCGCCGCGCCGATCGTGCCGTCGTCGAGATAGTCGAGTTCGCCGCCCATCGGCACACCCTGCGCCAGCGACGTCACCCTCAGCCCCGAAGGCTCCAGCGTCTCGGCGATGTAATGCGCGGTCGTCTGCCCGTCCACGGTCGCGTTCAGCGCGAGGATGACCTCGACCACCGCCTCCTCCCGCACGCGCCCCACCAGCTGCGGGATCCGCAACGTCTCGGGCCCGACGCCGTCCAGCGCCGACAGAACCCCGCCGAGCACGTGATAGCGCCCCTTGAACGCCCCGCCCCGCTCCATCA
>Ga0105046_10006136_pt1 | contig 18986 bp, 19 predicted proteins | sample MAT03_FD_78385 | JGI IMG/M metagenome (GOLD analysis project Ga0105046, IMG submission 78385) | Freshwater microbial communities from Lake Fryxell liftoff mats and glacier meltwater in Antarctica - MAT-03 (megahit assembly) | ecosystem: Environmental > Aquatic > Freshwater > Ice > Liftoff... | reverse complement strand
CTTCGGCCTGTCGCGTCCGCGTCCGTACGATCCGCGGTGGATCCTTGCGTCGCTGTTCCAGGCCTGGGGTTGCCTGCGTGAATTGCACCGCTCGCCGCCGCGCGTAGTGGTGGCGCTTGGTGGTTACGCGGCGTTGCTGCCTGGACTCATCGCGCCGCTACTTGGTCGACCATTGCTGGTGATGGAACAGAACGCGCGCAGTGGTCGCACCAATCGCCTGCTTGCTCGTTTCGCCAACGCCGTGGTCACCCAGTTCCCGGAAGCCCGTCTCGGTCTGCCAGGAGCACGCGTCAATCAACTCGGCAATCCGGTGCGCTCGATCGCGCCGCGTGAACGTGGCCTGGATGCCAACCTTACCGTGCTGGTGGCGGGCGGGAGTTTGGCGGCGAGCACGCTCAACGACTTGGTGGTGCAGGCGTCGTCGTCGCTCAGCGATCTGAGCACCTTGCGCATTGTTCATCTCGCTGGTGAGAAGGACCAAGCCCGCGTTAACGAGCAGTATCGCGCCGCCGGCATCACTGCCGAAGTCATGGGCTTCTGCCACGACATGCCCGCGCTCTACGAACGTGTCGATGTCGCCATCACCCGTGCTGGTGCCACCACCGTGGCTGAGCTTTGTGCTGCGGGCATCCCGGCACTCTACATTCCACTGCCGTGGGCGGCGGACGATCATCAGACCGCCAATGCCCAGGCGGTGACCCGCGTCGGTGGCGCTGAGGTGCTGCCGCAAGCCAGCACCACACCCGCGATTCTTGCTGCCCGCCTGCGCACGCTGGTCGCTGATCGCACCCTGGTGGCACATATGGGTCGCGCTGCACTCAGCCTCGCTCGTCCGCAAGCCGCCGCCGAAGTCGCCGCCCTGGTCGAAGGACTTGATCGCCGCAATCATCGTAGTGCTGGCGGCGAACGTCGCGCTGCCAGTCGTCGTCGGCACTTGCGCTCACTCATCGGCAACCGGAAGGCTCGCGTATGATCACCGACCGTTTCCGTGGCCGGCATGTGCACCTCATCGGTATCGGCGGGGCCGGCGTCAGCGCGCTTGCGCCGTTGCTCCAACGCGTCGGTGCCACGGTCAGCGGCTGCGATCAGGGCGATGGTCCGGCCTGCCAACGTCTGCGTCGTGCGGGGCTCGTCGTCCATCGCGGCCATGCTCCGACGCATCTCGATGGCGTCGATCTGGTGGTGCACACCGCTGCGGTCAAAACCGATCATCCGGAGCTGGTCGCTGCGCGCCTGCGTGGCATCCCGCTGATGACACGTGGTGAATGTCTGGTCGAACTGATGGCTGGTACGCGCACGCTCGCGGTCGCCGGCAGCCACGGAAAAACCAGCACCACCTGGATGCTCGGTCATTTATTAACCGAGGCGGGCACTGATCCGGTGGTGATGGTCGGTGGCTCGGTGACCTCGCTTGATGGCGGTGCCCGCGCTGGCACCGGTGATCTGTTCATTGCCGAGTCGGATGAAAGCGACGGCAGCTTTGCGCGCATCAGCCCGCACGTCGCTATCGTCACCAACATCGACCACGAACACCTCGGTCATTACGGCAGCTTCAGCGCGTTGGAAGATGCCTTCCGCGACTGGCTCGGACGTATCCCGCCAAACGGCGCCGCCATCGTGCCGGTGGCCGGCATGTCATCGCGCGTCACTGCCGGTCTTGCCTGTCAGGTCATTACCTGCGGGCTGGATACGGGCGATTACCACTGCTCGCGCCTGGAGCTTGGCGCTGATGGCAGTCGCGCACGCGTGGTCGGTTTCGGCCACGATCTGGGCGAGATCAACGTCACCATTCCAGGCGCACACATGGTGCATAATGCACTGATGGCGATTGCGGCCGCGCGTTTGGTGCATCCCGCCGTCGAGCTTTCCGCGCTCGCGCGCTGCGAACGTGTCCGTCGGCGGTTCACCGTGCACGGCAGCCCGCTGGGCATCCGTGTAGTCGAGGACTACGGCCATCATCCGACCGAAGTGCGCGCGACCATTGCCGCTGCGCGCCTGGGTGGCGGTCGCGTGCACGTGATCTTCCAGCCGCATCGTCACAGCCGCACCAGCGAATGTTTCGGCGACTTCGTCGCCGCCTTTGACCAGGCGCACAGTCTGGCGCTGCTGCCGATTTACGCCGCAGGCGAAGCACCGATCGCTGGCATCTCCAGCCAACACCTTGGGCAGGCCATCGCTGATCATCGTGCCGGACTTGCTCCCGGTGCGGTGCAGGTCGCCGAAGACGCCGCCTCTGCTATTCGTTTCATCGTCAGCCAGGCGCGGCCTGGGGACACCTGTCTGTTGCTGGGGGCTGGTGATGTCGGCGATCTTGCGGGGCCACTCATCGATTTTTTCGTCGTACCGGGTCATGAGCGTCATGCCCCGGTCCCGCTCCTTCCCGTCTTGCCCCATCTCCATCATCACTTCGCCAGCGTGAATGGTTGAGCCATGACCTTCACCCCCGATTTCCTGCGGCGTAACAAGATCGAGCAGGTCCGCCTCGCGGCGTTCACCACCATGCGCATTGGTGGTCCGGCGACGTTGGTGACTTTGGAGTCGCGCGCCGATCTGGCGGAACTGCTCGACCAGCCGCATCGTTGGTTGGGCCGCGGAGCGAACCTACTGATCGGTGACGCGGGCGTGCCCGAACCAGTGGTGCGTCTGGGCGAATCGTTCGAGGCTTTGGAAATCGGTGCGGTTGTCGGCGGTCGTGCACGTGTGCGCGCCGGAGCGGCGGTCGATCTGGCGGAACTCATGGCGGCCTGTGTGAAGGCCGGACTCGCTGGCCCGGAAGGTCTCGCTGGTGTGCCGGCGACAGTCGGCGGCGCGCTGCGTATGAACGCTGGCACCAGCACGTGCTGGATGCTCGACTGGGTGTCGCGGGTCGAGGTCGTCCTTCCAGGCGAAGTCGAACCGCGTTGGCTCGAACGCTCGGTGTTGCCGGCGTCTTATCGTTCCAGCGGCCTACCGCACGGCACGGTGTTCCTCGGTTGTGAGATGGAACTCGCCAGCGCCGACTCGGCGCTGCTCAAGGTCACCGCCACGCGCCTCAAACAGGCCAAGGCCGCGACTCAACCCTTGGCGCTGCCCTCCGCCGGCTGCGTGTTCAAGAACCCCGCGCCGACCATGCCTGCTGGCAAACTGATCGACGAACTGGGCCTGAAAGGCGAACGCTGCGGCGACGCCGAAATCAGCGCCGTGCACGCCAACTTCATCGTCAACCGTACGCGCACGGCGAGCTGCGCCGACGTGGCGGTGCTCATCCGCCGTATCCGTGAACGCGCTTGGCGCGAGCGCGGCGTGATCTTGACCATGGAAGTGGAAACCTGGAATTGCCCGGTCGAGTTGCACATGCATCCGCGGGAATTGGTCGGGGTGGCGGTATGAATCCGATGTTCGATGTTCGACGTCCGATGTCCGATGTCGCGCAAGCGTGGACGACGATCGTAGAGGTGTTCGATAGACCTCGGACATCGGACAGCGGACAGCGGACCAGGGGCAATCCATGATGATCGACGTCCTCATGGGCGGCCCCGGCCGTGAAGCAGTGATCAGCCGACGCTCTGGCACCGCCATCGCCGAAGCTCTGCGTCGTCGCGGTCATGACGTAGTGGTGGTCGACATCGCCGATCGTCTTGATGCGAAAACGCTGCGCCGTGATGCCGTGGCGTTCAACATCATCCACGGTACCTATGGCGAAGATGGTACCTTGCAGGCCGAGCTTGATGCGCTCGGCATCAGCTACGTCGGTTCCGATGCGGCGACCTCGCGTCTGTGCATGGACAAGGGCCAGACCAAGGCGCGCCTCACGGAACATCGCCTGCGCGTCCCCTGGGGTGTGCGGCTGGATCTGCGCCAACCGTTTTCGCCGAAGGATCTCAAGATTCCGCACCACGCTGGACTGGTGCTCAAGCCCGCCTGCGATGGCAGCTCGGTCGGCTTGAAGATGGTAGCGAACCCGTCGTTCGTGTTGCCGGCAGTGGAAGAGATTCTGCGCGAACTCGGCCCAGTGCCCTACCTGCTCGAAGAACGCCTCCCAGGTCCGGAGTACACCGTCGCGGTGGTCGATCTGGGCGATGGCCCACGGGCGTTGCCGCCGCTGACCATCCGTGCTGCCGACGGCGTGTTCGACTTCGAGGCCAAATACCAGCGCAGCGACACGCAGGAAACCCCCGTTACTGACACGGCCATCGCTGCGCGACTCGCTGAACTTGGTTTGGCCGCGCACCAGGCCTGCGGTTGCCGCGATATTTCGCGCTGTGACATCATGCGCACGTCCGACGGCGAGTACGCCCTGCTGGAAGTGAACACGCTCCCTGGATTCACTGGCGCCAGCCTGGTGCCCAAAGCCGCCGCCGCCGCCGGTATCACTTTCGATGAGCTGGTGGAGCGCCTCGCTGCGCGCGCCGCTGGTCGCCGTCCGCTGATTAATTCAGCCCCACAATCCTCTGCTGAGGGGAACACGCTATGAGCCGTTCTGATGTCACTTCCGAACACGAGATCCAACAGCTCATCGCCGTGGCCGAGCGCAAGCGCAAAGCCAACCGCATGCCGCTGGCCGATGCCCTCCCCGACGTGAGCGACGCCATCGCCACCGAAGCGGTGGAGGAGGACGATGACCAGGACGAGGCCAAGCCCGCGCGCAAACGCGTCAAACGCAAGCTGCGTGCGGTGGAACCCGCGGATGATGACAAGCCGGTCGGCAAGGGCGGCCCTGGCCTAGTGACGCGTGGTATTCATGCCGGCCTCAACGGCGCGCACTGGACCAAACAGGGTGCGCTCCGCCTGGGTGCGTGGGGCTGCGCCGCGGTGGCGATGATCGCCGTGCTGGTGGTGTTCTCCTGCTACTCGATCGACAAGGCGCCGACGCCGCTACCGGTGAGCGGATTCCGCATCGCTTGGTTGCCGGGTCCGAAGGTCGCGCGTGACGATGTGCTTGGTTGGATGAAGACCTTCCCGCACTTTGCCCAGCTGCGCGATGGCCGTCAGGAAACCCTCGACCAACTCGCGGTGTTCCTGCGCAAACAGCCGGTGGTCAGCGAAGTGCGTACGGTGTCGGTGGTGCATGAGCCGAGTGCCAAGGATCCACAAACGCTCCAGCGCACGTTGGAGGTGGTGATGGCGCTGCGTCAGCCGGTGATGCCGGTGGTGCTCGCCAGCGGTGAACGCGCGTGGGTTGATGCCGAGGGTTGGTTGTTGCCCGGCTCGCTGCCTGGTCCGTCGGTCCGCCGCCCAGTGCTGCGTGCCATCGAATGGGCCGGCATCGAGGGCGTGCGCAGTGCGCTGTCGCTGTGGAAACGTCTGGAACCACAGATCGAAAACGGTCTGGTCACCGACATTCACCTGCACGACGTGCTCGACAAACGCGGCGTCCAACGCGGTGTGGTGCTCTACACCCGACATGGTAGCCGCTTGATCTGGGGTCGCCCAGGCGAGGAGCGCTATGGCGTGCGGGAAGAGGACAAGGTCCGCGATCTCATCCACACCATCCGTTCGCACGGTGACCTTGGTCGCATCGCTGCGGTCAACGTGCGCTTCAAAGAACCTTTCTCCGAACTGCGTGCCGCTGTCATGCCGACCCAACTCGCGGGCGCTCGACCGGCCCCACCGAGGCTGCCATGAGCGACGATCAGCTTTCTTCTACGGTCACCCCGCCGCCATCCACCACCGACCGCCTGCGTGGTGGCCGGTGGTTCGGTCGTGTTGCCGAACTCGCACGTGGCGTCGGTCAGGTCCGTTCGCAGGCCGCTGGGCAGACCCGCCGTCGTCAGGACATCCTGCCCGAACACTTGGTGGTGATCGTGTTGGTGTCGAGTCGTCGGGTCGGCGCCACGGTCGCCGCCTTGCATCCGACGCACGGTGACAAGGTCGTCGCGCACAAGTTCATCGACTGCGATTGGCATCGTCTGAGTCAGGCCGGCAAACGTGAAGCGGTTGCCGATGTCATTCGTCTGGCGTGCGATTCAGCCGGCGTTGAGGCCTATTCCGTCTATGTGTCGATGACCGACGCGAGCGTGACCTCACGTATGGCAGTCGGCTGGGCCGACCCCGGTGATGAAGTGGTGCTTAGCGAACACGAACGCCTGTGGGCACTCAAACGTGCGCGCGATCAAGCCACCGGTGCGGATCAGGAACTGATCGACGCCATTCCGGTGCACTGGACCGTGCGTGATCGCGACGGTGAAAAAGAAGTCGAGGATCCGATCGGCCACCGTGGCAGCCGGCTGACCTGTCAGGCGCTGCTCATCACCGCGCGCCGTGGTTACCGCGACGAATTGGCGGATCTGGTCGAAGGCCTCGGCCTGGAACTGGAAGGCATCATCGCCCAACCGGTCGCGCTCTTCCGCGGCATCGCCGGCGCGCTGACGCGCAAGGGCACCACCGTGGTCGTCGACTGCGGCGCTTGTTGCACCAGCGTGCTGGTGCGGCGACAGAACAAGCTGGTGTACGTCGAAACCCACGCCTTCGGTGGTGATGACCTCACTAAACTGTTGGTGGAGAAACTCGGTATCACCGTCTCGCAGGCGGAAGATCTCAAACGCGATCTCGACCTTGGCCTGCGCCACGAAGAACGCGACGGCCTGATCGGTCAGCAGTTCATCTGGAGCGACGTGCGTGAACGCCATCGTCTGATGGGGCCGGCGTTGGCACTAATCAGCGAAGCGCTCGACTCATTCTTCCGCACACTGGCACAGGACCTGCGCGACCGTGGTCACCTCGTCCAGCAGGGCCAAGTGCATCTGTTTGGCCGCGGCAGTTCGCTCGGTGGGCTGGCGGTGTTCCTCAAAGATATCTTCGGCCAACCGGTGGTGCTTGGCTCCGGCCACAAGAACCGCGATCCCAGCGCTGAACTCGCCGACGTGCTGGTCAGCGGTTTGGTGTGCACCGCGGCGGACCTGCGCCGCACGCATCTGGCGGCGCAGACCTCCCGCTTCCGCAAGACCGCGAGTGGCGTGTGGAGCTGGCTGACGCATCAGCTGGGATGATGAAGGACTGCTGAGCGCTGGTTGTCGCAGCCAGTTCTGTTCATGAGTGGTCCCAGGAGTGGTGATGGTGACATGCGCGGGCAACCTTCGTCGGCGGACAGAATCGATTCCCAGTTTTTGAATCACGGCATATGGTCCGGGCCGGAGAACCATCATGGCCAAAGCATCGCTGTCATCCCTCGCCGCTGGCGTCGCGTCGCGCCTCGGACAACTGACCGTCCAGACCGCCAAGCAGGCGCGTACGCGTGCTGAGCACATGGCGCGCAAAGGCCTGAGCGACGCCACTAAACTGCTTGATCGTGCGCTCCATAACACGACCGCCACGACCGCCACGGACGCGAAGGAGGTCAAGGCGCTCACGCGCAAGACCAAGACGGCCAAACTCGCGTCGCCCAAGGCTAAACGCTTGACCAAACGCTGATTTCTGCCGCAAGCCATCGGCCGGAGCGATCGTGCTCCGGCTGATGGTGATTGCCGTGCATCAGTTACGTGTCCCGCCAACTGACGCCAACTGAGGTCAGGGCGCGTGTTTCAGAGAGAGCTGGGCGGTAGCACCACGAGCACGGTAAATTTCCCGTCCTTCACGCTGACCGACACCGTGCCGCCGAGCACCGTCACCAATCGCCGCACCAGCGGCAATCCCAGACCACAGTGCCCACGTTCCACGGTGCGCGCGTAATCGCTACGCCAGAATGGTTCAAACACGCGTTCTGCATCGATGTGGCTAATGGTCGCGCCCTCATTCGTGAACGACAGACGGATGCGACTATCACCCTGTTCGTGGCCGTTGACCTGGATCATGCTGTTGGGCGTGGCGTAGGCGACGGCGTTGCTCAGCAGGTTGCTGAACACGGCGCGGAGTTTGTCGCCGTCGGTGATCAGACTCAGCGCTGGTTCCAGCCGTCGTTCAAGGGTGATCTGCTGCGCGAGTGCCGCCGGTTGATGGAGTGCCCAGGCGCTGGCGAGGATCTCTTGCACTTCCACGGCTTGTGCGTTCGGTTTCTCCTGCCCGGCTTCGAGGCGCGTCAGCAACAGCAGGTTGTCGATCAAGCCCTGAAGCAAGGTCATGGTGCCAAGGCCTTGGCGGCAGAGCGCGGCGATTTCCGCGGGATCGCGTTCCTTCTGCAATGCCAGTTCCAGCTTCACACGCAGACCGGCGAGGGGGGTGCGCAGTTCGTGTGCGATGTTGGCGGTGGTCTGTTGTTCACGCGTCAACGCCGCGTCGACGCGCGCGAGCAGGTCATTGAGGCGGGCCTGCACCGGTTGCAGTTCGAGTGGCAGGCCGGCGATTGCCACCTGCTGATCATCCGATCCCGGAGTGATACCGGCGATAGCGTCGGTCATACGTCGCACCGGGGCTAGCACGCGGCCGGTGATGATCAGCACCACCGCGGCGACCAGCGTACAGGCCAGTACCCACATGCCGATCAGCACCCATGCTTGACGCCGTGCTTCGGCTTCAAGCTCTGCCAACGGATGGATCACCACCAAGCGTGGATCGAGCTGCTCAATCCAGGTGTAGAGCGCGTCATTGCGTTGTTCTGTGCGCTGCTCATTGCGCGCCGCGAAACGTTCAGCCAGACGTCGGCCAGCGAGGTCACCTTCACGTACTGCCGGACGATCACTGCTCTCGGGCTCCGCCCGGCGTGGGCGATCAACGTCACCGCGGCGCAGCGCCAACGGCCGTAGGTCGATAGTCTCGACCAGCACCAGCACCGGTCCGAGGGTCGGATGTTCGCGCCGCACGGTCTTGCCGTCGGCGGGCGGCAGGGCGTGGACCCACGCGCTGTCCGGTTCCTGCGGCAGGCTGTGCGCCAGCACACGGCCATCACGCGTTACCAGCGCGCGCCACAGATCGGTGTCGTTGGGCAGCGATTGTGGCAGCAGTTCTGGCAAGGTGCGGCCATCGCGTTGTGCCAGCCATTGGCGCGCGAGCAGGCGCGGCATCGTCGCCGCGGCGTAACTGCGCATGCTGGATTCGGCGCCTTGGCGGCGGAGTTTGGCACTGGCAAACCACGCGACTGCACCGGCAACCGCCACCACCAGTGCGGTGGTGAGCAGCACCGTCACTGCCAGCCGCCGTCGCAGACTGCCGCCCGGCTGGATGGCGCTCGGATTGACGGCGGCAGGAGTGGTCACGCTTCGCCCGGATCGACCGCCATCAGGTAACCCTGACCGCGGCGCGTATGGATCAGCGGCGGCGCGCCGGCATCGCTGAGTTTGCGCCGCAGCTTAGCGATAAAGTGATCGACGACGTTGGAGTTGGCGTCGTCGTGGAAGGCGTAGACGTGTTCCCACAGTTCCGTGCGACTGACCAAGGTGCCGGCGCGGTGCATCAGGTATTCGACCAGGGCGTATTCGCGCGGTGTCAGCAACAGCGTCTTGCCGGCGCAGGTGGCGGTGCGGTTTGAGGTGTCGAGTCCCAGGCAGCCCACCGCGAGCGCTGGTTTCACTTTGCCGTGGCGACGACGCACCAGTGACCGTGCGCGCGCCAGGAGTTCCGGCAGGGCAAAGGGTTTGACCAGGTAGTCGTCGGCGCCGATGTCGAGCCCACGGACGCGGTCCTGCACGGTGTCGCGCGCACTGACAATCAGCACGGCCGGATGACGCTCGCCGTCGCGCACGCGACGCAGCAGCTCCAGGCCATCTAGACCGGGAAGATTCAGGTCGAGCACCAGCAGGTCGTAGTCGTTGGACTCGGCGTACCACAGGCCTTCCTCGCCGTCGCCGGTCCCATCCACGGCATAGCCGTCCTCGGTAAATGCCTGCACCAAGGCGGTGCGAATGGCGGTGTCATCTTCCACGACCAGAACGCGCATGAGTCCTCCTGCCGGATGCTAGCCCGGCGAACATGAGGAATCCATGAGGGTGTGGTCCGGGCGGCGGATCCGCCCGGACCACACCCTCACGTTCCCCTCATGTTGGGTCCACAAGATCACCGCCGTACCCCACCTGCGCACTGCGCCAAGGAGCTTCCCATGTCCCTTTTTCGAGTTTCTTCTGTAGCCCTGCTCGCCCTGGCCTTCGCCCTGCCGGCGAGCGCCGCCGTCGGCAACGGTCCGACCATCGACCGCGACCGCCGCGAAGGGGTGCGTGATCGTGCCGAAGACCGTCGCGACCACCGCGAAAATGGCCGCGACCGCGTTGAGAATCGCAAGGACCGCCACGAAGACGCGCGCGACACCGCCGAGGACCGCCGCGACACCCGCGAGGACACCCGTGATGCCGCCCACGATGGTGGCCGTCGTGACCAGGCGGAGGACCGCCGTGACGCGCACGAAGATGTGCGTGACCGTCGTGAAGACGCCCGCGACCACGGTGAAGATCGCGGTGATCGCGCCGAGGATCGTCGTGACCATCGCGAAGGCGTGCGCGACCGCGCGGAGAACCGTCGCGATCGTCGCAACTGAGCATCCCTGAGGGCATGCAATCTGCGCCGCGTCACGTCGCGTCACGTCGCAGCGCAGATTGCAGCGCGCCATCTCAGCTCAGGGCACGACAGATCATCCCACCGCAAACCATTTACCGGAGGCCATCATGCGCCATCTCTTGTTATCCTGCATCCTGCTCTCGTGCTCTACCTACTCGGCCATGGCCATGGCCGGCGACTCAGCGCGTCCGGATGGAGCCAAACGCCACGAGCAGATGCGCGAGTACCTGCGCGACCATCCCGAAGCCCGCGAGCAGCTGAAAGAATGGATCAAAGCCCATCCCGAGGCGCGTGGCAAGCTCAAGGAATGGCTGCAGGCGCATCCCGAAGCGCGCGAGAAACTGAAGGAACACCTCCGTGGCCATATGGAGCAACATCCGGAGGCGCGCGAACGTCTGCGCGAACGTCTGCGCGAACGCAGTCGAAAATAAGTGTCAGCTCCAAGACCTACGGTCGTGGTCCACGTCTGGCCACGACCCAGCCGTCATCGTCATAACGCAACGTGCGGAGGTGTTCACGCGCGGCGAGTTCGTCGGCGGTCCATGCTCCCGGTGTGAGCGTCTGCCCCAACGCCGCGGCGAACGCCTCGGTCATCAAATGCGCCGCGTGTTCGAACGTCAGCCCACAGCCACTCACCGCCGCGCCATCCCACGGATTGCTCGCCAGTTTGAGCGAGCCGTGCACCAGCACGCGTTCACCGCGTACGCGTCCGGCGCTGCCGAGCACTTTGCCGCCATCACCGTGAACCAAGTCGTCGGCTGCCGGACTGGCGAAGCAGCGCGGCTCGTCGCGGTAGCGGCGATCGCCGACACTCTCGGGCTGTGAATCCAGCATCGCTCCGGCATGGCGGAGTGCCGCGCGCAGCGCGCCGTGCAGGAGCGGATAACAGTCGCGCACTCGTTCTGGCCAGCCACCGCGGCCAAGCGTCCCGACCAAGCAGTAGGTCACCTCGTGCTCATGCCAGATCGCCCCGCCGCCAGTGATGCGCCGCACCATGGTCATGTTCGGCGGTAGGTGGGGGGCGATGGTCGCGTGGTCCTGGAAGTAGCCCAGGGACACTGTTGCCGGGGTCCAGCGGTAGATCCGCAAAGAGGGGACTGTGGCAACCTCCAACAGGGCCTCGTCGGCGGCCATCTGGGTCGGTCCGTCAGCGTCCAGGAACGGCAGCAGGCGCAGCATCGCGGGCCGGTTGTGGTTGCCAGCGCAGCGCTGCAAGTCCGTGGAAGGCTTTGGGCTGGATCCCAGTCGCAGGCATAAGGTGGTATTGGTTGGTAAGGGTCGGGCGCAGTTGTCTTCCGCCCAGGCGTAGCTAAGACCGGCGCCCTGTCGGGACAAGTCGCCGCGTTGGTCCTTCGCCAGCGAGACCTCTGTCCACTGATCCGGTGTGAACCGAAGAAAGAAGGGCATCTCATGTCCAAGGATGTGGTCATTGCCGGCGTCATCGTCGCCGCCTGTCTGGGATTGGTCACCGTCGCCTTTGTGGTGCCGAAGCAGAAGACCGTGACGACGACGGAGATAGCGCAGAACGATCCGCTGCCGCCGACAACGCCGGCCGATCCGATCATCGGGCCGAGCGATCTGTTCGCGAACAACACCAACACCTTCACGCCGATTCCGGACCCGACCAATCCGTTCACGCGCAATACCACGACCTATCCGCCTAGCGGCAAACCGCCCTCCGGAGTTGGTAGCGGTCAATTCCCGCCGGCGCTCCAGCCGCCGGGCATGATCGAGCCGCCACCCACGCTGCCGACCGTCAGTCAAGCCAAGACCCACGTGGTCGGTACCGGCGAAACCCTCGGTGAAATCAGTGCAAAGTACTACGGCACGGCCAAGAACTGGAAGAAGATCGCCGAGGCCAACAAGGTCGACCCGAGCGATTTGAAGGTCGGCCAGAAGCTCACCATTCCAGCCATCGAACCGGTGGTCGCGGTCAACCAGACTGTGCCTGATCTGGCGAGCGGCGAACGCAGTTACACCATCCAGAAGAACGACTCGTACTACTCCATCGCCAAGAAGGAGCTGGGTAATGCGGGACGGTGGAAGGAACTGGAGAAGCTCAACGGTCTGCCGTCGGAAGATCTGCGTATCGGCAAGGTGATCAAACTGCCGGCCAAGGCCGCGGCGGTCGAACCGCTGACGCCTGGGCCTGAGGCACCGTCGGCGAACGATCCCAACACTCACGTGGTCAAGAGCGGCGAGACGCTGAGCGACATCAGCAAGCAGCACTACGGCACCACCACCAAGTGGAAGGAGATCATTAAGGCCAACCCCGGTATCGATCCGGAAGGCCTGAAGGTCGGGCAGAAGCTCAAGATACCGGAGATCGCCGGCACCACGCCGTCGCCGACGCCGTTCCCAGGTACCAGTGCGCCTGCGGACAATCCCGCGGCGACCTACACCGTGAAGGCGGGCGAGTACCTCGAAGACATCGCCCTGAGCCAGCTTGGTGCACGTGGCGCGTGGAAGAAGATCGTCGACGCCAATCCCGGCATCGATCCCAAGAAGCTGCGCGTCGGACAAAAGTTGGTGATCCCAGGCAAATCGGCTCCCGCTCCTGAACCCGCACCGGCACCCAAGCCGAGCGGTTTCGGTACGCAGCCGAGCGGTTTCGGTACGCAGCCGAGCGGTTTCGGTACGCAGCCCAGCGGCTTCGGTGCGCAGCCGAGCGGCTTCGGTGCGCAGCCATCCAGCAGCTTCGATAAGCCGTCGTCGAGCGGCTTTGGGAGTCAGCCCGCCGGTGGCTCTGCTTATCCCGCGCCCGTCGGTACGCCGCCCGCGAGCCCGGGCAGCACGCCGCCGAGCGACAATCCCTTCGGCTTGCCGCCGTCGGCCGGTACCCGTCCGGTGCCGTGAGCGAACAGTCCACAGCTGCTGTCTGCCGCTGACATCCGTCGCCGCCTGCCTGGATCCTCCAGGCAGGCGGCGTTGTTTGGTGGTATGGTTGAGGGCGTGATGGACCAGGATACCAATCGACTCGCACAGGACCTCAAGGCGGTCATGGACATCTCGCGTGCCATGGGCAGCGAGCGCAACCTCGACCGTCTGCTCGGTCTGATCGTCAAGTCGGTGTCGCAGGTGGTCGGCGCTGATCGCACCAGCTTGTTTCTGGTCGATCGCGAACGTCAGGAACTGCTCACGCGGGTGTCGCAGGGCGCGCGAGAAATCCGTCTGCCGCTCGGCAGCGGCATCGCTGGGTCCGTCGCCTCTACCGGCGTACCGATCAACATCCCGCATGCCTACGCCGATGCGCGTTTCAACCGCGATCACGATCGCACCACCGGCTACATCACGCGCAGCATCCTGTGCCTGCCGCTGACCAACTACAGTGGTGAGGTGGTGGGCGTCATCCAGGCGCTCAACAAACGCGGCGGCGAACCCTTCAACGCCCACGATGAGCAGGTGCTTCAGGCGCTGTGCGGTTCCGCCGCAGTGGCGATCGACAATGCGCAGCTCATCGCGCGTGACCGTGATCGCCAACGCATGGAAAACGAGTTGGAACTGGCGCGCCAGATCCAGCTCAGCCTGCTGCCGGCCAAGCCGCCGGAAGTCGCCGGCTGGCGTCTGGCCAGTTGGTGCCGCTCGTGTGATCAGACCGGAGGCGACTACATCGATTTCATTCCCTGTAGCGATGGCCAGCTCGACGTGGTGGTGGGCGACGTCAGCGGCCATGGCATCGCCGCGGCGCTGCTGATGAGTACGGCGCGTGCTTTTTTGCGCGCATTGCAGGAACGTGGCGACACGCCGGGGACCACCTTCACCAGCCTCAACCGGCTGCTCGAAGCTGACCTCAGCGACGACAGTTTCATGACCATGATCTTGGCACGGCTGGCACAGGATGGCTCGTGCCGCTTCGTCTCGGCAGGCCACGAACCGCCGCTGGTTTGGCGACGTGCGGGCGTGAGCGATGAGCTGACCAGCGGTGGGCTGCCGCTCGGGATGCTCGATGACAGCACCTATGATGAAGGCGTGATTCCCGCGCTTGCTGCTGGCGATCTGCTGGTGCTGTTCACCGACGGCATCCCCGATGTCCATGCGCCGCCGGACAATGAAATGTGGGGCATGGACAACCTGCGCACCACGGTTGCCGAACATGCCGCGCGTGGCGCTCAGGCGGTGTGCGATGCGGTGGTCGCCGCCGCGACCAACCACCTGCGTGGCACGCATCCGCATGATGATATGACTCTGGTCGTGATCGAACGCCTTCCTGCATGAGCACCTGATGTCGACCAAAGCGCTGAACATCAAAGCGGGAGAACCGCCGTCGACACCGCCCACGGTGTTCGAACGGACATGGCCCTCACGCATCGATCTCAAACAGGAGATCATGGACGAGGTCGTCGAGCTGCTGATCAGCAAAGGCTGGGTCGTGGAAGACGATCGCGCGTGGCTTTACCTCTGTTTCGACGAGGTGGTGGTCAACGCCATGCTGCATGGCAACGAAGGCGATCCGCGCCTGGAGGTCACCCTGACGATCCGTCTTGATGCCCTGCGCTGGGTGGTGACGGTCGCCGACCAGGGCGACGGGTTCACCGAGACCGCCATCCCCGATCAGTCACAGCCCGAAAGTCTGATGCTGGAGCACGGTCGTGGCATCCGCATCATGCAGGAATGGCTTGATGAATTGACCTACTACCGCGGCGGAAGTCTGGCTTGGCTGACCCGCCGACGTGCCGATGCTATCCCGCCATCCGTCTGAGATCACGAAAGCGAGCAATTCATGTCCTGCGACTTCCTGGTGGTACAACGCTACGACAAGATCGTTCTGGCCGAGGTGAAGAGGGAACGTCTGCTCGATCCCGCGAGCATCACCAGCCTGGGTGAGGCGTTGATCGCCGAGTGCGACCGCACCGCCAAGATCAGCCTAGTGATCGACGTGACCGAGGTCGGCTACCTGAGCTCGGCGATGATCGGCAAACTGGTCGCGGTGCACAAGGCGGCCAAGATCAGCAAGGGCCGCGTCGCCATCGCCGGACTGAAACCGACGCTGCTGCAGATGTTCAAGATCACCCAACTCGACAAGCTGTTTCAGTTCGCGCCGGATGCGCAGTCGGTGATTTTGGAATATAAGCGCAAGCCGTTGTAAGCCACCAGCGCGTTGGTGCTGATGCCCTGGGAGCGCGGCCGCGGCCGCGCTCCCAGGGAATAGCTTTCATGCTCACGGGTGTTTCCGCATCCAGGTTGCAGCCGTGCGACGCGCCGCCACGGTTCCCGCCGTGCGCCTGACCTGTGAACCACTTTCCGCTCCCACGGGCTCCAGCGATCTGCCGGTGCGTGATGACCAGGGCCGCGTCGCCTGCACGCTGTGGACGCATGTCGCCCGCTGGACCTGCAAAGATGCTGAGCTGGCGATCCAGGTGATCGCGCCGGAAGCGATTGTTCTGCCCACTCCAGAGGCCAGCGAGCCTGCTCCAGGGGCGCTGGCCCGTTTGGTGCAGGCGCTACTTGGCAGTGGCGGTCTGTTGTTGCTGCGCAATCCCGCGGCGGCCTTCGGCCCGCAGCGCATCGCTTTTTCCCAAGGTGTCAGGTTGTTCGCCATCGCCGAAGCTGCCGACGAAGCCTGTTGGGATGCGATGTTGTCGCTTGGTCAGCCGGTTTATGGCGTGCGCGGCACCATCGCGTGTGCCTGCCGCACGGCGCATCCCGGCGCGGTGATCTCAGCGCTCGCCTATGGCACCTTCACCTGTGAAGAGGCGCTGGCGGTGTCAGTGCTCGACGAATCGCGCCAGGGGGTGAAGTGGACCTTGCCGGTGGAGGCCGACACCGCGGTGATCGTCCGCGATGGTTTCGAGGCCGGTCGTCTGCGTGGTGTCAGCGGCGAGTGGCAGGATCGCGGGAGCGAAGGGTACGTGCGGCTGGTGATGCGTTCGTCATCCGGCTGTGCCTGGACCCAACCACGTTTCATCGCCCCCGTTATCAGCAAAGGTGGCGGCTGTGCCTGACCTGATCGGTCGCCTGATCGTCATCCGGCGGCGCGTGCCCAGTCAGAACGCCGCCCAATACGCCCACTGGAGCGCCTACACCAAGGAGCGCGACCTGTGGTTCATGCTGTTGCGTTCGCAGCTTACCCCGCGCGAAGCGCCGGAAGAACCGATGCGCATCATTCTGCGCAGCTTCCGCACGCGGCTGGTGGACTACGCCAATTTGGTCGGCGGTGCCAAGCCGATCCCGGACTCGCTCAAACGTCTTGGGTACATCAAGGACGACAGTCCGCGCTGGTTCTTCTGCGAGTACTTCCAGAGCATCGTGCCGAAGGAGCAGGAGCGCACGGAGATCGAATTCATTCCGTGGGCGGGCGTCGAGGAATGAAGCGCGCTGCCGATGCGAAGGAAGCGCGAACGGCGACGACACCACAGCAGGAACTGCTGACCTGGTATCGCAAAGTCGGACGCGATCTTCCATGGCGCAAAACCCGCGATCCTTACCGTGTCCTGGTTAGCGAAGTGATGCTCCAGCAGACGCAGGTCGATCGCGTCATCCCGTACTACCTGCGCTTCATGGAACTGTTCCCCGATGAACGTGCGTTGGCCGCGGCGTCGACCGACTCGATCCATCGCGCGTGGAAGGGACTAGGTTACCCATCACGCGTCGAACGTCTGCGCGCAGCCTGTCAGGTGGTGCTTGAGCGCGGCGGCGTGTGGCCCGACACACCGGAGGGGTTGAGAGAACTCCCAGGAATCGGCCCCTACACCGCCGGCTCGGTGTCGGTGTTCGCCTTCGCCCGCGTGGTGCCGGTGGTCGATACCAATGTCGCGCGCGTCTACGCCCGGCGTGATGGCCTGCCACTGCCGATCGATCGCGCTGGCGTGTGGTCGCACGTCGCCACCCAGGTCGATCCACATGATCCCATCGCCTACACCAATGCGCTGATGGATCTCGGCGCGACGGTGTGCACTGCGCGCATCGCCCACTGCGATCGTTGTCCATGGAGTCACCGCTGCGTCAGCCGCGGCAATGCGCTGGTCCACGCACAGACCGCCAATCCGCTCAAGGTCGAAGCCAAGAAGGTCGCCTACGGCGTCGAGGTCACCGACCGTAAGAAACCACGTCGGCACATCGTGCTCGCCCTGATCCATCACGATGGCCGCTACCTGGTGGCGAAGCGGAAGCAGGATCAGCATCTCGGTGGTTTCTGGGAACTCCCGGGCGGCAAACGCGAAAAGGGCGAAGACGACCGCACCGCCATCGCCCGCGAAGTGCTGGAAGAACTCGGTGCCGAGGTCCGCTCCGCCCGCGCGCTGATGTCCTTCCATCACGAGTTCGACGACCGTTACCTGACATTCCATGTCTACCGTTGCCACCTGTTCGATCCGTCAGTGGTGAAACCGTTGACCAGTGATGCATTGAAATGGGTGACGCCGGAAGAGTTCGTTGCGCTGGATTTCCCGCTAGCGAACGCGCCGATCCAGGACCGTATGCGTCGCTACCACCGGCTTGGGTGATCGGTGACGCCACGCTTGCGTCAGGTGCTGTTGCTGGCGACCTTCCTGCCGTGGTGCTGGTTGGCGATGATGGTGGTGCATGAACTCGGGCATGTGCTGGCAGCGTGGATGACCGGTGGGACGGTCGAGCGAGTCGTGCTGCATCCCTTGGCGATCTCACGCACTGACCTGGGTGAGAACCCGTATCCGCTGGTGGTGTCTTGGGCTGGAGCAGTCGTGGGATGCGCGTTGCCGTGCTTCGTGTGGATGATCACGCAGGTATCGCGTCTGTCGCTGGCTCCATTCATGCGCTTCTTCGCCGGGTTTTGTCTGGTGGCGAATGGTGTCTACCTGGGCATGGGATCCTGGACGGGTGATGGCGATGCCGGTGACCTGATCGGCGCGGGAGCGCAGGTCTGGCACTTGGTGGTGTTCGGGGTTGGTGCCGTGGCAGCGGGCTGCTGGCTGTGGCACGGACTTGGTCCGAGCTTTGGTTTCAGGGGAAACCTGGAACGGATGACCACGCGTTCCGTCGTCATCGCTGCTACGGTGCTGGCGGTCACAGTGGGCCTGGAATTGATTCTCAGTCCACGCGGATAGCGTTAATTAGTTGGCGAGTGCCGGCGCCAATACCGGCCACATTCCCGGTCGACTCACTACGACATCGCCGAACCGCAGATCCCACGCCGATCCATCCCACCGTCGGAACTCGTAGCCGAGCGCCGCGCACGCCGCCGCACCGCCGGCCTGATCCCACGGGAAGATTTTGCTGATCGCATAGGCATCGATCACGCCCATCGCCACCGCTGCGAAGTCGAGCGCGGCGGAGCCGAAGGTTTTGTACTGGCGGATAGTGCCGCTGAGCGCATCAAGCAGACGCAGTGTGCGTTTGCGTTCCGCCAGATCCCACGGCCAGTCGGTGGCGATGATCCACTGCTTCGGATCACCGGCGGGTGTCGCGGTGGGCAGAGGAATGTCGCCGGCCCACGCGCCCACGCCGACCGCACCGCTGACGGTGATGCCGCAAGCCGGACCATGCACCACGCCGAGCACGGGTGTGTCCCGATGCGCCAGACCGAGCGAGATCGCCCAATGCGGAATGCCACGCGCATAGTTGGCGGTGCCGTCGAGCGGATCGAGATGCCAACACCACGGACTTTCCGCCGG